>Ga0190272_10000113_pt1 | contig 53839 bp, 61 predicted proteins | sample Popmic504T_FD_133746 | JGI IMG/M metagenome (GOLD analysis project Ga0190272, IMG submission 133746) | Populus adjacent soil microbial communities from riparian zone of Shoshone River, Wyoming, USA - 504 T | ecosystem: Environmental > Terrestrial > Soil > Riparian zone | place: USA: Wyoming...
ATCGCCGATCCGCTGGTCGGCCGGATCCGTCCCGCGGTCGAGCAACTCGGCGGCCGCGGCCTCTGGCTCGCCAATCAGCTCTGCGACCTGGTCCAGATCCGCTCCGGCCGCGACGGCACCGTCGTCCGGCTCTGCATGGCGCTCTCCTGAGGTGGCCGGATCAGCCGCGCAGCTGGGCGAGTGCTTCTTCGCGGCTGCCGTGGGTCGGCAGCGAGGCCTCCAGGCCGGAGACCTCGAGCAGGCGCCGGACCTGATCGCCGAGACCGCAGAGGGCGAAGCGGCTGTCGCCGTTGTTGCCGCCGCCGAGCTGTTGCCAGGCCCGCACGATCAGGGCGATCCCGGTCGAGTCGATGAACTCGCAGCCGGAGAGGTCGATCAGCAGCCGGCTTTCCTCGCCGGCGATCGCGGCTTCCATCGGCGCCTCCAGCCGCGGCGCGGTGCTGAGGTCGAGCTCACCGCTGACCGCGATCACGCGCACGCCCTCGAGCTCCTCCTCGTGCAGCACGAAGGGATTCGGGAGGGGAGATGAGTTCGGTTCTTGCAGAGACATTGCGCTGGAGGTGGCGAGAAACTGGTTGCGATGCTATCGCAGAAGGCGCTACTCTCTTTTAAGTAAAGACTGTCGAACGGGTACTCGAGGAAGGAGCGGGACAGTGAGCGGTATCGCGGTCGTCGTTCTGGCTGTGGTCGCCTCTCTGCTGGCCTGCGCGCTGGCGGTCGTGCTGCGGCGAGCCCAGCGCGTGAAGCGCCGTTTCGGGGTCCTGGAGGAGATCGCGGCGGTTTCCGAAGCAGGCGCTTCGCTGGAGCGGACGCTGGCCGCGATCGGCGACGTGCTGACCCCCGAGATCGCCGACTTCTGCATGGTCGACCTGATCTCCGAGGGCAGCGCTCGGCGCGCTGTCGCCCGGGTCGCTCCCGGTGCGCCCGCTGGCGCCGAGCGCCGCCTCGCCGACCGCAAGCCCTCGCTGCCGCCGGGGATGCGCGACGGTCGGGCGGCCGAGCCGCGTTTCTACGAGCGGATGTCGGAGGCCGACCTGCGTGCCCTCTCCCGTGACCCCGACGACCTCGCCTTCCTGCGTGCGCTCGGCATCCGTTCGGCGATCACGATCGAGTTGCGGGCGCGTGGCCAGGTGACCGGGGCGCTGACGCTCGGGGTCGCCTGGTCGGGCCGCCGCTACCGTCCCGACGACGTCCGCTTCGTCCGCGTCCTCGCCGGCCGCATCGCCTTGGCACTGGACAACGCCGGCCTCTTCTCCGACCTCGGCCGCTCCGAGCGGGCCCGGGCGGAGATCGCCGAGACCCTCCAGCGCGGCCTGCTGCCGCCGCCGTTGCCCCACATCCCGGGCTGGTCGGCGGCGGCGATGTACCGGCCGGCGGGGGCCGAGAACGAGGTCGGCGGCGACTTCTACGACGCCTTCCCGGTCGCCGGTGGCTGGATGATCGTGATCGGCGACGTCACCGGGCGCGGCGCCCGGGCCGCCTCGATCACCGCCCAGGCCCGCTACACCCTGCGGACCGCGGCGGTCCTCACCGGCGACCCGCTGGTCGCGCTGGCGACCCTCAACCGGGCCCTGCTCGCCCGCCAGGACTCGGCGCTCTGCAGCGTCGCCGCCCTCGCCCTTTCCGAGGATCCACTGCAGCCGGTCCGGCTCGCCGTCGCCGGTCACCCGCCGCCCCTCCTGGTCGACGGCGAGGCAGTCAGCGAGACCGCGACGCCGGGGCCGCTGCTCGGCGCTTTCGCCGAGGCCAGCTGGACGCTGGAGCTGGCTGCGGTCGAGCCTGGTCAGCAGCTCGTCGTCGTCACCGACGGCATCACCGAGGCCAGCGGCAGCGAGGGCCGCTTCGGCGAGGGGCGCCTGCACGCCGAGTTGGCCGGCGCGACCAGCCCGGTGCTGGCGGTGCAGCGACTGGAGGGTGCCCTGCACGCCTTCACCGCTGGTGCCCTCGACGACGACGCCGCGATTCTGGCGATCGCCCGCTACAGCGGTGAAGCTGCCGAGGACGTGAGCTTCACGATCGATGCCCTGCAGCCGCTGGCGGCGGCGTGAGGGGGAGGAGATGACCGAGTCCGAGCGGATCATGGTCGAGCGCCTCTTCGACGCCTTCAACCGTCGCGACGAGGCTGGCATCGCCGAGCTCTGCGACGAGCGGATGGAGTTCTTCCCGGTCACCGCGCAGTCGGTGGGGCGGGTGAAGCCCTATGTCGGTCCGGAGGGTCTGCGCGCCTACCTCGACGACATCCGCCGGCTCTGGGAAGAGCTGCTGATCCTGCCCAAGCAGGTGCAGAGCGACGGCTCGCGATTGCTGGTCCGCGGGCGGGTCTACCTGCGCAGCCGCCAGCTCGGCATCCGCGACATGCCGGCCGCCTGGATCTGGGAGCTCGGCGACGGCCGCTTCGTCCGCGGCGAGGTCTTCGCCGATCCCGAGCAGGCCGCCCATCACTTCGCCGCCGTCGCCTCCTGAGGCCGCTCAGCGCGACTTGCGGCGGCGCCGTCCGAGTTTGGTCAGATGCCCTCCGGGTAGCGGGTGCAACCAGCAGGCGATATACCCTCGTGTCCGAATGGAAGCGCCCAGGATGAGCAATGACCGATCCGGCCTCTCGATAACCGTCCCGGCGCAGCCGGAGAACGTTGCGGTCATTCGCCACGCCGTCGCCGGCCTCGCCGAGCGGATGGGGATGGAGGAACCGCGCATCGGCGACCTGAAGACGGTCGTCACCGAGGCCTGCATGAACGTCGTCGTCCACGCCTACAACGGCGACGGGCCTCGGCCGCTGGAGGTCGAAGCGACTCCGGAAGAGAGCGGCCTGACCGTCTCCGTGCGCGACTTCGGAGCGGGGATCCGCCCCAATCCCGGCGATGAGCGACAGAGCCTGAAGATCGGCCTGACTCTGATCGCCGCCCTCTCCAGCAGCTTCTCGATCTCGGGCGGCCTCGGCCGCGGCACCGAGGTCCGGATGCACGTCCCGTTTGCCCCGGAGGAGGACGGCGGTCCGGACCGGGCCTCGGTCGAGGCCGGCAGCGCCCCCGACGCGGGAGCGGAGCTGCGGATTGAAAACCCGGAGCTGATCGGGCCCGTCCTGGAGCGGGTGATCGGGGCGCTGGCGGCGCGCCACCCGATCGGGATCGATCGCCTCAACGACGCTCTGCTGATCGCTGACGCGGTTTCCGACCAGGCGCCGGCCGCCTTCGAGGACGAGCAGGTGCGCCTCGCGGTGGCGGACGGGGACGGGGGCCTCGACCTGCGCGTCGGCCCGATGCCTGCCGGTGCTGGCGAGCGGTTGCGCGCCGGCCTCGCGGTCCCGGACGTGGGTGGCTCGCTGGAAGCGCTGGCTGACGAGGTCCGGGTCGAGGGAACCGACGCCGGCGAGTACCTGGTCGTCCGCTTCGCCTCGCTAACCGACTGAGCGTCGGCGGAATCGGGCCGCGGCGCTACTGAGGCGCGCTCCCGCCGCTTTCCTCGATCTGCTCGCGGATCCGTTTCAGGGTCTGGCGCAGGATGCGGGAGACGTGCATCTGCGAGTAGCCGATCCGCTCGGCGATCTGCGACTGGGTGAGGTCCTCGACGAAGCGCAGCCGCAGCACCGCCCGCTCGCGCTCGTCGAGGCCGGGCAGGGCCGTGTCGAGGGCCGCCTTGCCCTCGACCAGTTCGTAGCCGGCATCCTCCTCGCCGACCCACTCCGCGGCCGGTGCTTCGTCCGGGTCCTCATTGCCGGTCGGCCGGTCGAGCGACAGGGGTCGCCGGTTGTGGCTGGCCTCCATCACCTCCAGCACCTCGGTCTCCGCCAGGCCCAGCCGCGCGGCGATCTCCGCCACCGAGGGGGAGCGCTGCAGGTTGCGGGAGAGCTCGTCAACCGCCTTCTCGACCTCGGCCATGCGGTCGTGCAGGCTGCGCGGCACCCGCACGGTCCAGACCCGGTCGCGAAAGTGACGTTTGAGTTCGCCGAGGATGGTCGGCGAGGCGAAGGCCGTGAAGGGGACACCGCGGCTGGGGTCGAAGCGGTCGATCGCGTTGACGAGCCCCAGGCTGGCCACCTGGAGGAGGTCGTCGAAGGACTCGCTGGCGCCGCGGTAGCGCTGGGTGAGGGTGTTGGCGAACGGCAGGTAGCGGCGGATCAACTCGTCGCGGACCGCGGGCTCCCGGTCGGCGGCGAAGCGAGCCCAGAGCTGCCGCTCACTCGCGATTCCAAGTTGCGGATCCGATTCGGGTCTCCCAGTTCGGAGGTTTGCGGTCCCAGCCGCGGGTACCCGCGGGGAAGCAAGCGAAAACGAGAGAGGAGCCGAGATGCTTGACCAGCTGCTGGGCAAACGAGTCGCCTTCCTGATGGCCAACGAGGGGGTCGAGCAGGTGGAGCTGACCGAGCCGCTGGAGGCGGTCCGGGGGGCAGGCGCCGAGGCGGTGCTGATCGCCCCCGAAGAGGGCGAGATCCAGGCCTTCAACCACCTCGACAAGGGCGACACGTTCGGCGCCGACAAGTCAGTGGCGGAGGCATCCGCGGACGACTACGACGCGCTGGTGCTCCCCGGCGGGGTCGCCAACCCGGACCAGCTAAGGACCGAGGCCGAGGCGGTCCAGTTCGTCCGCTCCTTCTTCGAGGCGGGCAAGCCGGTCGCGGCGATCTGCCACGCGCCCTGGACCCTGATCGAGGCAGACGTCGTGCGCGGCCGCACGCTCACCTCCTGGCCCAGCCTGCAGACCGACCTTCGCAACGCGGGTGCGGAGTGGGTCGACGAGGAGGTCCACGTCGACAACGGGCTGGTGACCAGTCGCAAACCGGACGACCTCGAGGCGTTCTGCGCGAAGGCGGTTGAGGAGATCGCCGAGGGAGTGCACGCGGGGCAGCGCGCGGCGGCCTGAGGGGTGGAGTGGGCGGCGGTCCCGGGTGGGGGTTTCGCTTAACTTTTTTGACGGATGGCGGCGGCCATTCGAGATTGCTTGGGGCAAAAAAGTTGAAGACGCTTCACCCCCACCCGGGACCGCCGCTCGGCTCGGCAGTCCGGCCGACGCCGATGCTTCTGTGCACCTGGCTGTTAAAAGCTGGGGTCAGCTGATCAGGTCGAGTACTTCGCGCTCTATTTGGTTGCGGCGCCGGTCGGTCATCTTGGCTTTGCCTTTGGTGGGGGAGATGGTGTGGCCGTCGCGGAAGCGGTCGAGCAGGCGGGGGTCGATGTAGGAGGCGCGGCAGACGGCGGGGGTGTTGCCGAGCAGTTCGGCGACGCGCTCGACGGCGACACGGATCTCGCGTTCGCGGGCGGAGCGGCCAGGGGGCGGCTCGCCGGCCAGCTCGACCGCGGCGAGGACGGTGCCGTGCCAGGTGCGGAAGTCCTTGGCCGAGAACTCCTCGCCGGCGTGCTCCTGGATGTAGGCGTTGACGTCGGCGGAGCGGACGTCGCGCCAGCGGCCGCCGTCCTTAAAAGCGAGCAGGTCCTCAGGGCCGCCGCGGCGGCGGCGCATCGTCTCGATCGCATCCAGCGCCGCCGGGTCGCGGATCGCTTGCACGCGACGCTGGCCGCTCTTGGCCGGGAAGTCGAAGACGACCTCGCCGTCGCTGACGGTGACGTGCTCGCGAAGCACCGTCGCCACCCCGAAGCTCTCGTTCTCCTCCGCGTATTCCTCGCCGCCGACCCGGAAGAAGCCGCGGTCGAGCAGGCGCACCGCGCAGGCCAGGGCGCGCTCGCGCGGCATCCCCTCGCGGTCCAGGTCGTGGCTGGCCGCTCGCCGCAGGCGTGGCAGCGCGGCGGCGAAGCGCCGCACCGACTCGAACTTGCGCTCCGCCGCCCGCGCCAACCAGCGCTCGTGGTAGCGGTATTGCTTGCGGCCCGCGGCGTCGATCCCGGTCGCCTGGATGTGGCCGTCGGGGTGGGCGCAGATCCAGACCTCCTCCCAGGCGGGCGGGATCGCCAGGTCGCGGATCCGCGCCAGCGTCTCCTCGTCGGAGAGCCGCTCGCCGCCGGCGCCGAGGTAGGCGAAGCCACGGCCATGACGGCGCCGGGCGATCCCCTCGCCGGCGCAGTCGGACCGTCTCAGCCTTGCCATGGCGCCGATCTACCCCCGCCCGCCCGCCGCCAACCCGCCGCATGGGGTCCGGGCCAGGGGGTAGGAGTGGGCGCCATGGACGTCAAGCAACCGCTGCGCCGGTTCGACAGCTTCCAGCGGCGCAAGCCGGTGCTCGCCCTGCCGGTGGCGGTCTTCAAGCGGTTCGGCGAGGACGAAGGCGGCAGCATGGTCTCGCTGATCGCCTACCGCGGCTTCTTCTCGCTCTTCCCGCTGCTGCTCCTGCTGACCACCGTGCTCGGCTACCTGCTGGCCGGCAACGAGGAGCTGCGCCGCGGCGTCCTCGACTCGACCCTCTCGCAGTTTCCGGTGATCGGCGACCAGTTGCGCGGCAACGAGCTGAAGGGAAGCGGGTTGGCGCTCGCGGTCGGGATCGTCGGCTCGCTCTGGGCCGGGCTGGCGGTCGTGCTGGAGACCAAGTTGACCTTCGAGCGGATCTGGGGGGTGCCGCGCCCCGAGCGACGCGGCTTCGTCGCGGCCCGACTGCGCGGCCTCGCCCTGCTCGCCTTGCTGGGCGTCCTCACCGTGCTCTCGACCGTGGCCTCCGGCCTCGCCAGCGGTGGTTCGACCTGGCTCGGTCCGGTCTCCGGAGTGGCCCTGGCGACTGTCCTCAACCTGGTCCTCTTCGCCGCGGTCTTCCGCTTCCTCACCCCACCGGTGGCGAGCTTCCGGGCGCTGGCGCCGGGAATCGCGATCGCCGCGATCGGCTGGGAGTTGCTGCAGTTGCTCGGTGGCTATTACATCTCCCACGAGGTTCGCAACGCGACCCCGGTCTACGGCACCTTCGCGCTGGTGATCGGGCTGCTCGCCTGGATCCACCTGGGCGCCTTCTTCACGGTCCTTGGGGCGGAGGCGAACGTGGTGCGCGAGCGCCGGCTCTGGCCCCGCAGCCTGTTCGACGACCCGCCCGAGGGGTAGGGGGCTTCCACCAAGAAAGATCGGTGCGCCTTTTGGGCGCTATAGCGCCCAAAAGGCGCACCGCGAGTGAGAGGAGGAACGATGCCGCCGCGCGGAGTCAAGAAAGGAAGCAAACGGGCTCGGCAGTACGAGCACATCAAGGAAGGCGAGAAGGAAGCCGGCCGCACCGAGGAACGGGCCGAGGAGATCGCGGCCCGCGCCGTCAACAAGGAAAAGGCGCGATCGGGGGAGTCGAAGAGCGCCTCGCGCAGTTCGACCCGCGGTCGTTCGGCGAGCAGCCGCGGCGGCAAGCGTTCGGGTAACGGCCCCGGCGGCCGCACCCGTGAACAGCTCTACAACGACGCCAGGAAGCTGGGCATCGAGGGGCGCTCGAAGATGAGCAAGGACGAACTCCGGCACGCCGTCGCCGGCGCGAGCTGAGCTCGAAGATCACGGTCTATGCGGGCATTTTTGGTCATTACTCCGGATTGGGATCGATCCGAACGGGGTAGAACTGACCTATGGCATCGATCAAAGGCAAGCTGGCCAAGAAGGCCGTCAAGTCGACGGCCCAACACACGGCACACGGCACCGCCTCGAAGCTGAAGCGGGACCCGGTGCGGGCCACCACTCTGTTTGGCGTGGGGTGTGCGATCGGAGGCGTCGCCGGTTGGTTGCTCGGCCGCACGGCGTCAGTGCCATCCACTACCTGAAGTCCCTCCTATGAGTACGTCCCGTCGGGACGGTAGGCAAAACGAAAACCACCCGGTCGCCCGGGTGGTTTTCGCATCTAGGCGACGAGGTGCCCGCCCAGCGTTTGTCACTCCCGGCGCGGGGGTACCCGACCGACATGGACAACATGGACAACATGTCTGACCGCCCGCAAGAGAAAGGACTGGCCGACGAGGAGACCGAGGCCGCCGCGGCCGAAGCGGCGGAGATCGGCGGCAGAGTGCCGGTCGACGACGACGATCCCGCGATGCAGCCGCTGGCCGAGGCCGGCGGGGGCGTGGCGGAGGGCTTCGAGTTGGCCGAGAAGGACCTCGAAAACAACGCTGGCCACGGTGACCAGCGCGGCTTCCCGGAGAGCGCGGTGCCGCCTCCGGAGGAGCCGCAGACCGCTGAGTACGGCGAGCCCGACGAAGAGAGCAAGGAGGACGCGTGAGCTCCCGAGTGCTCGCCATCGCCACCGACTCGCTGCAGGGCCCTGAGCCGGTCGAGGAGATCCGCCGCCACGCCAACGGCGACACCGAGTTGCGCCTGATCGTGCCGGCGGTCGAGGCCGGTCGCTTCGGCCACCTGCTCGGCGACATCGACGAGCCGATGCGACAGGCAGAGGGCAGGCTGCAGGCATCCCTGGCCGAGCTGAAGCGACACGGTCTCGGTGCCACCGGCGCGGTTGGCGATCCCGATCCCGTTCAGGCCGCGCGCGACGCGCTGCGCGAAGCGCCGGCCGACGAAGTCCTGATCTTCGAGCGCGCCGGCGAGGAGCGCTGGTTCGAGGCGGAGCTCTTCGAGCGCGCTCGAGAGCAACTGGAGCCGCCGCTGCGGCTGGTCGTGCTCGGCGCCGACGGCGACGGGGTCGACGGCCACGTCGTGGGCACCGAGGAGCAGGGCGCCGGGATCGTCGACGAGGCCGCCGGCGGGTTCGAAATCTCCGACAACCTGCCCCGCTTCCACCCCCGCGACCTGGTGGCGATGGTGGTCGGCGTCGTCGGCACGATCGTCACCGCCGTCCTGGCGGCCGCGGTCGTCGGCGGGGCCCCCGACACCCAGAGCGAGTGGAGCGCGATCGCGGTCCTGGTCGCGATTGGGATCGCTCTCCTCAACCTCGCCCACGTGGTCGGCCTCACTCTCTTCCAAAGCGTTCATTACCGCAGCGGGGGCGGTCGCCTGGCCGGCTCGATCTCGCTGATCGCGACCCCGGTCGCGATGCTGGTCAACCTGGCGATCCTGCTGGTCTCCCAGTAGTGCCCGCCTAGACTGGCGCGCATGACCGAGGCCGCCCCCTACGGCTCCTGGAGTTCGCCGATCTCCCCGCGGCTCGTCGCCGAAGCGGGACGGCGGCTGGGCTCGGCGGTGCTGGCCGGGGACGGCGCGGTCTGGTGGGCGGAGGGAAGGCCGGTGGAGGGTGGCCGGGTGGTGCTGATGCGCCGCGATCCCGACGGCGGGATCGCGGAGGGGACGCCGGCCGACGTCAACGTGCGCACCCGTGTCCACGAGTACGGCGGCGGTGCCTGGTGCCTGCACGGCGACGACGCGGTGATCTTCTGCAACCTCGCCGACCAGCGCCTCTACCGGCAGCGCCTCGGCGAGGAACCGCGGGCGCTGACGTCGGAGCCTTCCTCACCGGGCGCGCTGCGTTACGCCGACGGCAGGGTGACCCCGGACGGGAGCGCGCTGGTCTGCGTGCGCGAGGCGCACCGCGGCGAGGCGGTCGACAACGAGATCGTCTCGGTGCCGCTCGACGGCGCGGGCGAGCCCACCGTGCTTGCCTCCGGCCACGACTTCTACTCCTTCCCCCGGGTCAGCCCCGACGGCCGCCAGCTTGCCTGGACCAGCTGGGATCACCCCAATATGCCCTGGGACGCCACCGAGCTCTGGGTCGCGCCCTTCGAGGAGCCCGGTGCGGCGCGGCGGATCGCCGGAGGCCCCGGGGAGTCGATCTTCCAGCCCGAGTGGAGCCCGGACGGGGTTCTGCACTGCGTCTCCGATCGCGACGGCTGGTGGAACATCCAGCGGGTCGAGGGGGACTCGTTCGTCGCCCTCACCGCCGAGCAGGCCGAGCTCGCCCATCCCCAGTGGCTGTTCGGCGGCGCCACCTACGGCTTCCTCGCCGACGGCTCGATCGCCTGTGTGCGCTGCGACGGTGGCGAGGAACGGCTCGGCGCGCTGCGGCCCGGAGCGTCAGCGGTCGAGGACCTCGGGCTGCCCTTCACCTCCTTCGGATTCCCCAGTCTCAGCGTCAGTGGCAGCCGCGTCGCCTTCGCGGCCGCCGGCCCCGATCGCGAGACCGCCGTCGCCGTCTACGACGACAGCGACGGCACGGTCGAGGTGGTCCGCGAGGCGAGCGAGACCGCGGTCGACCCCGCCTACGCCTCGCGGCCGCGGGCGATCGAGTTCCCGACCGGGGGCGGCCGGACCGCCCACGCCTTCTACTACCCGCCCGCCAACCCCGGGTTCGAGGCCCCGGCGGGGGAGTTGCCGCCGCTGATCGTGCAGAGCCATGGTGGCCCGACCTCGCACGCGACGCCCGCCCTCGACCGGGAGTTCCTGTTCTGGACCAGCCGCGGGATTGGCGTGGTCGACGTCAACTACGGCGGCAGCACCGGCTTCGGCCGTTCCTACCGGGAGCGGCTGCGCGGCACCTGGGGGGTGGTCGACACCGAGGACTGCATCGCCGCCGCGCGTTTCTTGGCCAAGGCCGGTGAGGCCGACGGCGAGCGGCTGGCGATCCGCGGCGGCAGCGCCGGCGGCTACGCGACCCTCTGCGCGCTCGTCTTCCACGACGAGTTCGCCACCGGCGCCAGCTACTACGGGGTCGCCGACGCCGAGACGCTTGCCCGCGACACCCACAAGTTCGAGTCGCGCTACCTCGACGGGCTGATCGGCCCCTACCCCGAGCGAGCCGACCTCTACCGCGAACGCTCGCCGATCAACTTCGTCGAGCAGTTGCGGGCCCCCGTGATCCTCTTCCAGGGGCTCGAGGACGAGGTCGTGCCGCCGAGCCAGGCGGAGACGATGGTCGCCGCCCTGAAGCGCAACGGGGTCCCGCACGCCTATCTCGCCTTCGAGGGCGAGCAGCACGGCTTCCGCCGCTCCGAGACCGAGATCCGCTGCCTCGAAGCGGAGCTCTACTTCTACGGCCGCATCCTCGGCTTCGAGCCCGCCGATGAGCTGGAGCCGGTTCAGATCGAGGGTGGCTGAGCCCTCGCCGCGTTCAGGGTCGCGGCGATCAGGGCGCGGGTCTCGGCCGGGTCGATCACGTCGTCTAGCTCGAACAGGGCGGCTGCGTTGAGCGCCTTCGCGTTCTCCTCGGCGGCGGCGGTCAGCTCGCGGACCCGCTGCAGGCGCTCCCCCTCGTCCTCGATCGCCTCCAGCTCCTTGCGCAGGGCCAGCTTGACCGCGCCTTCAAGCCCCATCGGGCCGAGGTGGGCGCTGGGCCAGGCGAGGGTCAGCAGGGGCTCGTGCAGGCTGCCGCCGGTCATCGCCTGGGCGCCGAGCCCGTAGCCGCGCCGTAGCACCACCGCGATCAGCGGCACCCGCAGGGCGGCGCCGGCGATCAGCAGCCGCGAGGCGTAGCGGACCAGTCCGGTCGCCTCGGCGTCGGGGCCGACCATGAACCCGGGCGTGTCGACCAAGGAAACCACCGGCAGCCCGAAGGCGTCGCAGAGCTGCAGGAAGCGGGATGCCTTGTCGGCGGCGTCGCTGGTAATCACTCCGGCCGTGTGGCGGCTGTCGTTGGCGACGATGCCAAGCGGCCGCCCCTCGATCCGGGCCAGAGCCGTCACCATCTCCGGCGCGAAGCGCTCGCGCAGGAAGGTGACCGAGCCCAGGTCGGCGAGCGTCTCGACGATCGGCGCCGGGTCGTAAGCGCGGCGCTGTCGCTCCGGCACGAGGTCGCGCAGGCGGGTCTGGTCGGGGGCCGGGCCCGGCGGGGTCGCCCCCTGGAAGTAAGAGAGCAGGCGCTTGGCGAGCGCCGTCGCCTCGGCCTCGTCGGCCGCAACCAGGTCGACGACGCCGTTGCCGGCCTGCATCCCGATCGGGCCGATCTCGTCGGGGTGGACCTGGCCGAGGCCGCCGCCCTCGATCATCGCCGGTCCGCCCATCCCCAGCGAGGAGTTCTCGGTGGCGACGATCAGGTCCGAGCAGCCGGCGAGCACGGCGTTGCCGGCGAAGCAGCGGCCGGCGACCACGGCGATCCGCGGCACCAGGCCGGAGAGCTTGGCCCAGAGCGCGAAGGCACGGGTGTCGAGCGCCGAGACGACCGGGTAGTCGGTGTCGCCGGGCCGGCCGCCGCCGCCCTCGGCGAAGAAGACGGTTGGCAGCCGCATCCGCTCGATCAGCTCGAAGAGGCGGTCCTTCTTGCGGTGGCCGAGCGCCCCCTGGGTGCCGGCCAGCACCGTGTAGTCGTAGGAGAGCACCGCGCAGGCGGTGGCCTCGCGCCCGAACAGCTCGCCGTTGACGCGGGCGGTGCCGGCGATCAGCCCGTCGGCGGGGGTGCGGGTGATCAGGTCGTCGACCTCGCGCCGGCCGCGCTGGGCGGCGATCGCGAAGCGCCCGTACTCGACGAAGGAGCCCGGGTCGACCAGGTCGGCGACGTTCTCGCGGGCGGTCCTGCCACCCCTGGCGTGGCGTCGCTCGACCGCCTCCGGCCGGGCCGCATCCTCGGTCAGCGCCCGTCGCCGCAGCAGCTCGGCGAGGTCCTCGCGCTCCGTCTCCCCGCTGGTTGGCTCGTCCTCCGGCACCGCCGGATGTTCCCAGACGGCAGGGTCAGGTCAGCGCCCGCTTGGCCGCTTTGAGATGCAGCTCGCCGATCGTCTCGCGCTGGCCGGCGGCGCGCTCGGCGAGCCGGTCGAAGTCGAAGCCCGCGACGCTCTTGCCGAGCGAGTGGCCGAGCGCCTCCCAGAGCCGGCGCTTGCCGGTGATCCCGATGTGGAGGATCTCCAGCTCGACCAGGCGGCTGAGCGGCGAGTAGCCGTGCAACTGCCCGTTGGGCTTGAGCCGCCCGAGCTTCTCGCCGAGCCAGGCCGCCGCCGGTTTGACGACGCTGCGGCGGATGCCGAGCCGCCGCATCAACTCCTCAAGTGTCTCGCGGTCGGCCTCGATCTCGGCGCAGACCCGGGCCAGCGGCTCCGCCATCTCGGCATCGCCCTCGTTGCTGGCGCGCAGCCGTCGCGCCAGCTCGACCCCGGTGGTGGCGCCGGCGAGGTGGTCGTTGAGATAGATCGCCAGCCGCTGCTCCGGCGTCGAACTACTGATCGTGTTCATGGCGGTCGGCTACCCGAGCCGCCCTGGATCGAACCTCACGGGGCGGCACCGGCAGTTTGACGCCGGACGCTGCGGGTACCCCAACTCAGACCGGGACAGACCGGTGCAACCGAGCGAAGGAGCAGTGGGAGTCCATGGCGGAGATCAACGAGCGCGACGCGAAGCTGGTCCAGTACCTGAGCGAGGCCTACGGGAAGGAGCGCGAGCTGGAGACCTCGCTGCAGGCCCATATCGCGATGACCACCAAGGTCCCCTACAAGAAACGGCTCCAGCAGCATCTGCGCGAGACCAAGGCTCACGCCAAGGGGCTGGAGCGGCGGATCAAGAAGCTCGGCGGCGGCGGCCAGACCGCGCAGACCGCGATCGGCAAGGTCAAAGCGGCCGCGAAGGGCCCACTGCACGCAGTTCGCGGCGGTGGCGAGCAGGAGAAAATGCTGAAGAATGCCAAGACCGAGTACTTCAACGAGCACGAGGAGATCGCTACGTATCTCGCGATCGAGACGCTGGCGACGAAGGTCGGCGACCGCGAGACCGCGAAACTGGCGAAGGGCATCCGCCGCGAGGAGGAACGGATGGCAAAGTTCCTCGAGGGCCAGATCAAGTCGCTGACCGGCGCGGTGGTCGCCGAAGACGTGCCGCGCGCTCAGCGCAACGGGTTCGCGGGCAGGCGGACCGCGAAACGGGCCAAAGCGAAACCCGCCAAAGTGACGAAATCGAACTCGAAAGCGAAATCGAAAGCAGCCCGGGGGGCTCGAAAACCGGCCCGCTCCCGGGCCGGTTGAGCGCCGGCCCGCTCAGCGAGCTGGTCGGCGGTCTGCTCGCTGTCCCTGCCGAGGACAGCGAGCTGGAACCGGCCGAAGCGGAGGAAATGGCCGCACCGCTGGTCGCGGCGGTCGAGGACCCGCTCGGCGACGACGACCTCCAGCTCGCCCTCTACCTCTGTTACGAGCTGCACTACCGCTCTTTCCCCGGCGTCGACCCGGCCTGGGAGTGGAGCCCGACGCTGCTCACCGTGAGAGCCCTGCTGGAGCGCTCCTTCTTCGAGGCGCTCGGCGCGGCACTGCGGCCGGGCGAGCCGGTCGACCCGACCGTGGTCGGTGATGCGCTCTTCGAGATCGAAGCCGCCGACGAGGGCGTCTCGCTCTCCCGTCACGTCGAGCTCAATGCCGAGATCGAGCAGTTCCGCGAGATGATCGCCCACCGCTCGCTCTACCAGCTCAAGGAGGCCGACCCGCACAGCTGGGTCATCCCGCGGATAGCCGGCGCCGCGAAGACGGCGCTGCTCGAGGTGCAGGTCGACGAGTACGGCGGCGGCCAGCCCGAGCGCATCCACTCCGGCCTGTTCGCGAAGACGATGCGGGCGCTCGCCCTCGACGATCACGAGAACGCCTATCTCGACCATGTCCCCGGTACGACCCTGGCGACGGTCAACGCGATCTCGGGCTTCGGCCTGCACCGCGAGCGGCGCGGCGCGCTGGTCGGTCACCTGGCGATGTTCGAGATGACCTCCGGCCTGGCCAGCCGCCGCTACGGCGACGCGCTCAGGCGGCTCGGCTTCGATGCCGAGGCGACCGACTTCTACGACGAGCACGTCGAGGCCGACGCGGTGCACGAGAACATCGCCGCCTACGACCTCGCCGGCGGCCTCGCCCGGCAGGAGCCGGAGCTGACCGGGGACATCCTCTTCGGCGCTCGCGCCCTGCTGTACCTGGAGGACTGCTTCGCGGGCCGGTTGCTGGCGGCCTGGGGGAGGGGCGAGACCTTGCTGCGGCGGCCGCTACGACCCGGTGCGGTCGCTCGGGACCGGTGACGACGGCCCGCTCTCGGCCTTGAACCCGATCGCCTTGTGGGTGCCGTCGCAGAAGGGCCGCGTCTGCGAGCGACCGCAGCGGCACAGCGCCACCACCCGCCGCTTCGGCTCGATCTCGTTGCCGTCCTGGTCCACCATCGTGAACGGCCCCCGCACCAGGTAGGGCCCGTTGCGGTAGGGCGTGATCCTGGTCGGCACATCGGTCACGCTCTGACCCTACCCCCGCCGGTGAGCGCGCAACCGAAGGGTTCGGCCGGCTCCGGACGGGTAGCTCATGAGTATCCGAAACCTAGGAGAGGAGGTTGTCGTGATCGGAGCATTGCTGCTTGGGTTGGTCGCGGGCGTCCTGGGCAGGGCGATCGTCCCCAACGACGCGTTCGAGGGCATGCATGGCCCCCGCTCTTGGCTGGTCTCGATCGTGCTCGGCCTCGTGGGGGCCGCGCTCGGCTGGGCCGTGTTCACGGCCGGGCTGGGGATCGGCGACACCGAGATGTTCGACCTGGGCGGGATTTTGAGCGCCCTGATCGGCGTGGTGATCGTGCTGCTGCTTGCAAATCTGGTGCTGCGCCGGCCCCGGGGCCGGCAGGGGACGCGGCGTCCGGCCGGCTAACCCATCGTGGGCGACGCGGACCGGAGCGCCTCCAGAACCTCCTCCGCGAGCTGCGAGCCGTCTTCCGCTCGCAGTGGCGTCGCGGTTATTCGCAGGGTCACCCCGTCGTCGTCGAGTTCCTCCAGCGCCACGCTGGGCCGGTAACGGGTCGGGACGGTGATCGCGTCGAGCAGGTGCTCCTCGATCCGGCGCGGGCTGGCGTCGGACGAGAAGCGTGCCCGGAGGTCGACCTTCTCGGGCTCGCGCAGGGGGACCACGACGAGGCTGATCAGGACGCTGTTGGGGACCAGCAGGCGGTCGGCTCCCTGGGCGAGGGTGGCGTAGAAGAGGCCGAGTGAGCTGACCGTGCCCTCGATCGAGCCGGCCAGTGGGCCACCGAGCAGGCGGACGCGCTCCCCGACCCGGAAGGGCCGGGTGCTTTGCAGGACGATGCCGGCGAAGATCCCGGCCAGGGTCTGCTGGGCGGCGAGACCGAGGACGATCGCGGTGAAGGCGCCGCCGACCGCCAGGGTCGAGGCGTTGACGCCGGCGATCCGCAGGGCGAAGATCACCACCGCGCTGATCGCGAAGAGGCGGATCAGGAACCCGGCGGTACCGGCGGTGGCCGGGCTGAGGCGCCTGTACAGCTGCGGCGAGAGGCCCCGCACCAGCCAGTGCGTGGCCGCCGAGCCGACCAGGATCAGGACCGCGACGGTGCCGATCCGCACCCACTGGCCGTAGCCGGGGAAGAGCTCCTGGCGGCGGTAGTAGACGACCAGGGTGGCCGCCAGCACGACCAGCGCCGCCACCAGCCCGATCAGCGCCTTCTTGGAGAAGCGCGGCGCGAGCTCCTCCTCGAGCCCGAGCGAGTGCCAGGCGTGACTGCGGGTCTCGAACAGCTCGCGGGAAATTCTCCGGCGCGGGGTCGGCATCGCCCACCTCTACCCGCCGGCGGCGGTGGCTACTCGTCGATCGGGGAGCCGTCGTCGTCGCCGCCTTCGGCTTCGTCGACCTCCTGGCGGATCCGCTCCAGCGTTCGTCGCAGGATCCGCGAGACGTGCATCTGCGAGTGGCCGATCTGCTCGGCGATCTGGGACTGGGTCATGTCCTCGACGAAGCGCAGCCGCAGCACCAGTCGTTCGCGCTCGTCGAGCTGGGGCAGCGCCGACTCCAGCGTCACCTTGCCCTCGACCAACTCGTAGCCCTCGTCCTCCTCGCCGACCCATTCGGCGGCGGGCGAGTCGTCGGCATCTTCGTTGCCGACCGGCCGGTCGAGCGAGAGCGGGCGGCGGTTGCGGTTCGCCTCCAGCACCTCAAGCACCTCGGTCGGGTCGATCTCCAGATGCGCGGCGATCTCGCCGACCGAGGGCGAGCGCTGCAGCTCCACGGTCAGCTTCGTGATCGCCTTATCCACTTCGGCCATGCGGTCATGTAGCCCACGCGGTACCCGCACGGTCCAGACCCGGTCGCGGAAGTGGCGCTTCAGCTCACCGAGGATCGTCGGCGAGGCGAAGGCGGGGAAGGGGGTGCCGCGGCTGGGGTCGAAGCGGTCGATCGCGTTGACCAGGCCCAGGCTCGCCACCTGCAGGAGGTCGTCGAAGGACTCGCTGGCGCCGCGGTAGCGCAGCGCCAGGCTCTTCGCGAAGGGCAGGTAGCGCCGCACCAACTCTTCGCGGGTGGCGCTGTCGCGGTTGCGTACGAAGCGATCCCAGAGGACGCGCTCGCTGGCGAGCCCGTCGCCGAGTTCGGACGCGGGCTCTTCGGGGTGGGCTGGGGGTTTTTCCCGATTCGATTCCATGCGGATTGCGCCGGCTATCTAACACCGGCCGCCGCCCTGGAGCCTTTACCCGAGGCCGTGCAGCGTCGACGGCCGTCGCCGTCGACAACCACCCTACTGCCGCAGGGTCCGGCGCTCTAGTCGTCGCCCGCCGGCGAGCGGAAGTGGAGCATCTCCACCTTGGCCTGGATGCCGGCATCCCTGCTCTTCGCGAGGCGTTTCGAGGCACCGGCCTGGATCTCGTCCAGCTGCTCGAGCGCCTGGTCCAGCACCGTGTTGGCCTCCTGCCAGCCCTGCTCGTCGACCACCATCGGTGTGCGGCTCAGGTGACGGTCCCCCGTTGCGTCGAAGGTGCCCTGCGCGACCGCCTCCTCGATGTCGTCGAAGATCGTCTTCAGGAGGGCCCCCGAAAGGCTGGATCGCAGCGCATCGGGCAGGCGCGACCACTCGCTGCCGCTCAGGAACTTGCGGCGGGTGGCCCGGTAGAAGTGCTCGGTGGCGCCGCGGCGCTGCTTGGTGTCGACCATTTCGACGCAGTCGTATTTCTCCAGCACGCGGACGTGGTAGGCGACCAGGTTGAGGCTCTCGTCGAGCTCCTGGGAAAGCAGGTTGGGGCTGGCCACCCGCTCGTTCAGCACGGTCAAGATCCGCACCCGCAAGGGGTGCGCGAACGCTTTCGCGACCAGCTGTTCGACCGCGTCCTTCTTCTTCTGCGTCTTCGGCAAGGGGTTCCTTCGTCTCAGGTGGTGGGCAAGCGCCGTCCGGCCGAGTCGGGGGCGACTCGATACGGGGCGCATGAATCAAGAACTTCGGACCGCTCTTCAACGTTTCATCCGATTGAGCGGGAAGTCTCTCAAGTGGCCCGAACTTGGGGCAAAAACGTCCAGGCCGGCTGGACGGCCGCGCCGTCGTCAGAGGTCCAGCAGCCGGTTGAAACGCAGCGCCGCCCGGCTCGGGAGGATGAACTCTTCGTTGCGGTGCAGCAGGCCGGAGCCGACCAGGTCGCGAACCGCGCGTTCGATCGCGTCGCGCTCGCCGAAGTCGGCGAACTGGCCGCCGACCTCGCGCAGCAGCTCGGCCATCGTCACCTGGATCGGGTAGAGGTCGAGCACCTGCTGCAGCACCGCCGACTCGGTGGCGGCGTCTTCGGCGGCGGGGGTTCCGGTCTCCTCGATCTCGCTCATGGTTCGCCGTTGCCTAAGTCCTGGCTCAGGGTTTCTCTTCCCCCACCGGCCCCGAGTCGGGAGGCTCGGCCAGTTCGAGGGCCCGCCGGGCGAGCCTAGGCTTGATCGCCGCCCGGTAGAAGTGCTGGACGGAGCCGCGCACTTCCTTGGTGTCGACCAGTTCCAGCGCACCGTGATCGGAGAGCACGCGGACGTGGTAGGCGACGGTGGTGAGCGGGAGGTCGAGCTTCCCGGCGAGCTCGCCGGGGCTGGTCGGCTCCGCCTCGATCATCTCCTTGAGGATCTGCCGGCGGACCGCGTGCCTCAAGGTCGCCAGCAGTCGGTTCAGGTTGGGGTGCTCAGGAACTCCCATCTAGGCTCGGCAATATAGAGCAAACGAAAGCTTCTGTCCGTCAGACAGAACACTGCCGACAAGAGGCTGCACGCGAGGTGCTTACGCGTCCTCGCGCACACCGCCCATTTCGGTGAAGACGGCGGTCGTGCCGCCGTCGTCGCGCTGCTCGTCGGCGATTACGTGGGAGACCGCGTTGATCAGCGCCAGATGGGTGAAGGCCTGGGGGAAGTTGCCGAGGTGGCGGCCGCTTTCCGCCTCCAGCTCCTCGCCGTAGAGGTCGAGCCAGCCCGCTTCCTCGAGCAGCCGCTCGCAGAGCTCGCGCGCCTGGTGCCGCTCGCCGATCTCCGAGAGCGCCGAGACCAGCCAGAAGGAGCAGATCAGGAAGGTCCCCTCCTCGCCGCTGAGCCCGTCGTCGGTCTCCTCGACCTTGTAGCGGAGGACGAGGCCGTGTTCGGTCAGGTCCGAGGCGATCGCGTCGACGGTGGCGCACACGCGGGGGTCGTCGGGAGGCAGGAAGCGCAGCAGCGGGATCAGCAGCAGCGAGGCGTCGAGCGCGTCGGTCTCGTAGTGCTGGCGGAAGACGCCGTCGCGGACGCCGCGCTCGAGGATCTCGGCCTTGAACTCCGCCGCCGTCCGCGCCCACTCCCCGGACTGCTCCGCGAAGCCGAACGACTCGGCGAGGCGGGCGCCGCGGTCGACGGCCACCCACATCATCAGCTTCGAGGAGACGTAGTGCCGGGGCTCGCCGCGCGACTCCCAGATCCCCTGGTCGGGGTGCGACCAGGCCGCGATCGCCGCTTCGATCTGGTGGCGGATCAGCTGCCGGTCGGCCTGAGTGCCGCTGCCTTTCAGCGCTTTTTCGTGCAGGTAGATCGAGTCCAGCAGGGCGCCCCAGACGTCGTTCTGGCGCTGGTCGAAGGCGCCGTTGCCGATCCGCACCGGCCGTGACCCTTCGTAGCCGCCGAGGTGGTCGAGGGTGCTCTCGGTGAGCTCCTTCTCGCCGCCGATCCCATACATGATCTGTAGGTCGGGGCTTTCCTGGCAGACGTTGACGATGAAGCGCATGAAGTCGCGCGCCTCCTGGTCGAAGCCGAGCGTGTGCAGTGCCCAGAGACTGAAGGTCGAGTCGCGGATCCAGCTGAAGCGGTAGTCCCAGTTGCGTTCGCCGCCGGGCGTCTCCGGCAGCGAGGTCGTCGGCGCCGCCAGCATCGCCCCGGTCGGGGCGTAGGTGAGTCCCTTGAGGACGAGTGCCGAGCGCTGCAGGTGGAGCCGCCAGGGGTGGTCGGGGAAGTCGCCGTGGCGCAGCCAGGCGCGCCAGAACTCCTTGGTCGACTCCATCCGCTCGATCGCCTCCGGGGCGCTGCGCGGCCCGCCCAGGTCGCTGTCGCCCCAGGAGACGGCGACGAAGCCGTGTTCGCCTTTGCGCAGGCGCGCCCGTCCGCGGGCCATGCCGCCGTCGAGGGTCAGCTCGAAGTCGCTGGTCAGCAGCAACTCGGTTTCGCCGGCGCGGGCGACGGCCTCGCCCAGTCTGCCGCCGCTCCACTCGGCCCCCTCCAGCCCGTAACCGAAGCGCGGCAGGCACTCCATCTCCAGGTCGACCTCGCCGTCGATGCAGGTGATCAGGCGAAGCAGCGAGCGGTCGGACTCGTGCTCAGTCTCGGGCCGGCCGCGCTCGCCCCCCTGCGGCGCCCACTCGCCGATCGTCAGCGCGTCGTGGATCACGACCCAGCCCGTGTCCGTCACCCAGGTGGTCTCGATTACCAGCGTGCCCGGTTCGTAGCGGCGGCCGATCGGGACGGCGACACCGCGCGGGGCGAGCCGGAAGTGGCCCGCCTCGCGGTCGAGCAGGGCGGCGAAGGCGCTGGGCGAGTCGAAGCGGGGCAGGCAGAGCCACTCGATCGAGCCGCTGTAGGAGACCAGGGCGCTGGTGTGGCAGTCGGAGAGGAAGCCGTAGCTGGCGATCGGTGGGAAGCGTTGCTTCGGAGCGCTCACGGCGTCCGCAAGCTAGCAGCGGCGACGGGCGGCGACGGGCGGCGACGGGCCGAATCCCGTCGCTACGCTGGATCGCGTGAGCCTCCCGATCGCCCACCTGGGCAGCGTCTTCGCCCCGCTGGAGCTGCTGCCGCTGTTGCTGGCCGCGGCCCTCTACGCGAAGCGCTCGGCGACCCTCGCGGCGAAGGGGCGGCCGGTGCCGCTCTGGCGCCAGATCTGCTTCGCGGCCGGGTTGCTGATGATCGTCGCCGCCCAGATCTCGCCGGTCGGCCACATCGCCGACGAGCTGGTGATTGCCCACATGGTCGAGCACCTGATGATCGGCGACCTGGCCCCGCTGCTGCTGGTGCTGGGCCTGACCGGGCCGCTGCTGCAGCCGATTCTGGCGATCCGCGTCTTCGACCGGCTGCGGATCCTCGCCCACCCGCTGGTCGCCTTCCCGCTCTGGGCGGCCAACTTCTACCTCTGGCACATCCCCGCCTTCTACGAGGCTGCCTACGGTGGTGCCGCGGTGCACGCGCTCGAGCACACCACCTTCATCTTCTTCGGCTGCCTGATGTGGATGCCGGCCTTCGGGCCGCTGCCGACCCCGCAGTGGTTCACCGCCGCCTGGAAGGTCGGCTACGTGATCGCGGTCCGCTTCGCCAGCGCGATCCTCGGCAACGTCCTGATGTGGTCGGGCACCGTGCTCTACCCGAAGTACGCGCCCGGCGAGAGCTACTGGGGGATTAGCCCGATCGCCGACCAGAGCACCGCCGGCGTGGTGATGATGGTCGAGGGGACGTTCCTGGCGCTCGGCGTGCTCGCCTGGGTCTTCTTCGAGGCGGCACGCGAGGGGATCGAGAAGCAGAAGCTGCTCGACCTGGCGCGCGACCGCGGCATCGAGCTGGACGAGGCGCGGGCGCAGCGCGCCGTCGCCGCCGGCCAGGGGGCGCTGCTCGAGGAACGCCTGCTGGCGGGCGGGGGAGAGGTGGGTCGCGACCGTGGCTGAGCGGCGCGGGCTGGGCGCCCTGGTCTTCGTCGTCGGCGCCGCCAGCCTCGGCTCGGAGATCGCGGCGGCGCGCCTGCTGGCGCCCTACTTCGGCGCCTCGACGATCGTCTGGGCGAACACGATCGGGGTCGTCCTGGTCGCCCTCTCGATCGGCTACTGGCTGGGCGGCCGCTACGCCGACCGCCACCCGCACCGGCGCGGCCTCTGCCTGACGGTGCTGGTGGCGTCGCTGCTGATCGCCGTCGTCCCCTTCGCCGCCCGCCCCTTCCTGCGGCTCTCGGTCGAGGCCTTCGACACGGTCTCGGTCGGCGGTTTCGCCGGCTCGCTGTTCGGCGTCCTGGTCTTGATCGCGGTTCCGGTCACCCTGCTCGGCGCCGTCGCGCCCTGGGCGGCGCGGCTGGCGGTGCGCGACGTCGACGGCGCCGGCGAGGCGGTTGGCCGGCTCTACGCGATCTCGACCGCCGGCTCGCTGTTCGGGACGATGACCGCGGCGCTGCTGCTGATCCCGCTGCTCGGCACCCAGCGCACCTTCCTGGTCTTTGCCCTGGCGCTGGCCCTGGTCGCCGCGGCCGGGCTGGGCTGGCGCTTCGCGGCGGCGCCGCTCGCCGTCGTCCTCGCCCTGCTGCTGCCGGTCGGCACGATCAAAGCGGCCGACACCGGCCGCGTCCTCTACGAGGCCGAGACCGAGCACCAGTACGCGCGGGTGGTCGAACGCCCCGACGGGACCCGGGTGCTGGAGCTGAACGAGGGCCAGGCGGTTCACTCGCTCTACCGGCGCGGCAAGTACCTGACCGGCGACTACTGGGACGGGGCGCTGGTGCTCTGGGGCGTCTCGCGGCCACGGCCGCCGCAGCGGATCGCGATCCTCGGCAACGCCGGTGGCACCGTCGCCCGCGCCTACGGCCGCTTCTTTCCCCGCACCGCGGTCGACGCGGTCGAGATCGACGGCGAGCTGAGCGAGCTCGGCCGCCGCTTCCTCGGCATGCGCAACCCGCGCATGGAGGTCTTCGCCGAGGACGCCCGGCCCTGGCTGGAGCGCAGCGAGGGCGGCTACGACGCGATCTTCGTCGACGCCTACCGGCAGCCCTACATCCCCTTCTACCTGACCACCCGCGAGTTCTTCCGGCTCTGCGCCGAGCGGCTCGCCCCGGGTGGGGTGGTGGTCGTCAACGTCGGTCACCCGGAGGGCAGCGAGGAGCTGGAGCGGATCCTGGGGCGGACGATGGCGGAGGCCTTCGCGCGGGTGCTGCGCTTCCCGATCGAGCCGACCAACACCCTGGTGGTCGGCGGCGAGGGGATCTCCCCGGCGGCGCTGGAGGCGGTGGCGCCGCGGCTGCCGGCGCCGCTGCGCCCGCTCGCCGTCGAGGCCGCCGCCCGCACCGCGGATCGCCTCCCGGGGGGAGAGGTCTTCACTGACGACCATGCCCCGGTCGAGTGGTTGGTCGACGAGTCCCTGCTGGAATACGCGGCCGATGAAGGCTGAGACGCGCAACGACCCGCTTGGCCGGGTCAAGGCCTGGCTGGTGACCGGCCCGATCGGCCGCGGCTTCGCCTTCGCGATCGACTTCGCCGCGGCGTTACGGACCTTCGTCTCCCGCTAGGGTCCTCCGTCCGATGGAGACGACCGTCAAGGAGCTGCCGGGCTCGCGCGCCCAGGTTGAGGTGGAGGTGCCGGCCAAGGACGTCGAGCGCGCCGCCTCCCGTGCGGCCCGGGCGCTGGCGCGCGAAATGCGCCTGCCGGGCTTCCGTAAGGGCAAGGCGCCACCTTCGCTGGTGATCCAGCGGCTCGGCTTCGGCGCCGTGCTCGAGGAGGCGATCCGCGACTCGTTGCCCGAGTGGTACGAAAAAGCATTGCTCGGCTCCGGGGTCAACCCGATCGGCGACCCCTCGATCGAGATGGTCTCCACCCCCGAGGCCGAGGGCGAGCCGCTCGCCTTTAAGTTCGAGGTCGGGGTGCGGCCGAAGGCGAAGCTGGGTGAGTACAAGGGCCTCGAGGTCGGCAAGGCCGAGGAGGAGGTCCCCGACGACCTGATCGATCGCGAGATCGAGCGGGTCCGCGAGGGCTTCGCCAAGCTCGAGCCGGTCGATCGTGCCGCCGCCGACGGCGATGCACTGCTGATCGACTTCGAGGGCTTCGTCGACGACAAGGCGTTCGAGGGCGGCAAGGCCGAGGACTACCTGCTGCAGCTCGGTTCCGGCCAGCTGATCGAGGGCTTCGAGGAGCAGCTGACCGGCGCCAAGGCGGGCGAGGAGCCGAAGGTCGAGGTCACCTTCCCCGAGGACTACCAGGCCGAGCACCTGGCCGGCGAAGACGCGGTCTTCAACATCAAGGTCAAGGAGGTGCGCGAGAAACTGCTTCCCGACCTCGACGACGACTTCGCCTCCGACGCCTCCGAGTTCGAGACGCTCGAGGAGCTGCGCGCCGACATCCGCGCCAAAGTCGGCGAGGCCTTCGGGCAGCGCGCCGAGGAGGACTTCCAGATCGCGGCCGTCGACGCCGCCTCCGCGAAAGCGAGCGTGGAACTGCCGGACGCGCTGGTCACCGCTCGCGCCACCGAACGCTGGGAGCGGCTCGAACGCCAGCTTGCCGGCCGGGGCATGGATCCAAATGCCTACCTGCAGATGCAGGGCAAAACCCGCGACGAGGTGATCGAGGAGTCGCTGCCCGACGCGGCCCGCGACCTGAAGCGCGAGGCAGTAGTCGCGGCGATCGCCGAGGCAGAGGAGATCGAGGTCTCCGACGAGGAGATGGTCGAGGCCCTCGCCCACAGTGCCCAGCACGAACGGACCACCCCGGAGAAACTGCTGGCGCGCCTGCGCGAGAACGGCCGCGACGCGATGGTCCGCGAAGACATTCGCTCCCGCAAGGCGGTCGAGTTGGTCGCCGCCGAGTCGAAGCCGATCCCGCTCGAGCAGGCCGAGGCGCGGGAGCAGATCTGGACGCCTGAGAAAGAGCGCGAGGCGGCCGGCGGGCTTTGGACGCCTGACGATTCGGACTGAGCATTTCGGGGGAGGGCCGTCGGTGGGCCTGCGGGGGAATTGAGGCACCTCGCTGCGCTCGGAGCCATGTTGGTGCGCGCGGACTTCGTCCGCGCGCGATGACCAGATTGCATGTCGCGCGCTTCGCGCACATTCCCCCACAGGCCCACCGACGGCCCTCCGACGAAGCAAAGTCCAACAGACGCCCAGATCCCGACAGCTTTTGCGAAGAACTGCGGACTCTCGGTCGTAGCGGGGCTGCGTGTCGAAGGGGTCGGGGTGCCCCCTCTCGCAGAGGCTTGGCGACCACGAGCCGAACCGATGCAAGCGATCTGCTGCGCAACGGCCTCTGAGAGAGGGGGCACCCCGACCCGCCGCCACAACCGCCCCGCCCAGCGCCTTCTATAGAGTCCCCGCCGATGAGTCCTCTGGTTCCGATGGTGGTCGAGCAGACGTCGCGCGGGGAGCGGGCGTTTGACATTTATTCGCGCCTGCTGGGCGAGCGGATCGTCTTCTTGGGCACGCCCGTTACGGAGGACATCGCCAACCTGATCGTGGCCCAGTTGCTGCACCTCGAGTCCGAGGATCCGGACAAGGACGTCAGCCTCTACATCAACTCGCCCGGCGGCTCCGTCTATGCCGGCCTGGCGATCTACGACACGATGCAGTTCATCAAGCCCGACGTGCAGACGATCTGCGTCGGTGTCGCGATGAGCATGGGGGCGCTGTTGCTCAGTGGGGGCGCTGCCGGCAAGCGGATGGCGCTGCCCAACTCGAAGATCCTGATCCACCAGGTCTCGGCCGGGTTCCAGGGTCAGGCGACCGACATCGAGATCCACGCCAAAGAGATCATCGACGTCCGCCGCCGCCTCGACGAGATCATCGCCAAGCACACTGAGCAGCCGTTCGAGAAGGTCACCAAAGACACCGAGCGTGACTACTTCATGAGCGCGGAGGAGGCGAAGGAGTACAACATCGTCGACCGCGTGATCGAACACCACTGAAGCGCGCCGCTTTCCCTCTCGCCCTTTCTCTCCTCCTTGCCGCCTTCGCCGCGCCAGCCGCGGCCCGGATCGCCAGTCACAGCGGCGGCCTTCCTTACCATGGCCACGTCTTCCCGATCCAGGGCGCGCACGGCCTGCGCGGCGCGATCGGCGAGTTCCACGCGCCCCGCAACGGCGGCCGCATCCACGAAGGATTTGACGTCACGGCCGCCTGTGGGGCCAGGCTGGTCGCGGTTCGCAACGGCCGCGTGCGGAAAGCCGGCTACGACTCGGTCCTCTACGGCAACTACCTGCTGATCCATGGCGAAGGCGAGCACCGCAGCTACTTCTATGCGCACCTGGCCCGCCCGGCTTCAGTCCGCCGGGGCCAGCGGCTCTGGGAGGGTCAGCCGGTCGGGGCGGTCGGCGAAACCGGCAACGCGATGGGCACCGGTTGCCACCTCCACTTCGAGATCCACGTCGACGGCGTCCCGGTCGACCCCTGGCCCTCGCTCAGTCGCTGGGACCGCTACAGCTGAGCCCGCCGAGGGCTTCGCGGATGAACTCAGCCTTGGCGTCGGTGTAGGCCTCGCGGTCCTCGCGGAAGCAGCCGGCGAGGTCGTGCTTCAGCGCGGCGTAGGCGGCCGCGAGGGCGGGGTCGGCGCGGAGGCGATCGCGGAAGGCGAGCTCATCGGCGTAGTGCCGGCTGCCGGCCGGAATCAGATGTAGGTGGAACTCGCGCCGGCTCGGGTGCGGCTTGCAGAACCAGTGCATCTCCTCGCTGCGGTAGGGCGCATACAGGTACTCGAGCGCAGCGAGCGGCTCGAAGCAGGCTCGCGAGGACTCGAGGTTCCCGACGCCGACGAGGATGTCGACGATCGGCTTGGCGTCTAGGCCCGGCACGGCGGTGCTGCCGACGTGGTGGATGCCACCGACCGCCCACTCGCCGATCGTGGCTTCGAGTGCGGCCCGCTCCGCCTCGAACAGGGCCGGCCAGCGCGGGTCGTAGGGCGAGATCCGGATCGGCTCGTCCCCGAGCGAGCGTTCGAACCAGAGGCTGGCCTTGGGGTTGGCGTTGTAGTCGGGGACCTCGGCGTAGCGGGCGGAGCGGTAGAGGGCGATCGCGCCGGTCAGGTAGTCAGAGGTGTCGAGCCGGACGCGGCGGCAGCCGCGCTCTCGGGCGATCCGCTCCAGCTCGGTGAGAGAATCGCCCGGGCTAGTCCACGGCCGCGGTGAGCGGGGGCGACGTACATGCTCTTCACCTCGGCGACCTCGGCGCCGAGATGGCGGACGCCGCCGAGACCGGCAGGCTCGTCGCCGGCGCGGGCCAGCAGCAGTACCCCGTCCGGCGGTTCCAGGTCGCGCGGCGGCCCCGCTGCGATCTCCGCCTCCAGGTCGATGCCGAGCGGCCCGTCCGCCTCGCGGATGAAGTCGGCGTAGAGCCCGAGCACCTCGGGCCCGTCCACCGCGATCTGTTCGAGCTTCGTCTCCATCGCGCATCTCGACGCTAACGGGTCACGAAGTCGGTGCATTCAGCGCGCCATCCGCGCGTTTGGGTCTGGCAGAATCCCGGCGATGAGGCGAAGGGGATTGTCTGCGAGGCTGGATCGGCGCCTGGAGCGCGGCGACCACCTGATGGAGCTCAACCGACTCGCCTTCGAGCGGCTCGAAGGCACCCTCAACCGTTTCGAAAAAGCCTTCGAGCGCCATGAGCAGGCCTTCGAGCGCCATGAACAGGCCTTCGAACGACACGAGCAGGCGTTTGAGCGCCATGAGCAGGCGTTTGAACGGATGATGGAGTCCTTCGATCGCTCCGAGGAACGGTTCGCTGGTTTCGAAGAGAGACTCGATCGGTTCGAGGCGAGTATCGACGAGAGGCATGAGGAAACCAAGGTCTTCATGCGGGAGTCGAACCTCCGGGTTGAGAGGGTCGTGCAGGAGTTGGTCAGGCAGAACGCTCAGTTCAACGCCGAACAGGCGAAGCGCACCGATGCGATCGTGGCCGAAATGAGGGACGCCCGCGAGGAATCCCGCGCCCATCGCGAAGCGATCCTCGCGCTGATCGATCGGCTGCCGCCGGCTCAGGCCGCCTGACTCAGAGCTTCAGTTCGTACTCGACCCAGGTCGAGCGCTCGGCGCCGGTGGCGTCGTAGAGGGCCTGGGCGCGCTCGTTGTCGGGGGCGGTCGACCACTGGAGGCAGTGGGCGCCGCGCTCGCGGGCGATCGCGGCGCTGGCCCCGATCAGGGCGCGGCCGACGCCGGAGCCGCGGGCCTGCGGGTCGACGAAGAGGTCGTTCATCAGTACCGTCTCGGCCGCCTTGGTCGAGGAGAAGTGCCAGTAGAGGCAGGCGTATCCGACCAGTTCGTCGTCGCGCCAGGCACCGATCAGCATCCCGTCGTCACTGGGGGCGAGGAAGCGTCGGAAGAAGGCGCGGTTGCGATCGGTGCCTACGTCGTCGGCTTCGTAGAAGCCCTGGTAGTCGGCGATCATCGGCAGCAGGCCCTCGAATTGGGGCTCCGCGATCGGCTCGATTCGGATCTCCTCCGGCACCGTCCCACGGTAGCGCGGCTTCGCAACCTCGCGCTCACGAGCAGGGACCACCGGTACGGCGCCGTAATCCCGTTCCACAGACCGGCCTTGTGTCCCCGTCTAAGCTTTCGGGGCTGCCGGAGTCAACCGATCATCCCGCTAGGAGGGGATTCCGCTGGCACGTCCCACAGACTCGAACGAGCAGCTCCTCTGCAGTTTCTGCGGCAAGTCGCAGCGCCAAGTCAAGAAGTTGATCGCCGGCCCCGGCGTCTACATCTGCGACGAGTGCATCGACCTCTGCAACGAGATCATCGACGAGGAGCTGACGGCGCCGCCCGCCTTCGAGCTCGAGAACCTGCCGAAGCCGCAGGAAATCCACGACGTGTTGGAGGAGTATGTGGTCGGCCAGGAGGCGGCCAAGCGCTCGCTCTCGGTCGCCGTCTACAACCACTACAAGCGGGTCCAGATCGCCCAGTCCGAGGAGACCGAGGTCGAGCTGCAGAAGTCGAACATCATGATGCTGGGCCCGACCGGCTGCGGCAAGACGCTGCTCGCCCAGACCCTGGCTCGGATCCTCAACGTCCCCTTCGCGATCGCCGACGCGACCGCGCTGACCGAGGCCGGCTACGTCGGCGAGGACGTCGAGAACATCCTTCTGAAGCTGATCCAGGCCGCCGACTACGACGTCAAAAAGGCCGAGACGGGGATCATCTACATCGATGAGATCGACAAGATCGCGCGTAAAGCCGACAACCCGTCGATCACCCGCGACGTCTCCGGCGAAGGCGTCCAGCAGGCCCTCCTGAAGATCCTCGAGGGGACCACCGCCTCGGTGCCGCCGCAGGGCGGGCGCAAGCACCCCCACCAGGAGTTCCTGACGATCGACACCACCAACATCCTCTTCATCTGCGGCGGTTCCTTCGCCGAACTCGACAAGGTGATCGAGCGGCGGGTCGGCGACCGCGGCATCGGCTTTGGCGCCGAGATCTCCTCGCGCGAAAAGAAGGACGCCGGCGAATGGTTCGAGCAGGTGCTGCCCGAGGACCTGATCGAATACGGCCTGATCCCCGAGTTCATCGGCCGCCTGCCGGTGATCACCGCGATCCACCAGCTCAGCCGCGACGACCTGACCACGATCCTGACCGAGCCGCGCCACGCCCTCACTCGCCAGTTCCAGCGCTTCTTCGAGTTCGATGACATCGAGCTGGTCTTCGCCGAGGACAGCCTCGAGGCGATCGCCGACAAGGCGCTGGAGCGGGAGACCGGTGCCCGCGGCCTGCGCTCGATCCTCGAGGAGACCCTGCTCGACGTCCAGTTCGAGCTGCCCTCGCGCCGCGACGTCACCAAGTGCGTGGTGACGCGCGAGACGATTTCGCAAGGGCGCCGGCCCACGCTGGTGACCGAGGCCGCGCATCAGGACATCGGGGCTGCCGAGGAGGATGTCGCGGAGGAATCGGCTTAGAGCCGAGCAGCGCGTGTGGGGGCCGGGGCGGGTGTCCCTCCCTCAGAGGCCGTTGCGCAGCAGGTCCGCATCGTGCTTCGAAGCGGGGTGCGGGAGCCTCTGCGGGAGGGACACCCGCCCCGGCCACGCACCACCGGGACGGCCCAGGGTCGGGCAGCTTTTTCGCGGTGAGAAGCTGGGTGGTGCGCCGAGTCGCTCCACGAAGTTGAGGCGGGACGGTTCGCTTCCGCGAGCTGAGGGTGGCGCTACGTCGGAGGGTGGGTGCCCCTCCCCAGGAGGCTTCGCACCCCGCCTCCGAAGCACGAGGCGGGCCTGCTGCGCAACGGCCTCCAGGGGAGGGGCACCCACCCTCCGACGCACTCACCCGCCATCTAGACTCGCGCCAATGGACGCGGCACGGCGGCAGAGACTGGAGAGCACCACTCGCTACGACCCCGCTGAGGTCGAGGCAAGGGTCTTTCGGGAGTGGATCGACGGCGGCTACTTCCACCCCGACGCGGAGGGGTCGCCGGAGGAAAACTTCTCGGTGGCGATTCCGCCGCCGAACGTGACGGGGGCCCTCCACATGGGCCACGCATTGAACGGCTCGATGCAGGACGCCTTGGTGCGGATGAACCGGATGCGGGGGCGCAACTCGCTCTGGATCCTCGGCACCGACCACGCCGGGATCGCCACCCAGTCGGTGGTCGAGAAAGAGCTCAAAGCGGAAGGCCGCAGTCGCCACGACCTCGGCCGCGAGGCCTTCGTGGAGCGGGTCTGGGAATGGAAAGAGGAGTACGGCTCGCGGATCGTCGAGCAGTACAAGCGGCTCGGCGCCTCCTGCGACTACGAGCGCGAGCGCTTCACTCTCGACGAGGGCTATGTGGTCGCCGTCTACCGCGTCTTCAAGCAGCTCTACGACAAGGGCTACATCTACCGCGACAACTACATGGTCAACTGGGACCCGGGCTCGGGCTCGGCGATCTCCGACCTCGAGGTCGAAAACCGCGAGGTCGAGGACACGCTCTACTCGATCGACTATCCCGTCGAGGGCTCCGACCGGGTGCTGACCGTCGCCACGGTGCGCCCGGAGACGATGCTGGCCGACACCGCGGTCGCAGTCAACCCGGCCGACGAGCGCTTCGGCGACCTGGTCGGTCAGCACTGCGTGCTGCCGCTGGTCGGCCGCCGTCTGCCGATCATCGCCGACGAGCACGTCGACCCCGAGTTCGGCACCGGGGCGCTGAAGATCACCCCCGGCCACGACCCCAACGACTTCGAGATCGGCCGCAAGCACGGGCTCGAGGAGATCGGCGTGATTGGCCCCGACGGGCGGCTCACCGAGGAGGCGGGTGAGTTCGCCGGCCTGACCGCCGCCGAGGCGCAGGCCGCGGTGGTCGAGGCGCTGCGCGAGCAGGGCCTGCTGCGCGCCGAGGAGCTCTACGTCCACTCGGTGCCCTTCTCGCACCGCTCCGGCGAGCGAATCGAGCCGCTGATCTCGCTGCAGTGGTTCTGCCGCATGGACGAGCTGGCGGCGCCGGCGATCGAGGCGGTGCAGAGCGACCGGGTGCGGATCGCGCCCGCTCAGTGGAAGCGCGTCTACCTCGACTGGATGCGGGAGATCCGCCCATGGTGCATCTCGCGCCAGCTTTGGTGGGGCCACCGGATCCCGGTCTGGTACTGCGACCCCTGCGAGGAAACGATCGTCGCCGAGCAGCCGCCGGAGCGCTGCGGCGGCTGCGGCGGCGAGCTGCGCCAGGAGGAGGACGTGCTCGACACCTGGTTCAGCTCGGCGATCTGGCCCTTCGCCACGCTCGGCTGGCCCGACGAGACCCCGGAGCTGCGCGCCTTCTACCCGACCAGCTTCCTGACCACGGCGCGCGAGATCCTCTTCCTCTGGGTGGCGCGGATGATCATGACCGGGCTCGAGTTCGCCGGCGACGTCCCCTTCCGCGACGTCTACGTGCACTCGGTGATCCAGGCCCGCGACGGTCGCCGCATGTCGAAGAGCCTCGGCACCGGGATCGACCCGTTGCAGGAGATCGACGTGCACGGCGCCGACGCGCTGCGCTTTGGGCTGCTGGCGATGTCCTCGACCCAGGACGTGCGCTACTCAGATGCCAAGGTCGAGCAGGGTCGCGACCTCGCCAACAAGCTCTGGAACGCCAGCCGCCTGATCCTGCTCAACGCCGCCGAGGTCGAGCCGGCGCCGCGCCCGACCTGCGTCGAGGACCGCTGGATCCTCTCGCGACTGGAGCACACGATCGCCTCGGTGACCGCCAAGCTCGAGTCCTACGACTTCGCCCACGCCGTCCAGGAGACCTACTCGTTCTTCTGGCGCGACCTCTGCGACTGGTACCTGGAGATCGTCAAGCCGCGCCTCTACGACGGTGAGGAGGAGGTCTCGGCGACCCTGCTTTACGCGCTGGAGCGGGTGCTGGGGCTGCTGCACCCGACGATGCCGTTCGTGACCGAGGAGATCTGGTCCTTCCACCCGGCCCACCGGGGCCACCTCGCCGTCCACTCCTTCCCTGCGGCCGACGAGTCGCTCTTCGACAAGGCGGCGGAGGCCGACGTCGAGTCCGGGATCGAGCTGACCCAGCGGCTGCGCGCCTGGCGCGACCTGGTCGAGGTGCCGGTCGGCGCCGTGCTGGTGGCGCTGCTTGACGGCGTCAACCCGCCCGAGTTCGTCGGTCGGCTCTCGCGCTTCGAGTTCGATGGCGTCGGCGCCGACCCGGTCGCCTCGATCGGCCCGGTGCGAGTGCTGCCCTCCGAGCAGCTCGACGCCGAGTCCGTCGCCTCGCGGCTCGACAAGCGCCGCGAGGAACTGCGCGCCGAGGTCGAGCGGGGCGAGCGCAAGCTGGGCAACGAGGGCTTCGTCGCCAAGGCTCCGGCCGAGGTGGTCGAGGAGGAGCGCGGCAAGCTCGAGCGCTACCGGGTCGAGCTGGCCGAGTTGGGCTAGCGGCGCGGGTGACCTTCGACCCGGACGCCTACCTCGACTCGCTCGAGCCGATCGGCTGGCGGCTCGGCCTCGAGCGGATGCACAAGCTGACCACGGCGCTGGGCCTGCCCCAGCACCGCTTCGCCTCGATTCACGTGGTCGGCACCAACGGCAAGTCCTCGGTGGCCCGGATGACCGCGGCGCTGCTGGAGGCGCACGGGGTCGGTGCCGGCGCCTGCCTCTCGCCGCACGCGGCGCGCTGGTCGGAGCGGACGCTGGTCCACGGCGAGGAGGTCGGGGCGGGGGAGTGGGCCGCGGCGGTCGGGTCGGTCGCGAAGGCCACCGAGGGAGTGAACCGCTCGCTGGAGGACGGCGATGCGGTCACCCAGTTCGAGGCCGCCACCGCGGCCACCTTCGTCGCCCTCGCCTCGGCCCGGGTCAAGGCGGCGGCGATCGAGGCCGGTCTCGGGGGTCGCCTCGACGCGACCAACACGATCCCGTCGCGGGTCACCGTGCTGACCTCGATCGGGCTCGACCACACCGAGTGGCTGGGGGAGACCGAACTCGAGATCGCGGCCGAGAAGCTGGCGGTCCTGCGCGACCAGACCACGCTGGTGCTGGGGCGGGTCTCGCCCGAGGTCGAGGCATTGGCCGAGCGCACTGCCGCCGCCCGCGGGGCGCAGCTACTGCGCGCCCCCGAGGACCCCGGACCGGAGATCGAGGTGCGCGCCGCGGGCGGCTTCCAGCGCCGCAACTTCGCCCTCGCGATGAGTGCCGCCAGGGCGTTCCTGGGCGAGCTTGACCGCGCCCTGGCGCGCGAGGTGGCGGCGACGCTGGCGATCCCCGGCCGGCTCGAGCGAGTGGCGGAGCGCCCGCCCGTCTTCATCGACGCGGCCCACAACCCCGACGGCGCCGCCGCCCTGGCCGAGGCGCTGCCGGCGGTGGCCGAAGGCCGCCGCGTCGTCGCCTGCCTGGCGGTTCTTGCCGACAAGGACGCCGGGGCGATGGTCGACGCCCTCGCCCCGGTTCTCGATCGCGCCGTCTGCACCGAGATCCCCGTGACAGCGCTGGAATCGCACGGCCGACCCGGCGCCGCATCTCACTCCGCAGCCGAGCTGGCCGCCGCCTGCGAGGCCGCCGGTCTGCCCGCCGAGGCCGAGCCCGGCTTCGATTCTGCGTTGCGGCGGGCGCTCGATCTGGCCAGGGAGGAGCCCGAGGCCGCCGTGCTCGTCACCGGCTCTCACTACGTGCTCGCACCTGCGAGGATTTGACGATGGACCGCAGCGCAGGCTCCGAACTGCTCTCGATGATGGCTCTGGTAGCCGCCGTCGTCGCGATCGTGATCCTGGTTTTCTTCGGTATTGGCTACCTGTTCGGGCGGCTCTTCCTCTAGTGGTCGCCATCGTCCAGAGGTGGGCGACAGGGTTCGCCCGCCTCGCGGCGAAGTAGACTGCCCGCTCCCTCGTCCAGCGGGGCCCCACCCATGTCACTAGCGATCTTCGGCATCAACAGCAGCGGTCTCAACCTGGCCGTCAGCCTCCTGATTTTGATGCTGGTCGTGCTCTGGCTGGCGCTGATCGTCTACACCTACACCGACGCCAGGCGCCGCATCTCCGACCCGTTCCTGGTCGCCTGCGCGACGATCGCCTCCTTCTTCCCCTTCATCGGCACCGCGGTCTACGCGATCGTGCGGCCGCCGGAGTTCCTCGAGGACGCCCACGAGCGCGAGCTGGAGATCAAGGCGGCGGAGTTGCGGGTGCGCCAGTTGACCGAGCAGTCCTGCCCCAACTGCGAGTACCCGGTCGAGAAGAACTTCCTGCGCTGCCCCAATTGCCAGCGCCGCCTCAAGGACCCCTGCCCGAGTTGCAGCAAGCCGGTCGACCCGCGCTGGTCGCTCTGCCCGTACTGCGAAAACACCCTGGGTGGCCGCCGCCAGGAACGCCGCGGCGAGACGGAACGGCGTGGAGGCCCGCCGCCAGAGCGGCAGAAACAGCCGAGCCGCAAAAAATCTTCCTCGGGCTCCAGTAGGAAACCCTCCGCGGGCGCGACGAAAAAAGCACCCGCTACCGACGCTGGTAAAGAGGCGTCGAAACCCAACCGACAACAAAGGAGCCCCCGACGTGAGCCGGACCCTGATCCTCGTCAAGCCTGACGCCTTCGAACGCGCCCTGACCGGCGAGGTAATCGCCCGCTTCGAGCGCAAGGGTCTCCGCATCGCGGCTCTGAAGTCGATGCGCGCCGACGAGTCGATCGCCAACCAGCACTACGCGGAGCACACCGAGAAGCCGTTCTTCGGCGAGCTGGTCGAGTTCATCACCGGCGGCACCCTGGTGGCGATGGTGCTGGAGGGCTCCGAAGCGGTGCCGGCGGCCCGGCAGTTGATCGGGGCCACCAACCCGGTCGAGGCGGCTCCCGGCTCGATCCGGGGCGACTTCGCGCTCGAGGTCACCTTCAACATGGTGCACGGCTCCGACTCCGACGAGTCGGCCCAGCGCGAGATCGGGATCTGGTTCCCGGAGCTGGCTTAGTGGTGGGGGCCCGGCCGGGGCCGGGGGTTCCGCTTAACTTTTTTGTGGGGCGGCGGCGGCCGTTCGAGATGCGCGGGGGCAAAAAAGTTGAAGACGCTCCACCCCCGGCCCCGGCCGGGCGACAGCGGTGAGCGCGGCTTCGGCAACCAGTCCCTCTCCGAAGCTGGAGGTTGTCCTGGCATCCAGCTCTCCCCAGCGGAGGGAGATCCTCTCGAAGCTGGGGGTCGAGTTCGAGGTCGTGGTTCCTGGGGTCGATGAGCTCACCGGGGGCGATCCCGAGGTCGAGGTCGTCGAGAACGCCCGGATGAAGGCTCGGGCGGTTGAGGCTCCCGCCGACGCACTCGTGATCGCTTGCGACACCGATGTGGTGCTCGATGGCAAGGCGCTGGGCAAGCCGGCCGACGAGGTCGAGGCGCGGGCATATCTCGACCGGATGTCGGGGCGGGCGCATCAGGTGCTGGGCGGGCTGGTGGTGCTCGATGGCGGGCAGGAGCTCAGTGGGCTGGAAAGCACCACGGTCACCTTCAAGTCGCTCTCCGAGGCCGAGAAGGAGCGCTACGTCGCCTTCGGCGAGTGGCGGGGGCGTTCCGGCGGTTACGCGATCCAGACGCTGGGGTCGACCCTGGTCGAGCGGATCGAGGGCAGCGTCTCCAACGTGGTCGGGCTGCCGGTCGGGCTGCTGGCGAAGCTGGCGCCGGGGCTGTTCGAGTCGGCCTGATCAGCCGCGGATGGAGAGCGCCTCGTCGAGGTGGTCGAGCAGGAACTGGGCCACCTGCGGGTCGAAATGGGTCCCCTTGCCCTCCTCGATCACGGCGGCTGCGTCCTCCACGCTCATCGGCCGTCGGTAGCAGCGATCACTGAGCAGGGCGTCGAAGACGTCGGCGACGGCGACGATCCGTCCTTCGATCGGGATCTCCTCGCCGGCCAGCCCGCTGGGGTAACCGCTGCCGTCGTAGCGCTCGTGATGGGTGAGCGCGATCCTCGCCGCCATCTGCATCAGGCCGCTGTCGGAGTCGACGAGGATCTCGTGACCGGCGGTCGTGTGGCGCTGCATCTCCGTGCGCTCCTCGGTGCTCAGCGGGCCCGGCTTGCGGAGGATCTCGGCCGGAGTGGCGATCTTGCCGACGTCGTGCATCGGAGCCGCCGCGTGCAGCAGCAGCACCTGGTCCTGGTCGAGGCCGATCTGGATGGCGAGGTAGGCCGCGATCGCGGCCATCCGGTTGACGTGGCCGCCGGTCTCGGCGTCGTGGGACTCGATCGCGCGGGCCAGGTGCTCGACCGTCTCCTGGCGGGAGGAGCGCAGCTCCTCGATCGCCTGGGCCTGGGCCTCGATCGCCTCTGCCTGGGCGCTCGCGAGCTCTTCCCGCAGCTGTTCGGCCTGGCGCTTGGAGGTGATGTCGGCGGAGACGCCGGAGATGCCGACGATCTCCCCGGTGTCGTCGACGAAGGGGTACTTGACGGTGAGGAAGGTGCGTTCTTCGGTGCCGACCAGCAGGGTCTGCTCTGTCTCGAACCCCTCGCCGCCGTCGAGGACCCGGCGGTCGGATTCGCGGGCGACCCGCTCGGCGTCGGCCGGCATGATTGCCGCGTCGGTGAGGCCGACCAGCTCGTCTGGCCCGAGGCCGGCGACTTCGTGCGCGACCTGGTTGGCGATCACGTAGCGGCAGTCGCGGTCCTTGACGTACATCGGCACCGGTGCCCGGTCCATCAGCATCTGCAGGCGGTCCTCGAGGGTGCGGCTGTGGGCCTTCGCGAGCAGCTCCAGCTTGCTGCGCCGCAGCGCGGTCATCGTCGTGATCAGCAACTGGCCGGGTTGGAGTGGCTTGACCAAGTAGCCGTGGGCGCCGAGGCGGAAGGCCTGTTCGGCGACGTCGGGGTCGTCGATGCCGGTGATCATGACCACCGCGGTCTCGGGGAATTCGCGGGTGATCTCCTCGACCAGGACGAGGCCCGATACGCCGGCCATCTCGATGTCGCAGAGCACCAGCTCGAAGGTTCCCTCGCGCAGCTTCACGCGGGCTTCCTCCACGTTGGTGGAGAATTCGCACTGATACCGCTGGCCGAGCGTCTGCTCGATCAGCTGCAGCACCTCCGGGCGGTCATCGGCGACGAGAATGCGAACTGGCGCGGCGGCGACGACGGTGAGGTCGACCATATTGGTGTAAACCTCTCGATTGATCTGGATCACTGATGATACGCGGCAGTGGCCTGGGGCGCCCGTTAACAAAACCCAGGCGTTTATGCTCGTCTGGGATGATTCCCCTGGAAATCCTCCCCGGGGGTACCTCCGTGTTCTCTGCAAGGACTGAAGCAGCGTCCCTCCGGCGAGCGCCCGATGCGGCGCCAACTGGCAGAGTCAGGAGAGCGCCTCGAGATGTTTAGACGGCGCTCATGTCAAGCAACGAATCTAGGTCTTCCACGTGTATCGAAAGCAAGTACGCCGCCGCAGAGCGGTGTTGGCGCTGTTGATCGTCGGCTCCTTTGTGCTGTTGACGATCACCTACGGGCAGGGCTCCAACGGAGTCCAGCGCGGCGTCAGCGCGATCTTCAGCCCGGTCCAGTCGGTCGCCGACCAGGCGCTGAAGCCCGCCCGCGACCTGGTCAACTGGTTTGACGAGACCTTCGACGCCCGCGGCCGCAACAGTCGCCTGCACTCCGAACTGGAGGAGACGCGCCGCAAAGCGGTTGCCGGGCAGGCCGCGATCGCCGAAAACGCCGAGTTCCGCAAGCTGCTCTCGCTCGACCGCAGCGGCGCCGTGCCCCCCGGCTACGAGGAGGTGACCGGCAAGGTGATCGCCCGCTCGCCGACTGTCTGGTTCGCCGACGTGACGATCGACGTCGGCAGCGATAAGGGGGTCGAGGTCGACGACCCGGTGGTCAACGGCGACGGCTTGGTCGGCAAGGTGGAGGCGGTGACCGGCGGCACCGCCCAGGTGACGCTGATCGCCGACGGCTCCAGCGCCGTCTCCGCCAAGGTCGTGCCGGCCGGCGTGCAGGGCGTGATCAGGCCCGAAGTCGGCGACCCCGGCGACCTGGTCCTCGACTTCATCGACTCCAGCAAGCGGGTCGGCCAGGGCCAGTTCGTGGTCACCGCCGGCTGGCGCTCCGGCGAGCTCGCCTCGCTGTTCCCGCCCAACATCCCGATCGGCGAGATCACCAAGGCCTCGATCCTCGACCAGGAGGCGATCCAGCAGGTCCACGTGCGGCCCTTCGCTGATCTCCGCAACCTCGACCTGGTCCAGGTCCTGACCGGGGGCTGGCGCGGGTGATCCTGACCCCGAACATCCTCGCCCGCCTGGTCGCGATCGTCGTCCTCGGCGTCCTCCTGCAGCTCTCCTTCTTCTCGCGGGTGACGCTCTTCGAGGTCAGCCCCGACGTGCTGCCCGCCCTGGTCGTCGTGCTCGGCCTGCTCGGCGGCACGATGACCGGCGCCGTCGCCGGCTTCTCGGTCGGCTTCCTGCTCGACTGCCTGCTGGTCCAGACGCTCGGCGGCAGCTCACTGGTCCTGCTCTCGGTCGGCTACCTGGCCGGCATGTTCCGGGAGCGCTTCGAGATCCACAGCTCGCTGGGCGCGGCGCTGCTCTGCGCCGCCGGCACCATGATCACCGAGCTCGGCTTCGGCGCGGTGCAGCTGATGCTCGGGATCGAGTCCTCGGTCAGCGCGCTGGTCCTGGTCGACATCCTGGTCAAGAGTCTCTTCGCCTTCTTCCTCGGCTGGGCGATCTTCATCGGGGCCCGACGCGCTCTGCGCCCGGCCCTGGTCGAGGAGCCGACCGCGCGCCGTCGCCGGCGCAGCATGATCGGCCGCTTGCGCCGTCGCGGCCGGCCCGCCCGCCGCCGCACCCGACCGACGATGCTGGGAGCCTGAACGGCGTGTACCTGCGTGGAGAAGATCGGCCCCAGTCCAGTAACCGTATGGCGCTGCGGATCGCCCTCGTCGGCGGCGTCGGCGTCGCCCTCTTCGGGCTGCTGTTCTTCCGTCTCTGGGACCTGCAGGTCCTCTCCGGGTCTGAATACCTGGCCGAGGCGAAGAACAACCGCACCCGCGAGTACCGCGTCGTCGCCCCGCGCGGCAACATCCTCGCCCGCGACGGCGAGGTGCTGGTCGACAGCCGCACCGCGCTGGCGCTGCAGCTCAACCCGCAGAGGCTCTCCTCGGAGCCGGCCGAGGAACGGACCGAGCTGGCCCGGATCGGCTCGCTGGCCGAGATGTCGCTGCGCAAGGTGCGACGGACGATCGCCGAGAGCGAAGAGGTCGCCGCCGGGGCGCCGGTGACGCTGCGCAAGGACGTCGATTACGACCTCGTCTACTACCTGCGCGAGAACCAGGCGCGCTTCCCCGGGGTCGACGTGCAGCGCGTCTTCGTCCGCCACTACCCGCACGAAGCGTTCGCCGCGCATGTGCTCGGCGGCGTCGGTGAGGTCAGCGAGGAAGACCTCGAAGACCCGCATTACCGCGAGCTGGAGCCAGGCGACGAGATCGGCCGCGGCGGGGTCGAGGACACCTACGACGACTACCTGCGCGGGGAGCCGGGGCTGACCCGGATCCAGGTCGACGCGGCCGGCCAGCCGACCCCGGGCGGCCAGCTCGTCTCCAAGCCACCGGTCCCCGGCGACAACCTGAAGCTCTCGATCGACCCCGACGTGCAGTCCGCCGGCGAAGGGGCGCTGGCTGCGCGCGGCCTGCGCGGGGCCTTCGTGACGATGAACGTCAACGACGGCGAGATCCTCGGCATGGGTTCCTTCCCGACCTTCGACCCCGAGGTCTTCACCAAACCGATGACCCAGGCCCAGGTCGACCAACTCCAGCGGGACCCGGTCTCGGCGCCGCTCACCAACCGCGCCAGCCAGGGCCTCTACCCGACCGGCTCCGTCTTCAAGATCGTCCCCGCCCTGGCGGCCCTCGAATCGGGGATCGTCACCCCTTCGGAGACGATCGTCGACAACGGCTTCATGTACGTCGGTTCCCAGCGCTTCCAGAACGCCGGCGGCGAATCCTACGGCGCGGTCGACCTGGTCTCGGCGATGCGTTACTCCTCCGACATCTACTTCTACTTGCTCGGCCTGAAGATGTGGGACGGCGGCCAGCTGCAGCGCTGGGCAAGCAAGCTCGGGTTCGGGCACCTGAGCGGTCTCGACCTGCCCGAGGAGACCGAAGGCCTGGTCCCGAGCCAGCGCTGGCGCAACCAGCTCTACGAGGAAGGCGCGACCGAACGGCCCTGGTCGGCGGGCGACAACGTCCAGCTCGCGACCGGGCAGGGCGACCTGCAGGCCAGCCCGCTGCAGATGGCGATCGCCTACGCCGCGCTGGCCAACGAGGGCACGATCGTCACCCCGCACGTCGGGCTCGAAATCGAGGACGCCGCCGGCCGGGTGCTGAAGGAATTCACGCCGCAGCCGCAGCGCCGGATCGAGATCGACCCCGCCTACCGCTCGGCGCTTTTGCAGGGCCTGCACGAGGCGGCGCAGGTCGATGGCGGCACTTCCTACGGAATCTTCGGCGGCTTTCCGGTGCCTGTCGCGGGCAAGACCGGGACGGCCGAACGGCTTGGCCAGGCCGACCAGTCCTGGTATGTGGTGCTCGCCCCGTATCCTAAGCCGCGTATCGTCACGGCCGTGACGATGGAGGAAGGAGGGTTCGGCGCCGAATCCGCCGCACCCGCTGCCCTTGCGATCCTTGAGGCATATTTCGACAAGCAGGCGACCACGGTCGCCGGCCCCAACGGGGGAAGCCCCGGCTGATGTACGCCACCCGCACCCGACACGCCCGCCCCGAGCCATTCTCGATTCGCCCCGGCATCGCCGAGCGGCTCGGACTCGCCTACCTCGACTGGCCGCTGGCGCTCTCGGCGCTCGCCCTGATCGCCTTCAGCGTCTTCACGCTCGGCGAGGCGACCCTGCACGACATCCCCGGCAGCCCGCGCTACTACGTCGATCGCCAGATCGTCTACGCCGGTCTCGGCCTGATCGGGATGGTGCTGCTGGCACGGATCGACTACTCGCGCTTCCGCGAGTTGCGGGTCGGGATCTACACCTTCCTCTGCGTCTCGATCTCGCTGGTCTTCGTCTTCGGCTTCGCGGCCAAGGGGTCGCGGCGCGCCTTCGACCTTCCCTTCTTCTCCTTCCAGCCATCGGAGCTCGGCAAGCTCCTGCTTGTGCTCGCGCTTGCCGGGTTCGTGATCGATGGAGCCAGGCGTGGTTCCGAGCGGCAGCGCACCCTGCGCTATCTCGTCCTCGGCCTCGCCCCGGCCGCACTGGTCTTCCTACAACCCGACCTCGGCACCTCTCTGGTGTTCGCGGTCGCCACCCTCGCCGTGATGTATTTCGGAGGCGTCCGCTGGACGCACTTCGCGATCATCGGCGGGGCCCTGGTGGCACTTGTATCGCTTGTCCTAGTCCTGGCCCCAGCGGCCGGGGTCCCGCTTTTGAAGGGGTATCAGGAGCAGAGGCTCACCTCTTTCCTGAATCCGAGCGAGGATCCCGCCGGCGCGGGCTATCAGCAGAACCAATCGGTGATCGCCACCGGCTCCGGTCAGACGACCGGCCGCGGCGATCGCGCCACCCAGACGCGGCTCGACTTTGTTCCCGAGCGGCACACCGACTTCATCTTCGCGGTGATCGGTGAGCGCTACGGTTTCATGGGCGCCGCGTTCGTCCTATCCCTTTACGCCCTGCTTTTCTGGCGGGCGCTGCGGATCGTGACGCTCTCGAAGAACTCATACGGAACGCTGGTCGCGGGCGGCATCGCCGTCTCGCTCCTGTTCCAGGTCTTCGTCAACGTGGGGATGAACCTCGGCATCATGCCGATCACGGGCATCCCCTTACCGCTGATGAGCTACGGAGGCTCCTCCGTGATCGCCACCTTCTTGGCGATCGGAGTTCTCGAGAGCATCCACATCCAAGCGCGTCGCAGCCAGAAGGGCAGGTTCGCCTGGTGACCCGAAGGGCACCCGGCATGCGTACCTACTCTGAACTGAGCTGAACAACAAATGAAGAAAACGATTCTGGTGTCCGCCGAGCGCGGCGAGACCCGCGTAGCCGTCCTCGAGGCAAAGCAGAAAGGCGGCAAACGCGACGTAGCGGAGCTCTATATAGAGCGGAAGGGCCGTCGCTCGATCGTCGGCAACATCTACAAAGGCAAGGTCGACAACGTCCTGCCCGGCATGGAGGCCGCCTTCGTCGACATCGGCCTCGAGCGCAACGGTTTCCTGCACGTCGACGAGATCGTCCTGCCGAGCGGCGAGGCGGCCCCGAAGCGCGGCCGCGGTTCTGGACGCCGGATCAACGAGCTGATCAAACCCGGACAGGAGATCCTCGTCCAGGTGGTCAAGGACCCGCTCAAGAGCAAGGGCGCCCGGCTCTCGATGAACGTCTCGATCGCCGGCCGCTACCTAGTCTACGCGCCGCAGGGCAGTGGCGTTGGGGTCAGCCGCAGGCTCTCGGACTCCGAGCGCGACCGGCTCCGCAAGATGGTCGACCGCACCTACAAAGGGCCCGGCGGGCTGATCGTCCGCACCGCCGCGCACGGGGCGAAAAAATCCGACTTCGTCCGTGAGATCTCCTACCTGCAGCGGCTCAACGAAGTGCTGGAGCGGCGCACCGAGGGGACCAAGGCGCCTGCCCTCGTCTTCCAGGAGGCGGACCTGCCGGTGCGGGTCCTGCGCGACGTCTTCCTGAGCGAGTTCGAGAAGGCGATCATCGACTCCCCGAAGCAGTTCGAGCGGGTCACCAACTTCTTCCAGCGCACCGCGCCGGAGTTGGTCGAGGGCGTCGAGCTCTACGACGACAAGCAGCCGCTGTTCGAAAAATGGAAGATCGACAGGGAGATCGAGTCGACGCTCGGCCGCCGCATAGACCTGCCCTCGGGCGGTTACCTGATCATCGATTACACCGAGGCGCTGACCGTGATCGACGTCAACAGCGGCTCCTTCACCGGCCGCGGCAAAGGCGGCCTCGAGGAGACGATCACCAAAGTCAACACCGAGGCGGCCGACGAGGCGGTCCGGCAGCTGCGCCTGCGCGACATCGGCGGCATCATCGTCATCGACTTCATCGACATGGCCCGGGCCAGCAACCGCGACAAAGTCCTGAAGACGCTGCGCAAAGCGCTCGACGCCGACAAGTCGAAGAGCTACGTGGTCGAGGTCTCGCCGCTCGGCCTGGTCGAGATGACCAGGCAGAACGTCACCGACGGCGTGCGGGAGATCCTCACCGCGCCCTGCCCGACCTGCGGCGGCGACGGGGTCGTGCTCTCCGCCGAGACGGTGGCGCTGGAGGGGCTGCGCAAGCTGACCGAGATCGCCGCCGAGCACGCCGACGTCGAGGCCTTCCTGTTGCGGGTCAACCCCAAGGTCGCAGCCGAGCTGACCGACTCCGACAGCGGCCTCGCCGAGCTGGAGCGGGCAACCGGCAAGCAGTTCCACTTCGAGGGCGGCGACGCGCTCGCGATCGACACCTTCGACCTGGTCGAGCAGGGCGGTCGCGAGGAGATCGAGGAGCGGGCGCTGCCCTTCAAGGTCGGCGAGGAGGTGCTGGTCAAGATCGACGAGCCCCACATGTACAACGCCGACGACGCGGTCGCCCGGATCGACTCCTACATCGTCAGCGTCACCGGCGGCGGCCGCTACGTCGGCGACCGCAGGCTGGTCCGGATCGAGGAGGTCGAGCGCTCCGCCGCGGTGGCCTCGCTGCTGGGCGGCGGATCTCCGAACGGGCATGCGAAAGACGACGATGAGGCCGGCGGGCTAGAATCCGCCGCCTCGCGCAGCAAACGCAGCCGCGGCCGCCGAGGCGGTCGGGGGCGTTCGCGCGCCAACCAAGGCAGCAAGGACGAATAAGCATGTATGCAGTAGTCGAAAGCGGTGGCAAGCAGTACAAAGTCGAGAAGGGCACGTCCCTTCTCGTCGATCGTCTCAGCGCCAAGGAGGGCGACAAAGTCGCCCTGCGCGCCGTGATGTTCCGCGACAAAGAGGTCGTCGCCGAGCCGAAGGAGTTGGAGAAGGTCAAAGTTGAGGCGACCGTCTCCGAGCACCTGCGCGGCAAGAAGATCAAAGTCTTCAAATACAAGGCGAAGAAGGGCTACCGGCGCCGCGCCGGCCACCGCTCCGAGTTGACCAAGCTCGAGGTGACCGAGATCAAGATGGGCGCCCGCAAAGCGGCGGCTAAAAAAGAGCCCGCCGAGAAAGCCCCCGCTAAGAAAGAGGAGGCCTCCGATGGCGCATAAGAAGGGACTCGGCTCCAGCCGTAACGGGCGCGAATCGAATCCGAACATGCTCGGCGTCAAGGTTTTCGCCGGCGAGCAGGTCAGCGGCGGCGAGATCATCGTCCGCCAGCGCGGCACCCGGTTCTGGCCCGGCGAGGGCACCGGGATTGGCCGCGATCACACGATCTTCGCGACCCGGCCGGGCAAGGTCGACTTCAAGATGGCTCGCAAGGGTCGGACGATTTACGTCTTGCCGGAGTAGCTGAGGCGAGAGGGGTGGGCACCCCTCGCCAGACACAGCTCGCTATGGCTCGCTGTTGAGCGTCTGGCGAGGGGCGCCCACCCCTCTCGCTGCCCGGCCGCTGCCTGCTATTGCCGAACGCTCCACTTAAGCTCGTTAGCTGATGGATGATCGCGCCAAAATCTGGGTCGAAGGGGGGGCCGGCGGTAACGGCTGCATGAGCTTTCGGCGGGAGGCGCATGTTCCGCGGGGTGGGCCTGATGGTGGGGACGGCGGGCATGGCGGGGATGTCGCGCTGGTTTGCGACTTGTCTCGGCGGGATCTGGGGATCTTGCGCGGGAGTAAGCACTTCCGGGCGCGGGGTGGAGCGCATGGGATGGGGTCGAACAAGCACGGGGCGCGAGGCGACGACCTCGAGATCCTGGTGCCGGCGGGGACGCAGGCGACGACCGTCGACGGTGCGGCGGTGGACCTCGTGGAGGCGGGGCAGCGGGCCGTCGTTGCCCACGGGGGGCGTGGGGGACACGGGAACAAGCGGTTCGCGACCTCGGTGCGGCAGGCGCCGCGGTTTGCGGAGCGGGGGACGAAGGGGGAAGCTGACTGGATCGAGTTGCGGCTGAAGCTGCTCGCCGACGTCGGGCTGGTCGGGCTGCCCAATGCCGGCAAGTCCTCGCTGCTGGGCCGGATCACGCGGGCGGCGCCGAAGGTGGGCGACTACCCATTCACGACGCTGGCGCCGGTGCTGGGCACGCTCGAAAGCGAGGACCGGCAGGCCGTGGTCGCCGACATCCCGGGGCTGATCGAGGGCGCCGCCGAGGGCGCCGGGCTGGGGCACGAGTTCCTCGCCCACGTCGAGCGCTGCTCGATGCTGGTCCACCTAGTCGAGCTGGCGCCGCTGGAAGGGGAGCCGGAGGGCAACTACGAGATGGTCCGCGGCGAGCTCTCCGCCTACGGGGCCGGGCTGGAGCAACTGCCGGAACTGGTTGTGCTCTCCAAGCGCGACCTGGCGCCGCCGGAAGAGGTCGAGGCGGCGCTGGCCGAGTGGCGAGAGCGGCTCGGCGGGCGTGTCCGCGGCGTATTGGCGGTCTCCTCGGCCACCGGTGAGGGCCTCGACGACCTACGCCAGTTGATCCTCGCCGAGCTGCCCGACGAGGTTCCCCCGGTCGACGCGCCGGGCGCCCCCGCCGCCGAGTTCGAGGCCGAGCACCGCGTCTACCGGCCCGCCGGCGAGGGCGGCTACTGGGTGGAGCGCGAGGACGACGGTGGCTTCCGCATCCTCGGCCGCGGCGTCGAGCTGCTCTTCGAGCGCCACGACCTCAAAAACGAGGAAGCCCTCGGCTACCTCGAGCAGCGCCTCCGCGAGATCGGCGTGATCTCGGCGCTGACCAAGGCCGGCTTCGAGCCCGGCGACGACGTCCGCGTCGGCGAGCACGAGTTCGAGCTGCACATCTAAGCGGCGAGACCTCCGTCGACGACCCCCGCTACCATCGTTGCGATGAGACTTTCTGTCCGCAGTAACGCTCACGCTCTCGACTGGGAGTCTGCGGACCGTGCGGGCTCGCGGGAGGCCCTTTCGACGGAAGGGGGAAGGGTTCGACGGCTCCCAGACCTTTACGAGCTGATGCTCGCACTCGCCGGTCTGCTGTTTCTCGTCGACGTCTTCTCGCTAATTGAGCTCTGGCCTCCGATTCAGTACCTACTGGCCGGGATCGTGCTGGGCGCGTTCGGCGGCAGGTCGGTGGTGGTCTGGCGCGAGCGAGGTGGTCATGCGCTGCATCCAGATCTGGTCAGGCGGATCGAGCATGTCTGGACCCTGACGGGAGTCGCCCTGATGGCACTGATGCTCTTGGTTCAGGTTGCGTTCGCCTGACCTCGGCGCGGTCGCATCCTGCTCATACACTTGCCGGGCAATGACCCTCGTCGTCAAGCTCGGATCCTCGATCGTCGCCGCCGACGACGGCGAGTTGCGCGTCGATGTGCTCGACTCGGTCTGCGAGCAGGTCAGCGCCCTCGATCAGGGCGGCGAGCGGGTGGTGATGGTCACCTCCGGCGCGATCGCCAGGGGGATGCGGCTGATGGAACTGCCGGTCCGCCCGCGGGCGATGGACGAGCTGCAGGCCGCCTCGGCGGTCGGTCAGGGGGACCTCTTCCGCGCCTACGAGACGCGGCTGGCGGGGGGCGGGACCCGCGCCGCCCAGGTGCTGCTGACCGCGGCCGACATCGGCGCCCGCACCAACTACCTGAACGCCCGCCAGACCCTGCGGCGGCTGATCGAGTGGGGGGTGGTGCCGGTCGTCAACGAGAACGACACCACCGCCACCGACGAGATCACCTTCGGCGACAACGACTTCCTCGCCGCCCAGGTCGCGATCCTGCTCGACGCCCGCCTGCTGGTCCTGCTGACCAACACCGACGGCCTCTACACGGCCGACCCGGCCACCGACCCGGAGGCCGAGATGATCTCTGCGGTGAGCGATTTCTCCGAGTTGGCGGGGCTGGAGATCGGCGACCGGACCTCTGCCTTCGGGTCCGGGGGGATGCGCAGCAAGGTGGCCGCCGCCGAGATGGCCAGTGAGTCCGGGATAGAGGCGGTGATCTGCAACGGGACCAGCGCCGGGACGCTGAGCGTGGCCGTGGCCGGCGAGCCGGTCGGGACCCGCTTCGCCGCGCAGGCGGCGACGGCGTCCAGCTTCAAGCTCTGGCTCAAGTACGCGAAGCCGGCCCGGGGCCGGATCCTCGTCGACGAGGGCGCCGCCCGGGTGCTTCGCGACCGCGGCTCGAGCCTGTTGCCGGTCGGGATCGTCGGCGCCGAGGGCGAGTTCGAGGCCGGCGACGCCGTCGACGTGGCTGCCAACGGCGGCGTGATCGGCAAAGGGATCTCCGACTACTCCTCGCGGGAGTTGACGCGCGTCAAGGGGATGAAGACCGAGCAGGTGCGCGACCTGCTGCCGCACGCGGCCGACGAGGTCATCCATCGCGATCGCTTCGTCCTGCTCTGAGCCCCACCCGGCTCCCGGTTACCCTGTGCGGATGGCTGTGACGACCATGACCGTTGCCGAGACCTGCGCCGCCTCCAAGCGCGCCGCGCGGGCGCTGGCGAGCGGCTCGACCGAGGCGAAGAACGCGGCGCTGGAGGCGACCGCGCGGCTGCTCGGCGAGCGCAGCGCCGAGATTCTGGAGGCGAACGCGGCCGACCTGGCCGACGAGCGCGCGGCCGGGCTGAGCGAGGCGCTGCGCGATCGGTTGGCCCTCAGCGAGGAGCGGATCGCCGCGATGACGGAGGGCGTGCGCGCCGTCGCCGCGCTCGACGACCCGGTCGGCGAGGAGCTCGAGCACCGCACCCTCGAGAGCGGGCTCGATCTGCGCAAGATCAGGGTGCCGCTGGGGGTCGTCGCCGTCGTCTACGAGGCGCGCCCCAACGTGACGATCGACTGCGCGGCGCTGACCGTCAAGAGCGGCAACGCGATCGTGCTGCGCGGATCCCACTACGCGGAACGTTCGAACGGGGCGCTGGCGGCCATCGTCCGGGAGGCGCTGGCCGAGGCCGGGCTGCCGGAGGACGCCGTGATGCTGCTGGCCGGTGGCGGCCATGAAGAGCTCGACGTGCTGGCGACCCAGGAGGGCCTTGTCGATCTGCTGATTCCGCGCGGAGGCGAGGGCCTCAAGGCGGCAATCAAGGAGGTCGCCACCGTGCCGGTGATGTACGCGGCGGCGGGCAACTGCCACGTCTACGTCCACGTCGACGCCGATCCCGAGATGGCGCGCCGGATCGCCGTCAACGCCAAGGTCCAGCGCCCCGGCGTCTGCAACGCGGCGGAGACGCTGCTGGTCGACACCGCGATTGCCGCTCGCTTCCTGCCGGCGGTGCTCGCTGACCTGCGCGAGAACGGGGTCGAGTTGGTCGGCGACGAGCGTGCCCGCTCGCTAGCGGGGGGCGCCGCGATTGGGCCCGCGACCGACGAGGATTGGGACAACGAGTACCTGGAGCTGAAGCTGGCGGTCGCCGTCGTCGACTCGGTCGCCGACGCGGTCGAGCACGTCAACGCCCACGGCACCGGTCATTCCGAGGCAATCGTCACTTCCTCCGAGGCGGCGGCCCAGGAGTTCGTCGACGGGGTCGATGCCGCGGCCGTCTACGTCAACGCCTCGACCCGCTTCACCGACGGCTTCGAGTACGGGATGGGAGCCGAGATCGGCAACTCGACCCAGAAGCTGCACGCCCGCGGGCCGATCGGGCTGCGCGAGCTGACCACCTTCAAGTACGTGGCGCGCGGCGACGGCCAGGTCCGTGAGTAGCGGCGTCGGGGTCCTCGGGTCGGCCTTCAACCCGCCCCACCTCGGCCACCTGGCGCTCGCCCAGGAGGCGCTCTGGCAGCTCGGGCTGAGCGAGGTGATCCTGGTCCCGACCGGGGAGGCACCGCACAAGCGGATCGCCGACGATCCCGGTCGCGAGCTGCGGCTGGCGATGACCCGGCTCGCTGCCGCCGATGACTCGCGCTTCTCGGTCTCCACCCTGGAGGTCGAGCGGGAAGGGCCGTCCTACACGTATGAGACCTTGGAGCTGCTTGCACGAGAAAAAGGCGACACGGAGCTGGTGTTCGTGATGGGGGCGGACGCTGCCGTGGGCCTGGAGAGCTGGCGGATGCCGGAGCGTGTCGTCGAGCTGGCCCGGATCGCGGTGGCGCGGCGGGCCGGGATCTCCGAGGCCGAGGTGGCCGCGGTGATGCGCAGCCTCGGTGCCGAGGGTCGGGCAACGATGCTGGAGATGCCTCAGTTCGGCGTCTCCTCCTCGGCCGTGCGGGAGCGGGCAGGCAGCGGCAGGCCGTTGCGCTACCTCGTTCCCGAGGCGGTTGCGAGGTTCGTCGAAGAGAAGGGGATCTACCGATGAGCGGCCCGAGCTCGGAGGCACTGGCGCGGCGGCTGGCCGAACTGGCCGACTCGAAAAAGGCCGAGGAGATCGTCGGCCTCGACATGCGCGAGCTGGTCTCCTACACCGACTTCCTGGTGATCTGCACCGCCCGCAACGAGCGCCAGGCACGGGCGATCGTCGACGAGGTGCGGGTCCGCACCAAGCACGAGTCGGCAATCCTGCCCGGCGGCGTCGATGGTGGCGGCGAAGACGGCTGGGTCGTACTTGACTACCTCGACTGCGTCCTGCACGTGTTCACCGTCGAGGCGCGTGAGCGCTACCAGCTCGAGGATCTCTGGCGCGAGGCGCCGCGCTTGGACCTCGATCTCGACGCGCCCGAGGAACCCTCCGCCGCAACCGCCTGAGCGTCTCCACGGGGGCCGCGGGAGACGGGCGGAAATGCCGTCCGAGGGCCGCCGTACGGTGCCGCGCATGGGAAGCTTCAAGCGGGCGCTCTTCGGGTACCGACGTCCTGACGTCGACGTCGCAATCTCCTCACGGGACACGCGCATTCGCGGCTTGCAGAAGCAGGCCACCGAGGCGGGAGCCGAAGCGCAGCGCCGCGCGGTGCTGATCGGCGAGCTCGAACGCGAGACCGGGACGATGGCCGACGTCGTGGCCGAGCTCGAGCGCGAGACCGCGGCCCTGTCGGGAATGGTGATCGAGCGCGAGCGCGAGATCCGCGACCTGGTCGCCCGCCTGCGCGAGGCCGACGAGCGCCATGACCGCAGTATCGGCTCGCTCGACGCGGTCTCCGAGCGGCTCGAGGAGATCCAGGCGCAGGCTCGCGGTCAGGCGACCCGGATCCGGATGAAAGCCCTGCGCGAGGCGGTCGAGGTAAGTCGCCGGGTACAGGCACTGAACGAGGCCGGCGACGAGGACGCGACCGCCGAACCCAGCTACGGGCTCTTCGAGGGCGAGATCAAGGTCGAGATCGGCCCCTTGGGCGATTTCTCTCAGCTGGTCGGCTTCGAGGACGCCGTCGGCCAACTCGGCGCCTCGGAGATCTCCGTCGAGCGCTTCTCCGAGGGCCGCGCGACCCTCTCGATGCACCTCGAGGAGCCAACCGAGCTGCTGCGCGAGCTGGAAGAGCTCTCCACACTCGACTTCAAGGTCCGCCACACGGCGCCCGACAACCTCGTTCTCGACGTCGACGAGGACCAGGGCCCCGAGCAGCGCGCCGCCTAGCAGGGCGGCACTCTCGATAAACTCGGAACCCCTCCCGGGGCTGTAGCTCAGCTGGAAGAGCGTCGCGCTGGCAGCGCGAAGGTCAGGGGTTCGAGCCCCCTCAGCTCCACTCTCGTTCGATCTGTCGCATCAGCGCTGGATAGACGATCCAGAGCCGGAACGGCTTGATCAGCGCCATGTATCCCTTCCCGAACCGGCCGCGTGGCTTGACGTAGACGGCCATCTGCCCCTGGTAGCGGTCGTCGCCCCGGTCGACCCAGGCCAGGTGCATCACGGCGTGCACGGTCTGGTTCGAAAGCTCCGCGGCAAACTCGACGTCGGTGCGGTAGAGCGGCGTGAAGGGCAGGGAGCCGAAATCCAGATCCCCCGCCGTGTCGCGAAGGTCGTCCGGCAGCCGGCCGGCCAGTGAGGTTTCGTTCGTGCCGGGAATCGGCAGCTTGCCCGTGGCATTGCCCCCTCCGCCGTCGACCGGGGTCGAGATCCTGCCCAGGTCGAACCAACGGCCGAGGCGATCGCGAAGACGCCAGAGGACACGGGTCGGGAGGGACTTCGAGTTGGCCGGATCGCCGGAGGCCATGATCTCGAGCAGGCTTTGGAAGTCCTCCAAGGCGCCCTGCGCGGGCAGGGCCCAGACGTCCTCCACGGCGAAGTCCGGCGCGATTGCCCGGATGCGCCAGGGGTGGGATTCGTGTGCGGCGTTGGGGAGTCTCATGCCGATCCTCGGTCTGTACGCTGACGGATGTGAGTCGTCGAGAGCGCCCGGTGTTCACGTTCGATGGGGACTGCGCATTCTGCACGAGGTGCGTAGGCGTCCTGGAGAGGATCGGCCCGGATGCGGAGATCGTCGCGTGGCAGTTCGCCGATCTGGCCGATCTGGGCATAACCGAGGAGCAGGCGACCGACGCCGTGCAGTGGGTTCGAGTCGACGGCGCGGTCAGCTCGGGACACGAGGCGATCGCCGCGGCGCTGAGCAGCGCTGGGCCGATCTGGAGGGTCGTCGGCCGCATCATCCTGCTGCCGGGCATCTCGCGGGTGGCCGCGAGGGTCTACCGGCTGGTGGCCGAAAACAGGCCCCAGTTGCCCGGCGGCACTACCGCCTGCGCGAATAGCAACTAGAGCGGCGGCTTCGCCCTGAACGCGAAGACGCTCGGGCTGGGGTACGCGACGCTAGGATCGCCCCATGGCAGAGGGACTGACCGACGCCCAGATCGTCGAGCGCCTGCTGCGGCTGGAGCAGCAGGTGCGCGAGTTGCGCGAGCGGGCGGGGCTGCCGCCTGACGAGCGCGAGGACGGCATCGACCCCGAGGTCCTGGCGCTGGCGCGCTCCGGCGACCGGATCGGGGCGGCGAAGCTGCACGCCGAACGGGCCGGGGTCGACTTCGTCACCGCTCAGGGCGTCGTCAACGCGCTCTGAGCATGGGGTGGCGAGACCGAGTCGAGCGGGGCACCGCGAAGCTGGGCGAGCAGGCGCGCGAGGCGGTTGCCGGCTCGGAGCGGGTTCAGCGGGCGGGGGAGGGCCTGCAGGGCTTCCGCCACCTGGTCACCGACGACGAGAGGCGGTCGAGCCTCGAGGCCTATCTGCTGGCGCTCGTCGACGCGGTACGGGAGGACGAGCGCGACGAAGACCGGTCGCGGCGTGAGGTCTACGTGCAGGCTCGCAAGCGACGACGGCGGCTGGGGCTGATCTCGTTTGGCGCGGGCCCTCTGGCCGGGGTTGCCAGCCGGGTTGCCGACCTCTACTGCGAGGTGGCGACCGTCTGTGACGTCGCGGACCTCCACGATCTGCGGTTGAGCGACGAGCAGATAGCCGCCCAGGTGCTGGAGCTGTGGTCGGTGGTCGACGATCTGGGGCAGGCGGAAGGGGCGGTGCGAGGGGAACCGCCGATCGCGCAGATCCTCGCCGGCCGGCTCGGCGAGCGCTTTGACCTGCAGCCCGATACCGACCTCAGCGAGATGTCCTCGATCGAGATGGCGAAGCTGTTCTGGGAGGTCCGCGGGATGGAAGGCGAGCTGCGGGACTCGCTCACGGGCGCCAAGGACGCCGCCGGCGGTCAGCCGATTCGCTCGGTCGCTTTCACCGGCTACCGGGTGAAGAAGGTGATCAAGAGAGTCGAAACACAGTTGGGCGTGCGCAGCTAGCCGACGCCCGACTCGCGCAGAGCCGCCTTGACCAAGCTCGCCTTGCGGGCGATGCTGGGGGCGGCGACGGCGCTGAAGCGGAGCCTGCCCTTGCGGTAGCCCCAGACCAGGTCGCCGCTCTTGCCCCTGCGGTCGACGAAGAGGCCGGGGCCGAGCTTCTTGACCCGTTTGCGCTTGCCCGCACGAGCCGGTTTGCCGGGCGGCTTCGGCTTGCCCTTGCCGGCGGCGGTGCTGACCACGAACTCGGCCTGGCCGGCTCCGTCGAAGACGACCGCGGCGCCGGCACTCCGGGCCCCGCGCGCCTTGCTGCGGGTCGAGCACCAGCGGAAGGAGCGGTTGAGGCGCTGGCGCGGCTGTCCGGCGGCGAGCAGCGTCCCGTGCGGGTCACGGCCCAGTCGCAGCGGCCCGAAGCCGGTCCGCGAGAGGCGCTTCGGTGGGGTCAGGCAGCGCGGGCCCGGGATTCCGACCGCCCGCTCCCAGGTCTGCAGGTAGGCCTCCGCGCCACCCATCAGGTCGTCGGCGATCGGGCGCCCGGCGAGCAGGCGCAGCTGCTCCATCCAGTCGGGGTGCAGGCCGTAGTGGGCGACGCCGTCGGCGTTGACGTCCCAGACCCGCTGTCCCGAGACCTGGCGGTCGAACGCGACCCGGCCGTCGAGCGAGGTGAAGGGGTAGGTGACCGGACTCGGCTTGTCGGTGCCGCGGGCGGAGGGCTGGGCGTGGAAGCCGTTGGAGTCGGCGCCGAACCCGATCCCGAACTTGAAGCGGGGGTCGGCGGCGGCGCGCAGCGCTCGCCACTCCTCGATGAAGCTCTCGGCGCCCGAGGTGATCGGCTCGGCGAAGCCGCCGAGCCGGTAGATCCGCGCGTGCATGTGCGGGTCGCTCCACGAGTGCGAGGCGATCAGGCCCGAGTAGCCGCGGGCCTCGGCCATCTCCAGCACCCGCTTCGCCGTCTTCTCGCCCTCGTGGTCGAGCTCGATCATCAGACCCCGGTCGATCATCTGCCCGATCAGGAATTCCCCCAGCCCGGTCAGGCCGCGGGCGTTGCAGTGGGGTGGCGGAGGGTAGACCGGCGTCGCTCCGCTCGGCAGGAAACCGGCGAGGCCGGCACCGATGATCCCGGCCGGCGCCGCGGTCACCTG
>Ga0190272_10000114_pt1 | contig 53362 bp, 46 predicted proteins | sample Popmic504T_FD_133746 | JGI IMG/M metagenome (GOLD analysis project Ga0190272, IMG submission 133746) | Populus adjacent soil microbial communities from riparian zone of Shoshone River, Wyoming, USA - 504 T | ecosystem: Environmental > Terrestrial > Soil > Riparian zone | place: USA: Wyoming...
GCGCACTCCAAGGAGTTGACCTCGCCGCGTCGTGAGGCAAATGTCAGGGCAGAAAAATTACTTCCTGGTTTTCCGCGGTTGGGCTTCCAGTCCCGCTCTGATCTTTCTCGGTAATTTATCCCGAACCAACTCATAAGCTTTGGTTAGCAGCGCCTTCAATTCCCGTTCAGGCAAAGCATCGAAACGCTCCAGCGCGACCCAATGGTAACGGGCCACATAGGGCGCCGGCACAATTCCCTCCTGCTCAGTCAGTTCAGCAAACATTTCCGGAGTGCATTTCAAGGACATGCAATGATGGGATGAAGGTTCCAGGCCAACCACCGCAAACATCTTATTTCCGATGCGAAAGAGCAGATCGCTTTGCCACTGCACGTCTTCAGTGACGTGAGGCAACGACAAACAAAACTTGCGAACGGATTCAATGTTCATAGGGGAATAAATAAATGGTGAAAAGTGAAAAGTAAAAAGTGAAAACTAAGTGACGCGGCGACGCCGCAACAAACTCAACGGATGAACTCTTGTCCAACCCACTGCTTGATTTCAGTCCATTCGGCGGAAGCCATGTAGGCTTCAGTCATTTTCTTCAGCTCACCGACCTTCTGATAGTCGTCCAGATTAATCGTTTGTGTTAGCTGCACGTTCCCGCGCCGGAAGTTATTGCCGAGGAGCTGGCTGCATTGAAAACTATTAAGGTCGGAAACACTATCCATCAACGCGGCAATCAAGGGAAGTTGCGGGGTGGGCTGTTGAGTGATGGGTGAAAGCCATGCCAGGATGCCATACCAGTCCGGCGGCAGGAGATTTTTTGGAGGAATGCCATCCAGCGTGAAACCGGTACCGAGTGAAAGGAGTTTGATATCAGGGAAGGCGAGGCCTGCGCGCTTTAACGTACCGGACGCGATGACGGTAGCGGCGGCCAGCGTGCTGGGGTTGTTCGCAAAGATTCCGCCATCCGCGCAGGCAAGCTTTTGGCCCTTTCTCGTAAAAACATGCGGTGGGAAATAGATGGGCGCAGCGCTAGTCGAAAGCGCCGCATCGAGAACGGTAACATCCCCACTATTTGAGCCAGACAAATTGGAGAATGTTGTCGGGACCCAGGCTTTTCGATTGGTTTGAAAAAGATCCAGAGTAGTGACCATCACCTTGCGCTTAAGTTGGCTCAGCGTTTTGGTCGCGGGATAAGTTTGCGAAATCAGTTTCTTTAATCCGGCATTGCTGTATTTCACGTGGAAAAGATCTGCCGGCAGCGACAATGCTTGAGGGTGAAGACTGGTAAGTGCTTTTGGACGCGGCTTCGCAGCCAGGAATGTGAACGGTTTGAAAATCTCCGCTCCTTTAGTCATGTATAGGTCGACGATTGCTGAAATCGAAACTTCGCTTGCCAGCCCTGCGGCGATCACACCACCGGTGGAAGTGCCCGCGAACAGATCGACACGGCTGAGAAAGTTGAGCTCCTTGTCGAGTTGCTGAAGTAGCAAGGCAGGAATGAGACCGCGAATTCCGCCACCATCACAACTGAGGATCAGGTAACTTGAACGGGGCATGATGTAGACTCCTTTTGTGGAAAATTCAACGAGCTGACCCGGACACAATCCTCTCAGACTGATCATTCCAACGCCACAATGTGTCGAGGGCTTCGAGATGTACGCCACCCAACCAGATGTCGATCCCGTTTACCGATGCAAAATCCACTTCCCCTCCCAAAATAGCCAGGCCCAACTCAGTAATTTCAAACCTGGCGTTTTGGAGCGAATCAAGTTTGGGTGGTTGGGCTGAATCTATTCGATTTGTTCCGGTCATCGTAAGTGCCGGATGCTTCGCCGAGATGAGTCGAGTCAAAGCCAATCCAAACTGTGCATCGCCGAAACCATAGACTGGGGCGGAGTTCGCAAATCCGGAAAACAAGTCAGCGAAATTGGCGGACTGGCTTTGAGCCAGCTCAAGGCTCAGGTTTTCGATCGCTCCCAGGCCATTTCTTACTGAAGGAAATCGCTTGAGATGCGCTCGGAGCGCCGCACCGAGAAACGGCAACGCGGAAGTGTCAGTTTCAAGCATCTGCTCGATCCGAGTAGGATCCGGCGAGCAATAGGCCCGCCACGAAAAATTTGCCAGTTCAAGCGCGCGCGCTTCGACAGCCTCTCGGTTTGGAAACAACGATGCGAGCTGCTCGGCGCCCAGTTGGCCCAGACCGCGAAAGTCAGTTAGCCCGGGAAAGCTATCAATACAAACAAGACTGAGGGTGGTGCTGCCGAGCTGACGCTGGGAAAACCAATCGAGCAGGTACAGCAAATTAATCTGGCAAAAAAGATCGTGTTCGAACCAGAGCACCACCTCTTCGTGATCAGCGAAACTTTCCAGTTTGCGTTCCTGTTCTTCCAGCCCTCGTTCACATTGTTTGACGTTTACTCCGTAAGCTTCAGATAAGTGCCGCGCTCGGGTTGAGCGCCACTCGCTGCCTTCGTGCGACAAAGGAGTCGGCCCTTCCACCAGTGCCTCGCGAAATGCGAAGTGCTCGCCTGGAAGCGTCGATAGCTTTGCCCTGTCGGCAGTGGAATCGCCGTTATGAATGTGCAGCATACAAACTACGAGAGACAGCCACGCTCAAACAGCTGCGAGAATGGCCGTCTCTGTGCACTCCGTTCGCACCGGATTACCAGCGCAGTGCAGTGAGTTTCAGCCTAAGAGTTGAGAGCGTTGGCCTTCTCCACCTGCTCAATGGCCTTGTCGATGAGTTCCCTTATTTTTTCCCGTCGACCGGCAGAATCCGCAGCTGCGGCTCCGAGGTTTTCTTTTGCCTGTTTTAGGTGAATGAGGGCTTTTCTCATGTGACTTCCAACTTCGGGCGACGCGGTGGTAGCGACGATCTCGGTCCCGTCGACATTCGAGGGATGGTGGCTGGACTTCATCGCAGCCGTAGCTTCATCGATGGCCGCGACAGTGAACGCAACCGCTTGCTCGCGGTGTCCGCCCTTGTCCTTCTCGCCGGCGAAAAGGTGTGCACGCGCCTTCATCAATTGAGTGCGCGTCGACTTCATGTAAGGATCGGTTTTTCCCAGGGCCAGCATTGACGAGCTGGCAACTAGAAGAAGGCTTCCCAGCAGAATTACCAGCGACTTTTTATTATTCAGCATATGAATCTCCTCTTCGGATTCCGGATAATGCTGCCTTTCCGGAAGTGGATTAACGCGGTCAAGAGCAGGTTAATCCTATACTCTCCAATCCCCGCGCTCCAAGAACTAAATTGGTCATGTCGGCGCAGGAGTCTGGCGTTGGTTCACCGGCGTGGTTCACGCAGGGAAATGGCTGATCATTAAGAGTTGTCTTCGTTAGGCTGGGTAAGGCTGAACCAGTTTCCACTGTTGTCCTTAAACACAGCTTCAATGCCGTAGGGACGCTCCGCCGGCTCCGAAACGAATTGCACTCCCTGGCTTTTCATTTCCTCATAGGTTCCGCGGCAATCGTCAGTGTTGAAGACTCCCGCGCCCAACACGCCTTTGTCCATGATCGCGCGGAGTTGAGTTGCGGTCGCTTCGTCCATAAGCATTCCCCCCTTGGGTTCCATCAGGACGATCTCGAAATCTGGCTGGCCGGGTGCATTGATGGTTAACCAGCGAAAATCTTCGCCGACCATCGCGTCGGTGTGCACTTGAAAGCCCAACTTGTCCCGGTAGAAAGCCAGCGCTTCGTCCTGGTTGTTCACGAAAATTGTGGCATGCGACATTTTGCGGATCATGAGTCGGTTCTCCTCGGATAAATTTCTGAAGAGCTTAGACGATTGAGGGAGTTAACGCTTCTTGAAAATTGCTATGTGACGGGCGGATTCGACAATTATTAGACAGATTCCAACTTATGCATCACGAGGAAACATCCTGGAATTCGGCGCTTGGCAGCTTGAGTTTCGCGGCTTTTCTCCCGGTAGGCGATCGGCGCGTGGCCCACAGACTTTCTAAACAAGCTGCTTAACGAGCCCAGGCTCTGAAACCCAACTTCGAAACAAACATCGGTTACCCGCAAATCATCTGAGGTCAGGAGCTCCTTCGCTCGTTCAATTCGTCTCTCAACCAGGTATTGATGAGGCGTAACATGGAATGCCTGACGAAACAGCCGGAGAAAATGATAACGGGAAAAACAGGCATGACTTGAGATCTCGTCTAAGTCGAGCGGAAGGTCATAGCACAGATCGATAAAATTGCGCGCGCGATTAAGTCGCTCGAGCACCTCGGGCGCAGGAAAGGTCAACTCATTTTCAGTTGCGGGCAGCTTTTCCATCCTGGATATGTGCGGGCCGTTACGCTAAGCGTTAATTCAGTACTGCCAATCCTGATTGTTGTCAAACATTTAGGGGACAGGTACTGGTGCAGTTCGATTCGACCAGACGCATTTCTTTGCGGAACTTTGCGTCTGGCATTACGACCTTTGCGGTTTCTCCTTGTTCTTTAAGTTTTACCGCAAAGTACGCAAAGGTTTCGCAGAGAGCGCAAAGCAAACTGAACCAGTACCAGGGGACAATCGGGCTTTGTGGCCGTCTTTCAAAAAATTGAGGCAATTAAGCGATTTGCTTCCGCAAGGTTATAATTTGCCGGTACTGAGCCATTCTGTTTTCTGCAAAGGGTTAATTCATGACCGTTGATAGCAATTTAAAGAGGCCTGCTTCTCTCAAGTTTGACGGAAGAATATTGTTTTTGACTGAGGACACGACGCTTGTTCGCGGGCAACTCGAGGCCGAGGGCGACGAGCGTGAGCGACTGGAATCGGAGCTGGCCCAACGCCTCGCCAGTGATGATCTGCCGCTAATGAGCAATATCTCAACTGACGAAATTACTCCGGGCTGGGTTTGTTTCTACTACGACGAGACCCTCGGCCAATATGTCTATGTGGGCATGCGCGATGGCGCGGTCAAGAAGGATGAAATCAAAACCGCTGGCTTTGCTGTAGTTGTCTCCGGTTTGTCCAAAGGCTGCGGGTCATCGCGTGAAACTGCACCTTACGCAGAAAAGGCCGCCGGCATTCAACTCGTAATCGCCAAAAGCATCGAAAAGATTTACGGCCAAAATTCTCAGAATATCGGCCTGCTGACCTCAACTGATTTGGGACTCGTCTCGCGCATCCGCAAGGGCGAAGAAATTCCCCTCTCCGAGTTTACCGATGGATTGGATCCGATCTCGCAGTCGATCGTCGAATACGGCGGACTTTTTAACTACAACAAAGCGCGACTCGCCGGCGATGTGACGCCGCCAGCGATTGAGACACCGGCACGGCCAATGACCATCACGGAAAAGATCATTGCCCGGCACGCGTTTGTGCGCGCCGGCCAAATTGGCGTGGAGGCCGTCAAACCGGGCGACGCATTGTTTGCGGTGGCCGATGTGCGCTTCTCGCACGAGTATGTGACGCCGATGGCGGAGTCGCTTCTCAAGCAGGCGCTGGGGCCAGACGCGCGCGTTTCAGAGCCCGAATCAGTTTTTGCGTTTCGCGATCATCTGACATTTCTGGGAAAGGTTATGTCGCCGAAGCATCGCGAGATGGGGCTGCTGGAGAAAGCTAATGGCCTGGCGACTACGCAGGAAGAATTCACCACCAAACAGGGAATCAAGCTCTACGGCGAAAATCCCGAGGGTGGCTCTGAAGCGATTTGTCACAACGCGGTCGTCGAAGACCTGGCACTGCCGGGGCAGGTGGTCATCGGCACAGACTCGCATACGTGTATGGCGGGCGTGCTCGGGTGTTTCGCATTTGGAGTTGGATCGACTGACATGGCCAACGCCTGGTACGCGAAAGACATTCGCATCCGTGTGCCCGAGACGGTGCGTTATGTTTTGAAGGGAAAGAAGCGTTCGGATGTCGCTGCCAAAGATGTGATGCTGGTTATTCTCGCGAGCGACTACATGAAGACCAGCAAAGGCATTGGCAAGGTGCTGGAGTTTTCGGGCGACGATCTTAAAAACTGGGCCATGGATGAGAGGGCTACCCTAACCAATATGTCAGTGGAGGCCGGCGGCACTACCGGAATCATCGAGCCGGACGAAGCGACGCTCGAATACATTGTGAAGTCGCGGGGGCTGGATGCAGATGAGGTGCGCAAGGGTTTTACGTTCAGCGATCCGGATGCAGAATACGCAGCTGTGTTTGAGATCGATCTCGACGAAGTTCGTCCGATGGTCGCCTTGCCGGGTGATCCGCGCAACGGAATCCCAATCGATCAACTCGGCGATGAAGTGCGCATCGACGCGGCTTACGGCGGCTCCTGCACGGGCGGCAAGATGGCTGACATGGACATGTATGCGACCGTTTTGCAAAGCGCTTTGGACCAGGGCAAGCGCGTCGCACCCGGCGTTCATTTGTATCTGCAGTTTGGCTCGCAGAAAATCAAGCAATACGCGCGAGAGCGTGGTTATATCGAAGTGTTTGAACGAGCCGGCGCGGAGATGATCGATCCGTCTTGCGGCGCGTGTATCAATGCCGGGCCGGGCGCTTCGCCATCTGCTGAGACGGTGACAGTTAGCGCTCAGAATCGAAACTTTCCCGGCCGCAGTGGTCCGGGCAAGCTGTATCTGGCCTCGCCTTATGTCGTGGCGGCCTCCGCGATCGCCGGTAAGATTGTTGAACCTTACGAGTTTTTGCGAAAACCCGAAGAGGAGCTAGTTTCTGCTTGAAACGAAATTCGTCACCATACCTCGACATCGTGCTTTCCAATTCAATTCACTTTCTTATCTGCGCGATTGTCTTCGGCTGTTTGTGCGGCGCGGTACAGGCCCAAACCACGGCTGAAGAATTCATCAAGCGTGGCAAGGAGCTTCTCGAACAGAAACAGTATTACGCCGCCAGTCAGGCCTTCGACCGAGCGGTCAAACTCGACCCTCAGTCAGCCGCAGCTTATTGTTTCCGCGGCAAGCTGCAAATAGAACGTGAAAAGGGAAACGTCGATCTCAGCAAGGCCATTGAGCTGAAGCCGGATTACGCGGACGCGTATTACGAGCGAGGCTTGAAAAATGATCTTGGCAACGACCGCGCGGCGGCCATGCGCGACTACAACAAAGCGATTGAACTGAACCCTCGGTTTCTCGATGCCTACCGGACGCGCGCGGTTCTCTATTTGCTCGATGGCAAGGGTGCTTCAGCAATCACCGACTACACGAAGATCATCGAACTCAAATCTGATGGTGAGAGTTACTACATGCGCGGCAATAGCTATCTCGAAATCGGTCAGGACGCGAAAGCCATTATCGACCTTACTAAATCGATCAAACTCGATCCGACCTACTATTGGAGTTACATGCAGCGCGCCAAGGCCTACCGGAATTTGAAGCGATTTAAACTAGCACTCGCGGACGAGAGCAAGGCCGCGCAGATCGGGCCGCCAAAAATCGATTTTCCAAATTGAGGAGCATCATGACCAAACGGCGCACCCAAGACGACTTCCCGGAAACTGGCGTAGTGACTCCGCCCCAATTAAATATGCGCGCGACGCCCGGCGGGAAGGTCATCAGGGTCCTGACGAAAGACACGACAGTCGTTGTGCCCCGCGGCCGGGAACCCATTCCCTGGACCATCGGCAAGGAACGATCTGGTGGCAACCAAACTGCGCTCTACTGGCTCAAGGTGGAAGCTGATGGAGACGTTGGCTATGTGATGATCGACTGGGTTACCTTCCCAAATCGTTAGACCGGCGAATAATCGATAGCTTCGAAAATCTTTCCGAGAAGGGCTCACTATGAAACCAGTGCTGACTGCATTTGCGATGATCTCACTCTTTGCCCCCGGCATGACCGGCGCGGTCGCGTCGCAAGCTCCTCAACCTGGGAATTCCATCCAGTTAATCCGGCAACAGTACGCGGCAATTAATAAGCGCGCCGGCGGATACAGGAAAGTTAAGAAAGAATTGTCGGGCTTCTCGCTTGAAGGCGGTGAGATGATCGCCTATTTCAACGGCCCAGCGATCGTGAAGATCGTTGCCAATCACTACGGTGAGAGCGGCAAGGCCTACGAGGAATATTATTATGCGGCGGGAAGCTAATCTTTGTTCTCCGCAAGGACTATCGCTACGACCAACCAATGAGCGGGAAGGTTATTGAAACGAAGGAGAACCGCTTCTACTTCAACAATGATGGACTATTCAGGTGGATAAACGAAGCGGGCAAACCAGTCACCTTTGGCATAATGGAGTTTACGCTGAAGGAAGACGAATACCGCGAAACCTCCAGCAAGTTTCTCAACGGTGCGCGTTCTAAGAGTTCAACCATCGAAGCCGAGGGGCCCATGTAACGCACACCCTGTTAGTTTGCGTTCGTGAAAGGATCGAGCTGGATGGTGAAGAAAACATCGCAAACTAATCGGGGTCGCCGCGCGGCCAGCCCGCGTGGGGTGTCAGCAGTTTGCGTTACAAAACAGCCGAAGCTTCAGGAGAACGCGCATCAGCATGAGTTACAAACTTACGCAGTCGAAGATAATCCACGGTGTATTTCCGGCATTGTTGCTCCTGGCCTTGTCGTTTGCCCCTGCCTTTACGGTTCACGCCCAAAAAGAGCGACCGGGTAAGGCCAACCTTGATCAGCTGAAAGCCAGACTTGAAACAGCCGTCGGCAAAGATTTTGAGATCGTCAAGGGCGAATGGAAGGGAAGATCAGTCGAGAGCGGCGGCGGTACTTATTGGTTGGCGCATCTGAAACCCAGACACCCGGGCCAATTCACTCTCACTTATCGCTACAAGTATAGCGATCCGCACTACACACACGTTGAGCGAACCTTCAATCTAAACGTCGGACGGACGGGTTGCCGTCGAGGTGTGCCGAGCTATGGCTCGTATCACCGGTATTGTCTGGGCGACACAATAATTTTTCCGGTTGCGATTTTTAAATTCACCGAGCACGAATTCATTCTGAAGAGCACCGCGCACACGGCGGAACAAGATGCCGTTTGGGAGAGACCGCGTTCAGAATTTGCAGACGAGCGACTGGACCGCACGGCGGTTACTAATCCCATCGCGGAACACATGCGTTACGTCGGCAGCACCAACCACAAGTTGCTGCATCGCAATGGCGGTTACACGCTTGAAGCGTATGCAGTGTTTGAAGCGGTAAGTCCCGGCCGGTTTAATCTTAGTCTGAGTGCGGATTTTCCAGATTTGCCGTCTGCGGTGCTTTCAAGCGTGGGCCATTCGAGCGGCACACCGATAATCATCGTCGCACAGGGAACCCCTGTGACGCTGCTGGCGTCGAGTCATGGCGTGAACGGTTATACGATGGGTTATGACGGAAAGGAATTCGTTCGCTCAACCAGCGGCGATAGCTACATGAGTGACGTGACAATCATGTTGCCGGGCGACCGCATCTCGCTTAAGTATTTCACCGCGATCCGGAGAGCGCGCTTTGAACGAGAAGAGCGAGCGGGAAAGACGGCATCTGAAGTAGTGCCGCCACCGCAGATTAGCAAACACCCATTCGCACTGAAGTCGGAGTTCAACTTCACCGAGTGGCTGGTTGAATACCTGCCGCGCTAAGTCAGAACCGCCTGCGATAGCGGGCGGGCCGGTGAGACAAGAGGGCCCGCCCGCTACCGCAGGCGGTTCTGACAGGGCCTGATTGCCGTGCTCACCGCTTAAAGACAATACCGAACGACAGCCGGAAATTATCCTGCCGCCCAGATCCAAAAAATGTGGGGGCGTAACCGGCTTGGATGACGCGGATGGCCAGGCGATCATTGGCCCGCACATCAAGACCCCCTCCCACCACCATCGCAAACGACGTGGCGTCATCAAACGTAAAGACATTCCCCGCCGCACTCGTGTGGGTAGTGAATCCTCTGAACAATGAGGCCCCCACCAACGCCTGGGCGAATGGGGTCACACGACTGTCACCCTTTGTCTTAAACTCTACTCCGCCCAGGAAATAATACTGATCCCTCTTGCTGGTAAATTGGCCGCCACCGAGCTGTTGTGAATCTCGCTTGAAGTGGGCTGAGGCATCGAGCTTCACTCCGACGTGCTCGTTGAGATTTCGCATGTAAGCGACGTTGACACCGTTCTGTCCGGTGCGATGAGGGTCGATGGTCAGCGTGTTGATGTCAGCGCTGTGATACGAGTATCCGACAAAAAACTCGTTCTTCGGATCGTCCGTCGTTTGTCCCAGCGAGAGCGAAGTGCAGCACGCAATTAAGAGCGTCATAAAGACTAGTTTACACATATAAAAATCTCCTTTGAATTCAGTCAGGGGTTGAATGTTTTTGACGAGCAGTTGTTAAAGACCGAAGCGCTTTCGATATTCTTCCGAGCGGATGAAAGCCCTGACCATTTCAGCATTGACGAAGTTGCCGTTGAACTGGTTCAGCTTGTTCAGCCAAAAATTGTAGCCATCGAAGTTTGTATCCGGTCCGGTATTCGGGTCGCGGCGCAGATAGCCGAAGTACTGCAACAACACAAAAGCGCGATTAAACTCGGTTTGCTTCAGTTCAGGATCCTCGGCTACCGAACGCAGAACCTGCGCACGTGTCTTGCGGTTGGTAGCTAGATCGTCGACCAATGCATCGCGTTCCGCTTGCGAAAGCGCGCTTCCAGCGTTTGCGTTCAATGCGTCAACAAACTGTGCTGGTGTTTGACCCGCGGGGTAACGGTCGTTAAACCGTTGTTTCGCGACGAAACCGCTAGCAAAGGCAACCTTGTTATTCTCCAAACGCTGCTGCCAGTCTCCGGCTCCTACTTGCACACCGTTACCGAGAGCTTGCGTGTCCGACAGATACTCAGGAAGAGTGACCGGAACCGGCGTGCCTGGGATATTGCCGTAGGCTGTTTTGTATAGACGGTAGGCTAAATAGCCAGTCTCCTGGAATTCGATTGAAAGAAAGTAAGCGGCTGAGACGTTGACCCGCTTGAGCGCTACACAGCTGGAATCCAAACCGCAGGCAGTGATCTCGTTGCTCCAGAAATCCAGCCCGCCGGGATCCGACGCCCGGCTAAGAAAATCGAGGTAATGCTGACGGACGAAGAAGCGGGTGTCGTCGATCGAATTGGAGGCGGCCGTAGGCAGGGTGTTGAGCGCCGACGCGATATCAAGTTTGCCCGCCCCAAAACGGTCGTGCCAGATCAGGTTGCCCGTAAACGAATCGTGCGCAGCAGTGTTTCTGATGATCTCTTTGAGCTGCTCGGTGTTGAATTGCGGATTGGCCTGGAAGAGGAGAGCGACCGCTCCTGTCACTGCCGGTGTGGAGAAACTGTTGCCATAAGCGCCGACATGAAGATTGCTGTCAGGCGCAAGTGGAGAGTTAAAGAAAAACGAGCCCTGAGCTTTCGATGAATACACGGTGAATGCAGGCGCGCTAATATCCGGTTTCGGCCGCCCATCCGCAGTGGGTCCCGGGCTCGAGAATGAAGCGTAGTCTCCGATAGCGCGATCACCCGTCCGCGTGACATACCCGCCGACAGTGATTGCCCCACGCGCCGTACCTGGCACGGAGGTCAAACGGGTATCGTCAATGTGCGTGATGAAGTCGCCTTCCAGACTTGCCCAGGCGTCAAAGTGGCCGTTAGTCACCGAATTGGCATGTAGTCTAAACGACCAGGTGTGCGGCGCTGGTCCCATCGACGTGGCCCCGGGTTTTAGGAGGACAATGATCGCCTTCTGATCATTTTGGGGATCACTGTCGCGCTTATCATCCAGGGTGTTGTAGACGGCCACATACTGGTCGTTCAAACCTGGAACTTGGGCAGGATCATAAGCGACTGCCGCCGTCTCAAATCCATCCGGCCGAGTCACCTTCACCGTGACATTGTCTACGCTCGAATAAGAGATCCAGAGCAACTGTGTCGAGCTTCTGACATTGAGTCGCAGGCTTAAATCTGAGTTTGAAGTTAAGGTCCCACTCGCGTGGGCGTGCATGTCCCCCGTGCTGCCACCCGAAACACAAACGGCGCGTCCTGGTCCGCTGTTGACGATCTCATCGATGGCGCGTTCATTAGCTCGCGTGCCGTCATGCGAACCGAAGTGTCCGGCCGCGCTCATGTTGATAACGAAAGGCTGGCCCGATTCCGATGCCCTCTGCCGAATGAACGCCAGCGCGTTGATCTGATCGGCCTCAAGGAAGTTGTCGCTCCCATCGTTTTGCCGACTGGCTTTGACGACAATCAGGTCGGCCTCGGGGGCGATCCCCGCATACTTGCCTGGAACAGGGCCGGCGAGCCCATTGCCTGCGGCAGTTCCCGCGACGTGTGTTCCATGACCGGTCCGGTTGCGTTGGGCGACGACTCCGTTCCCCTGAAGCGCGCTGTTGATATCTGACTCGGTGTAGAGCCGGCCAATAGGGGCACTCGCTCCCGGCAAGACGTAGTTCCAGTTTGGATCAGGCGGCAACGGCGGCGATTGTGAGGTGTAGACGGTCATATCAAGGAGTGCCTTGATACGCGTCTGCTGACCATTCGTGCCGGGCACCGTGAAATCCAGGTGGCGAAAGTCAATGCCGTCGTCGATAAAGGCGACAATCACACCCCGGCCGGTCTGTGACACCGCACGCTGGCCCGACGATCCGTCTACACCGATAGAGCGCCGTGACAAGTCGTTGTTCGGATAGGAGCGAGTAGACGCAGTCAGACTACCGACAGACTCCAGCGCCGCCAGGTCGAATAACCTGTCAACGTCGGTCTCAATGGTCGCGAGATTTCCAAGCCGCGCTCCGACCGCAAAACCGGCCGCCTTCAATTCCGCATCGTCGCCGTTGGTAAGCGTTACGGTCAGACTTACGCGAGCAGCGCCGCTAGCCTGGCTTTCTATGCCCGCAATACGAGCAAGGGCTTCACTCTCGAGGGGGGAGACGAGCGTCGAATGATGACTAGTGTGGCGAGTTGGATTGGCGCGACCAGTTACACGCTCTCGCAGCAGGGCTCCACGGATCATCTGCAAGAGCGGATCCGCCTTCTTGAGGAAGAGCGTTTCTGCATCAGCCGACTGGCCTCGTGCGGCCACTCGGCTTCGAACAGGGGCCACGGTGTTGAGTAGCAAGGTGAGGCAAACCGCTAAGGTCAAAACGAATCGGTAAGCTACCTTTGTCGCGGCCCCTCGATGAGAGAGGCGGGCGTGAATGGGTTCTAAGTATGACATGGGACTATTTCTCCAGAGGTGAATGTCGGGTTAGTTAATGCGGCCGCCACACCAGGGGAGAAATGGCGAACAAAAGAACTTCGAGGTGAGGTATTAAACGGGCATTGCTGGGGAGAATCGCCCCCAATCGCAGGACTGGACGACCAGATTCACGATTCTGGACGTCCTGGACTGGTAATTGAAGAATTGAGGCGATCGTGTGGTGATACCGCGAAGCGGTTGCGACATCCAGCCCCGGGGTTGCCGCCGCGGCTACCCTGGGTAGCGAATTCTCAACCCCAATGGGGACACAAAACCCCATCGGGGTTGCGTCTTTTTCCTGCGGCCCGTACCCCACGTAGCCGCCGAGCGGCAACGTGGGGCTGGAGGCCGGAACCGCTTCGCGGTATAGAGGCCCTAACGAACTACTCGATAGTGGATCTAGTCTTTTGTGCCGCCGAGAGCACTTCTGAATTCGGAAGGAGTCATTTCGGTGTGTTTCTTAAAAACCGCGTTGAAGGAGGACTTGGAACTGAAGCCAACGTCTTCGGCTATGCCGAGGATGGAAAGATGTTTGAATGCCGGATCAAGCAGTCGTTTTTTGGCTTCTTCGATACGATAAGAGTTGATGAAGTCTGGGAAGCTTTTGCTCAAACGTTCGTTGATCGTCTGTGATAGATGAGGCGCGGGGATAGATAACCTGTCTGCCAGTTTCTGAATGGTTAGATCGCCATCGGTGAAGGGTCTCTCCTTCTCCATGAATTCAAGCAGCTTATTTAGATATCGTTCAGACCTTTGCGGCGGCAGCAGTGACTTCTCATACTTCTTCGCCGACAACTCGTCGGGTTCATCCTTTTGAAGTGTTTGCGGCGCCGGCCTCCTCATTTTCAAGTAGCCCCACGCATAGATAAGCAGCGAAGCGCCCAGCGGGACCAGCAGATTGGGAATCGTCTGGATCGTGAACCGGAGAATAATCGCGACCCAAAGTATCGAAGAGGCGATGACAAAGAAACGGATTTCAAACAGAACGGCCTTGTCGCGCGGTGACGCTTGTTGCTTAACGTTTCGAGAATACTTAATGATGGTTAGGGCGATTAACACCAGGTAAACCAGAAACTGAGTAATGAACAGAGCTGATCTGATGTAATACCATTGATCAAGTTGTCCAATGTATTCGAAGGACAGGACCCTCAGCTTGCCCGCGCCGCTTTGGAAGTAGTAAGGCAATAAAAAGACCAGGACCACCACAAATGGAATGAAGTGGAGGAAATCCTTCGTCTCAAGTTTCTCTTTGGGCGACGTCAGTGTCCTGATGTAAAGAAAAAGTAGAGGGGGAGCCAGGAAAGAAAAGGGCTGGTGGAGTCGGCTCAGGTGAGGAAAATAGAACACGTAGGCGGAAGTGAGCAGGACGGCCCCACTGACGCCGATGGAAATTGCGCAAGTCAGCGCCGCGAGCAAGCGATTGGAAGTCTTGTTATCACTCCTCACGCCGAGCAGCGCCAGGCTGAGTAGCAGTCCTTGCGCAGCTCCCAAAAGATTCAAGATGGCAAGGAAACTAAGCGCGGGAGTAATCGTTACGTCAGTGTCCATTACTAAACCACTTCTCCGATACCTTCATCATGGTAAGGGAGAAGACGGCCCGCCCGCTAACGCAGGCGGTTCTGACAAGAGTGCGAGGGCTGGGAGCGCAGACATCTTGTCTGCAAACGCGAACGCAGCTCGCGAATGAGTTAGCGCTCACGCGCTCATTGCAGGCAGGATGCCGGCGCTCCCAGCGCAACAACCTGCCGACTGCTCCGGCCGCCTGCGCCCGTCCTCACGGTCGCTGGCCCCAGGTGGGCGGCGGAGGTTCCTTCGTCATGCGATCAACTGGCCGTTCCTTCAATTGCCGCATAGCTTCTTCCACAGCGCGCTCGAGTTGCGGATCGCGTCCGGCGATTACGTCTTTGGGCCAGTTTTCCACATCAATGTCCGGGCCTACACCTTCGTTTTCAATTGCCCATTTTCCATCGCGCGTAAAAAAGCCGCCGCGCGGCGCGATCATTGATCCACCATCGATGAATCCGGGGGTGTCGGCGGTATGGACCAGACCTCCCCAGGTTCGTTTACCAACCAGCAGACCGATCTTCCTGCGCCTGAACATGTAGGGCATCAGGTCCCCGCCGGAGCCGGCCATCTCGTTAATGACCATAACCTTTGGCCCCCAGATTCCTGCGGCCGGGCTGGTAAACGGGAAACGATCACCGGCGACGTTATTGAAGTAGCCGTCAAAGTCGCGTTGCAGGACATCGATGATGTAGTCGGCCGCCGAACCACCGCCGTTGTATCGTTCGTCGATGATTGCGCCTTTCTTGTCCTGCTGCGAAAAGTAGTAACGGTTGAAACTCGAGTAGCCCGGCTGACCCGTGTTTGGGAGGTAGACGTAAGCCAGCTGGCCACCGGAGAGTTTTTCAACAAGCCGCCGGTTGGATTCGACCCACGCCCGCGAGCGCAATCCCTGTTCTGTTGTGACCGGAATGACTACAACCTGGCGCGCACCTTCCATCGTGGGCTTGCTGTTTACTGTTAGCGCAATTTGCCGATTAGCAGTGCCGTCCAACAACCGGTAAATATTGTCGGGGGCCTTCAACTCAATGCCGTTGATCGCCAAAATGTAATCACCGACGGACACATCAGCACCGGGCGACGCCAGCGGGGCGCGAAGTTCCGGGTTCCAATTCTCGTTGTCGTAAATCCTGGTAACTTTGTACCGCCCACTATCGATCGCGAAATCAGCACCGAGCAGTCCGCCCTGCGACGGCGGCACGTCGGGCATGTCGCCGCCACGCACGTAGGAATGGCCCACAGCTATTTCCGCACCCATCAAATCGAGCAAGTAGTTAAGATCGGCGCGATGCATAACGTGCGGAAGGAGCTGGCCGTACATTTCTTTCATCCTGGGCCAGTCCGAGCCATGCATATTCGGCACATAGAGATAATCGCGTTGCTTGCGCCAGCCCTCGTTGAAGATCTGTTTGAACTCTTCTTTGGGCTCAAGATACATGCGCAGCCTGACGTTGAGCCGGCCCTGGCCCGGCTGTGTAGGATTGCGGTCAGTATCGACCAGGAAAAGCGAAGGCGCCGGCGGCGTCGCGCCGGGAACAGGTGGTCCACCCGCACCGGGGCCACCGGCCGCTCGATAGAGAAGCTTACGGCTATCGGCGCTCACGTCGAAAGCTGCGACACCGGTTACAAAGCTTTGAGTTTTCCGATCACTCAGGCGATAGCGCCAGAGTTCACTGCCTCCGCCACCGGGTCCGGGAGCATTGCGCGGAGTTTCCAGGTAAAAGACTGTGCCGTCGGCGCCTGACTGAAGTTGAGAATACTGGCGCTCCGGGACACCCGGAATTGAAACAATACGTTGTGACAACCCCTGGAAATCGATCTGAACTGTGACCGGAGGTCGCTGACGTCGCGGCGTTTGCGCGCTTTCCGCGGCCGGTTCAGGCGACGCTTCCGGATTGCTCGGAGCAGCTCCCGGCGCGGGTGGCCGACCTCCGCCTGGGCCACCGGGAGACCAGGGAGGGGCACTACCGATGCCTCGATCCTCATCGCTCTCAGGTAGCAGCGGACTCGGTTCCGTCTTCTTGAGCACCGCCAGGTACAAGCCAAAGTTGACATCACGATCATAGGATGTCATGTCCAGCCATTGCGATCTAAGTCCAAAGTCGGTCGAAGCGAGGAACCATAGATATTTTCCGCTCGCGTCCCATGCGGGCCAAACTGCATCGGCCAGACCGTCAGTAATTTGCTTCGATTCGCCAGTCTCCACATTGCTTATGAAGATCGCGTGATACATCGAGCGTAAACGGCTGGCGTATGCGACCCACTTTGAATCAGGACTCCACACAGGGTTCAACGTGCGGCTGGGAACCATCCACGGATCCTGGCCAACAATTTTCGCCGAGCCACTCGCCACGTCGACCACCCAAACCTTTAGATTCGTGTCACTGAAAAGGATTTTTTTGGAGTCGGGCGACCATGAGGCGGTGTAGTAGTGAGTGGGTTTTTGGAGAACGACCTCACGCGCCGGTGTCAGACCATCCTGTGCTTCAATGTAGAGCCGATACTCACCAGACTTGTCGCTGAAATATGAGATGAACTTTCCATCCGGCGACCATGCGGGGTCGCGCTCGGCTGACCCGCTCGAATTCGTCAGATTGCGCACGTCACCTTTTTCGGCGGGCACCGTGAAAATCTCGCCGCGTGCTTCGACCACGACTCGTTTGCCTGTCGGCGACAGCGCCATGTTGGTCATGCGGTTGGTAACGTCTGCCCAGTTTGGCATCATCCAGGGAAAGTCGCCGGCAGCCGTGATGCTGACGATGCGCGACTTGCCATTCTCCGGGCTAAGTTCATGGACGTAGCCAGCCTGTTCAAAAACGAGAGTGCCTGCGCCTGAATCGAGAGTCTTAACGTCAAAATCTGTGAAGCGCGTTAACTGCGTAAGTTTCTTAGTGGCCGTCTGATATTGCCAAACATTGGCGACGCCGGTGCGATCCGAAATGAAATAGACGTCATTACCAATCCAGACAGGGTCGATATCTTTCGAGTCAGTCCAGGGTGGTGACACCAGTTCGAATGTTTTGAGATCAACAATCCAGATGGGCCGATTTTGTCCGCCGCGATAATTCCGGCGCTCGTCGTCCCATGAATTATTCATTCGGTAAGCTATTCGTGAGCCGTCGGCCGAAATCTTGCCCTGGAAACCGCGTGGCAACGACATCGGCGTTTCGACACCGCCCGCCGCGGGGACGAACCAGAAGCGAGGCGTGCCCGCCGGCGCCCAGGTCGCACGACCCGAACTAAACATGATCGACGCGCCGTCAGGTGTCCATCCCTGGACCAGGTCGCCGCCCGTATGCCAGGTCAGTCTGCGAGGCTCGCCGCCCTCAGTGGGCACCACGTAGACGTCAAAGTTGCCGGCATACTCGCCGCTAAACGCAATCCATTTTCCGTCGGGAGAAAAATGCGGATTCAAGGTCTGGCCGGGAAAACTGGTTATGCGTTGGGCGGCGCCGCCTGCGCGCGGGACAGTCCAGATATTGTTTGCGTAGGCAAAGCCAATATGGGTTGCACTGACGGTCGGTGTCCGCAGGAGGCGGGTTTGCCCGCCCTGCGCTTGAACGCGTGAAGCAAACTGTGCTGACGTAAAAACTGCAAGCAGAACACAAGAGAAGCAGAGAAGCATTTGCCGGCGGAAGAGTCCCGCCGCACGATTACGCCCAGGCATTCATTGTCCTCCAGGGATGTCTTTATTAGCAGGCGTCGCGACCCGCCCGAATTCACGCGCAAGATGCGCGCGCCGCAATAGATGAGTTCGCATCTTGTAGCATGAAGCGGATTGGCTCGACAATAGTTTTCCGTGCCAGACGCTCGCGAAAAAGTGAGTTAAGATCGGCAGTAATGCTGATTCCGAAAATCAACAAGCTATTCCATTATTTCGGCGGGAAATTGAGGGGAAACAAGAAACGAAGTTGCTAAGATGGAAACTAATTAGCAGGTAAACCGTAATACCTTCGAATTCGCGCAACTCCACCCCCCTCGTCTACGGACAGCCCACGGGCAAAAAGTTCGTGGACAAACTTTGCGGTCCGCGTTGACCGTCGCTGGGTCAACTCAATTAACATCCATATGGAGACGTTAGAATGAAGAACTCATACAAAGTTTTCACCGCTCTCGTGCTGCTTACAGCCATCGGAGTTTCTACTGCGTTTGGCCAGGGACGTGGATACGATCCTTCAAGCATGGATAAGAACACCTCGGCTTGCACTGACTTCTATCAGTTTGCCAATGGCACCTGGCTGACGAAGACCTCGATTCCACCGGCGTATTCATCCTGGGGCAGCTTTCATGTGTTGGCCGAAAAGAACCGCACGGCTATGCACGAGATTCTGGAAGAAGCCGCGAAGAAGACCAATGCAGCAAAAGGCAGCAACGAACAAAAGATTGGCGACTTTTACGCGAGCTGTCTGGACGAAGCCAAGCGCGAGGCCGAAGGCATGAAGCCCCTCGTTCCTGAATTGGCACGCATCGACAAAGTTGCAGACGCAAAAGGCGTGGTGGCTCAGATTGCGTATCTACATCGTCATGGTGTTCCCGCACTCTTTGGTTTCGGCTCACTTCCGGATTTGAAGAACAGTTCGATGGTGATGGGCTTTGCCGGCCAGGGAGGGTTGAGTCTTCCCAATCGTGATTACTACACGAAGACAGATGAGAACTCAGTGAAGCTGCGCGCGGAATTTGTGAAGCACGTGGCCACCATGTTTCAACTCGTCGGTGAAAATGCCGAGCAGGCTGCGAAAAACGCGCAGACGGTGTTGGCAGTCCAAACACGTTTGGCCGAGAACTCCCGGACGCCGGTGGCCCTCCGCGATCCCACCACGCAGTATCACATGAAGAGTCCGGCGCAGTTAAAAGAGCTAACGCCAAACTTTTCCTGGGAAGTTTATCGAGCGGACGTTGGTGCTCCCGTGAGCGGTGACATCAATGTTGCGCATCCCGAGTTTTTCCAGGCAGTCAACAAGATGATGACTGAAGTGCCGGTAACGGAGTGGAAAACCTATCTTCGTTGGCAACTGATTTCCGCAGCGGCGCCGAGTTTGTCGTCAAAGTTTGAGACTGAAAGTTTCAACTTTTTCGGCAAGACGCTCGAGGGACGAAAGGAACAACTGCCACGCTGGCGCCGGTGCGTTTCGGCAACCGACGGCGCACTTGGCGAAGCGCTGGGCCAGGTTTACGTCGCGCGAGTCTTTACGCCCGATTCGAAGACGCGCATGGTGACGCTGGTCAACAATCTGATCGCGGCCTTCCGGGAACGGCTGCTCAAACTTGAATGGATGGGAGACGAAACTCGTAAGCAGGCCATCGCCAAGCTCGAGTCTTTCGTTCAGAAGATTGGCTACCCGGATAAGTGGATCGATTATTCGGCGCTCAACGTCTCGCGCGAATCCTATCTGGCGAACGTGCTGCGATCCAGTGAGTTTGATCAACAACGCGACTTCGCCAAGATCAACAAGCCGGTCGATCGAAAGCTCTGGAGCATGACGCCACCGACTGTCAACGCTGGTTACAATCCGCTTAACAATGACATCACCTTTCCCGCCGGGATTCTGCAAGCACCGTTTTTCAACCCGGACGCCGACGATGCGATCAACTATGGCGCAATCGGCGCTGTAATCGGACACGAAATCACACATGGCTATGACGACTCCGGCAGCAACTTTGACGCAAGTGGAAACCTGAAGAATTGGTGGACGCCGACGGACCAGAAAAACTTTCAGACGCGCGCAGATTGTATCGTCAAGCAGTTTGACGCTTTTCAGGTTGAGCCGGGATTGAACATGATTGGCAAGCTGGTCTCTGGTGAATCAATAGCGGATCTCGGCGGTTTGACTGTGGCCTATCAGGCGTTTCAGAAATCGTTCGAAGGGAAGCCTCGACCGGCAAACATTGATGGGTTTACTCCTGAGCAGCGCTTCTTCCTGGGCTGGGCGCAGGTTTGGGCGTCGAAATACACGGCTGAGGCGGCGCGGCTTCAAGCCCAATCGGATCCACATCCTCTCGCGCGTTTTCGCGTGAATGGGCCAGTGTCAAACATGCCTGAGTTTGCCGCGGCATTTGAATGCAAGGCCACCGACGCAATGGTACGCGTCGAAAAAGACCGTTGTCAGATTTGGTAGTTCAAGCCTAACTGCGGGCTGGGTTAACTGGCCCGCGGTTCCAGTAAGGACTTTGAATCCCGCAACGTGTGCTTTGTACTCGCGCAGAGAAATTGGGATAATAATCATCAACCAGTCGCAATTCTTTAGTTCATCAAGAGGAGTCGCCATGAAAACCCTAAACCGTTTCTTCTTTTCGTCCTTTGTTCTTTTGCTGGTGACGCTTTGCGCAGCGCAGCACGCTTCCGCGCAGATCCGCGCGCCGCGTCCGAGTCCAAAAGCCAGCGTCATGAGCACGATTGGCGTGACCGATGTGACCATCACCTACAGCCGGCCGGCCGTGAAGGGTAGAGCAATTTGGGGCGACCCATTGCCCGAACAGGCCAGCGCAAAGGGCGAGGCCACCCTCGACGATTCAAATGCTCGTCCGAAGGGCGCGCCGATCGTGCCATGGGGACATGCGTGGCGAAGCGGCGCAAACGAAGCCACACAGTTTGTAGTTACCGATGATGTTTTGATCAACGGGCAGAAACTCGCCGCAGGTAGCTACAGTCTGCACACCATACCGTCCAAGGATGAGTTCACACTTATCTTCAATGGCGTGGCGAACCAGTGGGGCAGTTTTAATTACGATGCAACCAAAGACGCGCTGAGGGTGAAGGCCAAGCCGCAATGGGTTAACGAAAACAAGGAGTGGTTGGAATATTCGATTGAACCCGTAGATGATAGTTCAGCTCGCGTAAACATTCGCTGGGAGAAGTTGACTGTTCCGTTCACGGTCGAAGTGAAGGACGTCAAAGGACTAACGGTAACAAAGGCGCGCGCTGCAGTGGCGGCAGCCAAGCCCGACGATTTCCAGACGCGCGCGCAAGCCGCGGGTTACGCGCTGCAGAATAAACTGGCCGTCGAAGAAGCCTGGGGTTGGTTGAACGAATCGATCAAGATTCGCCCGACCATCGGCAACGTCGGGTTGAAGGCGCGCATGCTGGCCCAGGATGGCAAGACCGCCGAAGCTATTGCCGCTGGCGAACAAGCCATCCAACTCGGTAAGGAAGCGAAAGCCAATCCGACGGCAATCGCCAACCTGGAAAAGCTCGTCGCCGAGTGGAAGGCAAAGAAGCCGTAGAGAGCAGGAGCCCAACGGTAAGGGACTCACGATCAGGATCGCCGCGAGAACAGCAACCCCTCATTAACCTGAGGGGTTTTGCCTTCCATGGACCGCCGCAGAAGTGTTATTGTCCCACTCTCCCCGCTTGATCCGAGTCGAGAGATTCAATGCTCAACCAAAGGTGACAACTATGAAAGCATCCCCTCAGTCGCTCATCACCCGTTCTCTGGTCGCAGTCCTAATCGCGCTGATTACAGCTTCTCCAGTTTGGGCCACCTGTGGCGGCGGCGGTGGAGGCGGCGGCGGCGGTATGTCAGGTGGTAGCGGCAGCGCGTCAGCTCCCGAGACTTATCGCGTGCCATGGAAAATCCGCAAGCCAAAAGACGAACCGGCAAAGGGATTGGTCGTTTACTGGTTTCCAGCTTCTGAAGACGAGATCAAACGATCAAGCTTGCGGGAATCGCGCCCACTATCGCTGTTTGCGTCAAAATGCATTTCGATGGAACTGGCCGACGGCCAGGTTCCCAATGCACAGACCCTCGTGGGTGAGGCCAAGTTGCCGGTGGCTGTAATCGCAACCCCGGATGGCACGCCTGTCACTCGGGTCGAAAACAAAGATGGAAGACTAATGGTTGGTGCACTCGAGAAGGTCCTCGCCGCTGAAGTGAAGACGCGCGAGACCACCCTTGACGAGCAACTGAAAGAAGCAAAAGCAAAAGCAGACGCTGGAGAAAATGAGGCTGCAATCAAGCTCTTGCAGGCTGTGGTTGAACAGAAATGTATGTTTCCCGGCAAGGCGAAAACTGCCGCCAAGGAACTGAAGAAGCTCGGCGTAGGCGACGAAGCAAACTTGATCGATGGTCCCGACTATCGCGACCCGGTATTTGACGCGCGCCGGAGCGTCCAAATTGAATTAACCATGCGCCGCGGTCTCATTGCGGAAGACAGCGCGAGATACCTACTTGCCGAGAAATTGTATCAACGTGCGCGCGTAATGGACCCGGCCGACCCGACGCCGCTGCGTTATCTCGGCGAACTGTATCGCCATCACACGGGCGACTGGATCAAGGCGCGCGCTGCGTTCAACTCAATTTTGACTATGCCGGCAGACCCGCTATCGCGAGCGGTTGCTCTTCATGGCCTGGGTAAGATCACCATTCATGACGGAGAATTCAAAAAGGGACTCCACTTGATGGAGCAGTCGGTTACGGAGTATCCGCTGGCGCTGGCCTTTCGCAATCTCGCCGTTTACTGGAATTCTGAGGGCGATTTGGCCCAGGGCAATGCTTACACTGAGAAAGCGCTCGCGCTTGATCCTAAAGATCCTTACAACCTGGTGTTTGCTGCTGTGTTCATGGCTGCTTCAGGAAAACGCGAGGAGGCACTGAAAGTTGCGAGGGCCAACGTTAACCTGTTGCCAGCCTCTTATAATCTCGCCGCCATCTATGCGCAAAACGGTCAAAAAGAAAAAGCGTTAGCGCTGCTCAAACGGCACTTTTATCAATACGAGCGCTACCATGCAGTGCGCTCAAAAGAGATGATGGAAGCACGCGTCGATGCGGTGTTTGACTCCATTCGTTTTGACTCAGACTTCCTTGCGCTAACTCGGCACGCCGATGGCAAGCTGCAAATGCCAATGAAGGGGATGCCGGCAACGATGGCAAGTCCGAATCGGTAAGATTAAGCTATCAGTTCTACGCGAATAGGCCGGCTACCCACCTCTTTTTTCGCGCTTGACAGTTTGTCCTACATTGCAGTACAAATACCCACGCTTGAGGGAAAGGTAGCGCAAGTGAAAAACTCCAGCAATTACATTGGAGAATTTGAAGAGCTGGTTCTCTTGGCGATTCCGAGCCAAGGCGAAAATGCATACGGAGTGACGATTCGCCAAGCCCTGGAGGATGCGACAAATCGCTCCATTACAGTCGGTTCCCTTTACACGACGCTTTCAAGACTTGAGGACAAGGGACTGGTTCAATCCTGGGTTGGAGAGCCAACCGCTGAACGAGGAGGACGCGCCAAAAAACATTACAAGCTCACCGGCGCCGCTGAAGTTTTGTTGAAAGAGGTTCAGGCTGCTCGTCAGCGATTGATGAGTGCAGAGACGATTGAGGGACTCGGATGACGAGCGACAAGGATCCTGAAAGTGATCTCGAGGCCTTGCTGGAGGTAAGAAACCCCCTCCTTTTCTTCCTGCGTTTACCCTTCGTAGCTTGCGACGAAATATTTCGCTGGCTCGTTGACACCGCTTCAAAGTCAGGAGCCCGAACGAACGTATCGCCACTCAGGCCGCCCTTTAATGCTGAGTACCTGCTTTACCTCCTTCTGAGACGGGAAGATAGGGACATCGTAATTGGCGACCTACTTGAGGGTTACGGCGAAGTACTCCGACGTTTTAACAAGCGGCGCGCCGATATTTGGTTCTATTGGCAAGTCGCCAGTTCGCTGTTCCCGCTACTTCGCCGCGCATTGTTTAGAATTGGGGTTTTAGTTTGGTTGGGCCAAGTGTTGCGGCGAATCGTTTCCTAGTCCAGGGATTTGTATCGGAGGTTGCGTATGCTGGAAATACAGTACGTATCAGATGAGGGTGGTGAGCCCACAGCGGTAATCGTGCCGATCGAATTGTGGCGCGAGATTGAATCTGAAAAGGAGACCGCTTATCTCCTCAAAAGCGAGAACATGAAGCGACGGCTCATGGAAGCAAAGGAACGTCAAACCGGAATTCCCTTTGAGGAAGTTCGTGAGAAGCTTGGAATTTGACATTGTTGCCTTTGAAGACTTGGCGTGGTGGATTCAGCACGATCGCGGCAAGGCGTTGCGCATCGTCAGTTTACTAAAAGATATCCAGCGCGATCCTTTTAAGGCATTGGCAAGCCAGAACCGCTGAGGCACGAATTGAAGGGTTGCTGGTCACGCAGAATTGATCAAGAACACCGACTCGTTTATCAAATCTCCGAAAATAAGATAAGGATTCTATCCTGTAGGTATCATTATTGACCTGGCCCTGCCGGTGGCATATGGGCGTTGCGAAACTAACCGATCAGAACACACAGGTTCCCGCCGAAAGTAAGTATGCGCTTGTTGAGCGGGAGCGACGCTTCCTCCTGCAGGATTTGCCGGAAGAGCTAACGCGCGCGAGTCCTCATGTCCAAATCACGGACAACTATCTGACCGGCACGCGCCTCCGTTTGAGGAAAGTCCGCGAGCCACAGACGAACAAGTGGACAGTGAAGTTGACGCAAAAGTTTGCGCCCGACCCAGCCGACCTTTCCCGCACAGTAATCACCAACATCTATCTCAACGCGCTGGAAACCGAGGTGCTCGGTATTTCGGACGCCAACGAGATCCGCAAAAATCGTTATCCGTTTGAATTTGAGGGACGGCGGTGGACTATCGATATGTTCCTGGGTGATTTGTTTGGGCTGGTATTGGCGGAAGTTGGTTTCGAAACGGACGAAGATCAGGATAGTTTTGCCAAACCCCCTTTTGCGATTGCCGATGTGACTAACCTTGAAGTGTTCACGGGCGGCCGGCTTTGTGAATTAACATTTGCTGATCTTCGCGAAGAGATATTGAAGGCAGTGCGTTTGAATTCTGGGGTCTTGCTGGAAGAGAGTTAGCTCTCGTTTCTCTGTGAAACCTCTGTGTTCTCTGTGGTGAGGTAGTTCTCAACAAATGATTTACCACAGAGGCACGGAGAACACAGAGGACGCACAGAGAGAGCGCGCACGCAGACGATAATGCATTCACTCAAACAAGCATTGCTACTCGCCCTTTTGATCGTTCTGGGCGCGACTGCATGCAAGAAAACCCCGTCGGATGAAGCCTCACCTCCCGGCACTAGCTCCGATCAACAAGGTCAGCAGGCTGACGGGGGCGCCACCTCAAAGGGTGAAACCAAATTCTTCAAAGGAACAATTGGCAACAATCTTGGGCTACAGATGAAGCTGGTCCGCGAAGGCGAGCAACTGGCCGGCTCTTACTTCTACCAAAAGGTCGGAACCAGAATCGATCTTCGCGGTACGATCGATAAAAACGGAAACCTGCACCTCGACGAGTTTGACTCGGCAGGGAAGCAGACTGGGATGTTTCAGGGTAGCTGGAAAACTGATGACGCCGGTATGGCCATCGTCGCCGGCAACTGGAAAGCGCCGAACAGCAATAAGCAAACGTCCTTCTCATTGCAGCAAGAGCCGATAGAATTCAGCAGTGGAGTGGAGGTTGTCGCGAAGCGCATCGCTGAGAAGAACAAACAGCTTAAATACGAAATCGATGCGGAGTATCCGCAACTGATGGGTTCGGGAAGTCAGAACTACGAAAAGTTTAATCAAACAATTCGCAATCTGGTTACTAAAAAAGTTTCAGGTTTTAAGGCCGACATGACGTCTGATGCGGCCGACCCTGAGCTTGAATTGCCGGCGGAATCGACGGGAAGCGATTTGAACATTGGCTACAATATTGAGTTGGCCAGGGATGATCTGATCAGCGTTATGCTCGTCGTTGGGAGTTACTCGGCCGGAGCCGCACACCCCAATTCGCACTCAGAAGTAGTCAACTTTGACCTGAAAAATGGGAAGAGCTTAAATCTTTCCGACCTGTTTCAGCCCGGATCAAAATACCTACAGGTCCTCTCGGCGTATTGCATTGCCGATCTAAAGAAGCAGGACAAGTCAAAAGGTGAAGATTCCATGAGGGACGATGATTGGATCCAGCGTGGCGCAGGACCGGAAGCGGAAAATTACGGCAGCTGGACTGTGGGTAAGAAGGGCCTCGGAATTGTCTTCGACGCGTATCAAGTGGCAGCGTATGCAGCGGGACCTCAGCATGTTTTCGTGCCTCACTCAGCACTGAAGGACATCATTAAACCCGATGGACCGTTGGCCCAGTTTGCGAAGTAGCTTTAGGTTTAGGACAGGCATTCCTGTCCATTTTCGTTCCTAGATTCTTACGTGAAATGGACAGGCAGGAATGCCTGTCCTAACAAGTAGGAATGCCTGTCCTACTACACGGTCTTGGCCTCGCTCGTATAGTCTCTCGCGTGGCGGCGCGCAAAATAAAGTGCCAACAGAAACGCCAGAAACATTATTCCAGCACCGGTCCAGAAAGTGACGAAGAGCGAACGATCGCTCATGAGATGCGAGATGCCGTCGGCTCCTCTGTAGGAAACTGCGCTGTGGATCAGCACTGCGGCCAGCGCCGGCCCCACTGCTCTCGCCAGACTGGCTACCGATTGGACCACCCCCAGGACGCCACCTTGTTCCGCTGGTCCCACACTCTTCGACGCCAGGGTTGTCAACGAAGGCGTCGCCAGAGAATTCCCGAGCGAGAAAATTCCGCCGCCAACCAGCAGCGCGAGCAGACCGCCCCTCTCGGGACCGACAAAAGGAATTGCGAAAAGACTGCCCGCAAAAAAGAGTGCCCCCGTAGCGACGAGCGGTAGCTCACCAAAACGTCTTACCAGTTTGCCTATCAATCCTCCCTGAACAATCACCGCCAACAGGCCGACGTATGCAAATAGATAACCGTTGTGCTGCGCGTCGTAGCCAAAGCGAAACATAGTGTAGAGCGAAAACGTCGTGGTCATGATTGAGAAGGCCACGATGAACAGAAAGTAGATACTCAAAACAAAGCCGAGACGCGGTTGCTGAAGAGACTTGATCAATTGAGACCAGCCGCGCCCGCGCGCAGCGGAAGTGCGCGCCGGATGATCCTTTGTGACGGTCTCTGGCAAGGTGAAGTAGAGCAGGGCAGCATTTGCGAAGCTCAGTCCGGCAGCAAAAAAGAACGGCACGCCGATGCCCCACTGGCTCAAGACTCCCCCAATGGCCGGGCCGAAAATAAAACCGAGTCCGAAGGCTGCGCCCAGCAGGCCCATCCCCTTGGCGCGTTCTTCAGGAGTAGTGATGTCGGCGATATAGGCCTGTGCGGTTGATATGTTTCCTCCGGTAATGCCGTCCAGAATCCGACCGAGGAAAAGCATCCACAAAGTATTTGCGAACCCGAGTATGAGAAATCCGATGCCCGTTCCGATGATTGAGAGGAACAGCACCGGCCGCCGTCCGTGCTTGTCTGAAAGGCGGCCCAACACGGGCGAAAAGATCAACTGCATGAGTGAATACGACGCGATGAGGATGCCGATGGTGCGCGGTCCGGCGTTAAAACGTGAGCCTTCGGCGAAGTAAGGAAGAACCGGAATGACGATCCCAAACCCCACCAGGTCGATAAACACTGTGGTGAAGATTACGACCAGCGGAGAGCGTTTCATTTAGTGGTAAATGGTCAATAGTGAATAGTAAATAGTAGTAGTGAATTCGGTCGGCGGCGAAAGGGCAGACAGGATTCCCATCCGAGCACCATTCACCATTTACCATTTACGATTTACCAGAAGCTATCTGCGCCGGCCGGACATCGCGAGATCAGCTGACGCCATGCCACCGCCGGAAATCATTAGTGCCAGGGACATCGCCAGCAACGACATCGCATACTCAATACCGCCCGGAGCAAAGAAGCCGCCTGGCCAGTGGATTTTGATAACTGCAACCAGCATCGTACAAAATATTAGGAACGCTCCCAGTCTAGTTAACAGTCCGAGGATGAGCAGGACGCCGCCCACCAGTTCGGCAAAGGCCGCGGCGCCCATCCATAGCCAGGCCGGACGCATGAATGCGTAAGGCGCTGGCGCGGACGAAAACCTCGCCAGGCCGGGGCCGTTAAAGCTGCCCAACACCTTTTGCGCCCCATGTGCGACAAAAACAGCGCCCAGACCAAGGCGGACCGGAAGCGGGAACCAGACAGCCGAGGTTGCGATTAGTTTGCGATACATGCGAGCACCTCTGAGGTTTGTTGTTTAGTAGCGCTTGATATTAGGAAACAAAATGACAAAGGGCAACGCGGGGAAAAGGTGTCAGGTCTTGGGTGCCAGCAGAAAAACCGGTGTCAGGTAGTGGGGGTCGGGGCCAGCAGGAAAAAGAGCGTCGGGTGTTGGGTGCCGGGCACCAACAGATCAGGTTAGCTGAAACCCACCCCAACACCCGACACCCGACTTTTTAGACCGGCGGTCTTGCTTCGTAGTACTATTGAATTCCCCCAGGTTTTCCCACAGAAATTAGCATGAGGGTAAGTGAGATGCGTCGAGGCTTGTTTATGAAACTAAGCACCTTGCGAAGTGCGGGCTGGCTTGCGGCGTCAACCCTATTGCTCGCCTGGTCTATGGCCGTTCCCGCTCAGGAACTATCTAGCGGCCGAACTGGCGATCGACCCGCGGACGTTGCTCCGGAAATCGACTACACCGTCTCGATGTCCAGGCCGCACACACATCTTCTCGAAGTTGAAGTTAGAATTTCACGGCCAAAAGAGATGGCCCACTCCGTTGATCTGGTGATGCCGGTTTGGACGCCCGGGTCGTACATGGTCCGCGAATTTGCGCGCCACGTGCAGGACTTCAAAGCCACGGATCGAGCCGGGAAGGAACTGGCCTGGATTAAACTGGACAAAAACACCTGGCGCGTCACTACGGTGAACGCGAGTGACTGGCGAGCGACCTATCGAGTTTACGCCAACGAGCTTTCGGTGCGGACGAATGAGCTGAATTCCGATCACGCTTTCTGGAACAATGCCGCACTGCTCATGTATCCCCGAGGGTATCTGACCGCACCGTCAACGATTCAAATCGTCGCACCCCAACCATGGAAAGTGGCTACGCCGCTGCCGCCGGTAAGGGGTCGCAAAAACACGTTCCGAGCTGAAAATTTTGATGTGCTTTACGACTCGCCGGTTGAAGTCAGCGACTTCAAGACGATCGCGTTTGAAGTTAAGGGCGTGCAGCATCGGATAGTAATCGATGGCGACGGAAATTATGACCCGGAAAAGATGCGGGCCGATGTGAAGAAAATTGGGGAGACACAAATTGAACTAATGGGCGGAGAGATTCCCTATCCGGACTACACGTTTTTCCTGCACCTGAGATCCAACGCTGGCGGTGGTCTTGAACACCGAAATTCAACGGCGCTCGGTTATCCGCGGTTTGGCTTTGGTCCTGAACGCGGCGAAGGTGGAAGCGCTGCGGCGCCTGCCGCCCAGCAACAGCGAACCTATCAGGGATTTCTTTCGCTGGTCGCCCATGAGTTTTTCCACCTTTGGAACGTTAAACGGATCCAGCCCGACGTGCTTGGCCCTTTTGACTACACGAAAGAGAATTACACAAAACTGCTCTGGGTAGCGGAGGGTATTACCGACTATTACGATAGGCTGACGCTGCGACGCGCCGGCTTAATCTCAGATCAGGATTACCTGCGAGAAATGGCAAGAGCCATCGAGACGCTGCAAAAGCTACCGGGGCGACTGGTCCAGAGCGTTGAAGAATCAAGCTTCGACGCCTGGATCCAGTATTACCGGCAGGACGAGAATTCAGTTAATTCACAGATTTCTTACTACGATAAGGGCGCAATCCTTGGCATGCTTCTGGATCTTGAGATTCGCAAGCGGGGCAGCAAATCCCTGGACGATGTCATGCGATACCTCTATCAGGAGTTTTACAAGAAAGGTCGCAACTACACCCCCGGCGATTTTCAGAAAGCGTGCGAGATGATGGCAGGCGACAGCCTTGAGCCGTTCTTCGCGCGCTTCGTTCGAGGCCGGGAAGAGCTTGATTACGACAGTGCGCTAGCCGCTGTAGGATTGCGGCTCGATACGGGTGCCAGTTCCCCGGATAAGGCTTACCTCGGCGCGGACGTGGCCCAGGAACAGGATCGACTGATGGTCAAACGGGTGTATGCAGGCTCCCCAGCTTATGAACAAGGACTGAACACCGGCGATCAAATTCTGGCGTTGAACAACATGCGGGCCACCAAAGAATTCTTTGATGCTCGCCTGGCTGAAAAACGTCCGGGCGACTTAATCACTCTTACCATCTTTCGTTTTGACGACTTAAGCAGTCTTCCAGTGAAACTGGGACGAAGTACTCATGGCCCATATCGCATTGTCGCGCTGGAGACGCCCACATCTCAGCAGCAACAGGCTTTCCAATCGTGGCTGCGGGTGCCCTTACCAAAGTAGTGTTAGGTAGTATTCTGAATTGGTCCGTATACTGCGCCAGCGAGAAGCGGTTCCAGGCCATCTGCCGGAATCAGGCGTTCAGTTCCAGAGGTCCTCGGATGCCCGAAGAGTTTCAGTACATCAGGTTTACGATTGTAGATCGCGTCGCGCGAATCACCTTGGCACGTCCACCGGTAAATATTTTCAGCATCGCCATGATGCGGGAAATTAACGAAGCGTTGAATAGTTGTGCGCTGAGTCGGGATTTGGCAGCGATCGTGTTTGACGCGGCATCGGATTGTCGTGCCTTTAGCGCCGGCGTTGCCGTTGAAGAACATGTCGCGGACACTGTTTTCCAGATGCTGGATTCGTTCCACGGAATCTTTCGGGCGTTTGAGCAGATTGGCAGGCCCACGATTGCGTTGGTGGATGGACCGGCATTGGGCGGCGGCTGCGAGCTGATCACGGCTTGCGATATCGTGGTGGCCAGCCAACGCGCGCGGTTCGGTCAGCCGGAAATCAAGATCGGAGTTTTTCCTCCGGTGGGAGCGGTCTTGCTGCCACGCGTCATCGGCGATAAGCGAGCGCGCGAATTGATTCTGACGGGTGACATGATTGATGCCGACGAAGCGCTGCGCCTGGGCCTGGTAAACTATGTGTTGCCCAGCGAGGAGCTCGAGGGAAAGTTATCTGAACTGCTTGGGAAGTTTCGTGAGCTTTCAGCCGCCGCCCTCGAACATGCCAGGCGGGCTATCGACTCAGCACAGCCGCGTTCTCTCGACGCTTCGCTGAACGAAGTCGAAAACATGTATCTCCACGAACTCATGAAGACCACTGACGCAACTGAAGGTGTAAATGCTTTCATCGAAAAGCGTAAACCAATATGGCGCAACCGCTAACTCGAGACTCAGCTGTGAAGTTGTTCCGTCGATTTATCGGCCGAACGGGCGCGACTGTTTTGTCAAAACCACCTGCGTCTGCAGGCGTGCCCGTGCGCTCGCAAATCTTCCGATTCACGGCCCTCGCCTTGTCGTTTACGATTCTGATCCTGGGTGACTCCGGCGTGTTCGCACAAAAGCGGCGGCCTCAAACGGCGCCTCAGACCAGTCACTCGCGCGATGTGCTTTCGGCAGAAGCTCGCGAGATGATCGATCTTGCGAGTGTGGCTGTGTGCAAGGAGCGTCTCTCCGATCCCAAAGGCAGCGTTCCTATTGATGACATGCAAGCGCGGCCATCGTTGCCGGTAAAAAGCCCTGAAGCGTTGGCCGGCGCGGAACGCGCTCAACGGCTCCTTCCAACTGCGAAAAATCTGGTTGAGGTTTCGCTTCGCCGGTTAGCTGGTGATTACAAGTTGAACAGTCGAACCGGCTCCAATCCACGCATTCAACGCGCGATAAGGCGCGTGCGGGCGGTCAGGACCATTCAGCCGGACATGGATTCGCGCGACAATGCCTCAGTATTTATGAAAAACCCCCATACGATTGTGTTCGGCACAATTTTCCTTGCCGGACTGCCTTCGGATGAGGGAGTGGTGAGTGTGTTGGCCCACGAACTGGTGCATATCGGCGACGGCGGCGAAGACAATTTGAGTCAGTTGTTTATTGCGGTGGGAGCTCGCGCTTCACGCCTGACGGGCCTGAAGATTCAGGGGCAACCCGCCGAGGAGTTGACCTGCGATCTGGTTGGAACACTCGCGGCGCGATTTCATGTGTCAGCTACACCCAGCTACGAACCCTTGCCAAGAAGAATCTCCCGGTCTCTGGCGCACAACTGCGTCGAGCAGGATCAAGGCGATGACGATCACCTTTCTCCCAAAATTACCATTCGTGCGCTTCTCACTCTAAATCCGACATTGTCTCGAGAGCTCGTTTACGGACGCTAGACCCACAGTTGCTCGCCGGTTGGTTTGTTAGTCGTCAGCGCAGAGGCATCTCATTGACATTGTTAACAGCGCATTCCTATCATCCTCACAAACATTGCAGTGACGAGGCGCAAAACGAATTGACCGAAACTCCCGAAACCTTCAGACTTTTCAAATTTCTCCCACGTGTTTTCTTCCCACGCAAAGATAACCAGAATATTCCAGTGCTCCTGCTGTTGGTGCTATTAATCAGTTCGCAGTCGTGTCAATCAGTCCTCAACCCGCAGCGTGATGTGCGGCCTCTTGTGCTGCGCGATGTTCCGGCCCAACGGCTCGCATATCGCCTGGAGCCTGATGTGATGTTGCCGGGAGAAGTGAAGACTGATGATGCCAACGACAAGATTGAGGCCATACAGATCGACTTCGACACGCGCAGAGAAGGCGATGCGCTAATCCGAACCGTTCGGTCGCCTGATGGTCAACGCGCTCTGGTGCTGTATGGCACCGCGGACGAGCCCAGCCAAACATTTCACATTGATATCTACTCGTCAGAAGGGAGTTTCCTGAGGAACCTGACCCCGCCTGATCTCTCGTGTGTTTTTCCAGAAACTGTGGCCTGGTCGCCCGATGGCAACTTCATCACCTTTATTGGTCACAAGGGATCTACGCCCAGCCCTACACCAACTCCCCCCGGCGGGGTGATGCCTGAACTTCCGGAAACACTTGAGCCGCTTCCAGCCGCATCCGTCGCGCCGGCTTTCGGTTTCGTGCCTCTTTTCAGCACGGAACAGATTTACATTTGCAATCGCGACGGTTACGACCTAAAGCCGTTAACCTCGCGCGAGGGGCTGATTTATTTCTCCGCTTCCTGGGCCCCGGACAGTCACGCGCTGGTAGCGATGGCCTGCCGCGAAAGCGAATGGAATGCGCGAGAACGGTCGTTCAGATTACCCACTGGACGTCCGCGTTTGATTTCATTGGATGGCACCGAGCGGCTACTTGACGACGAGATGACGGAGGCCCTGCCGGTGTGGTCGCCTGACGCCTCCAAAGTGGCGACGGCATTTGACGCCAGCGTGATGATTTACGACGCCTCGACCAACAAACCGACGCAGGCGCGGATTCGTCTACGAGATGCTCTCGTGGCAGCCTCGAAGACTTATGAAGCAAAGACGGCGGCGCCGGCGAAGGCAGGTGACGGTACTGAGTCGAATGAGGCAGCGAGCGCCGCACCGGAAGGGGCGATTCCGGCCAGTTTTAATCCGATCATTCGGCTGGAGTGGGTTAGTCCGGAAAAGCTTTATTTTGAAACTGCGTTTGTGAGACTGATTCCCAATGACCCGATCACTTCGTTCCAGCGCTGGCACCTGCTGACGCTCAGTCCGCAGGCAGCGGTCCTCCAATAACTGAGCGTAATCGTCAACAGTGTGACCCTCCGGTCAGATCAATTCTGAGGCCGTGTCCAGGAGGAGCCGTCAGCATAATCGATACGCTGGATGACGATTTTTTCAGTATGAGAGGGAGCATTGAGGACCTTGCTTGCTGCGATAACTCGTACCGGCGGTGAAGCAGACTGGCCGATTAATTCAAAATCTTTTCCCGGACGAATCTTTACTCGATGAATAAAAGAATGGCGTCCGACCTCCTCGAACGATTGCGGATCCATGAAGTTGAATTCCCATACAAGGCCCACAATTGCCTTTTCTTCGGTGTTTTTAACTTTTATTCGATAGATGTAACGGACGGATGGGCTCTCTAATTCTGCCGCCGTGGCTAGCTTCGGGCGGGGTAGGTCGGGGGCCCGGCCCCGACTATCTCCCTCTCTGACGCGAATGGAATTTCGAATATTTTGTTCCCTCTGTTCACGCCTGAAGTCCTCATGCGCATCATTGGCTTCGAACGGATCACTATCGAGCGCTGGATTACGGATCACCTTGCGCCAACTCGTCTCGAGTATCAATAACCCGGTCGGATTAGTCGCCACCGGAGCAGACTGCGCCAGTACGCCACCCGCCACTAGAAACAAACCAAGCAGAATCTTGGGAGTCTTCATGTCATTCCTCCAGGCTTAGCGTTGCCACTTGTCAGATGCTTCCACTCAGGCATATGAATCCCAGCATGCGACGTTTAGGGGCCCCTTCCTCCAAGTTTTACACAATGTAATTCGGAAGGGTGTATCGATTACTTACTTAAAAAAAAGGCGGTGCCTTTTATGGAGGCACCGCCCGTAGTATTGGCCAAATCTGACCGAAGTCAGAATCGCAATTTAGAACTCGAAGCGTGCGCCAAACTGCATCAAGCGAGCAGCATAGGCATTACCGGAAGCCGAAATGCGACCGAAGCTGGTGCTACCAACGTCGAGGTTACCGGTAAAGAAGTTTGCACGATTGAGAACATTGAACACCTCGCCCCGAAGTTGCAGGCGGGTGGTTTCAGTGATGCGGATGTTCTTCATCAGGCCGGCATCCCAGTTGAGATAGATCGGACCGTTGATGAAGTTGCGCTGGAGGTTGCCAGTCGAACCCGACGAGTTCGGGAAGAATACCTGACCGGCGAATGGAGCAGTGCCGACAGGATTCGCTCCGCGAATGCTGGTGATAGTGTAACCAGCAGGAAGCTGCGTGTTTAAATCAAAACCACTCAGCGTAGGTTGGCCAGCCGCCGTGGCAGTTGCGAACAGTACACTGGGATTAATGATGAACACGCCATTGGGTGTTCTGAAGGTGCCGAACAGATTCTGAATCTGGTCAGCGGTAAGTGATGACGTGGCCGGTTGCGTTGCTGAGCGGCCAGCGCGATTGAGCGTGCCGCGACCATCGAGAATGCTGATCGGGACGCCCGAGCTCAAGTTGACGATTGACGACAACTGGAAGCCACCGAAGATCCGGTCAATCACACCACCCTCACTGAGCCAACGCTTACCTCTTCCAAACGGCAATTCGTAAAGCCCGTTGAAGTTGAAGGTATGCGCACGGTCATAGGGCGGACGTGCATAGTCGCGAGTTGGGTCAAAGTTGTCCAGATACGGTTCAACGCGCGTCTGGTTAACTTCGTCGGTACTACCTGTTACGTCGCTCAAGATTTTCTGCATCGTGTAATTGGCTTGCAGGCTTAAGCCCTGAACGTAGCGACGACGAAACTCAACTTGAAGCGAGTTGTAGTTGTAGCGACCGCCATTCGTCGTGAAATTGACGACACCGGCATTAGGGTTGTTCAGGAAACCGATCTCGTTGATGCCGTTGATAACATAAACTTCAGCCAGGTTTCCCGGGATGCCAGTTCTGATCGACGGCAAGATCGCGGCGTTGTTCAAGAAACCGCCGCCGGCGAGCTGCGCAAAGACGGGAAGCGGTTGGCTGCCCACGATCAAGGGGTTGAATGAAGCATCAGTACAGCGAAGAATCGGATCGCCTGTGCCGGCAATTGTTGCACCTTGCAGGCGACAATTCGATTCCGCGCGACGGAAATCAGCCAGGAATCCGTTTCTGCGGATCTCCAGCTGGTTTAAGTCAATTGAGCGGGTCAACTCTTTGCTGTAGCCGCCAACATAACGAACTTCAAGCACGCTCTGGAATCCAACTTCGCGCTGAATGCCGAAGTTGTATTCGTAGTTGCGTTGGACCTGCAGGTTTGGATCGACTAGCGAAATCGTTCCGCCAAGTCCACCACCGCCACCGCCGCCGGCAGCCAGGTTGTTTTCCAGGAACGTGCGAGTTCCGGAGCCCCCAGGACCGAACGCGGAGACTGGAACGAAGACGGGCGCCTGCAACGGTGCATTACCAACGCCGATCACTCTGAACTGCGTTGAGCCGGCGGCCGTTCCACCGAGACGTGCCAAGGCTCCAAACGAACCCAAGCCTGTGTTGTTCAGATTGGCGTTATCCTGCGCACGGACGTACTCGTCGTTAACATAGTTAACGCGGTAGCCGCCACGGATAACTGTCCTGCCTTCACCCGGGAACAAGCTTCCAAGGAAGCGATTCTTCCAATTGGGTGAATACGCAACGCTCACATTCGGACCCCAGTTGTTCTTGACGGCACGGGTGAAATCTCCTGGTTTTCCAGCGTTTGTGCCAACGGGCTGGAAGGTTCCGACTGGGTTAAGAATCGCGGCAATTGGATCAGCGCCCGCAGGGACAACTGGCTCGAGAAACACCCTGTCCGGGTTATTGAGCGGAGTGTAAAACTCGTAGCGCAAGCCGAGGTTCATTGTCAGCTGGGGCGTGACGCGCCATTGGTCGGCGACGTAGCCGGCATAGTTGTTAAACTTAAAGTTCCTGACTTGAGGCGCACCCCGGACGAATCCGGAGGTCGCGCTGGTAGCATTCAGCGTCTGCGTGCCGCCGCCAATTACGCCGCCGAGCAGGAAGCGCAAGCTATTGGCTCTTCCCAGATCGGTTGTGTTGATGCCGCCGGGAAAATTCGCATTTACCAATCCCGGTGCTGCAGTGGTCACGCCCGTGATGTTGTACGTCGGGGTGCTGGCAACATTGTTTACGGATTCAATTCGGTAAAACTGGCCCTGGCCGCCGAAACGGAGTGCGTGGTTGCCAAAGGTATAAGAAGCATTGTCCTGAATGTTCCAGTAATCCGTGTTCCGACCCTGACTCTGGAAACTAGGTTCCGGAGTGGTCAACAATGGAACCCCAATCAGGAACGGCAGGGTCCTGGGGTCAGTTGTTGAAAGGAAGAACGGCTCACTACGCTGATAACCGCCACGAACCTCATTCGAGAACGAAGGGGTCGGATTCATCTGCCAAGCGCCGATATATAGAGTGGTGGGACCGCCCTGCGTATTGAACACTTCATCGCTGAATCCCGCCGCAATGTCGGTGCGAGCATCTGCATTCTTGTTCCACTTGTAGATGCCATTAAACGAATGTTTGGAATTGACTTCAACGTCAAAGCGTCCGGTAACCGCATTTCGGTTTTCCGGGTTGTTGCGTTGGATGGTAAACGCCTGAAGAAAGTTGATACCGGTCAAAGTCCCGTTTCCGGTAGTTGGCGCCAGGTCTAAAACTCGGCTCTGGATAAGCGGGTCCACGCCAAGCACTCCGCCCTGCGCTGCACTCAACCCAGTGGCAAAACCGGAGCCGGTCAAAACGTTCACAGTGCGCTGAACGCCGCCGTTGTCAACATAGGTGAACGTCCCGTTGCGGGCTGTAGGAAGAATGGTAGTGGTGGTGACAGCCGCCTGACTGGTCAAGCGGAAACCTTCATAATTGAAGAAGAAGAACGCTTTGTCCCTGAAAGTCGACGGGCCGCCTTCTCCAAAGCGAGGAAGAATGGCCGGACCGCTCAAGGTCCCACCAAATTGATCGCGCTTAAGAGCGGGGCGGGCAACGTTATTAGCGTTGCTGAAGAAGTTGTTAGAAGCAAATCTGGCGTTGCGGTTGTACTCAAAAACGTTACCGTGAAATTCCGAGCCGCCGCGTGGCGTCACAAGCAGTACTTGTGTGGAGCCCGAACCGTATTCCGCGCCGGCGTTCTGCGTGATGACGGTGAATTCGCCTGTATCGTCAACTGTCGGTACGTCCGACACGAAGCCGTTGCGGATGAAGTTGTCCTGGACGTTTAGTCCGTCGCGGGTGTAGTTGACCGACGAGGAGCGTTGTCCGTTGATTGAGCTGCTCGTTGGATTTGAACCGGCAATCAGGTTGAGCAAAGCCAGTGGGTTGCGTCCATTGATGGGCAACTCTTTCACCTGGCGCGGGCTAACCGTATTACTCAGTTCACCGGTTGACGCGTTGACCACGTCTGCTCCGGCGATGACTTCCACTGTTTCAGTGATGGCGCCGATTTCGAGCGTCGCGTTCAACGTATAGGGGCGACCGGCGTCAATTTTTAGTTCGGTACTACTGAAAGTCTTGAACCCGGGCGCCGTGATGGTCACGGTGTAGGTTCCAAACTCAATCTGCTGAATATTGAAAGTTCCATCAGCGGTCGCTTGAGTTGTTATTTCTTTGCCGGTCTGATTGTCTTTGGCGACAATTGTTGCTCCGGCAATGTTGCCGTCAGGGCCGGCTACAGTTCCACCAAGACTGCCTTTGGTGCTTTGGGCGAATACAGACGCTGAGAATAAGCACAGCGCCAGCACCGCCAACGTAAACCTTTTCATAGATAGGGCTCCTTTATTGATTTGGACTGTTTTGAACTTCAGCACAGAGCATTCGTAAGAATGGGAACCGGCAGAAGCAGTACTAAGTGTTTTGCATCTAAAAGACGAAGAATTCGTAACTAAGGGCTCACTCGCAAGTTGCAAGTAGCATGCCTCTTGGACGTGAAGGCATAAGGTGTTATTGACATTGGACTAAACGACCCCGCCGCCCTGCGAATCCATGAAAAAGTATTGCTGAATTTGGATTATTGTATGAATTATTGAAGGCACCTAAAGGCCGCCGATCGTGAGAATTGGCAACAATTACAGAGACTTTGGGTAGGGTGGCTACTCACCCAGGTTCGGGTTCGGTCTACCGCGAGCGTTGCTGGCCCGGGTCAGACGCAGGACGGGCGGACATGCATGAAGTTTGGCATGTCCGCCCGTTCTCGTTTCGAACTGGAGGCTGGAGAGAGGGGTGCCCGTCAAAGACGAAGCGCCAAACAGACAGCCTCTGCCCTTTAGGTTCCCTCTACGTTGAATTTCGTGTCTTCAATTGGCTGGTCAAACAGGAATTGGCTGAGATCCATTTCCCATTTCTCCATCGACGAGCCAGTTGTTTTAGCAATATCAATCTGCATTGTGTATTTATGCGGCAGGTACAGGTCGCCCTCTTTCTTGTGGCCGGAAAAGTCTTCTGTGATCTTGTATCGCGTTTCCTGCTGGCGTGCCTGATTATCAATGCCTCCAGCAGCGAGCCTGGCGGAGACGGTCCGAGTGTATTGAGTTCTGACGTGATCAAAGGTGGTAGCGTCGAAGTACAGCGTGATCCTCAGCTCGGAACCTTTCTTAGGGGAGTAGTCAAGCTTATGCACCATCTTCTCGCCGATCTTCTCAGTGCCTCCGTACTCCAGCTTGGCCCCGCGTTCTTCGACATTCAACAGTGCCCATGCCGTTGAGAGCGTTCCGCCCATGATCCCCTCTTTGAAGACTTCGCCATACTGGACAACAAAGTTTCCGAGAGCGGAACGAATACCCGGTGTAATGTAGCCTACGGTTAATTTCTTCCCGTCAAATCCGAATTTTTCTCCGGGATAATTTGGGGCTTCGAATAGTATTGCTAACAAGGTGTTACGGTTAACCGAACCAACAGCAACGTTGCCGTCAATCGATCCGGTGCTATTACGCGCCTTGTAAGTCGCACGGGCGTTCCCCGCAATGAGGCGACTCTTTGCGCTGGAGCGCGCCGCCGCGGTTCCAATAGATTCAAGATGCTTGGCCACCACATCTGCTGCCTTCATCTTATCCGCGGCGAGTGTGGTTGAAGACATAGAGGCCACCAGCACCAGCAGAGTGACAACCAGCGAACTTACGAATGGCCGCGCGGGGCGATCGGGATGCAGAAGTATCTTTCTCATTTCGTTCCTCCGTCCAAAAAATTGCAAGGCAATAACGGTAATCAAGCGAAGCCGTGTCTTGATTTTAGATTGTTAGCTGTACTGTTCGAGCGATGTTGGGTAAAAACATCGACTCATGCAGATCGCGCACTTGGGGAGTGTCTAATAAATTCAGGCCCCATTGTATACAAACTGCCAATCGAAGCCTAACTGGCCATGTATCGTCTGGCTACTTGCGGCAACGCAGCGGGAGTTCATTAGGGACGCTGCCAGGAAGATCCGTCAGAATAGACGATGCGCATCACCATGGCCTGTTCAGCGAAGGTCCGTCCGTTCTTGTTCAGCGCGAGCGCGCTAATCAATTTGACAGGCGGTACGAGGTAGAGAACGCTGACCTCTTTTTTTTGGCCGGGCTTGATGCTTTCATCGCTGGTGAATTGATGGCGGGCAAGTTCGTTCTGGCTATTTGAATCGAGGAACAGATAATCCCAGTCGATTGATTTGATGGTTTTGGTACCATCGTTTCGGAGAGTTACTTTGTAGCGGTATCCATCCCGCGGCAATTCGGTTTGACTGGCTTTCGCGGTGGCATTTTTATGATTGCTAATCTGAGTCTCGAGCTTGTTGACTTTACCCCGATCCCGAACGTTTCTGGCAGCGGCTAATTGCTGTTCTCTCTGAGATTGCTGGATCAGCTCTTCCTGAGAAGCCAATGAAGATTGAGATGGTCTTGGCCGGATCCTTTCCTTTTCCCAACTGCACTTTAGAACCACGACACCACTACCGAGATCCTGCGCGGGAAATAATGGGCTCGACGCAATAATGATCAAGAGTGCGATCAGCATGCGGTTTTTCAGGTTCTTCATCTAATCGTCCATAAGTCTGAAAGGAAAAACAGAGGGCCCGCGACGAGCCCTCTGCATTAATTAGGTTACAGACAGCAACTTAACCTCAGAAGCTGTATTTCAAAGCGAGCGTAATGGAGCGGTTGCCCCAGTTGTTTAGGTTCTTTCCGAAGTCAGCACTGGACAAGCTGTTGACTGGCCGTCCATAGCTGTCCTGGTTAAATGCGTTAACGAAATCTGCGCGAATGATCAGCCGATGGGTTGATTCACCCCAGGGCATGAAGATCTTTTTCTGCACGCTGAGATCGCTGTTGTAGAAGCCGGGGGCGCGGAAAGTATTTTTTCCAATGTTCCCGTTACCGAGGCTATTTACCAGTGGCAGACCGTTGGTGCCGAGCGGCACGAGGAACTGGCCCCCGACTAGCGGACTGGTGAAGGATCGGAAGTTGCCGGTTACCGGATCGAGCGTTAGTGTGCCATTTGGATTGTAGTTTGGCCGGTCACCGCCGCCGCCGTTTCCGTTCGTGTCAACGCCCGTTAGCATTGTGAAGGGCTGACCCGATTGGCGTGTAATGATCCCGGAAAGCTCCCATCCGCCGAAAACCCGCTTACCAAAGCCACTGTCAAAGAAGCTGCCTGGCGGCGTTGGTATTTCATAGATGAAGTTTGCAACCAGGCGGTGCGTGCGGTCGAAGGCTGACAGTCCCTTCTCGGCCTGAACGTTAAAGAAGTCCTGCGGAATCTGCGGCGAACCACCGGTGATTGCAGCTACACCCAGTGATTCGTCGTTGTCTGACATCAGTTTACTGAAGGTGTAAGCAACCCCAAATTGTAGCCCGCGAGAGAACCGCTTATTCAGGCTGGCAAAGCCGGCGTTGTAGTTACCATGCGAGTCAGTTGCAATAATGGTTCGCGATCCGAACTGCGGAAATACGCGACGTGCCTGCAAGCTCGGGATGGCATTTGCGTTTTGCGCCGCTCTCACAGTGGCGGCCTGGGCGGCAGTCAGGATGCCAGGGTTTGCTTGAAGCTGGTTGATCTGATTCTTCGACCGGCTGCCGGTATAGCCGACCTCGAAAACGTAGTCGTGCGCCACTTCGCGCTGCCAGCTCAGGCTGAAGAGTTGCGAATACGGACTGACGGCGTTCTCGGGCGTGTTTACGTATGTCGCCAGAGGATTGAAGACCGGCGCGCCAGTAACCGTGGCAATGTTTGGATACAGATCCTGAGTTGCGGGCGACGTGATCTGTCCTACGACGACCCGTGGAAAGTTAGACGCATTGACAGTCAGAATGTTGTAGAACATCACATCGTAAGCAACGCGGTAGCCGCCACGAATACTTGAAAGACCGTCTCCGAACATGGCCTTCAAGATGCCGCTTTCCGGACGTGGGCTATAGGCGAAGCCAACAGCCGGCGCGAAGTTGTTGTTGTCTCGCCGAGTCGGGCCTGGGACGAGCGCGGCAAGGCTTGCCGCGTCGGTTGCGCCAAAAAATCCAAACGGATTGTTTGACGTCTCATAACGGATACCCAGATTTAGAGTCAGGTTCGAGGATGCGCGCCAGTCGTCCTGGAAGAAATAAAACTGCTGTGTTTGACGTGCGTCGAAAGAAGCAGTGTTAAGCGCCTGGGCGAATGTGGTAGCCCGGTTGTTGATGTAGTCCTGAAAGTTGGCGAAGGTAAACGTGCCCTTGGAGTCGAACGCCGCAATGTTAAAAAGCTTGAGCATGCGGATGTCGGCCCCAAACTTAAGCGAGTGATTTCCACGCTGCCACGAGAGCGTGTCGGAAAACTGGAAACTATCCTGAACACGACCTTGCGGGAAGTTTGCAAGTCCGCCAATTGTGAATAGGCCCGTAATAGTTGCCGTCGGGCTATTCGAGTCGTTCTCCGGGAACCCGAGATTGCGGCGAACATAGGAGAACCGGAACTCATTGATCACGGCTGGACTGAAAACGTGGGTCTCGCTCAGCGCCAGGTTCTGATCGAAGACGTTCTGGTCGCCGGAAAACGTCGAGCCGAACGCAGTGTTACTAATCACGTTGACGTCGAGTGTTTTGTTGGTGATGTAACGGCCGGTCAGGTTGTCGCTATTGCCAATCTTGTGATCGATTCTCAGGGTATGGGTGTAGTAATTGGCTGGCTGCGAGATGCCCACATTGGTCAAGCCCGTTTCGATGTTCACGCCATTGACCGTCTGATTGTTAAGGGTCCGGAAAGTCACGCCAGAACCGTAAACGCCATTCAGGAAGCCGAGCCTGGCGAGGACGGCCGTGCGACTCGCCGCCGACTGCCCAGGTCCTAATGGCACGTTTGCGAGCTGTGCCATCCCCGTCGGCGTCGGAACTCGAACGCTGGCACCAAGGGCCGCGCCGGTGCGCTGTCGGTCGCCCTGGTAAAGGTAGAAGAAGAATGTGCGGTCGCGGCCGTCGAAGATCGAGCGGCCGCCTTCGCCGAAGCGAGGCAAGTGGAGCGGGCCGCCGAACGTGAATCCATATTGGTTGCGGTTGAAGCGTGAGGGGCGCTGATTGACGTCTCCTCGAGCTTGTCCGGCTGCCTTCTCAACATTGTCCAACGCGTTGAGGCGGCTGCCTCGATAGTATTCGAATGCATCGCCATGAAATTCGTTAGTTCCAGAGCGCGTAATAACGTTTATTTGAGCCCCGGAATTGCGGCCAAATTCCGCATTGTAAGCATTGGTCTGGATTTGAAACTCACCGACACCTTCCGGTACGACATCGACCGTTGAGATGGTGACGCTGAGGTCGTTATTGTCAGAACCATCGATCGTGAAGTTGTTGTTTCGTGCTCGCTGTCCGTTAGCTGATATCCCGGTTGAGCCAGGCGCGCTAAAAGTATTGGGCGAGAGCAGCGCGAGATTATTAACATCGCGCGCCCCGCCGAGCGGTAGTTCGACAACTTGCCTGGCAGTGCTGGTCAGGCCAATCGTCGCATTCGTCTTATTAACCGTAATGGCATCTGTCTGCGCGGTAACGTCAACCGTGCTGGTAACCGACCCCGGTTGTAGTTCAACGTCAAAAGTAGTCTCATTGGACTGCTGAACCGAAACTGCACGATTTTCAATCTTGCCGAAACCGGTCTTCTCCGTGGTTACGGTATAGATGCCGGGCTCGACCGCGCCAATCCGGTAAAACCCTTCGTCGTTGGTTATAGCCTCTCGACTGGTATTAGTCTGAGGGTTAATCACCCGCACTTGTGCACCGGGGACCGAGGCGCCAGTCTGATCTCGGACGGTGCCGGAAATCGCGCCGCGAGTTAGTTGCGCTTGTGTTTCAGTCGGGAAAGCAAAGATTCCGAGGATTGCAAAGGCCAAGCCCAGAGCGAGCTTGCAGGGGACGAGGTTGCGTCTCATTTATGTTTCCTCCAAAAGGTTAGGACGTGACCGAGCTGGGACGTTGTTTAGCTGGTACAGGACCCCCTGGATCTTTAAGGCGTGTTGTCGAATTTATTCTGCAATCATCATGCCTGCCACTGGTTAGCTCTAATAGCCCGCAGTTGTTGAGTTTGAGGCTGGTAACCCAGAGATTGACAGGCGCGAAATTCTGAAAAATGGATTTCCGTTCAAAAGTATGAAGGCGCGACCGGGCTCAGGGCAATCTGTCAATAGCTTTCCGGCTGGCATCCTTGATAACTTCAAACTCAAAATGCAGTTCCTTCCCGCGGAAGATGTAGCTCAGGTAAAACTCCCAGAATTTTCGAGTGAACCGCCAGCTAGGCCAGCGCTGGTCCAGGTTGGTTATAAATTCGACGCCGAGTGCGCGCCAGAGATTGGCGAGACTGACATAAGTGCGAACCGGGCGGAGTTCGACGGTGGTGTAGAAGGGGAATGGAGTGCGCTGCGGCATGAAGCAGGTAAACGAATAAGAGTTGAAGTGATTGCGGTGGGTGGGATCGGTAGGCCAGTCAGGATTTGTATAGTGAGGAGTAACGATCTTGATCGAACCCCCGGGCTTCGTTATCCGGTGCAACTCGCTCACAAACGTCATCACATCGGGAACGTGTTCAATTACATGTCGGCAGATGATTTCATCAAACTCATTGTCGGGAAACGGGTAGGGCACATCACCCAGATCGTGAATGACATCCGCATCGGCGCGCGGATTCGAATCGATGCCAACGGCGCCCGGGTATTTGTTCTGGCCGCAACCTACGTCGAGAATCTTCGGCGCGGTCCCTAATGAAGATGATGCGCGTGTGGGGGTCGCATTCATGACTGGCTGAACCTAGATTGCCTGGACATGCACCGGCGCGACGACGGCCGGAGGCGGTTCTGACAGGAAAAGGAAATGGGCAAACGATTTTAGATCCTGCGGATACACAGGCACGCCCAACTGGCGGGACAGATCATCCAGCTTTATCCCATCAAGCATTATCTCCTCATCGCTTTTGAGCATTGTCCGTGGAATGATCGCAAAATCGCCGCTGATGTGTTCACGCGCAGCCACTATATCGCCGCCCGTAAGCAACCCGGCTACCGAAACATCACCGCCAAAGTAATTATTCTCTACGCCGACCACTTCCAGAGCGGTACCGAAGCAATTATTCAGATCTTCGATAAGCGGTTTGAGCACAGGTGCAAAGAGGCTGCCGGTTAGGATTGTGCCTCGCAGTTTTCCAGCATTCGGGAATGGCTGTCGTTTCAGTTGTTTGATCAGCGCCGCGAATTCGTTACTGAATGAACGCACCATCCCAATCCCATCTTCAATCTGCGGATACTCGCCGTAGTGGGCCCGAGACGGGACCTTCACCCCTGCTTTGAGATAAATCTCGTCGCCCAAAAACGCGAAGGTCTTGCCTAGTCGCTTACGCAAATCGAGTTGGATAGCAGAGACTTGTTTGATGACTTCGCGGCAGAATTCCGGCGTGACAGCGGTGAGCCGCTTGTCGGTGTTATAACGCGTCAGACCCAAAGGAACGATGGCAACGCTGGTGATGCGTGGAAACTCGGCGGCCAGATCGCTGATCGTCCGGCGCAGTATTTCCCCGTCGTTGATTCCCGGACAAAGCACTACCTGTGCATGGATTTCGATGCCCGCGTCAAGCATACGCGCCAGCTTCCCTGAGATGTCTGCGCGGTGTTCGTCAACCCCGAGGAGATAGGCACGCACCGCAAGGTCAGTCGCATGAACTGAAACATACTGCGGGGAAAGCCGCTGCTCAATGATGCGCTGCATTTCATCTTCGGTCAGCGAAGTAAGCGTGGTGTAGTTTCCGTAAAGAAATGACAGACGCACATCTTCGTCCTTGATAAAAAGTGAGGGGCGAGCGTCTGCGGGGTTTCCGTTGCAAAAGCAGAAAATACATTCGTTCGCACACTGCCGCGGAACAATCTGCTCAAAATTTAGTCCAAAGTCCTCGCCTTCGCCTCGTTCGATTTGCAGTTCCCAGTCTTCGCCGTTGAGCTTGCGTACGTCGAGCACCAGGGCCGTTTCACCCGCGGTTTGAAAGCGAAAATCCAGGTAATCGCGGACCACACGTCCGTTGACCTTGATGATCCGGTCGCCTGACTCGAGATCCAATTCCTCACCAATGCTGTCCGGCGACACGCCGGCGATTTCCACGCCACGACGCCGAATACTGGTCACTGCCGGAGCTACTGCAAATTCGTACATGACGAGAATAATGTCCGACAAACTTTAGTTTGTCGAGCAGGGTAAGTCGGAGAATTGCGGCAGTCTGAAGGTGGCACGGGCGTCCCGCCCGTGGATCACGCGCAAAGGCGCAAGCCACGCTCAAGGTCGGCCTAACTGCAACTTGGTGGCAACATACTGCTTTGAAGAACAAAATCAGCCAATGTTATTGACAATCCCGCCCCTCTTTGTTAGTTATGCAACGCGTTTTAATTCCATCCTAAATTTTTGCAGATTTCCGGCTTTTTCCAACCTGATCATCTGAGAGTTTGACCCAATGAATAACAAGCTGAAACCAGCCCTGCTCGGTGGACTTCTGGTAGGCCTTCCATCCGCCCTCTTATCTATCATCCCGATTGCCAATTGGTGCTGCTGTCTTTGGAGTATCGCCGGCGGAGTGCTTGCTGGTTTTTTATACATCAAGAGCTCCCAAACGCCCGTCAGTGTTGGTGAGGGTGCAATCGTGGGAGGCATGGCCGGTGTGGTTGGGGGCATCATTTATTTCATTATTGCGGTACCCATCGCCCTTATCTTTGGAATGGCGATGATGACTGAAAATCTAAGCCGAACCGGAGTTGATTTTCCTGTTCCACCGTTCGTACTGATGATTTTGGCTGGAATTATCACCGCGATCTTTTTAGCGGTGCTGGCCACCCTGGGTGGACTCCTTTCAATTCCGATTTTTGAAAAGCGAAAAGGAAATGGCGTTCCGCCGCCGCCCCAGGATTTTGGCGGAAACCCCGGCGCTTACGGCGCGGGTCAATAATTTGAGCTGACATTCCCAAGGCTCGCAAACTAAGTTTAAGTTAACCTTCAGGAGAAACGATTAATGTCACAACAATGGACTCCGCCCCCAGCGGGTGGCGCACCAGGCAGCGTTCCAAACTATCTGGTTCCAGCAATTCTTTCGCTGTTCTGCTGCTGGCCGCTTTCGATCGCAGCCATCATTTTTGCCGCCCAGGTAAACGGCAAGGTCGCGTCGGGCGATATGGCCGGGGCGCTCGATGCCTCTAAAAAAGCAAAGATGTTCAGCTTCCTGGCGATCGGCCTGGGTGCGGCAGGAATTATCATTTACATCATCTTCCTCGTGTTCGTTGGTGGCATGAGCGCGCTTGGCAACATGTAAACTGGAGCGGCCGGCGGTGAGTGGTTTTCCTATTCCGCTCACCGCAAATCCGGTCGCTTTGAAACAAATTTTTTAGGCTAAGTAAGTCGGGAGAATCGAAGCAATGTCCAGGTTTTGCACAAAATGCGGCGCAACCAATGATGAGGCAGCTCAATTCTGCGTGAGCTGTCAGACGCCATTGGCGCCGGTAAGCGGTGGCTATCAACCGATGCAGGCAGTTAATCAGGGAGGCTCGGGAGCGATGACCGATTGGAAGGCGCTGGGCGCAGATAAGAAAATTGCCGCTGGTATTTGCGGGATTTTGTTGGGAGGTCTGGGAGTTCACAAGTTCATCCTCGGCTATACCACCGAAGGAATTATTCAACTCGTAATTGGCGTAGTGACCTGCGGAATCGGCGGGATCATTGGACTGGTTGAAGGCATCATCTATCTGACTAAGTCTGACGAGGAATTCGTGAGGACTTATATTCAAAACAAGAAGGGCTGGTTCTAGCGATCCAGCTTCGGGATTAACCAACAGGGCATGCCTTCGCGTTCACGTTGCAAGGCATGCCCGATTGTTTTTCTTACCCTCAGGGTGGTTCAACACCGGAACATTTCACTTTTCTTCACTGGGAGCGCGGGCGTCCTGCCCGCACTCGGCGTGTCCTCAGCGCAGAGAACGCTGAGATATCGCAGAGAATCCAAATTGGGACACTTACCCTTAGGTCTTCTGGATTTCCGGCTAAACGCTCTCATGTTACTTTAGCTCCACATGAGTCTTGATGAGATATTTCGCGGGCGAGTGACGTTAGTTCTCATCTGGTTGACGCTGGCAGCAGGCGCAACTTATTTGTGGATTTTCGAACCCGGCCGCTCCGGCTTCTTTCCGGCGTGCCCCTTTCGCTTGCTGACAGGATTCGCCTGTCCCGGCTGCGGCAGCACGCGCGGGATGCACGCCCTGATTCACGGCGATGCGCTTACCGCTTTCAAGTTTAATCCGTTCCTCGTGTTGGCCTTGCCGTTTCTAGTCTACGTGCTGCTGCGTCATACCAACGCCGTACTGCGCAATCAGCAAATCAACCGGAACCGGCTCAACGCCAAATACATTTGGGTTTTGTTCGTAGTCATTCTGGGTTTCTGGATCTTTCGCAATACGCCGCTTTATCCCTTTCCTGTTTGATTAGTTTCCGAGGAGACCGCATATGCGAATCGTTACTGGGCTACTTCTTATGTTGTTCATCACTCCGGCTTCGTTTGCTCAGAGCCCGCGCCCGTCAAGGTTTAATGCTCCCAGCAGATTGGTCCACACCTATTCAATCGTCGCGCGCGATCCGGCAACGGGCGAACTCGGTGTTGCCGTTCAGTCTCATTGGTTTTCTGTGGGCGCGGTCGTTCCCTGGGCTGAGGCTGGTGTCGGCGCAGTGGCCACGCAGTCGTTTGTGGACCCGGCTTACGGCAAGCTTGGCCTTGATCTGATGCGCGCAGGCAAAAGCGCCCCCGAAGCGTTGAAGTCGTTGCTGGCGGGAGACGAAGGTCGTGAAGTTCGTCAGGTGGCGATGATCGATTTTCAGGGGCGGGTAGATGCGTGGACGGGCAAGAACGACATTGAAGCCGCCGGGCATTTCGTAGGGAAGGATTTCTCGGTGCAGGCGAATTTGATGCTCAACGACAAAGTGTGGCCTGCGATGGCCCGGGCCTTTGAAAACACCAAGGGTGATTTGGCGGATCGAATGCTGGCGGCGATGGATGCTGCGCAGGCAGCCGGCGGCGACATTCGCGGCCGCCAGTCAGCCGCATTGATAGTCGTTACGGGAAAACCAACCGGCATCTCCTGGAAAGATCGGCTTTTCGATTTGCGCGTTGACGATAGCGCTGAACCCCTGCATGAGTTGCGCAGGCTGGTAACTCTCCAACGAGCCTATAACCACATGAATGCCGGCGACCTGGCGGTGGAGAAAAAGGACAACGAGGGAGCGTTGCGTGAATATTCAGCGGCGGAAAAACTGGTGCCGGGAAATGCGGAAATGATCTACTGGCACGCGGTGGCTTTGGTAAACATGGGTCGAGTTGATGAGTCGCTCTCGCTGTTTCGCAAGGTGTTCGCGATGGACAAGAACTGGGCCACGCTCACGCCGCGTTTACCCAAGGCAGGGCTTCTTCCGAATGATCCAAAATTAATCGAACGTATTCTTTCGGTGACTAACAAATAGCTAGTTACTCGAGCTCAACCCGCTCACAGCAAAGCACCAGGTTTCGATTGCCACCTCGCTATTTTGGCGCCGGGTCGGGCATCGGCCCTCCTTCTGCTATCCTGATCAGCTTTCGATGGCTGAAACAAATACAAATCTGAAAGAAAGAGTGCGGGCTTTCTGGCAAGCTAATCCGTGCGGGGTCAAGTTTGCCGATGCGCCGCCTGGCACGCGTCAATTCTACGAACTGGTTGAAGCGCACCGTTACACCAAGGAGTGGCACATACCAATCGCCGCAAACTTCGCGAACGCAAGCGGGCTCAAGGTTTTGGAAATTGGTTGCGGACTGGGAACGGATGGCGCGCAATTCGCAGAAGCGGGTGCTGATTACACCGGCGTGGATCTGACCGAAGCTGCAATTGAGCTGGCGCGCAAGCGATTCGAATTATTTGACGTGAAGGGGAAGTTTCAGACGGCCGACGCCGAGGATCTTGAATTTGCGGATAACAGTTTCGACGTGGTTTACTCCCACGGCGTTTTGCATCACACTCCCGACACTCAGAAAGCGATCGATGAAGTTCATCGCGTGCTGCGTCCCGGTGGACAAGCGATGGTCATGCTCTATCATCGCAATTCGTACAACTATCGTGTCAACATTTCTTTATTGCGACGAGCGGGCGCCCATTTGCTGAATTCGGAGACGGGAGTGAAACTGGTCCATTGGATGACTGGCGAGCCCGTTGAGTCTCTCAGGCAACATGCCAGTCTGCTGAAGACCGAGAAAAGATCTTACCTGTCGGCCGCGGAGTTTCTCAGCCAAAACACTGACGGTGCAGGGAATCCGCTGGCGCGAGTTTATTCCCGGAGCGAAGCGGGCGAGCTCTTCAAAAACTTTTCCGCGGTTACCTTGAAAACGTTTTTCCTTAACAAGCGGTGGTTGCCGGTGCTTGGAGCGCTGTTGCCACGTTCGCTCGAAACGAGACTTGCATCGCGTTGGGGATGGCATTTGTGGATCTATGCGACAAAGTAGGGACCAGGTGCAGGTCTCGATCAGCGCGGTTCTTCCCCGGTGAATAATTTGGCGACGTCTCTTCGTTTTCATCCCATCACGGTGCTCGGCATCTCGCTCGGCGGGGCGTTGGTCTACACCGTGTGGGCGCTCAACCGGTTTTCTGGAGCGGGTCTCCGGAGTCAATTGTTTTATGTGGTGCCAATCGTCGTCCCGTTCATCGCTTTCCTGTTTGATCGTGCTGGTGAACTTGGCGAGGCCAGACCAATCGCCTTTGTTATCGATGCGCTGGTCGTGGGACTGGCAATGATGCGGGTGGTGAGTACCCTGCCCTTCATTTCCGGCCACGCTTTGTTCCTGGTCTACGCTATTTTTCGCCCGGGCTCGCTAGTCACCCGGATCTCGGCTGCGGTCGTAATGCTGGAGGTCGTTTACCTGAAGTTTTTTGTCTGGCATGATTTTGTGACTCCCGTAACCGGAACTGCCCTCGGTTTGACTACAGCGTTAATAGTTCAACGCCTTAATAACACCGAGCAACGCGGGGGAAAGTTTTCTATTGAATGAAGAACATTCTCATTACAGGCGGCGCAGGCTTCATCGGATCGCACCTTGTCGATCGGTTGCTGTCAGAAGGCGAATCGCAGGTCACGGTCGTTGACGATTTTAACGACTTCTATGATCCCGCGATCAAACGCGAGAACGCACAACGCGCGGCCGGCAACCCAAACTACCGACTATTTGAAGGTGACATTCGGGATAAGTCGGCTTTGGAAAGAATCTTCGACGACGCCGCGTTTCAATGCATCGTTCACCTCGCTGCGCGCGCGGGTGTGCGACCTTCGTTGGACCAACCCGAGCTTTATGCTGAGACGAATATCAACGGCACTTTAAATCTGCTCCAGTTGGCCCGCGCGCATGGCATCAGGCAGTTCGTTTTTGGTTCGTCGTCGTCAGTTTACGGGATTAACGCGAAGGTGCCCTTCAGCGAAAACGATCCAATTCGTCAGCCGATCTCGCCCTATGCGGCTACGAAAGGCGCAGGCGAATTGCTCTGTCACACTTACACGCACCTCTATGGCATTCGTTGTGTGTGTTGCGATTCTTCACAGTTTATGGCCCACGACAGCGACCAGATTTGGCAATTCATAAATTTGCGCGACTGATTAGCGACGGACAGCCGATACCAGTTTTTGGCGACGGCACTACGCGCCGCGACTACACCTTTGTCGACGACATTATCGCTGGAGTGCGAGCGGCAATTGACTATGCCGGCGATGAGACGAAGAGCCCATACGAAGTCATTAACCTGGGTGAGTCGCGGACCGTCGAACTACGTGAGCTAATTTCGCTGCTGGAAAAAGAGTTGGACCTCCAGGCAGTTATTAACCGGCAGCCATTGCAGCCGGGCGATGTGCCGCAAACCTTTGCTGACATCTCCAAAGCGCGGGCGCTGCTTGGTTATGATCCGCAGACGCAGATTGAAGATGGAATCAGGAAATTTGTGGAATGGTTTCGTGGACAGGGCCGACCGAATGAAAGCGGGGGCAGGTCTGAAGGGCTTGGATAGTAGCCCCGGGGTAAGCGCGTTTCGCGCGTCACCCTGGGTTTGATGTAGTTTTAACTTTTCGCAACCCCTTTAGGGTTGCGGGGACAAGGCGATAGGGCTCCGGTCCCAGGGTGAAGCGCGAAACGCGCTTACCCTGGGCTATTATATTTCACGCCTTCAGCGTGAAGCAGATTCCGCTATGTCGATTACCAATGACATCATGGAACCCTTGCCGCAGGAAATGCAGGCGCATACCTATGCGATCATGAATGAGGTCGAAAAGGGCCACTGGTGGTTCGTGGGACGCAGGCTAATTATCAGAAGTTTTCTTCAGCGGTTGGTAAAGAAACTCAAGACCAGGAATGGAACAGAGAAAATCAAAATTCTGGACGTCGGTTGCGGCACCGGTGCGAATCTGGAATTGCTGTCCGAGTTTGGCGATGCTCAAGGGGTGGACGTCTCGACTGACGCGCTTACATTTTGCCGAGCGCGCGGTTTAGTGAACGTCAAGCAAGGTGAAGCTGAGCGCCTTCCTTATCACGATGAGGAATTTGACTTGGTAACAGGGCTCGACGTCGTGGAGCATCTCGATGACGATCTTGCAGGCTTGAAAGAAATGCATCGCGTGTTGCGGCCTGATGGGCGTGCGCTACTGTTTGTCCCAGCCTTCATGTTTTTGTGGGGAGTGCAGGACGACATCAGCAACCACCGCCGGCGTTACACCATGGCTGAATTGAGGACCGTCGTTGCTAAAGCC
>Ga0190272_10000115_pt1 | contig 53170 bp, 42 predicted proteins | sample Popmic504T_FD_133746 | JGI IMG/M metagenome (GOLD analysis project Ga0190272, IMG submission 133746) | Populus adjacent soil microbial communities from riparian zone of Shoshone River, Wyoming, USA - 504 T | ecosystem: Environmental > Terrestrial > Soil > Riparian zone | place: USA: Wyoming...
GGTGCTGAGCGTCTGAAGCCGAAGAAGCCTGCCCCTTCTCCTGTGGAGACGGCGGACAAGCCGAAGCGTGGGCGTAGGGACTTCTCGGATGTGCCTGTCCACGATGCAAACGGTACGCAGATCAAGGCTGGAGACACTATCGGCCACAAGAGGCTTGGTCCTGTTGTGGTCACCGGGTTCCTTCCGGCTGCTGGACGTGTAACCTACATCGACCCTAGCACAAACAAGGAAGCATCCGTCAAGGGCGATAACGTCTCCATCATCTCCGAAGATGTTGCTGCTTCTCCTGAAGCAACAAAGATCACCGGAGAGCCGGGAGATCGTTTCACGGACCTGACAACAGGTAAGCAGGGCTTCTACGGGGCCAGCGGTGAGCCGATCATCGTTGGACAGCGTGTCACCACCAGTGATGGTCGTTCCGGCCTTGTCAAGAGTGTCTACACGGCCAAGAGCGGTGTGGCATGGATTCCTGTACAATGGGATGACAACGGCAAGATTACCCGAGTCTATGGAAACCTGCTCAGCCTTGAAGGCGGATCAGGTGGCAACGGTGGTGGTGGAGGTTCCGCGGAACCTGAAGCCCCCGAGCCAACCGCTCCTGAAGTACCCGAGACACCTTCTGTTCCGGAAGTAGCCCCTGCCCTGTCCATTCAGGATAGTGTAGAGAACTACTCCGGGACAGAGGGGTTCGCCTCTTCCTACGATCCGGAGACATTCTCAGGCAATCCTCTGAGCGCGTCGGGTATCCGACGCTTTGAAGAGATTACTCAAAACTGGTCAGAGCTTCGCCGTGATATGGTGACCCAATATGATAAAGGTGCAGACGGAAGCACTCTTACTCATGGAGTCAAGGTATGGGCTGCGGATACCGGTGAGTACATGGGTCTTGTGCAGAATGTTGAGGTCTACGCTGACGATATATCGATCCGAATCCGTAAGACCACTGAGCGGTACGAACGTGAGAAGACTGGACCTAATTATGATCCAGACTATCACAGCAAAACCACAGTATATGACCCGAAGGAACTGATCTCCAAACCACCTACCCTGTGGGACGGTAGCTACGTTGATTTCTCTCAGGCAGGGAGTGTTGAAGAGCTAAACTCTCTGCTCTTCAAGAACTACCCATCTGTACACTTCAATATTGCGGAGGATCTTGAGTTGAAGCAGGCCAAGTTGCTTGCCAAGGCGGTCTCAGCGAACTTCCGGAAGTTTCCGATGCTGGAGAACTCCATGAATGAGGTTACAACGGTCACACCAGACGATAACTCGATAGCGTCTCTAGGATCTATCATACCGAGTGTTGCGATCTTCAGTGACCAGCACTTGAACATCAACCCCTACTCAGCCGCCGAATTCAGGCAGCACGTCAATGACGGAAGGGGAGGCTGGTTTAACGATGTACCTAACGGCAAGCAGGCTGACTATATCGTCACCCACGAAATGGGCCATGCTCTGGATGGGTTGACAGGCTGGACGGGTTCTGCTAGAGTGTATGAACTGCTAAGAGAGTATTTGGCTGAGCAGGGCATCACAGGTCTATCCAACTCTGAGCTTGCTAAGTACTTGGTGGACAATGGAATGATCTCGGAGTACTCCGCTGAATTGTGGAATCGAGGCATTGATTCTGATGAAATGGTAGCAGAAGCGTTTGCAGATGTTGAAATCAACGGAATCAATGCCAAGCCGGTAAACAAAATGATTCATAAGGAACTAATGACACGACTGGAAGGAATGATGCAAGGATGATGGGACCGAACGCAACATGGGCGGACTACAGGGCGATTTACCAAAAGTCGCTCGACAACCCAGACAGGAAATTCGAGAACAACATTCTCGCTGACCCGAAGATCAGAGAATTCTCGGAAGGCAGGCCGGACGACGAAATCGTGCGCGAAGCTCAGCCGGATTTCGATGAGCCTGAGGGTGAACCCGATCCAGCCGAAGATCCTGAGTCCGGGCTAGGCAACAATGTTGCCTTCAACCTTGTGGTTGACGGGCTTGACAAGGTACACCTCCTAACCCGGACCAACCGTGAAGGAGGTACTCTTGAGTACCGCTCGAATGGTGAGTGGGTGCTAGTTACCCCTGAAGATGAGATGCCAGTGCTGGACGAGTACCCTTTCACTCAGGTGGACGGTCAGGCAGTTGCCATCTGGGATTCGCTGGAAACGGCACCACGTAAGATTGACTTCGAAGCCACTCTTCTGGACGAATCCGACTAATACAAATCTAACACTATGAGAGAGGCCCTGTCAACCGACGGGGCCTTTCTCTTTCGTGATATACTTATAGCAACTTGTATAAAATTAGGATCAAGTGGGTCAGATGTCTGGAATCACTCGACTACCCATGACCTTGGAAGGCGAAAACTTTGGCTAACGATTACCACTGGCGCAGTACCAAAGCTAAAAAGCAACTTCGTGACCGACTTGGTCGATGGATTTCTCTGGGAGCCAACGTCCGCTACCGTGGCGACGGCATGGAACAGGCTGGCATCGTTACCAGTGTTATCAATGGCAAGGCGTACGTAGACCAGAAGAACCGTGACGGATCTGTCACGCAAAAAATCATTGACCCTAGTGCTATTCGTGTACTGGCATCTAAGGCAACACTTCCACCGAACGGCCAGAAGATCCACGATGAGAAGAACAACTTCTCGGAGGCACTGAAGTCTGAAGAATATGGTGCTGCCATGAAGGCTGGCGGCAAGGCCCTCATCGAACGTGCAGACGGTTATGCCCTCTCAGCAGCTTACGAGAACAAAGCCCTTGGTATGGACCAGAAAGCCCTTGACGGCACTGAGACCCACGAGGACAAGGACGGGTCAAACCCGGTTCTGTATCAGCTTTTTGGTCCGGGAGGACGAAGCCTAGGCCAGTACTCCGAAGGCGCTGAGGATGACTTTGATGACATGGTTGATGGGGACAAGGCTGACACTGCCCCTGACGGTAGCGGAGAAGCTGCCCCTGCCGGTGACGCCCCTGCTGCTGTAGCTGCCTCTGTTGAGGTTGTAGGTGAAGAGAAGCCCTTCCGCGTTCCTGAAGCTGTAAAGACTGAAATCACAGCAACCATTGCCAAGTACGGTGCGGCCTCTCTTTACGAGTTGGACAGGGAAGTCACTACCAGACTTCTCAATGACTCTACTGTATCTCTGTCCGATGTGAAATGGGTTCACGGCTTCTTTGCTCTGAATGACCTCTCAGAGGGCCTACGTGGTGGCTACAAGGGCCGTAAATGGGCTACCAAGATCGTTGACGCTACCTTCTCTCTGCATGATCCAGAAGAGGAAGTAGGGCACCCTAAGTACCAGTTTGACGACGACGTGTACGCGTACTTCGCCATCGGCTCCGATCCCGGCTCCACTCGCGCAAACAAGCTAATTGCTGTAGACTATGAGTCCGGTGCTGTTCTCGCTTGGGGACCGGATGGCTTTGCCATCATCCCGGAGATGGATATAACAGAAGTGGACGAGCCTCAGATCATCCCGATTGACGAGATGACGGCTGATACGCTCGCCCACTGGCTTGATTCCGCAACTGCGGAAGACTATGATCTTTTGGATGCTGACCCGGAAGAGCGCAACCTCTTTACTGTTGCTGCGTCCGAGCTAGACTTTGAAGAGCTTGATCGTGCATACACTATCATTGCTGCTGCCGGGGACGGTATATATACACCTACCGAGCGAGCACAGAATGCCAAGACACAGGGACGTGGCGCTGGTGGCAAGTTCGGTGAGACCCCTGACGCCCCTGAGGCCAAGACGGTCCTCGATCAGGTTGAGGATGAGAAGCAAGCCCCTAGGGTGCAGAAGGCCCGTCTTCCAGTTGCGCTGCCTCTGGTAGCCAATCCTGCTGCACGTATCGCTGAATGGCTCTCTACGGCTGCTGAGGCCCCTGTAGTGGCCGCTGGTGAGGCTCCGGTAGCGGAAGTGTACACCGAAGAAGATCAGGCCGTTGAGGACGCCGCTACAGGTCCCACAGACGAGGCCCTATACTTTGCCATCGTTGACGATATCGACAAGACCGCTGTCATGGATGCAATTGCCATCGTCAAGCAGGGTGGAGCGCCTTCAGCGTTCATCCGTGCACAGGGCGTGTGGACACCTTCACCTGATACACTGACCATCCTACAGGGATCTACCCCGCCACCTGTTGTCGAGCTTCCTGATCCTGCCACTGTTCAAACAGTGCTAAAGCAGATCGACGCGCACGACTCCGGAGCGGACCAGACTGAGGTCTCTGAAGAGATGGCCCCACAGGCAGGGGAAGTTCCCATTGCTGCCTCTGGTTTCGCCATGCCTGACGGATCATACACTATAATTGAACCTAGAGATATCGAAGAAGCAGTTGTCGCATCCGGTGCAGCAACTGACATCTTTGTCAAGGCTCACATCCGTAAGCGTGCTCGTGCATTGAACCGTATGGACCTTGTTCCCGCTGCTTGGCGAGAGTTCTCTCTTGCTGAGATCGGTGAGCTTTCTGCTTCCAAGAACCTGTACGGCGAGTTCGGTGAGATCATCACTGCATCCGTTGGACCTAAGAAGGGCGGCACCGAGGCCCAGCTAAGAGCATACTGGACAACCGGCAAGGGTTCTCTCAAGGTCCGTTGGGGTACTCCCGGAGACCTGACCAGATGCCACAGGCACCTAGCTAAGTACGTTGGACCCCAGAGGTCTTGGTCACTGGCCCAGTCGTACCACAAGTCACTGTTCGGTGTCTACAACCACACTCACGACGTAGCAACCGGCCAGTACGTCCCACGAAAGAAGAAGTAACTTGAAACTCATGCCTCAGATTGACGAGGAACTTGTCAAGTCCCTTGCATACAGTGAAGCCATGGTTGCTTCCGCCGCTGACTCTGCAATGGAATTCACTATTGCCCACGGTATTGAAGTACCAATCTATACTCTTGACAAAGATCTTGGAATGTATGTGGACGACAAGGGCAATGAGCCTGTAGTCGCCTCCCTCCTAGCTTCCGCTGTCGAGTCTTCTGGTGCTCGCTTTATCATCCCTATTGCGATACCTACTGAGACCTCTTCGGGTGATGAACGTTCCTTCAATAAGAACTCTATCACGTCCCGAGATCTTCCGCTACCCCTTATGTGGCAGATCAAGACCGGAAGCGGTCACGATGGCTCCGTAGTGGTTGGTCGTATTGATACACTAGAGGTATTTGATGACGGCACAGTTGGAAACGTACGCGGTGTATTCGATGTTGGTCCCTTTGGCCGTGAGGCTGAGCGTATGGTGCGTGGTATGTTCCTCCGTGGTGTTTCTGTTGACCTTGACAAGTTCAAGGCACAGGTTGAAGAACCAAGTGACGAAGACAAAGAGTTGTCAGACAAGAACACCATTGAGAATGAAAAGATTACCGTCAAGTCTGCACGCCTGATGGGAATCACCATTGTACCCAAGCCAGCATTTCAGGAGTGCTATATTATGATTGAAGAAGAGCCAACTCTGGATCTTGAAGAGGCACCCTTTGCGGAAGGCATCTACGAGGAAATTTCAGAGGACTACGAGTACCAGCTAGCAACCATTGCTGCGTCTGCCGCTCCCATTGTTCCGCCCAAGTCGTGGTTCAAGGACCCCGGACTGAACCAGCCTACACCACTCACCGTCACGGATGATGGCCGTGTGTTCGGGCACATTGCCGCATGGCAGACCTCCCACATCGGAATGCCGGGACGAAACGTCAAACCACCGCGCTCCGCTTCCCAGTACGCGTACTTCCGCAATGGAGTTCTGCGTACGGATGAGGGAGACATTCAGGTCGGGCAGCTTACCCTTGCTGGCGGACATGCCTCCCTCAGCGCCTCTGCTGAAGAAGCCATCAAACACTATGATGATACTAACTCGGCTGTAGCGGACGTTATTGCTGGCGAAGATCAATTCGGTATCTATGTCGCGGGTGCGCTGCGCCCAGAAGTCTCACCGTCCCAGATCCGTGCCTTCCGTGCGTCTTCACCTTCCGGTGACTGGCGTCCGATCAATGGCCGTCTGGAACTGGTTGCTGTCTGTAACGTCAATGTCCCCGGATTCCCGATTGCACGTGCTATCACTGCCTCAGGTGGTGTCCCCGGAGCGCTTGTAGCTGCCGGTGCTGCATTCCTAGCGGAAATCAAAGAGAATGGCCGTCTCTCCGATATGGAACGACGCCTATCCGCTGTGGAGCAGAACACCTTCTCAAGTGAAATTGAGACTGCTCGTAGTCGAATGGCTGCGCTGGTGACGGCACGCAATGCTGAGCTTTCTTCTAAGGCACAGGATGCACGCGCTCGCATGGCATCTATGAAGACTTCAGAGGAACTAGAGCTTTCAAGCAAGTTAGCACAACTCCGAGCAAAATTCAATAGCTAAACTGAAAGGCCTCCCAATTGCGGGAGGCCTTTCCAGTATACGGGGTTTGCCCAGATCTGTCAAGTAAACGTGTCACACCCCAATTTTTTCATGATATACTGTAACCATACTTAAAGCGCAAGTGCAAAGGCCCTTGCCCTTCTGCCGCAGGATAACCCGTAAACGATGGACAATCTGTCCACCTCAATATATCAAAGGAGGGCCACTGTGGATTCAATCCGTGAAAACCTAGATCGTCTAGGCGATCTTTCTCCGGAAGAACTTCAGGCTCTACAGGACACGATTGTTACCGAATTCGGGACACTTTCGGAGTCAGTAGGAGACAACCCAACTCGCGAAGCCGTAGAAGCTATGAACGAACTTGCTGACGCCAACGATGTAGTCGTTGGAGAGCAAGGACGCCGTGTAGCTGAGGCCGCTGAACTCGCAACTGCCGCAGAAGCAGCTATTTCCCGTTTCAATAGTGGGGAAGACGCTACTGCTGAAGCTGAGACCGATGTCAGCGAAACAAGCGAAGAGACCGGTGAAGACGAACTTACCGCAACAAAGGCTGACGATGAGGAAGAGGATAAGGAAGCTCCAGTAGCTGACGAAGCCCCTGCCGAAGAGGAATCCCCAGTTGAGGAAGCTCCAGCCGATGACGAAGACGAAGATGAGAAAAAGAAACTCAAAGAGTTCTCATCTGACTCCGACATCGCTGCCGAAGCCGTAGCAGAGGTCCCAGCACAAGCTGAGGCTGCTGTTGAAGAAGCCCCAGTCGAGACTGAGACTTCAGTAGAAACTCCAGAGGCTGAAAGCGCCCCTGAAACCCCCATTGAAAATGTAGATGAAGTTTCTACAGAAGATACTAACACAGAAAGTTCGGAGGAACCTGTGACTGCCTCTAACACCCCAGAATTCGAAGCACCAGAAGAGCTTCGCCCTACCGCCAAGGCCGCTGCGCCTGTAGTTATTACCGCTGGTGCTGACCTTCCGGGTATTACCGCAGGTTCCGAGCTTTCCAGCATTGCTGAAGTTGCTCAGGCTATCCTTACGCGCAAGCACGGCATGGGCCGCACATCCGGTGGAGACGGCGAACAGCACTCAGTTGCTCAGTTCTCCACAACCTTCCCGTCTGAGCGTTACCTTAACGCCAACGACATTGAGGGCAACCGCTCCAAGGTCAACGCCGTTGTTTCTCCTGAAGCAATTATCGCTGCCGGTGGCCTTACCGCTCCTGTCGAGACTTCCTACGACATCTTCGAGCTTGGCGAGACTTCTGTCCGTCCAGTCCGCGATGCTCTAGCAGTATTCGGCGCTGATCGTGGCGGTATCCGCTTCATGACCCCACCGGTCCTCGCTGACCTTGAAGGCGCTGTGTCCGTATGGACCATGCAGGACGACATCGACGCTTCCACACCGGAAGCTCCGAACCCCGTCAAGCCGTGCCTTCGCGTTGCAGCAGGCGTTGAAGTCACCGTCTACACAGACGCTATCCCGCTCTGCCTCACCTTCGGTAACCTAGGCGCACGCGCTTACCCGGAGCTTGTTGAGCGTCACCTTCAGCTTGGTATGGTTCAGCACGCACGTTTCTCCGAGATCCGTCTGCTTACCCGTATCGGTGCTCTTTCCACACCTGTTACCGCTCCTTCTCAGCTTGGTGCCGCTCGCGACATCTTCGTACAGCTTGAGCAGGCCGCTGCTGCTTACCGTAGCCGCTACCGCCTTGACCCTAAGGCTCCGCTCCGCGTACTCTTCCCTGAGTGGTTCAAGAACGCACTTCGTGCAGACCTGACCAAGCAGCTTCCGGGTGACGGTCGCGACGGTACGTTCAACCTTGCAGAAGCCGAGATCAACAAGTGGTTCTCCACTCGTAACATCAACGTTGCATGGTTCCTCGACGGCGAAACCGGTCAGATCTTCGGATCACAGTCCGCTGGAGCACTTCTCGGATTCCCGACAAGCGTTATCTGGTACCTCTTCTCTGAGGGTACTTTCCTCTTCCTCGACGGTGGAACTCTTGACCTTGGACTCGTTCGCGACTCCACACTCAACGGTACCAACGATTACAAGATCTTCCTTGAGAACTTCGAAGGTGTTGCCAAGGTCGGCGTCGAGTCCCTCCGCGTAACAAGTGCTCTTGCAATCAAGGGTTCTTCTTCCGCTACCACAGCAGTCTAATAGTAGTTCAAACAGTAACAGTAGCTGGACTCAGAGTCAATTAAGGAATTAACATGGCACGCACTAACACAACCCTAGTCCCCACAGCGGGACTTGAGGTCGCCTCCTTTGGCATTCTGAGTCCAGCTACCACTGTGTACAACCACAATGATAGCTTCTGGACCTCAGGTATTACCTATGAGAACCAAGATGCTGGACTGGTAGTTGCTAACGGCTCCATCTATGGAGCCTCCCCTATGGAGGCTGTGACTGTCGTAGACAACACGGCTTCAAAGGAACTCTTCAAAACGTACTACCCTTTCGATGTAAAGGCCTCCGTAAAGGTTTCCACTTTTGGAACCGCCCCGGATGAGATCGAAGCCAGCGCGAAGAATGCGCTGGATATCGTAATGCAGAAAGCAATCGAGATTGAATTCTGGAATGGCGATATAGCTCAACTTCTTGACTCAGATAATGATAACAGATACCTCGCATCGGCACAAGCCGTTGACGTAACACCTACCGCTGGTACAGGAGTCAAGATCCGCTATGGACTTGGGCTTCTCGAAGAAGCACTCGGAAACGCCTCCCTAGGCGCTAAGGGTGTCATCCACGTACCTAGGTTGGTGGGATCTGCTCTAAACCTCGAAAAAGACGGTAAGAAGTTGGTAGCCCCGCTCGGAAACTCTGTAGTTTCCGGTGTTGGCTACTCCAAGAAGGGTCCTAACGGGGCAGACGCAGCCGCAGGCAAGGCATGGATGTACGCAACCGGCCCAGTCTCAGTCCGCATTGGCCCGACCATCGTAACACCTGAAAAGCTGAATCAGGCTATCAACACCCAGATCAACGAGATCCAGTATTTCGTTGACGGTTCAGCAGCGGTTACTTGGTCAACTACCGATCTGTACGCAGTACTTGTTGATCTAACACTAGATTACGCTTAGAATTAGGAGATATAACCCATGGCACACGATAACGCTTCCAGCGTTGCGGGAATGGCGATTCGTGTTACACGACTCGCCTCTTCCGGAGCACTTGTAACTGGACCCAGCGCTTCATATGTTACAAAAAAGTTTGTTTCGCTTGGCTTCACCCCCGAGTACGAAACAGGCGACGAATTCACAACCAAGGCCGCAGACGGTTCCGTTTGCGTTACTTGGAAGGCACCTGACACACTCAAGCGAGTCACCCTGAGCATTGCTCTGTGTGATCCCGATCCTGAGTTCACCGAAATGATTTCCGGTGGTACCCTCCTTTCATCTGGCGGCGTGTCCGTTGGATACAAGGCCCCTCTCGTGGGCATCGATGCTACCCCTAACGGTGTTGCTATCGAAGTGTGGTCCATTGCGAACGTCAACGGTCGTCAGGCCGCAACTAACCCGTACTGGCACTGGGTATTCCCATACGCTCAGATGCATCAGGCAGGCGAGCGTGCTATCCAGAACGATCTTCTGGCTACAAGCTTCGAGGGCTGGGGCGTAGGAAACACAGGCTTCGGAGACGGACCCGCAGTACCGCTGTGGCCATTCGCCGCTGATGCTCCTGTAGCATACGCCCGCACCACATCCGTTCCTGCGGGAACTGGCTACCAAACAGTAACATAATCCCAATAGCAGTAAACTAAACTGGCTGGTTCCTTCGGGAGCCAGCCAGTTTTCTTTATGGTATAATGGATTAACAGAGCATTGGAGAAAAATGGCTACTCTATGGATTAGTGCCGCAGACACTATTGACCCAACCGGGCCATACACTGACTCTGCTGTACAGTACGCCAGCTTCATCCTTTACAAACTGTCAGCAGAGAAGTACACCGGAATTCAGACCACTACTGAAGTATATACATCCGAAAACTCACTGTCAACTGCAACCCGTCCCGAGATCATGAACGGGAACATGTACAATATTGCCCGCTTCTCGGAAGGCCACCGCAACCTTAGATTGCGACACACACCTGTCAGATCAGTAGGCTCTATCGCATATATGGGACGAACGCTTGATCCCAGTGAATATTCCTTGCGAAACAGCAGCTACCTAGTCAGGCAAAACGCTCTTCCGTGGGTTCTGGACCCTGTGAACGAGCTTTCGATCACCTACACATACGGAACTCCACCGCCAGCAGCGGGACGAAGAGCAGCAATCCGACTGGCAAACGAGCTAATACTGGCAGACATGGGATCAAATGCATGTGCCCTGCCGGAACGTATTTCATCCGTTTCAAAGCAGGGTATGTCTTACACCGTCATGGACCCGCAAGAGTTCATTTCAAACGGAAAGGTCGGAATCTACGAGATCGATCTTTTTCTAGCAGCAGTCAACCCTAACAAGGCCAAAAAGAGGCCTAAGGTATTCTCGGTCGATAGGCCGAGGGGAGAGAGAATAAACTAATGAGCGCAACAGATCCATACGCAGCCCCAGATGCCCCTAACGTAGAGGAAGCTCGACTCCCTGTACCGGAACCCGTAGAGGCCCCTGTAGAGGCCGTAGAAGCCTCTCAGATCGAGTTTCCAGTCGTCCCGGAGGGTTCCATCAAGACTGTCCTCGCTTGGGTCGGAGAAGACCGCACAAAGGCGCAGGCAGCACTCGCATACGAGATCGACAATGAGGGTCGCAAGACTCTCATCAAAGAACTCAATAACCTTCTAAACGACTAATTAACGGAGAACCGCTATGCTAGACCCACAAGAGTTTGTCCAGATAGCGGATCATCTTTACAACACAGTTGTAGCGACGTATGCCGATCATGGGGTAGCCCTTCCAGAACGAAGGTACCTCGCGGTTGGTGGGCAAGGTAGCACAGTTCACGATTGTGAACAAATGACGGTCTCCTTTGAGCAAGGGTACTCGGGTCTTCCGGGTACCCAAGCTCAGGAACCGGCCAAGTGCAACACACCACGCACCGGAGTTTACATTGTAGAAGTGGTCCGAGCCATTCCCAACTCTAACACGACTGACGCTAGTCCTGCCACACTGGTACCATCACGATATGGTCAGACCGTTACAGGGTATCAGATGGTCCCTGCCGAGGTACAGAGCGAGCACGCCCGTAAGCAGATGGTTGATGCCATGCTGCTGCTGGATGCCGGTCTAAGGGCTGGGGAGACGACCCTGACAGGCTCCCTCGCTGATGTCTCAGCGGGCACACCACAGGGCGGCTTTCAGGCCATGACACTCATCCTCACCACGTCGGCACTGTCGAACGTGTACGAAGGATAGACTATGGCTTATTTTGTTGCTGACGAAGCGGCAATGAAACGCCTCATGACCTCCCCTGACGGCGAAGTAGGGCGCTATCTCACCAAGCTTGGTGCAAGAGTTGCCCTGCTCGCCAAGGCCCAAGTCGGAGTAGATACAGGAGCGCTCAAACGATCCATCAACTTCCGGCTGGTTCAGGGCGGTGGCGGACTCACAGCCGTCATCGGTTCTGACAACCGAATTGCACTCATGCACCATCAAGGAACTAGACCTCATATCATAACTCCGCGCAGAGCGCAAACACTGAGGTTCTATTCTCGTGGTAGAATAGTGTATAGCAAACTTGTCCACCATCCGGGGACAAAACCCAATAGGTATCTCACAGATAACCTACGCAGAGTCATTTGACAGCAGACATCTTCACACGACATTAGGATACACCATGGCAGCACGTAAGATCAAGTCCTTCATCTCTGAGACTGAAGAAGCACCGGTAGAACCCATCGAGTTCGAACTGGTGAAGGGTGAAACATTCGAAGCATACGGGGAGGTCTCCGGAGCCGTCACCCTAGAGTTCATTGCAGCTACGAGCGGCGAGAACTCTGCCGACACGGCCAAGGGCATTCTCTCCTACCTGAAGGCTTCGATGGATGAAGAGAACTATAAGCGGTTCAATGCTATCATCCATAGCCCAGACCACAAAATCAAGATCGAGCAGCTATCTCTTATTGTAGCCTACCTGATTGAGGAGCGTTCCTCGCGCCCTACGGAAGCGTCCTAGGGGTAGGGCGCGACTTCATCAAATGGTGGCCGTACATTGACGGCCACCATCTCCGTAAGGGGATCAACCTCAAAAAGATGTTCAACGAGTTGGGCAGCGAGAGAACGTTCAATGTTATTGACGATATTCTCGTAGAAGAAGCACTGAGAAACGCAGAGACTGAAGATACTCTGTTGAAGATCAGACTAGCGTTTGAAAAGATTTACACAACCAGAGATAGTGATGATTCAACGGTTGAAATTGATTATAGCGATGTGGAGTACATTGAGCCATCGGATGATGGCTACGAGGGCCTCCCATTCGCACCGTTGAATTAAGAGTTGGAGCACAGGTTGGCACTCATAGGATCTGCTTACGTTGAGATACGCGCACTAGATACAAATCTACAGCGTGACATCGACAATGCCGTGAAGAAGATCAAAGATGTCACCCTGAATCTACAGACTGATGTCAACCTTGCTCCAGTTCGTAAAAAGATCCAAGATCTTCGAAAAGAACTCAAAAATGAACCACTCGTCTTCTCTACTGAGGTAGACGACTCCAAGGTTGTTGACAGTCTGGCTGACGCTCACCAGTTTTATGAGGACAACCCTCTAACCGTTGTCTCCACGACTGATACAGCCCAGATGGAGACTGCTCTCCAGAGTGTGCAAGAGCGGTACCGCTTCCTTGAATCCAACGTCAATGCAAATGCTAACACAGCAGCCGCTGAAGCACAACTTGGTGTTCTTGCGAGGCGACGTACAGCAACCATCGTTCCAAAGATCAAGATGGACCCTGAGACTCACAAGGCACTTAAAGGGCTAGCTTATGCGATGCTTGGTGCTGTACCTGCCCCGCTGATTAAGACAGCCATCGCGTCCGTTCTAGGGAACCTTGAGGGCCTTGCCGTAGGCATGGCAAAGATTACCACTGTCGTTGGGTCTGCCGGTGCTGCACTTCTTACGCTGGCCTCAAACACATTCACAGTCGGTTCAGGGCTTGCATCAATACTTGGCATTGTAGCAGTAGCACCAGCAATCTTCTCCGCATTCGGGGTAGGGGTTGTCTCTGCTGTCCTTGGATTCAAGGACTTCGGTGCGGCACTTTCTTCGGATGCAAAGAAGGCCGCTGAGGCTATGGCCAAGCTCCCTCCTGAAGCACAGGCGGCGGCAAAGTCGCTCAAGGGTCTGGGATCTGAAATCAGAAAGTCCTCCCAAGCCGCGTTCTGGAAAGAGCTTGGGACATCCATTCAGGACTTCATGAAGCCTGCCTTCGATGTTATCAAGAAGGGGATGGAAGGGTCTTCCACAGCCACGGCAAAATTTGTCAAAGGCGCACTAGCGTCCTTCCAAGAATTTGCCGAAAACGGTGGAATGGATAAGCTGTTCACCAACATCAACAAGGGGCTTGAATCTGCCTCCAAGGCATCCAAGCCATTCTTTGATGCGATGAACACGATCTCTCTGACAGGTTCCAAGCATCTTGAGCGTTATGGGGAGAAGCTTACTGCCGCCGCAGAACGATTCGACGCATGGGCTACACGTGTCTCCGAGAGCGGAGAGATGGATACGTGGATCAGGGAAGCTGGCGACAACCTTCATAATCTGGGTAAGGTTATTGGCGAGACTACCAACATCTTCAAGGGCCTCACCAATGCTGCTGCTGAATCCGGGGGCGCAACCCTAGCGGATATGGCTAACGGACTGAAGAATATTGCTGATACTGTTAACGGAGAGCCTTTCCACTCCAAACTTGTGATGGTTCTTGAGGGTGCACGAAGCGGCATGGACGCCCTTGGTGACGGCTTCGGGTCCATCATGACGGTGATAGGCAACTCTACTGTTGCAATCAGTAACTTCCTCAAGGTTGCAGGAGAAATTGGCGGGTCCTTCTTCAACAATTTCTCTAAGATCTTTGATGGAGGGGCTTTCGGCTCCGGGATGGTTGACTTCCTTTTTGGCGTCAAGAAGGCAATGGATGACCTAGAGCCGACTTTCCGTAACATCGGCAAGATAATGGGAGACTTCGGGACCATTGCAGCAGTCATGCTTACGAGCATGGTTCCGGGCCTTAACAACCTTTTTGACACCATGTCTTCCGTGATTGGAGAACTCAAGCAGGGTGTAATCGATGTCATCCCCATCTTCAATGAGTTCGTGCAGGGTATTCTCCTTGTAGCTGCACCAATTGCTATTGCAGTTGCCGATGCTCTCGGGAAGGTGCTAGAGTTCTTCGCGGGCCTACCGAGTTTCCTCCAGAACGCTATCATCGGTATAGGCCTCTTCCTCATTATTCTGGCCAAGCTCAAGGCCATGCTTATGAATACGGTCGATGGCCCCTTGACCGGATTCAGGAAAGCCATAGCTAATACCGGCGATATGCTCCGTAACACCTTCGGAAAGTCCTCCGACATTCATACGGGATTCTCGCTTATAGGTTCTTCCGCTGGTAATGCCGCACGTGTCACTGGGAAAGCTTTCGGCAACATCATGGACAGCGCCAAAATCGCTGGCATGTATATTGGTGATGGCTTCAAGAAGTCATTCAGCCAGTTTGGCGACCAGTTGAAGAAACTGGGAACACCTATCAAGGAATTCGGTTCCATGATGGGCAAGGTCATGGGTGAAGCCCTCTGGCCTCAGGATGTCCGTAATGGGTTCAAGCAGGTTGGTACAAAGCTAGCAGACGTGGCACGAATCTACACAGGCTACTTTACTGCTGCCAAAGATAAGATCATGGCCATCGGCAGGTCAATCGCCTCTGCGTTCCCTGCCAGCCTGCTTGGCCCTGCGCTAAAAGCCCTTCCGGGTGAGATCGGAAAGACGTTTGCATGGGCTGGTGAAAAGGTAGCCTCCGGTGTAGCCAACATGGCTAAGATCCTAGCTGGACCACAGGTCGGCTTTGCTCTGGAAAAGATGAGGCAGGCCATTGCTGACCACTCCCTCTACGCTTCCAAGCGCCTTGAGGATATTGGCAAGGGTATGCAGAATGCGGTAACGGCCATTAAAAATGCCCCTGCCGCGATTGGCGCTGCCCTCTCCAAAGTCGGTTCCGTGGTTGCTGAGACGTTCGGCAGGATCAAGGAGTCGGTAGCTACAGCATTCAACTCTGCTGTCCTAGCAGCAGCAGTTCACCCCCTTACTGCACCGTTTATTAGAATGGCTGACGCTGCCAAGACAGGTGCGGCAAATGCGCTGACCCATATCGGAAACATGGCTAAAGCTGTTGGAACAGCCGTCAACACAATGACGGTACCCGCCCGAACTGCGTTTGCTGGGTTGGCTACTGTTGCTAGTATACATGCTGGAGTCATTGCTGATAGGTTCAAGATTGCTGCCGAACGCGTTGGTGGAAACTTTGCTACAGCGTTTGGCAACGCCGGAAGGGATATTGCGAACGTAAGCTCCAATATCTCCAGTACACTTGGACGAGCTTTCTCAGGTGTGACGACAGCGGCGACCACTGCTGCCGCTGCGGTAAGCAGTACCTTCGGTGCGGCTGCTACACGTCTGAAAGAGAATTTCGCCCCTGCTGCGGGCGCAATCCGCGAGACCTTTTCTACAATCGGGCACCACCTTGCCCCTGCCGGTACCGCCCTTAGGGAGATTGGCACAGCCGCTAGCATGGCTGCTGGTAACATGGGAGCAGCCGCTGGAAAGGGGCTTGCAGGGGCTGCAAGCGGCCTTCTAGGCGTTCTTGGTGGCCCATGGGGCATCGCCCTCGCCGCAGCCACTGTGGGCCTTACAATGTATGCTGACAGCCTTGCACAGTCCAAGCAGAAGACAGACTCCCTTGCTGCATCTCTTGATCAGGCTTCCGGTGCAGTCACTGGTGCCACCAAGAACCTGCTTGCAACCAACGCTCTTGACGGTGCAACCAATGATTGGGATAACTTCTGGCGCGGGATTGCTCAGGGAAGTAAGTCAACTGAAGAAACCCTAGGGAAGCTGGGAACCACAACACAGGATTACGTTGACAAGCTTGCCGACTCATCTTCGCGTGATTCCTACGTCAAGGGCCTTGATGCAATCAAGACTGCTATGCGAAACGGGGTACCTGTCACTGAGGAAATGGCTGCTGCCATCGGATCTACCAAGGAGGCCCTAAAGGGCGTCAATGGTAATGACATGGCGCACCTTTCAGAGAAGGCGAAGAACGCTGCCGACGAGCTAACCCGCGCTGAGCAGAAGATAAAGGGTATCGCGGCTGCCACTGGAACCTCCACTGTACAGGCCAAGATACTTTCCAAGAACTTCGAGACACTTGCCAGCACCACCAGCACCGCAGCGGACAAATTCACTGCCCTCAAGCAGAACCTTGACCTCTTGAACGCAAGCTCAGAGATCAAGAACAGTAAGATGGGTGTAACTGTATCAGCGGAGAAGGCATACCAGCAGACTCTTTCGGACACAAAGACCTCGCTTACTGGCCTTATTGAAAAGAACGGCGGACTGCTGGGCAACCTCTACGAGGTTGGCAAGGGCTTCGAAATGACATCACAGGGTGGCCGTGATCTTCACACCGCCCTTGATGGCCAGTCAGATGCTATCCTTAAAATCGGTACCTCAGCAATGGATCAGGCCCTCAAGGCCGGTAAGAGTACATCCGACGCACAGGCTGCGGCAATCTCCGCTATGGCTCCGGGCGTTGCAGCGCTTATACAGACCATGAGGGATATTGGGCTGGAGCAGCCTGAGATTGATGCTGTTGTCAAGAGTTTCGGACTAATGCCTGACCAGATCACTACGGCTATTGACGTGAAGGGTGCAGACGAAGCCCAGCGCAAGATTATCCTGACAAAGGCTGTTGCCGACGCATTCACCAACGGTAACTACAAGGCCATGCTTGCAGCCCTCCCAGACGCGGCCAAGAAGGCTATTGCTGACGCAACCGGTAAGGGTAAGGAATATGCTGAGGGAGATTATGAGTCTGTTCTAAAGGCCTTTGATGGTACTGCTGGTGGACGTGAAGCGGCTCTTGCAGCTATTCTCGGTACCACGAATGGAGATTACAAAGCAGCACTCAAGGCTTGGGATGACACTGTAGCAGGTAGGACAGCAGCATTCGAGTCCATCCTCGCAACCACAAATGGTGACTACAAGGCCGCTGTAGCCGCATGGGACGCGACAAGTCCCGGACGAGCAGCAGCCATCGAAGCTATCCTCAAAACCACGAACGGTGACTACAAGGCCGCGATCAAGACTTACCTTGATCAGGGCACAGCAGCAGCTACAGAGGCAGGCATCAGGACCATTGCAAACAAACAATATTCCGCCAGCATCAAACTACTCCTTGGGCCAGCACCCGCAATCCCTGCTGGAATTAGAGCACCAGCAGCGGCTAATGGCGCAATACTATCATCCGTGACAAATAGGGCCTCCCTATTGGCCGGGAACCTCCCCATGCAAGTAAAGGCGTTTGCAAATGGCGGGATTGAGCGTCATGTCGCACAGATAGCCCCCGCTGGAGCTATGAGGCTATGGGCCGAGCCTGAAACTGGGGGAGAGGCTTACCTACCTCTCGGAAAATCAAAGCGACCGCGCTCTCTCAAGATTCTTGAGCAGGTTGCTGAGATGTTCGGATTCTCGCTGGTCAAGGGGCTTAAGTTTGCAAATGGTGGAATTCTCTCCGGAATGAAGGCTAAATCTCCTTCAATCTCTAGGGAAGCCCTTTCCGCACGCACCACAGTGGCATCTATGGGATCAACAACCAGCCCAACAGTTATCACCAACGTTTATCCGTCTGCTGGCCTCAATGAGGAACAGGTCGCCAACTCAGTAAGTGAAAACATTTACTGGAAACTCTCTACTCAGGTTTAGGCCCAAAATGTATTTGAAGACTGACAGAATCGTAGTGACAATTAAAGACGTTGTGTTTCGCACCTACCGATCAGGTACAGTTGGTCAGTATGTTCTTGACCCAACTGCCCTGACGGGCTGGGACGACGGTACCAATATCCGCCGAAGCGCTACAGTGCGACCGGTGTCCGCTGGTGACTTTGCTGAGCCTTACACTTTCTCTGCCCGCGTTATAGCGCTGAGCGGGACTGCCGTTGCCAGAGACCGCTCCGAACTTCAGAGAATGCGTGATAACCTTGCGGGTCTCCTGAAGGAAGGCGAGTATGGGCAGATCTCCGTTGAAACCGCAGCAGGGACCCGCTACGCTACGGTGGGGCTGGAGGGCAAGGTTGAGTGGGTACAGCAGCTTGACAATGTTGCAGTGTTCAGGGTTGAATTCTATGCCCCGGACCCATACATCTACGGCTACGAGCAAGTCATAACAATTGGAACTGGCTCCGGAACCTCCGCTGGCGGCGGACTCACATACCCGCTGAAGTACGCTCTGGATTATAATGCTCAGAATAAAGAGCAGACCGCTTCCACCATCACCAACAACGGCAATGTTGCTGCATGGCCAAAGTTTGTGATTACAGGGGACTACTACTCCGGTTTTACTATTACGGATGGGAAAGACAAATCGGTGACCTACAACGGGATGGTCACCCCGCAATCTCCCGTCACCATCGATATGGCAAAAGGCACGGCGATGCAGAACCGAATCGATAAGAGCACAAACCTGTCTGAACGGGAATGGTTTTCTGTAGCCCCTGCCCAAACTATGAAGCCGAAGTTCCTACCTATAGCAGATGTGACCGGAGGGCCTGTCTGGCTCACCGGTTGGTGTGATATAATTATACGAGATACTTTCATATAGTATAGAAAATGAGGAATGACAGATGACTTCAGGATGGGGCGTTGACGCCACAGTAAACGGATCGGGAGACGTAACTTCTGGTACAGAATCTTCCGATGTTAGAAAGGTCTGGGGAGCGCTCTACTCTCCCGGCGTAGTGTCCGGTGCAACTATCACACGCTCGGCCAGCGCCATGACCTACCAAGTTGCTTCCGGAGTCGTAGCAATCAAGACTGTCACCGGAGAAGTAGTGATGACGCCCGTACAGGGTTCCACACTCACGGTAGCATCCCCTCCCGGAACCGGCTCCCGCTTCGACGTTATTTTTGCCCAACAGCGTTTTCCTTCGGACGGAGACTCTTACTCCATATACAGGTTCCTCTCCTTCACAACTGAGGCCGGTATCAGCCTACCTGCAAATAGTCAGGAAGTAAAACGCTATCAGGTTCTTGCTGGACCAGCCAACACCAACGCTGCCGTTCTCAAGGGTGGAGTCAACTATTCCATCCCATACGGAGCTAGCTTGGGGCGACTTCACTACTACCAGTACGCGTCAGGAATCGGCTCTGTTCTTCCACAGTTCCAGCGAGTAGGGGCTGGTAGCTTCTGGCTCCCTACAGATAGAAGAATCCGCTTCAAGGTTCACGCGGTGATGGGGGCCTCTAATGCATCTGGATTTGATAATTCGAAATACTGTGAGTATGGGTTCATCCCCAGCCTCAACACTTCGGACTTCATTCTCTGGTCTTCTGGAGGCTTGCACCAAGCGTGGCAGACATTTTACTTTGAAACAACTATCAATGCGCCTCAAGGGGAGAATACGTGTAGCATTATTCTCACCAAGCTGGTTGGCCCCGGAACCCCTGTTGTATACAAGGGTGCAGGTGGGGATGGTTACGGTCGAACCGGTATTGAATTCACCGTTGAAGATGTTGGACCGGCAGTTTAATGTGGACGGCACATCTCTTTCAAGTCAGCACAGGTCTGATTGGTCCTAAGCTACAGTGGGAGTCGATGGACTGGTCTATGGAGCTAAACGGTACTGAGAGTATCAACATGAGGCTACGCAAGAGCGAGCTTCCCAAAGTAGATCTCAAGTACTGGCTCTCCCCTTGGTGGGCGGGTGTCGTTGTGTTTTGGGGCAACAAACCCTTTGTAGCTGGGCCGATCATTACCCGTCCATCAGAATCATTTGATTTTGTGACCATTGGCTGTGGCGGAATACGCTCGGTTCTGGCAAAAAGACTGGTTTCTTATGAACCTGAGGGTGAGGACTTTGAGATAAAGTTCCCGACGTTGAGAATAAAACTCGAAGGGCTGTCTCTCGGCACTATCGCCAAACGTGTTGTAGACTACAGTCAGAGGAAGATGGGCGGGCAACTGCCGATCACTTACGCCCTCGCGGATATGGTGGGAAACCACGAGCGTACCTATAACGCCTTCAACGTTTCGAACATCAGTGGAGATGATGTCCTAACAAAACTGTCCAACGTGCTCGGTGGACCTGATATAATGTTTAGACCAAGACTTGTGCGTGACAACCTGCTCACATTTGATATGTGGACAGGAACGGACGGACAGCCAAGGATCGCCCAGAAGTACTCTCCGGTCTGGGACACTACCCCAGCCAAAGGGATGGTGACAAATATGAACGTCATTGTGACCGGAACATATCAGACCGACAGGGTATACGCCATTGGGGCAGGTCAGGACGAAGGAACAGTAATCAGAATTGCTACTGACCCTGCCCATACCAATAAAGGGTACCCGTTGCTGGAAACAACCATCAATGAGGGTAGCAGTGAAAACCCAACTGTGGTGAGGGACCACGCTCGTGCCGAGCTTTCAGCGAACAATGGTCCGCTTCTAGAGGTACAGATGACTGTTCGCGGTGACACGGATACCCCGTTCGGGACTTTCTGGCCCGGTGACTTGGTGGAAGTGGTAACAAAGGGTTGGCTCTCCCTCCCTGATGGTAGTACTCGAATGAGGCTACTTAGCTTGACCGGTGATCACACCAACAGCGTGAAAGTAAGTCTTCAGCTAGAAGACAAATTCACATAACGACATAACGATGAGGCAGTAAAGATGGTAGCACACAGACGTATTGGGCCAGACGGAGGATTCATCCGTGAGTTCACCGATGTCAGGAAAAGGGTTCAGCACCTTGAAACCCGCCCTTCGGGTAACATTGTCATCCGGGAGACGATGGAGACGACTGACCCTGTGACCGGCGTCAAAACTGTCTTCGGGGCGCTCCCTGATGGGACGTTTGGTATCCAGCCCTTCATTTTTGACATCACGCCTCCTCCAGTTGCTACGGCACCTACTGTATCGGTGATTCCCGGTATCTTCAGTGTCTCATGGGATGGACTCTTTGTCAACAACGGAGTACTCCCGCGTGACTTTGAATGTGTAAACATCATCGGGCACAAGATGAATGGTGCTGCCACTGTCTCAAGTGCACCCCTTGGAGCCATTACTCGCCCTCTCGACATCACCTACATTACTCAGGATGTCTGCCTTGTTGGTGAATACTGGCAGTTCTCCCTTGAGTCTGAGGACTACAACGGAAACAGGGCTGAATGGAGCGCCAGAAGCGCTACCGTTCGTATGGAGTCTGTTGTGTCCGACGCGGGCGTTACAGAGGCTCTTGAGGCCCTGCAAGAGGCCGCTGACGCTGCTGCACTTGCCGCGCAGGCCGCACGAGATGCTGCCGATGACGCACAGGATGATGCAGACGCTGTTGCCGCTAGCCTAACCTCAACAAATGCTGCGGTAGCCGCTGCTCAGCTAAAGGCTGATCAGGCATTCAATAACGCTGCCTCTGCCTCCACTGCGGCTGGGGAAGCGCAGACAACTGCATCAGGCAAAAACCGTAACTGGTACATTGACACTCCTCCTACAGGAATCGGCCATAAAGATGGCGATCAGTGGTTTGATACCAATGACGGAAACCGTCTGTACCTCTGGAAGGGTGAACCAGATAACCAGTGGGTAAACTTCCAAGACGCGGCTATTTCTGCCGCCTCTCAGGCTGCTACAGGTGCGCAGGCTTCCGCCGATGGTAAGAGCACAAATTACTATGAGCCGATAGCGCCCACCAACGTCCCAGTCGGTAAGATCAAAAAGGGAGATACATGGTACGACACTGCCAATGGGTACAGACTCTCCACATGGAGCGGGACCGCATGGCAGACCACTCAGGATATGGCCGCAGCGCTCCTTGAGACTGCCACCAAGTCTGTAGTCTACACTCAGAACACTACGCCTCCTGTGGCAGCACGTCTGCCTCAGACAATCTGGAATGATACAAGTCTAGGTCTTGACAAGATTGTTGTCAAGGTCTGGATCGGTTCGCCAACCAACGCATGGACTGCGCTAGCGGACAAGGCGGCTACTGAAGCACGTTCAACTGCTGATGCCAAGAGCGAGACCATCTATTCTGATACTGCCCCAAGCGTTGCTCAGCGCCTCCCACAAAACCTTTGGATTGATACCACAGGTGGAATCAACATCAATAAGCGCTGGGATGGGAGTGGTTGGGTTGTAGTTGTTGACTCTCGTATACCGGCCACCGCCACGGCTGTAACTGCTGCTGACGGCAAGGCTCAGACTGCTCTTGACACTGCGCTGGCTAAAGGTACAATATATACTCAGGCCTTCGCACCGCCTGTCGAAGCACGCCTTCCGCAGAACCTATGGGTAGACACGTCTCTAGGGCTGAATAACTCTGTCACCAAGTACTGGAACGGAGCTTGGACAGCAATAGCCGATAAGGTTGCAACTGACGCTGCCACGCTTGCCGGAACTAAATCCCAGATCATCTACGGGGCCACAGCGCCTACCGGTGTAAACGCAAACGTACTTACACTATGGATCGACACAACTGGTGGGGCCAATACGCCCAAGAAATGGGTATCTGGCACGACTTGGGCTGCTATCACTGATAAGGTCGCCACGGACGCCGCTGCCCTCGCTGCCACCAAAGGTAAGGTTCTTATTCAGTCTGATACGCCTGCTGCTGCGGACCAGCTTATTCAGAACCTCTGGATTGACACCACAGCGGGTGTAAATATCCCGAAGCGCTGGAACACGTCTGGCAACTCTTGGGATATCGTAACTGACAAGACTGCCACCGATGCGGCTGCTGCTGCCTCTGCTGCACAGACAACTGCAAACACCGCCGTAACAAACGCTGCTACCGCTGATAGTAAGGCAGTAACAGCCCAGACCGCTGCGGGCACTGCCTCCTCTGCTGCCTCTGCTGCACAGACAACTGCAAACACCGCCGTAACAAACGCTGCTACCGCTGATAGTAAGGCCGCTCAGGCGCTTGCTGATGCCCTCGCTGCAAATAACCTTGCTGTATCTAAGGGTAAGGTACTTTACCAGACTAGCGCACCAACCGGTGTAGATGCAAACCTCCAGACTCTCTGGATCGACACAACTTCAAACCTCAACACACCTAAACGATGGATATCCGGGACCACATGGAATGCCGTCACAGATAAGGTGGCTACTGACGCTGCCTCTCTTGCGGCTACCAAGGGTAAGATCATCTACAGCACCACCGCCCCTACAGGGCTGGACGCTAACCTCCTTACACTATGGATCGATACCACAGGAAACGCTAATACTCCAAAGAAATGGGTCTCCGGGACCACATGGCAGTCGCTGACTGACAAGGTTGCCTCCGACGCTGCGGCTCTTGCTGCAACAAAGGGTAAGATTCTTTTCCAGACTACAGCACCGACAGGTGCAGATGCAAGCCTTCTCACGCTCTGGATTGACACTACAGGTGGTGCTAATACACCCAAAAAGTGGGTATCAGGTACAACATGGACCGCGATCACCGACAAGGTGGCTCTGGATGCCGCTCAGGCGGCTGCTGCTGCCGCTCTAGCGGCCTCGGGGGCACAAGGTACAGCAGATACTGCTGTCACCAATGCGGCAACCGCACAGACGCTCGCACAGCAGGCTTTCAATAACGCCGCACTTGCTTCTACTGCTGCTGGGACTGCACAACTCGCTGCTGACGGCAAGAGTACCGTCTGGAATCAGGATAACGCCCCGGCCGGTACGGGACACCGTGCAGGAGATCTCTGGTTCGACACCAACGACGGCAACAAGCCGTACGTCTGGGTGATCACCGGTACGCCTGCTTGGACTTCGGCACGTGACGCGACAATCGCTACTGCTCAGATAAAGGCTGATACAGCCTTCACTATAGCCAACGGCAAGACTACCACATACTATCAGGACGCACAGCCCTCTGGCGGAACTTACGTCAAGGGTGATATGTGGTTTGATACCAATGATGGGAATAAACCATACGTCCACAATGGGACTATATTCGTTGTGGCGCAGGACGCTGCCATCTTTGAGGTACAGCCTGCCGTTACCACCGCGATCAGCAACGCTGCCAACGGTAAGAACAAGGTAGTCTACTCTACTCTTGACGCCTCCGGGACAGGCTATGTCGCTGGCGACACTTGGTTCAAGCGTGACGGTGCTGGTACAATCATTGCTCAGTGGGAATTCACCACGTCATGGCAGTCCCGCACTATCAACGAGGCGGTCATCGGCAACCTCAGCGCCGGAAAGATCGTTACAGGTACACTCGATGCTGACCGTCTGGGAGCCAATACTATCTCGGTTGAGAAGCTTTTGGTGGGTTCTTTCGATAACGTAATATCTGACCCGTCATTCCTTGCTGGGAACTTGGCTTGGCCTGCTATCTCGTCCTCAACTCTATTGCCGACGGGCGGTCTGAACGGCGCACCTGCACTACGTCTAACTGGTAACAGTGTAGTCGCTTCGCTATACAACAAGCCTCAGGCTCTCCCAGTTGACGGTGGCGCGTCTTTCAAGCTGTCCACTCGATTCAAAACATCTGCTGCACTGGCCGCTGGAAGTATCTGGGTATTTGCCCGTTGGAGGAACGCGGCAGGTACATACACGTACACCGATGTTGAGTCTGTGCTGTCGGTGACAGGTGTATGGACTGACCTCACCGGCCTAGTCACCGGGCCTGCTGACGCGGTATCTGTCTCATTTGCTGTCAGTATTCGTGCAAACGTCACAGCCGGTCAGTACGTTGACTTCGATTTCGTCTCTGCAATCCGTGCCGCCAACGGGAAACTCATCGTTGATGGTGCAATCACCGCAGGATCTGCTATCATCGGCAACGCTGCAATCGGCAATGCTCATATTGCAGACATACACGCTGATAAGATCACAGCGGGCACAGTTGCCGCTGCCCGTCTCGATGCAGAAACCATCAAGGCCAAGCTCATCGATGCCTCTTTGATCGATGCTGTAGACATCCTTGTCTCAGGGTCCATCACGGCAGCCAACGGTATCATCGGATCTATCGATGCCTCAAAGATCTCCGTAGGAACACTAGCTGCTGCTCGAATCGGTGCCAAGTCTATCACAGTTGACAAGCTACTTGTCTCATCCTCTGATAGCCTAATAGTTGAGGGTGATTTCGGCGGATCTGGCGCTAGCTGGGAGCTTCCAACTAACTTCATTATCAACGCGACCGCTGGGCGTAACTCGCTCCCGGCCATGGTTATCACCAACACTGCATCACTCCAGACATCCTACAACGCAGTCGGTGCGCCTACTAAGGTTGCCATCGAAACCATGTCGGACGTTGCAAATGCATACCGTATCACCGGCTGGGTGAAGACATCTGTGTCTGCCCCTGCGAATAGTGTGCTGCTCAACGTCAGGTTCCGCCTGTCTACAGGATCATACGCGACACTACAGAGTGTTACGTACACTACAGGTACACCGGCTGTTGCTACAATCATCCCGGCTAACACTTGGGTTGAGATCAATGGAATGGTTACAGCCCCGGCCAACACTATCTCGGTTGCTTTCTCTGTGTCAACTACGTCTGCACTGGCTACGGGTACAACCACGTTTGATATGATCTCTGCTACTCGTGCTTCCAGCGGCGAGCTAATCGTTGACGGAGCCATTGACGGTAAAACTATCACTGGTGCACTTATCCAGACGATTGTTACGGCTTCGCGCGGTATAAAGTTGACCAGCACCGAGCTTGCAGGCTATGATGCTTCTGGAGTCAAGAACTTCTCCCTTACATCTGCCGGTGCCCTTACGATCAAGGGTGACATCACTTCTGGCTCTACCATCACAGGTGCCCGACTAACCGGTACCGGGATCGAAACTTCGGCCACTGCTCTTAGCGGTGTAAAGCTGTCATCCTCTGGAATCACAGCATACAACAGCAGCAATGAACTCACCTTCCGTGTAGATGCTGCCACCGGTCTTGTTGAAGCCCCCGGCCTGAAGGCCAATACCATCAAGGGCGATATGATTGACGCGGGAACTATCTCCGCGAGTAAGCTGATCATCGGTGCCGGTGACAACCTGATCCCTGATCCGGGCTATCAGGTCGCCAACATGACAGCAATGCGTAACTCTGCCTCCACAATGGCCGTGTCCAAAAATGTCACAACTGGTAACCTTGATCTGGTCCTGCCGGGAACAGGTAACTATTACCTTCGCCCGACAGGCATTGCTCAAACTGCTGCTGCGTTCGCTGACTGGCTCCCGGTTAGCCCCGGAGAGTCATATCTCTTCTCGGCTACAATATCCACATCCGGCACAGGAGATCTGCGCTTCACTGGTCGTACAAAGGACGGCTCTGCAACCAGCATTGCGTTCTCAACCCTGAGTGCGTATCCGACAATCGTATCGGGTGTCCGCACCTATTACAAGGGAATCGTCCCGGCTGACTGCTACTGGATGTTGCCTGAGATCCGTCTCTCAGGGTGGACCGGAACCGCTACAATTGCACCTAACGCTATGAGCCTTCGCCAGATGGCTACAGGTGAGCTAATTGTTGACGGAGCCATTGACGGTAAGACTATCACAGGCGCTTTGGTCCAGACCGAAGCGACTGCCTCACGCGGAATCAAGCTTACCAGTGCTGAACTGGCTGGCTATGATGGTGCTGGAGTCAAGAACCTATCGCTCACGAGCGCTGGAGTTCTCACCCTCAAAGGTGCCATCGAAACAGGCTCCACCATCACAGGTGCAACGATGACCGGTAGCACTGTGCAGACATCTGCAACTGCTCTCAGCGGTATCAAGATGGCTTCTACAGGAATCAAAGCTTACGATGCTGGCAACAACCTAACGTTCCACTTGGACGCCACCACAGGCCTTCTAGAGGTTCCGGGCATCAAGTCCAACGCCATCACTGGCGATTTGATCGCGGCCAACACTATTACTGCCGATAAGGTTATTATTTCTGGGTCAAACCTCCACACGGACCCCGAGTTCCGCGATACAGGTAGCTGGTTCACAGATCCGGGTATTACGTTCTCGGCTACCGGTGGGCGTACTGGCGGTGCAATCATGACGATTGCTACCAACTCTGTGCAGACTGGTGCATATTACGCTACTAGCTCTCCTACTAAGCGTATGCCTGTTGTGTCCGGAGGGTTCTACCGAGTGTCTGTATGGGTCAAGGGCAGCGTTAACATACCTATTGGTGGGGCATCCATCTACCTCAGGGCGTACAAACCTGACAATACTTGGTCACAGTCTACACCTACGAACATCAGCAACACGTCTATAATCACTTCCGGTGTTTGGACAGAGATCTCAGGAACGTTCGAAATACCCGCTGGGTATACACAGGCCACGGCTGGCCTCTACAAGCAGTCACTATACACGACTGGCACAACAGTATTCTCTGACCTGTTTGTTCAGCAGGCGTCTTCGGGAGTACTTATCGTGAACGGGGCCATCACCACCAACCACATGACCTCTGGCACAATTGATGCTGGTGTTCTAACCGCTGGAAGTATTACAGGTCTTCAGATCAAGGCAGGCACCATATCTGCCCAAAACATGTTGGTCACCAGCCAAGACAACCTTGTCGAGAATGGCGGATTTGAGTACGACTTTACCCAGTGGTCCTCATACACGGCTGCGTTTACGGTTGATGCCACTGCTGGTAGGCTGGGAGGTAAGGCTCTCAAGGTTACCGGAATTACTGCCAGAAACTTTGGCCCGGTCAGTGATGCGTATACCGCTATCGAGAATGCCAACGACCAGTTCCGTCTCTCAGGGTGGATAAAGACTACGGCCACAACAGGGCATCGCGCAGAGCTTTGCCTATACTACTACAACGCTGGCGGAACCCTCCTATCTAACACCAACTATAACGTTGAACCTACCGGGAACGTGGACTCTACGGGGACTGTTGCTAGTCCTCCCGGAATCCCGCTGGACAGCACATGGAGGTACTTCTCCAAAATGTTCCAGCCTCCCGCTACTGCTGCTAAGATGCGCGTTCGTCTCAACTCAACCATGACTTCATCCGGCAACACCATGTGGTTTGATGACATCTCACTTGTCCGTGCTGCTGGTGGAAGCCTCATTGTTGATGGCGGCATTTTGACACAGCACATGACATCTGGTACAATTGATGCTGGTGTGCTGACCGCTGGGTCCATCACTGGTACTAAGATTGCCGCCAAGTCTATCGCTGTGGACAACCTAGTAGTGTCTTCGACTGACAACCTTATCGTGGAAAGCAACTTCGAACACCCAACGACTCCGGGTTCTTCGTGGACACGTGGTACCAACCAGATCATCCAGCCTACAGGTGGACGCTCCGGTGCAGCAGCCATGCGTCTTACTGGTACAACTTCTATCAACTACACCTACAACTTGGCTAATAAGGTGACTGTGGATGCTGACAACAGATTCAGGGTCTCCATGTGGGTCAAGACCAACGTTGCATACGCAACAGATAAGATCCGCTTTGGCATCAAGCCTTGGTCGGGAACAACACTGAATACTAACGTTGCACTATTCCGTAACTCGTCTGTAACCACCAGTCCCGCATATGTTCCGGGGACAAACACTTGGACACAGATCAGCGGTATCACGGACGCACTCCCGGCAGGGACTACGGCTGTTGAGTTCTTCATCAACTGCTCATCCCCATCAACGTCTGCTTATGTGGACATCGACTCTGTTGCTGTGACTCGCGCTGCTGACGGAAACCTCGTGGTTGATGGAGCTATTGACGGTAAAACCATCACAGGTGCTCTCATTCAGACAACTGCTACGGCAGATCTTGGTGTGAAGCTTGACGGACTCGGCTTGAGGGCATATGACCCTGCGGGGAACACTGTGTTCGATATGAGTTCGACAACAGGGAACGTTCTTGTTACAGGAAAGTTCCAGACCGGCGATGCCGCTGCTGGAATTATCATGGATAGCTCCATCTGGGAGGGTAAGCCGGGACTCCTATTCCTGACTGGGACATCGGAGGAACTCAAACCTGTCATCTTCGCGGCGGCCCCTACTAGTACGACCTTCGAAACAGGTGCGTTGGTACTTCTTGGGACAGAGATGGTGACCAACTCGACAGGTCGCTCGCAAATCAAAATATCCCCAGAAGGTGGCGGTACGCGTATCAGTAACGCCTTCGGTCCCTACAACGGGACGGCTGTTGAGGTAGGAAATGCGGGGCAGGTTTACGCGAATGCTGGAACTGAGTTGATCCTTAGGGGTGACACTATTGAACTACGTGGTAAGACTAGGGCAGGCGGGGCGTCTAATGATACAATAGTCTACGGACAGACAGCGATGACCCAGTCTACGGGCGGAACGTACACGTGCACCTATTTTGCACCTGCTCCGACAGGGGATAGGAAGCCGTTCGTTACCGCCGATGGTGTCGCCCCAGCCCAATTTATCACCCAAGTCAGGTCTGCTGCGGGCTTCACTATCGTATACTCCAGCCCAGCAAACAACAACCTAAGCTTCAACTATATGGCAGTATGGAGAGACTAAATGACAGAATATACAGTACAAAAGATTGACGGAGTTGAGTACATCATCCTCCAACAAGGTACCGCGATCCATCAAATTGATGTGGGGGCCATATCTTCGTGGGGCGTTCTGCTAGGTACCACAGATACTCGGGAGATCCTTGAGGCCATCCTCAAGGAGGGAAGATCGTCGGAAAATCTAATTGACTGGGAAGAACTCTATAGCGCTCTTGGGAATAATCTGGATGAGATGTCTAAGGCGGGAGTCCCGGTGGAATTCTCCGAGATTCTGCTAGATCCGGAACTAGGTTCTCCGGTTCCCGGAAAGGATAAGGTGGATAGGTTGGAAAATGCCCGTCAGAAGGTGAGGGATGATGTCGCTGATGCCCCAGACGGAGCGATACTTCTTACTTCAAAAATGTGTGACGAGATTCGGGAAGAGATCCTTTCCCAGAAGCCTGAGAGGCTGGAACAAGCTCGTCTTGACTTCATTGATGAACTATCCCCTGAATACGAGATACGACCTGTGGCCCCAGTCCAAGATGAGTCTTCCGTCTTCCAAACCGGTGGCGTGGATGAGGTATAATAGATGGGTACATACGACGAAAGAAGATAGACATGTCAGCACTACCCACAATCGACCCGCTCAAGGTTGCCCAGCGCTCCATTCAGAAGCTGGAAGCAGGCCTCAAGGAATCCCAGAACAACGAAACCCATCTAGAGATTCTGGCTGAGGCTCTTCGCGACGAGCGGGATGAGCTTGATACTAAGCTCACGGAGGCTCTCTCCAAGCTTGCAGGGCTTGAGACAACAGCGCTGGACCCCACACAGGTGGAGAATATTACTACTCTCCCGTAATACATCACCACCAATAGAGAGGCAGGTCTTCGGACCTGCCTTTCTGCATTGTCGTTTCTTTCATACGATATAATAGAAGGTAGACCCGTTACCAGATTAGCGTGGCTTTGACAAATTGATGAGAGAAGTATGACATGAAATATTACGTAAGAGACGGCGTAAGAACCCTAGAATTCAGTGGTGCCAAGCTTGCCGAAAGTTCCAGCAGAGAACCGGGAAAGCCCCGATGGGTAGAGTTTGAACTCTACAAAACTCCAAAGAACCAGTACGTCCTCGCAAGAATCGGTGTCAGTGTTTTCTACCACTCCGAAGATTGCCAAACAGTATCACGAAATAAGCTCTCCGCAGTAGACGGCGCAGAACTCTCTCCCGCATATGTTCCGTGCGGTTTCTGCTCGCCGGATCGTATGGACGTGGACGGTGTCTACCCTGAAACACCGCGTTACTCAGCCTACGTTTGCACAGATTCCGTTGGTGTGGTAGCATCGTTGATGAAGAAAGACAACAACAGCACCGAGTACCTGACCAATGTTGCACGTCGCCTCCTGACTGAGGCCTCCAGACTTGATCTGGATATCCGTGACGCCTTCTACACAGATCGCATCGAGTAGACTTTCGCCCTCAACCATGCTACAATGTAGGCTGACGAAAGGACACTATGTATATTATTCTTGACCGACCCTCTAATGACGAGTTCGACCGGATCTACGACCACATCAACAACCTTGACGATAAGATTATTGGCTCTGATACGGATGCTGAGGAGTACGTTCCGAACGGACCTGAGCATGTGGTCTACCCTATCAACCAGTTGGCGGAAGAGCCAGACCGATGGTCAAGCCTCTACCTCGCCTCCCTTGGTGCACGACTCTACAGTAACCATGTAGACGAAAACCACTGGATGTTCAACTCCCCCATCTTCGCTGGGCCGATCCCTGCTGCCGACAAGACCCGCAAGGTTGCCGTTGACGGAGCCTTTGCTGAGGGTCGGGCTAGCTATTTCCGCCAGTTTGGTGTAAACTATATTGGTCGTGCAAATGTTGATCCGCAGAACATCTTCGTTCTGGACAACAAGAAGGGTAATCCCCTTCATGACCCGATCAAGGATGCCTCTCTGGAGGCCCTGTACGCCTCTCTCCCGGACGATTGGTGGCAGTTGTGTGGATTTGTATCCACGCCTAATATCAAGCGGCTAGAGGCCTTTTTTGAGGCTGTCCCTAGCATCATCCCGATTGCCTTCACCACTGGTGCGAAAGCCAAGATTAGCTTCTGCGGCTTTGACTATGTGGACGGCATTGCTCCTAACCCTGACTCGACGTATGGGGTCCGGGTTCGGGATTCGGTCAACCGTCTCAGCTACAGGTTGAGCCTCACACCTGAACAGCGTGAAGCCTATGAAAAGGCTGAGGAAGACCAAAAGCTGGAGCATGAGCGGCGAACAGCGCTAGCTCGAAAGAGGGCGCTCGGAATAACAGAATAATACAACACAACAAAAGGAAATAATGCCGAGACTACCGGAAGACACGAGCCTTAGGCTTGTGACATGTATTGATGATCTCTTCGACATGAAGAGATGGATGGGCGAGCGGCGTGATGTGCTTGGACTCGACACCGAAACATCAGGTCTAAATCCTTGGGAACCGGGGGCTAAGCTGAGGCTGGTCCAGATCGGGGACCATCGAGCGGGCTGGGCTGTGCCGTGGGAAGGCTGGGGAGGCGCGGCCATTGAACTTATGGACGCGTGGACTGGAGATTTCACACTTCACAACGCCTCATTCGATGCCAAGTGGCTCAAAGTCCACGCGAACTGGGATATGCCTTGGGACAGGACTCACGACAGCATGATCATGACCCAGATCGAGAACCCTTCCATGCCTGCCGACCTGAAGACGCTATCCACTCGATACGTCGATCCGATGGCTGATGCTGGGCAGAAGGATCTCAAGGCTGCAATGAAGGCCCACAACTGGACATGGGCGACCATTCCGGTGGATTTCCCGGCCTACGCCTTGTACTCAGCACTTGATCCTGTGCTGGCTGCTCATTTGTGGAGCCATTTGAGAACAGATCTCTCTTTCCCGGTAGCCTATGACCTTGAAATGTCCGTTCGCCGTATCTGTACGGAGATGGAGATGAATGGTATGCGCGTTGACCTTGAGTATTCCCAGAAGCGGTTCGATGAACTGAAGCTTCAGGTGGAGCAGGCCAAGGCGTGGGCCAAGGAAAACTGGGGTATTGCTATCGGTTCCAACCCTCAGCTTGCCAAATTCTTCGAGGAAGATCTTGGGGCGAAGTTCGAAGTTTTTTCAAAGACTTCAGGTAAGCCCTCTGTGGACAAGAATCAGATGGAACTCTTTCTCCACTCTGAGGATGACACCGTTCGTTCGGTAGCACGGTTCATCAACGAAACCCGTAACGCGGACAAGATGTCGAACAGCTACTTCAAGAACTTCCTTGAGATGAACAACGATGGTATTGTGCACCCGTCTGTAAAGACCATGGGCGCACGTACCGGACGTATGTCGGTGACCTCTCCTGCCTTGCAGACCATCCCTAAAGATGATACGATGGGTGTACGTAAGGCTTTCATCTCCCGTAATCCGGGCGATATCTTGATCTCCTGTGACTACTCTCAGGTTGAAATGCGTCTTCTGGCGCACTTCTCCGGAGATGCTGCTCTTCAGGCTGCATTCAAGGAAGCTGACCTGACCGGTGGAGACTTCTTTGTATCCATTGGCCGACAGGTGTACAATGATCCTACGTTCTCTAAGAAGGACCCGCGTCGTGGTCTCATGAAGGGTGTCATGTATGGAGCCGCTTATGGTTCCGGCATCCAGAAGATGGCTGACACCGCTGGTGTCCCATTTGACGAGATGAAGAAGGTATCTGACGATATCTTCGGAGCATACCCCGGAATCAAACGGTTCATGCAGGAAACTGAAGCCTTGGGCAAGCAGCGTGAAGAGTCTGAAGGCGTCGGCTACATTGTAACCGGAACCGGACGGCACATCCCCGCTGATCCGGGTAAGATGTATACCCTTACGAACTACACGCTTCAGGGAACTGCGGCGGAACTGATGAAGAAGGCCATAGTAAGATTGGACGCGGCGGGCTATGGTCCGTACCTCCAAATGGCCATCCACGACGAGATGATCTTCTCCATGCCTCCAGAGATGGTGGAGAAGGCTCTTCCTGAGATTGAGGCAATTATGTCCTACTGCAATGGAGAATTTGCTGTTGACCTTCCGGCTGAGCCTGAAGTGATTGGTGAGTGCTGGGGGTTGAAGTACGCCGCATGAAATTTTGTAAGTGTGGTTGCCGCTTCCTGCTCTCCATCGACCCCGGATTCTTGACAGGTGTCTGCATGATCGACTTGATCGATCCGGAGAACCCTGTCAAGGTCTGGGCGGCGGAAGTGACAATGGAGGAATTCTATGATAAGATCGAAGACCTCATCAAGCAGGAATCCACACATGTGGTCTTCGAACGCTTCAAGATTACTGAGGAAACTCCGGACTCTCCATGGTCGCTTGAACATATCGGAACAATCAAGCTCTTCTGTTACCGGTATGGGAAGAAGTGGGATCAACAGACACCATCCGATGCAAAGGAGTTCTCCACCAGCGAAAAACTGCAATCCGTTGGATTCTGGCACGTCGGTGGGGATGGACACGCAAACGATGCTTTCCGCCACGCCATGCTGTGGTACGTGCGCCGGAATGCCCGTTGGACAAAGAAGCTGCTTGTGTGATAGAATAAGGGACTACAGAGAAAATAACAGGTAATAATGGCAGAAATTTATGCTGAGATCGATGAGAAACATCCTCACAAAATCAAGATATCGGAGTTCGAGTGGAAGTACAAGGTTCTTCTGAACAATGTCCCTTCCTCGCATTTCAACTCCAAAGGTTCCTACTGGAACTATAGCCTTACATGGCAAACCTGTCTAGCCCTTCAGAACACCTTCAAGGAGAAACTGGAGGTAGGCCCGAATCTCAAAGCATGGATGATGGACCTTTACGGGAAGACCGTACTGCCAGCCTATAACATGCGCATGGAGATCACGCCTCAGGGCTGGGAAGAGATCATGCCCGACATTGGGCTGTATCCTCACCAGAAGGGTGACGTAGCGTTCCTGACTACGGTCAAGCGTGGTATGCTGTTCAACGGCATGGGTAGTGGCAAGTCCATCTCATCCATGTCCGCTGTCCGGTTCCACGCTGCAAACGGTGCTGATGTGTTCCCGATGCTCATTGCCTGCCCGAACTCCACAAAGTTCTCGTGGGCCAAGGAGATCGAGAAGGCATGGCCGGGACTGAAGATCCACGTGATCGATGGTAACGCAACCCAACGGCGCAAGCTGCTGGAGGAGGAAGCGCATATCTATATTTTGAACTGGGAGAGCATTAGGTCACACTCCAAGCTCAAGGCTTATGGCCCTGTTGCTTTGAAGCGTTGCCCGGAATGTAAGGGACTTGATCATACCGTAAAGGTGACCTCCTGTGAGGCCCACGTGCGGGAACTGAACAACATCCAGTTCAAGACCGTGATCGGTGACGAGATCCACCGCATCAAGGACCCAGCATCAAAAACCTCTCGGGCCTTCAAGGCCGCTACAGGTGACGCAGAATTCAGGATTGGACTGTCGGGTACCCCGATTGCTTCTACCCCTGAGGATCTGTTCTCGCCGCTGAACTGGCTGTTCCCGGAGGCCTACCCTTCCAAGAAGGACTACATCGAGCGGTTCTGCCTCACAGCGGAATCCGGCTGGGGACCGAAGATCGTCATTGGTCTTCGTCCTGAGATGGAGCAGGAATTCTTCTCGGGCATTGATCCGTTCACGCGGCGCATGGCCAAGGAAGTGATCCTGCCGTTCCTGCCACCAATCGTGTACGAACGTCGCGACGTGGTGATGGGCATCAAGCAGGCCAAGGCCTACAAGCAGATGCAGGAGCAGATGATTGCCGAAGTCTCTGACGGTGAAGTTGTCTTTACAACCTCTCCGCTGACCAAGGCTACCCGGATGCTCCAGTTCTCTTCCTCATACGCTGAGGTCGAGTACAGGGATGTCTACGACGCTGAACTGGATATGGTGGTCAACAAGCAGTACGTCCGCCTGTCTGACCCGTCGTGTACACTTGACGCGTTCATGGATGACCTCTCCGACTACGGTGACGAATCATTGGTAGTCTTTGCAGTATCTTCCCAGCTTATCAACATGCTATCAGCACGTCTCGAAAAGCTAAAGATCCCGCACGGACTTATTACCGGTGATCAGGATGCCAAAGAGCGAGAAATGCATATGATGAATTTCCAAGCCGGGAAGACAAAATACATCCTGTGCACCATTGCTGCCGGTGGCACCGGTATTACCCTCACAAAGGGCAGTACAGCCGTCTTCCTTCAGCGTTCTTGGTCCATGATCGATAACCTTCAGGCTGAGGCGCGAGTACACCGTATCGGTTCGGAGATCTATGACTTCATCCGAATCGTTGATTACGTCACCAAGGACACGTCTCAGGAGGTCGTAATCCAAGCCGTTGCCGAAAAATCTGACCAGCTAGAGAAGATTCTACGCGACAAGGTTCTCCTTGAGAAGTATCTAAGGGGAGAACTATCCGAAAAACCAGATAACCAGAAAGACGCCGCATGACTGAACAGCCCGTAGATATTGACAAGATGGAACTCACTCCCGTAGAGTTCCGCAGTGACGTGAAGGCCGTCCTCATGGATTCCATGGGCGGGGAAGGCTCTATCGTCCGCAGAGCGCGTGTAAGTACTGAAGGGGCCGGAAGTGTCAAGATCCCTCAGGCAGTCCTTGAGGGGTCCGATCTGGGCCTCCTGAAGTGGCTCTACCGGAACCAGCACGGCACGCCGTTTGAAGGTCCGGAGTTTGAGTGGTACTTTGAAGTACCGATCTTTGTCTCCCGCCAGATCGTCAAGCATCGCCTCTCGTCCATCAATGAGGAATCAGGCCGGTATCGTGAGATGAAGGGTGTATTTTACGTTGTCCCTGAAGAGGGCCGTAGCATCGTTCAGGTCGGCAAGACTGGAGACTACGAGTTCGAAGAAGGCCGTCCAGACCAGCTTGAAGCCCTCCGTGGTGTGCAGATGGGGATGGCTGAGGCTGCTTGGATCAACTACCAGAAGCTGATTGCCTACGGTATTTCCAAGGAGGTTGCTCGAATGCACCTTCCTGTCAGCCTTTACTCGTCCATGTACTTCAAGGTGAACCTTCGTTCGCTGCTCAACTTCTGCTCACTCCGCAAGGATTGGGGAGACACAGCCGTACACGCTTCAAAGGCACAGCACGAGATCGCACTCCTGACGGATCAGATCGCTGAAGTACTCAAAGAAAAGGTCCCTAACGTATGGAATCTCTTCGTGGAAAGCGGCTATCAGGCCGTTTGACATATAAACAAAGTTAGGCTAAAATGGAGTATAACACAGAGCCTTTCTTGGGGAGAAATCCGGAGTCGGTGTCAATCACCAACTCCGAGATTCAGACCTTCAAGGATTGCAGGCGCAAGTGGTGGCTAGGTAACTATCGTGCCTTGAAGCCGAAAAAGAAGACGGTCATGGGACCTTTGTCCCTTGGTAACCGTGTTCACAACTCCCTTGAACTGTACTACACTACTGGTGAGAATCCTGTGGACGCTTACGAGCGGTTCAACAGGGCTGACAACCAACTCTTCCTTGCCTCTCCGGATGCTTCATTTCCGGAGAACGTGAAGAAGTACAACAGTGAAGCAGAACTGGGACGTATCATGCTTGAGGGCTATATGGACTGGATGAGGGATGAGAATCCCGATGCTGATATTGAGGTTATCGGCGCAGAGCAGAAGCTTTCCTACCGGCTTACCGACTTCGACCCGCGTGTTGAGATCATGGGTAAGACGGACCTCAAGGTGAAGAGGCGTTCCAACGGTAAGCACGCGTTGCTTGACCATAAGACGGCTCAATCCTTCAGCATGTATTACGAAACCTCTCACATGTCTGAGCAGCTTATGCTCTACGTCATGCTTGAGAAGCTGGACACCGTGAATGGTGATCCAAAGGTTGACGGCGGAATTTACAGCCTTATCAAAAAGGTCAAACGTTCCGGCACAGCCAAGCCCCCGTTCTATGAACGACTCGACGTGCGCTTCAACGACAAGCAGCTACAGTCATTCTGGATTAGGACTTTGGGTACTGTTCGTGATATAATGGAGGTACGAGATCAGCTAGACGCTGGCGGTGACCACAGGTTTATCGCTTATCCTAGCCCCACACGAGACTGCACTTGGAAGTGTGACTTCTTCAAGGTCTGCACAATGTTCGATGATGGCTCGTCTGCGGAAGCTATGCTGGAAGATTTCTATGAGCCAGTAGATCCCAATGCTCGATATGAAGATACAAATGATACACCATAAGAAAGCGGTACTAAATGTCCGATAGAGCACTAAGTATTCTTGTGCATGGACTGGCTGGAGCAGGTAAAACTACCTTCGGAGCCACTGGCCCAAAGCCTATTCTCATCCTTGACGTTGAGAAGGCTGCACGATTCATCAAGGGCCGTAAGGTCAAGTGGAATCCACTCGCTGATGCCCCTCCCGTTGCTGACGGTAGTTGGGATATTTGCACGGTCTCCGTTGACTCTTTCGACAAGGCCCTGAAAGCCTATGAGTATCTGAAGAGCGGTCGTCACCCGTTCAAGACTGTTGTCGTTGACTCCATCTCTGAACTACAGTCTAAGGCTGTAGAGAAGATCAAGGGTCGCCAGCAGCTTCAGACTCAGGACTGGGGAAAGCTTCTTTCCGCAATGTCGTTCTTCTGTCGAGATCTTCGTGACCTCACGGATGACGAGAACATTATTGAGGCAGTCATCATCACCGCCATGTCTCGCGACTACGACGGTATTATCAAGCCCTATCTTCAGGGCCAGATTGCCTCTCAGGTTCCGTACTGGATGGACATCACAGGTTACCTGTATGTCACTCAGGCTCCGGACCCTGCAACGGGGGAAATCAAGGATACCCGCAACCTTCTGATCGGTAATCACCCTAACTACGAGGCTAAGTCTCGTGTTCCGGGTCTGCCAACAGTGATTGGTGATCCTGATGTCTCCCGAATGCTGAACGAAATCTTCGGTGAAGACGTAGCCCAGCAGAGTTTCGCGGACCCGACTCATGTTGCTCCAGTTGAGCAGCCTGTTCCGGTGGCCTCGGGGATGCCTGAAAAACCAAGCATCTAGTAGTAATAATCAACAACCTAGCACAACAAAACACTAACAACAAGAACTGAACTAAGGAATAACAATGCCCGCAATGGACTGGACAACTCTCAGGAACAAAGCTGAAGAAGGCGCAAAGGAATTTGCTCTTCTCGGTGAAGGTATGTACACCTTCGTCATCAAGGACGCGGCCAAGGTCGGCCAGACAAACAAGGAGAACCCCAAGTTCTCCATCAACCCTTCGGTCGAATCCGGTGAGCGTGCGAACGCCCGAGTCTGGCACGACTTCTCTGTAAGCGACAGCGCTTACGCAATGAAGACCTACTTCTTCGGTGAACTGGCCGCTCTCGGCCTTGGTAACGATTTCTTCGACACCAACCCGACTGAACAGCAGATCGCACAGGCTCTTCAGGGTCGCCGCTTTGTTGCTGAGATCTTCCACGAGACCGGCAACGACAATGTGGTACGCGCTAAGATCAAGAGCGGGTCCATCCAGCCTGCTGTTGGTGCAGCACCCGCAGCCGGTGTTCCCGGTGGCCTGCCTGCTGCCCCTGTAGCGGCCTCTCACAGCCTCCCGGCTCCGGTTGCTCAGACTGCCCCTGTTGTAGCCTCACAGGCCCCTTCAGGCGCTCCTGAGAACCCTTGGGGTCCGGTAGCTACTGCCACACCGGCACCGGCTCCCGCAGCCAACTCGGTTCCGCTGCCGCCGTCCTTCGGCTAAGCATTACCACCTAAAGTGCGGCCCTGTGACTTCGGTTGCAGGGCCGTACTTTTCCCTATACACTAGAAAGAAGACGCAATGACTGAGAACAACGTATTTGACAGCTTCCGCTACCTAACTGAGCATTGCGGATCTGCATCTGCATCCAAGGGATGGCATGATGGCCGTCCAGAAGATCCGGCCATGCTGGGGCACTGGCAGGGTAACAAGCTCATGCTGATGGTGTCAGAGCTTGTAGAAGCCCATGACGAGCTTCGCAATGGCCGCGCAGCCAGCGAAACCTACTACCCGACGTCGATCATCGACAGTGATGGAGAGCCGTCGCACACTAAGGCAGGGGCACTCCACAAGCCTGAAGGCGTTCCGTCTGAACTGGCCGACACCGTGATCCGCATCTTTGACTTCTGCTACACTGAGAAGATTGACCTCGGCGCAATCATTGAAGAGAAGCTTGCCTACAACGTGACCCGCGAAATGATGCACGGTGGAAAGAAGTTCTAGATGCTCACCTTCACTGAAGAGCATGACAATCTCCGATCCCGGATGATCTCGCTAGGCTATGGCGGCTACCGTGGGGACGACAAGAAAGTGGTGGACGCCCTCATTGCCGTCCACCTGACCCTAGAGAGCTACAAGCTCTCACCGAACGCCCAGAACGTCGTTCTGGATCTGCTGAGTAAGAACGGACGAGCATCCTTGGACAACACACCAGACTGGGACGAAGATTCGTGGATTGATTTTGACTACGGAAACGTCAAGCAGGGCGAGTTCGTCCGGGTCAAGCCAGACGCTTACGACTCCGAATCCGGGGCAAAGCACAACGGTTTGGTGGGCGTTTTGCAGTTCATGAAGAACCGCGTCTGCACCGTAGACTACATCGGATTGGCCACCGGAAACAGCCTCAAGCACCCGATGGAGAAACTGCAATCTCTCAAAGGCGCGTATAATAGAAGACCATCTCAAAACACGTAGGAGTACCCCTAAATGGTGACAGTTTACACCAAACCCAGTTGCGTCCAGTGCACCGCAACTTACCGCGCACTTGACAAGGCCGGAATCGCATACCACAGCGTTGACATCACAAAAGATACAGAAGCATTTGACCGCCTGAAGGCGCTTGGACACCAGTCCGCACCTGTGGTAGAGTCTCCCGTTGGAGATTGGGCAGGCTTCCAGCCCGACAGGATCACCGAACTCAAGTCCCACTTCGAAACCTCAAACGCCCTAGGATAACCATGATCGTGTTCTTCTCCAGTACGAGCGAGAACACGGCTAGGTTCATAGAAAAACTCGACCTACCTGCTTTGAGACTCCCCCTGAAGACCGCCGATGCTGGACTTGTCCGCATTGATCAGGACTTCGTTCTAATCACTCCCACCTACGGGAGCGCTAGATCCGGGTTTGTCCCAAAGCAGGTAGTCGCGTTTTTGAATCAGGAGCAAAATAGGGTAAGATGTAAAGGAGTAATCGGAGCAGGGAATCTCAACTTCCTTGGAGATTACTGCCGTGCCGCAGATATCATCTCGGCCAAGCTACAAGTACCTCTACTCTACCGCTTTGAACTAGCCGGTACCCCAGAAGACATAACTAAGACACAAGAAGGATTGGACATATTTTGGAAGGGCCTACAGGATACATAGAAGGTAGATACTTCATATGGTCCTCCACCAATGCTTGCATCAACTGTAAAAAAGAGATGTACAAGCCGGGAAACCGGGTAGAAGGTAAGGTCAGGTATCACGCAAAAGGCCTATGCAGTGGGTGTTACATCAGGAAGCGTCTCGGAACCTCCCCTAGAAGGTATATACACTTCGATGAACACGGTCAAACTTGCAGTAAGTGTGCTATCTACCAGCCATTTACGTCCTTTACACTGAAGGATAGTCGAACCTTAGTGGGTACTATTCTTGGTGTAGGACATGCCAAGTAATGTATAAGTTCAGTATCTCTAAAGTTGAGTACGATAAGCTGTTAGAGGATCAGGGTGGGGTTTGTGCCATCTGCCGGTCTCCTTCATCGGAGGACGGTAAGGCCCTGTCGGTTGATCATGACCACTCCTGCTGCCCGTCAGGTAAATCATGCGGAACGTGCATCAGAGGTCTTCTCTGCTCATCCTGTAATAAAGGGATAGGATTTCTTGGGGATGACTCCGAGAGAGTATTTTTAGCATATAATTATTTGAAAGAGAGAAACATTGTCGTCAAAAGTAAGTAATGAAAGCCCGGTTGAACTGAACGCAGCGCTGAACCTTTATGGTCCAGACGGAAAGATTCAGTTCGAAAAGGATAAGGAAGCAGCACGTCAGTTCTTCCTTCAGGACGTGAATACGTCAACCCAGTTCCACTACAGCCTAGAGGAAAAGCTAAAGTTCCTCTTCGACAACGAATACTACGAGCGCGAGGTCTTTGAGCAGTACGACTTTCAGGATCTGAAGGATCTCTACAAGCTGGTATATAGCTACAAGCCGCGCTTTGAATCCTACTTCTCCGCGTTCAAGTACGACAAGCAGTACGGTATGAAGTCCTTCGACGGCAAGACCCGTCTGGAGCGCTTTGAGGACCGTGTTGTCGCCAACGCAGCCCTGCTGGGCCGTGGAAACATCGAGCACGCCCGGAAGATCGCTGTGGAGATCGTCACAGGCCGTCTTCAGCCTGCTACGCCTACGTTCTCCAACGCGGGTAAGGCACAGCGCGGAGAGTTCGTATCATGCTTCCTGCTCCGTCTGGAAGACAACATGGAGTCAATTGGTCGCTCGATCAACTCTGCCCTCCAGCTTTCCAAGCGTGGTGGTGGAGTAGCACTGCTTCTGTCCAACATCCGTGAGTCTGGTGCGCCTATCAAGCACATCGAGAACGCCTCATCCGGTATCATCCCCATCATGAAGATGCTGGAGGATGCTTTCAGCTATGCCAACCAGCTTGGCACCCGTCAGGGCGCTGGAGCGGTCTACCTGAACGCACATCACCCGGATATCGCTCTCTTCCTTGACACCAAGCGCGAGAACGCCGACGAGAAGATCCGAATCAAGACGCTCTCGCTGGGTGTTGTTGTACCGGATATTACGTACGAGCTTGCAAAGAACAATGAAGAGATGTACCTGTTCTCACCATATGATGTGGAACGCGTATATGGAAAGCCTTTCGGTGATATTTCTGTGACGGAAAAGTATCGTGAAATGGTTGCGGACGCCCGGATCAAGAAGTACAAGTTCGAGGGTGGCGCTCGCGGGTTCCTCCAGACAACCGCTGAACTGCTGTTCGAATCCGGCTACCCGTACATCCTCTTTGAGGACAACGCAAACCGCGCCCACGCGAACGACAATCTTGGGCGTATCAACATGTCCAACCTCTGCACCGAGATCCTTCAGGCCAACACTGCATCCACGTTCAACGCTGACCTGTCTTACGACACCATGGGCCGGGACATCTCCTGTAACCTTGCGTCGATGAACATTGCAAAGGCTATGGAAGGTGGAGACCTCGCGGGTACCGTTTCTACGGCCATCCGTGCCCTCTCTGCCGTCTCAGACCTGTCCTCCATTGACTCGGTGCCATCTGTCCGTGAAGGTAACAACCAGAGCCGCGCTATCGGACTTGGCCAGATGAACCTTCACGGTTTCTTCATCAAGCACGGCTGGAAGTACGGTAGCCCGGAGTCTCTGGACTTCACCAATGCCTACTTCATGACTGTTGCGTACCACGCATACAAGGCATCCATGGAACTCGCCAAGGAGACCGGAAGCCCGTTTGACGGATTCGAAGGCTCCAAGTATGCTGATCCCGAGCACCTTACGGAGAAGTACAGCCGACCGGAGAACATCGAATTCGAGTACAAGACACTGGATGTCTTTGAAGACTATGGAATCTACGTTCCGTCCCGGTTCGACTGGATTGAGCTTGCCCAGCAGATTGCTGAGCATGGTCTCTACAACGCCTACCTTCAGGCAATCCCGCCTACCGGTTCGATCTCCTACGTCAACTACAGCACAAGCTCCATTCACCCGGTAGCTCAGGCTGTGGAGACCCGCAAGGAGGGTCTGACAGGCCGCGTTTACTTCCCGCAGCCGTACGTGACCAATGAGAATTTCGCTGACGTGGAGGATGCCTATCAGGTTGGTCCGGAACGCACGATTGCGGTTTACGCAGAAGCAACAAAGCACGTCGATCAGGGACTCTCGCTGACGTTGTTCTTCCCGGACACGGCAACGACCCGCGACATCAACAAGGCTCAGATTCTGGCTTGGCGCTCTGGAATTAAGACGCTCTACTACAGCCGCGTCCGACAGGGTGACCTCGCCGGAACGGAAATGGACGGCTGCGTTTCTTGCGCACTATAGTCTAAAGTACTTTGGGCCATCTACGATTTGACTTTGTAGGTGGCCCATTGTAGTCTTATCACACATAATATCGAGTAACAAGGAGACGAATTGTCAAAAGAAGCCATCAACTGGAACCGCATCCAAGACGAAAAGGATGTTGAGGTCTGGAACCGACTGACGACCAATTTTTGGCTGCCTGAGAAAATCCCAGTATCCAACGACATCAAGACATGGGGAACCCTCTCACCGGAAGAGAAGCAGACCACCATGCGCGTATTCACCGGCCTGACCCTGCTGGACACCATTCAGGGCACCATTGGCGCTGTGAGCCTCATCAAGGACGCAACAACTCCTCATGAAGAGGCAGTGTACACCAACATTGCGTTCATGGAGTCTGTACACGCCAAATCCTACTCATCCATCTTCTCTACACTATGTTCAACCAAGGAGATTGACGAAGCGTTTGCGTGGTCCGAATCAAACAAGCACCTTCAGGTCAAGAAAAACCTTGTGCTGGATGATTACACGGACACCGATCCGCACAAGAAGAAGATCGCCTCAACGCTGCTTGAGTCATTCCTGTTCTATTCGGGATTCTACATGCCACTGCACTGGTCTGCACAGGCCAAGCTCACGAACACGGCTGACCTGATCCGCCTGATCATCCGTGATGAGGCTGTCCATGGCTACTACATCGGCTACAAGTACCAGCAGGGGCAGGCCAAGCTCACCGCTGAGGAGCGCCAGTACTACAAGGACTACACGTACGAACTCCTGTGGGATCTCTACGACGTGGAGTGCAAGTACGCTCAGGAACTCTATGATGGCCTTGGTCTGACTGAGGATGTCAAGAAGTTCCTGCACTACAACGCCAACAAGGCTCTGATGAACCTTGGCTACGATCCGTTGTTCCCCGCCGAGATCTGTGATGTCAAGTCATCCATCCTGTCCGCCCTCTCGCCCAACGGCAACGAGAACCACGACTTCTTCTCAGGGTCCGGTTCTTCCTACGTCATTGGCAAGAAGGAAGACTTGGATGATGGGGACTTCGACTTCTAACCCTTGACACTTTGGTGCCCGGTGGTTACACTCAGCGTGTAAGCACTATCACACTAGAGAAGAGAGGAACCGTGTTTTGGGAAATAGTATTTGGCGCTATGGCAGCATATACGGCAGGCGGGATACTCTGTCTGAGGACCCTGACAAGGGATGAATACCGGAGGATGAGGTTGAAGTCTCCGGGCAAGTCCGAGTTGGAGGTCCGTTCTGAGGCCGCAACGCAAGGATGGGGTAACTCCCTGTTCTGGCCTGTGTTCCTTATGATGCATATCAGTGAGCAGGCCCTCGACAGGGACGCCAAAGTGGATGAGATCGATAAGCGAACTCAACAGATCCTTGGTGAACTTCGTGATCCTCTTGGCTGGGAGCATCAGTTCCACCAGACGGAGAAGGAAGTCCACGAAAAGAAGTTCCTCTCTGGCGAAGGCAAGTAACAGAGGTCCAACTGTCCGGTATTTCCGGATGGTTGGACTTTTCTGTGTTTGTAGGGTAAGCTGTAAACATGGAAACGGAAATTGAACTAACCAAGTGCCCCGATTGTCAGGTTGAACCGGGAAATCGACACCAAGACGGGTGTGATGTTGCTCGCTGCAAGCACACCGGAAAGCAGATGCTATCTTGCTTTTTGGTGGCATTCGATGAGGATGGTGGTATTGACTTCATCGAGGATACCAGCCATGAGTGCGGACCTGACATCTGGACCGGAGAGTGGCCCGGAGTCAAGGTCTGCCGCGAGAACAACTGGTATACTGCTCCGGAGTCGATCTACGGCTACATGGAAGATCTCAACAGTGTCCCGTCTCGTGCTGTGTGGAACCCTGAGATTGAAGACTGGGAGGCCCGTAAATGAAAATCGGAATCGACATTGGACGAGTACTAATGGGCGGCGAGGGAGAGGATACCGTCTTCAACGAGGAGAACTATCTGCTCACTCCGGAGGTTCCCGGAGCCTACAGAGCCGTAAGCAAGCTCGCTAAGCAGCGGCATGAGCTTCACATCATCTCCAAGTGTGGGGAAGTTGTCGAGGAGCGGTCCATGGATTGGCTGGATGCTGAGGGATTCTTCTACCATATCCTCCCGCACCGTGTACACTTTGTCCGGAAACGCCCCTTGAAGGCTCCAATGGCGCAGGCTCTTGAGCTTGACATCTTCATCGATGACCGCAAAGACATCATCGATTCTCTGCATGGAGTCGTCAAGTACCCGATCCTGTTCACGTCGTGGGAGCAGACCAACGCGGAACTGGTGAAGATCTTTGCTTCGAACGGGTGATATAGTCAAGATCGTCTGCCCGAACAAGGGAGACAAGCTCGGTTTGATTTCTGACGTGGTAGATGATAGAATGGTACTCATCGGAAAGAACTGGTTCGACCTCCAAGATTGCGAAGTAACTTTGCTTCACAGGGAGAGTTGACACGGACTCCGAGAACGTGGTATAATAGATGTACACGAAGCGCCAGTAAGAGTTACTCCCAAACTATTTATTTGATAAAACACTCTAACTACCATTTCTCGTGTCTTAGGTCAGTAGCGTAACGGCTAACGCAACGCTCTCCAAAAGCGTAGATTGCAGGTTCGAATCCTGTCTGGCCTGCAAGTTTGCACAAACTATAAATGTGTGGTAGAATAGTAAGAACAATCCCGGTGTGTGGGAAAATTTGGTAATCCGCGTCGTTTGGGGCGATGAGAGTGCAGGTTCAAATCCTGTCACACCGACTTTGACCGAAGCGATTGAAAAAGATACTTCACATGAATGAATATGTCAGTATCGAGTCAGGGGAAACTCTGGCTCCTAGCGTAGGAACCTTCCTACTTGTTTTTCGTTTCACAATGTAGTACCCTTGTAATACCTAAGCAGTACCCAAACTCTTTTTCTGGTATTTCTCGGTCAATAATTTTTGAAAGAAGTGTAGGACTCCGTTCCTTCGGTTAACGCAGCCCACAAGCTGCCAGCGGTTCAAACCCGCACATCGGGGTCCGTCTTTCCTCTTTCAATATGCAGAAGTAACTCAGTTGGTAGAGTGCCTTCCTTCCAAGTAGGATGTCGCGAGTTCGAGTCTCGTCTTCTGCTCTATTCTAGATGTGCAGTATCAAGTTACTTCATTTGGCGAAACAACACTTGACACATACGTTCCCTAGGATCTCCGCTTTACCCTGTAATCAGACAACTGTCTGAATCGAAAATGACGAAAGGTATACAAAAACATGTCCAAGTTCAATACTGCCGCTGCACGATCACGTGCTGGCGTCGGACCAATCAAGTCCGAATCAACTTCCACTCTCAACACCTTCAACGGTGCTCAGGGCTTTGCCCGCGACTCCAAGTCCGAACTCTTCCTTGCCGCTGTCTCTGACTTCGGTGGAGAGGCAACCTTCTACGAGTCTGCTGACAACCGCACCAAGCGCATTGCCAAGCTGACCCATGAGGTCGCTGTACAGGACCCTGAGTGGATCACCAACTTCACCACATGGCTCCGCAACGAAGCCAACCTCCGTACCATCTCTCTGACCATTGCTCTTGAGGGTGCCAAGGCGCTCAACAAGGCTGGTGTTCCGGGTGGACGTACGCTGGTTGCCGGGTCGATCCGTCGTGCCGATGAGGCCGGTGAGGCTCTGGCCTACTGGATGGGCAACTTCGGTCGCAAGATCCCTTCTGCTGTCAAGCGCGGTATCGCTGACGGGGCTGTCAAGTCCTTCAACGAATACTCCCTTGCCAAGTACGACACGTCGTCCCACGGCTTCCGTTTCGGTGACGTGATCGAACTGACTCACCCATCTCCTAAGGATGCCAAGCAGTCCGAACTCTTCAAGTTTGCCCTTGATCGTCGTCGTGACGCGTCCGCAGAGCCTTCCGAGTCTCTGACCATGCTTCAGGCTCGTAAGGAATTCCTTGCCCTGTCCCCTGCCGAAAAGCGCAAGCTTGTCGATTCGGGAGATGCTGTCATGGTTCTCGACAACGCTGGCCTCACGTGGGAAGTTCTCGGTTCCACTATCGAGGGCGGCATGGACGCCAAGGCGTGGGAAGCTGTGATCCCTTCAATGGGGTATATGGCGCTGCTGCGTAACCTCCGCAACTTCGAAGATAAGGGCGTCTCCAAGGTTGTCCTTGCTCAGGTTGCTGAGCGGATCTCCAACCCTGAAGAGGTTGCCAAGTCCCGCCAGCTTCCGTTCCGCTTCCTGTCGGCCTACAACGCGAACTCCGGTTCGCTGCGTTGGGGATTCCCGCTTGAAGAGGCTCTGAACGCGTCTCTGGCTAACGTTCCTTCTCTGGATGACACCCTTATCCTCGTGGACCGTTCCGGCTCCATGTTCATGACGCGTTCCAAGAACACGGACCTGACTAGCGCGGACTCCGCTGCTATCTTCGGTACTGCCTTGGCTCTCCGTGGTAACCGCAACACGCTGGTACAGTTCGGATCTACTTCCTCTGAGATCACTCTCAAGAAGACGGACTCCGTTCTGAAGACGCTGGAGAAGTTTAGCGCCCTTGGTGGTACGGCGACGTACGACGCCATTGTGAAGCACTTCAAGCCGGGAGTCCACAAGCGTGTTGTCCTCGTCACTGACGAACAGGCAAACGGGTTCTACCACCGTCTGAATGGCAGGAACGCGAGCTACTGGGACGGTTACGACCGTGTACAGGGCAACGTTCTCGACGCACTCCCTTCAAACGTCCCTACCTACACGTGGAACCTTGAAGGCTACACTGCCGGTCAGGGTGAGTCCAAGCCAAACCGCACGTACCTCGGCGGACTGTCCGATCAGGCTTTCAAGCTGATCCCTCTCGTAGAAGCGGGCTATGACGCTGGCTGGCCTTGGGAAACCAAGTGAGCATAGCTCTGCTTCTCTTCGGCTTCTTCCTAGCTTTGCTGGGTTGGGGCAAGCTACCTGAAAACTGGTAGCCCATGCTACACTCCGGAAGTTGACACCAGCTTCCGGAGTGTGGTATAATAGAATTACTGAAGCGCTAGAGATGAGTTACTTCCTCATATGAAAAAGTTCTGGGTTCGAGTCCCAGTCACGGTCCTTGGCCGTGGTAGATTAATTGGCAAATCAAACACTCGTCTCATCCATTTCTCAGTATATGCTTCCTTAGCTCAGATGGTAGAGCACCTGTCTTGTAAACAGGATGTCGCCGGTTCGACCCCGGCAGGAAGCTCGTAGTTCAGATGTGATTGACTCCTGTTACTTCTATTGCACAGAAAGTATGTCGGTTCAAGTCCGGCTGCGTCTCTCCTTGCCGTTGGTGAGGTTCGAGACGTATGATGTAATTGGCTAACACTTATAAACACAGGAATCGCCTAGTTCTCTGGACAACTAATTTCATATCGAAGCGCAGTAACGGGATACTTCAATGGAAACCCTAGGTCGTAGGTTCAAATCCTGCTCCCCCGACTCATCGGGGGGATAGCTCAGTCTGGTAGAGCGAGAGTAAATAGCACCCGGTACGTCCTTTCTCGATATGAGTATGGCACCTTAGCTCAGTAGGACAGAGCGCTAGATTGAAACCCTAGAGGTCATCGGTTCGAATCCGATAGGTGCCACTCCCCTGTAGTGTAACGGCAGCACTAGAGATTTTGGCTCTCTCAGCCTAGGTTCGAATCCCAGTGGGGGATCTATGGTATAATGATAGAGTTACGTAACAACACTAGGAGTAAAAATGGCTAATCCAGCTACCAACAAGGTGTCAGAAGACACTCTCTTCACCCAGCAGGGCGCTCTTCCAACAGAGGTGTCCGAAAACGAACGCATCAACATTCAGGACCTGTCCACAGGCGAAGTTGAAGCTACTGAGAACTCGGAAAACAAGCGTATTGCGACCGTAGTCTACCCGTAATCTTACCGATTGAGGGGCCGACTACCACATGTAGTCGGCCCCTTTTTTCATTCCGATGTAGGGTAATGGTATCCCGTCTGATTCTGGATCAGGAGATTCTAGGTTCGAGTCCTAGCGTCGGAGCGCAGTAATAAGGGTCGCTTAGCTCAGCAGGTAGAGCGCCACTCTGATAAGGTGGATGTCGTGGGTTCAAGTCCCACAGTGGCCACGCAATATCTCAACGACGAAAGGAAACACAATGGACGCACTTGGTCTCGTACTAGCAGTTGTAGTTGGAGTTTTCTTTCTAGCTGTGGTATCGTTTATAGTGTTCGTGGCAGTACAGGTCTTCAAGATCCGACGACGCATCAAGAAAAATCAGACTGATTTTGATCGACGCTTCGTCAAGGACTTTGACCGCAAGCCACCACGTTCATATAAGTAGTATTAGTAGTGTAATTTAGCCCTCATCGTATAGTGGTAAATATCTCGGACCTTCACTCCGAAGACTGGAGTTCGAATCCCCATGGGGGTACGCATAGGAAGTGGAAAGATGACCGTAGGTGTTTACGCGTTCTTCGATCAGGACGGTAACTGCCTCTACGTAGGACAGTCCGGTGATATCGAGGGACGGCACAAGCAACACATTAATCAACTCCGTGGAGGCTATCATAGACGATCAGACTTCAATGAATGGTTTTCTTCTCACGGAGAATCCAAGTTGTCGTTCAAGTTGCTGGAGAAATGTTCCAATGATGTTGACTCTAGGAATTACCTAGAGATCGAGTATTTTAACCAACTAAACCCCATGTTCTATGGCCAAATCCCCTCCATGAGTAATAGATTTGAGCACTCAGATGAGACTCGTACTCGGATCGCTGAGTCAGTTAGAAAACGTCTGGAAGATCTAGGAGTGTATGAAACTCGGAAATGTCCTTGTGGAAGCGAATTTACAGCCTTGGTAAGGAGAACGACTAAGTACTGCTCTAGAAAATGTGTAGTGGATGACCGAAAATCCGTTCTCGACTGCACCACTGTTTATGATCTGTATATGTCTGGTTTGACACTTACCCAAGTAGGAGATATACTTGGAGTAAGCTACAGAACAGTCCATAGCTTCATGGTAAAGCACAACATACCTAGACGAGCTAGTGGACCGAAAGCAAATTTGCCCCTATAGTATATTGGCAGTACGACAGATTCTCAATCTGTTAGGACGGGATCGATACCCGTTAGGGGTACTGAATGTCTGGGAAGGAACCGGAAAACCGATACAGTCTTAGGATCGGCGCGACGGGAGTTCAGACATTCTCTGGAAGGTCCAGCCGAGGGATGGCGACGGCAACTGATTTGAAACCAGTTTGGGGAAACCCGTAGGAGTTCGATCCTCCTACCTTCCGCTCGTGTTGGTCGAAATTCGCGTAATCGACTAGGGTAGCAACCTGTGTATGTGCACTCTCACAAATAGCTTATGGAGAGTAACCCTGTGAGGTTCAGGTCACGCTTGGAAAGCGTGTAGTGGTGAAAGCCATGGGATTCGAGTTCTCTGCTCTCCGCTTGAGTTGTACATCGTCACATACTTTGATAGACTGTGAATGTACTCAACCAATACAAAGAAAAGGGTAGACATGTTTATCGAACCAATGCTGGCGTCCACGACTCCTGAGAAGAAGCGTGCCACGCTGTCAGACAAGACCGGCTACGTGCTGGAACCAAAGCACGACGGTATGCGGGCCATCATCTCCAAGCACAACGGAGAGGTCAAGATCTACAGCCGTGTCGGTCTGGAGTATCAGGAACACCTTCCGGCTCTTGTCGAACAGGCCAGCAAGCTTCTCGATGGAACTGTCATCGATGGTGAACTCATGGTCGTCAAGTCGTGGGAAGTCATCAATGGTCGTCCGGTAGCTGTAGCAAACTTCAACCAGACCATGCGGATCATGGGTTCCGGCCCGGAGAAGGCAATCGCCCGTCAGGAACAGCACGAGATTGAGTTCTGTGCTTTTGACCTGATCAAGCTCGATGGTCGCTCGATGGAAGGCAGCACGTACCTAACCCGTACCACTGCCTTGTCAGTGGTTCTGGAAAAGCTGAATGCCCCGTCCATCTTCAAGAACGCGATCATCGATCAGTGGGATGATTCCGTGATCGATGAACTATGGGAAGCTGGTATTGAGGGCGCGATCCTGAAGCAGATTGGCTCCGAGTACATTGCTGGCAAGCGACGTGCAAACACTTGGTACAAGGTCAAGGCCGAACTCACCGCTGATGTGGTCCTCATGGGCTTCACGGACGCCAAGGAAGGCAAGACAGGCAAATGGCTGGGAAAGGTAGGGGCACTAGTTTTCGGTGCCTACAATGACCAGCAGGAGCTTGTGGAGGTCGGCCAGTGCTCGGGCATGAACGACGCAGAGCGTGACCGTTGGACCGCAATCCGCGACTCGGGAGACACGTCCGAACGAGTCATCGAAGTGAAGTACAATGATCTGGTTGGTTCCGGTACGTTCGGAACACCACGCCATCCTCAGTTCAAGATCGAGCGGATCGACAAGAACCCCGCTGACTGCACCATGGAGCAATTCAAGCTGTAGTTGACGCCGCCCCTCAAAAGGTGGTATAATAGTAATAACGTATCAGGTAGACAGTTCGGGATCTGTTAAAATCCCTTCGGTTCTTTAGCTCAGTTGGTAGAGCGCCAGTTTTACATACTGGATGTCGTCAGTTCGACCCTGACAGGAACCACTGGAGGTCGTTACGGCATCCAACTTGCTCTCGTGGTGGAATGGCAGACACGCCGGTCTCAAAATCCGGTGCCTTGAAAAGCGTGTGGGTTCAAGTCCCACCGGGAGTACGTAACAATGGGCCATAGCTCAGCGGGTAGAGCACCGAACTCATAATTCGAGGGTCGCGGGTTCAAGTCCCGCTGGCCCAACGCAACACAATACGCCTTTATAGCTCAGCGGATAGAGCGACGGATTACGAATCCGTAGGTCGGGGGTTCGAATCCCTCTAAGGGCACTGAAACAGGGGCGGTCAATTGAAAACCCTGAGGCTCATTAAGGGTCCGACATTGCGAACGGAATCCTCTAGTACCTAGCCCTGTTTCTTTGGAACCGTGTCCGAGAGGCCTATGGTACAACTTTGCTAAAGTTGTGTGGGTAACACCACCGAGAGTTCGAATCTCTCCGGTTCCGCATGGATA
>Ga0190272_10000116_pt1 | contig 52588 bp, 55 predicted proteins | sample Popmic504T_FD_133746 | JGI IMG/M metagenome (GOLD analysis project Ga0190272, IMG submission 133746) | Populus adjacent soil microbial communities from riparian zone of Shoshone River, Wyoming, USA - 504 T | ecosystem: Environmental > Terrestrial > Soil > Riparian zone | place: USA: Wyoming...
CGAGCTCGGCACCGAGGGGCGGCTGATCGAGATGCAGCTGGAGGAGACGATGGTTGGCGTCGCCGCCGACAAGACGGCGCTGATCCGCGACTACTCGGTCGAGGACACCGAGGAGAACCTGGCCGCGACGCTGCAGTCGCTCTCCCGCATGCCCCATGAGGAAGTGCTCGACTTCGGTCGGCTCGCCGAGCTGCTCGGCTACGACCGCAAGCTCAACACCCTCGACTTCCCGGTGGCGCCGCGCGGGTACAGGGTGCTGGGCCGGATCCCGCGTATCCCCAAGCTTGTCGTCCAGAAGATCATCCGCGAGCTCGGTGGGTTGGAGGAGGTCCTGGCGGCCTCCGACGCCGATCTCGAGGCCGTCGAAGATGTCGGTCCGACCAGGGCCAAGGACATCCGCGAGGGCCTGCGGAGGCTTCAGGAGGTCGACCTAGTCGACCGGTACCTACATACCTGACGGCGATCCCAAGCCGTCGCAAATGAAAGGAGCGGAACGATTTCCGAGTCAGAGGTAGCGATGGAGGCCGAAGGCCTTGAGGAGGGCGTCGAATACGTCTGCGATTTCGAGGAGGGTGACAAGGTCGTCTACCCCCACCACGGAGCCGGACTCGTCCTGAAGAAGGAGGCTCGCGAGCTGATGGGGGAGGAGCGCGAGTACTTGACGATCAAAATCCTCCATAACGAACTCACCGTCATGGTCCCGACCGAGAACGCGGGAATCGCCGGGCTGCGACGGGTAATCGACGAGGACGAGATCAAGAAAGTCACTGACGTCCTCACTGACGATGTGTCGGAGATGCCGAAGAACTGGAACCGGCGCTTCAAGTACAACCGCGAGAAGATCAAGACAGGCGACGTCTTCGAGCTCGCCGAGGTGGTCCGCAATCTCGCCCTGCGCGAGATGGAGAAGGGCCTCTCGACCGGCGAGAAGCAGATGTACACGCGGGCCAAGAAGATCCTCGCGTCGGAGTTCATGTACGCGCTCGATAAGGACGAGGAGGGCGCGGAGGAGTACCTGGACGGGCTGCTGGAGGGCCGTTTCGCCGCCACGGCGTAACGGCGCTGCGGCGTCCGTCACCGCGGTCATCGCGGCCGCCGGCTCCGGAGAGAGGCTCGGAGCCGGCGGCCCGAAGGCCTTCGTGCCGCTCGGTGGGCGGCCGATGCTCGAATGGTCGATCGCGGCCTTCCGCCAATGCCCGTCCGTCACCGCGGTCGTCATTGCCTGCCCACCGGGGCACGAGCCCGACCTGAGTGGCGACGACCTGACCCTGGTCGAGGGCGGTGAGACCCGCGCGATCTCGGTCTCCAACGCGCTGCGCGAGGTCGAGACTGAGCTGATGGCGATCCACGACGCGGCGCGGCCGCTGCTGACGCCGGAGCTGGTCGAAGGCGTCGTCGCGGCCCTCGTCGCCGACCCGGAGGCCGCCGGTGCGATCGCCGCGACCCCGGTGACGGACACCGTCAAGCAGGCAGCCGGGACGAAGGATGCATTCGCCTCCGTAGAGATAGGAAATGCATCCTTCGCCATAGAGGAGACGCTCGATCGCGACCGCCTCTGGGCGGCGCAGACGCCTCAGGTTTTCCGCGCGGAGGCGCTGAGGAAGGCGCTCGCCGGCGATCCTGAGCGGGTCAAGGCGGCCACCGACGAGGCGATGCTGGTCGAGGAGGCGGGCGGCAGGGTGTTGATCCATCCCTCGCCACCGGAGAACCTCAAGGTGACGACGCCGCTCGACCTCCGTCTTGCTGAGCTGCTTCTCGCCGATGCTCGCGCCGGCGGCGGGTGAAGAGGCGCCGCTCGAAGTAGAGGGTGCTGACGCCGGCGAGGACGATCGCGGTCAGGTTGAGCGCGAGCTGGGCCATCGCGCCACGCCAGTCAGACCAGTTGCCGAGGGCGGCGGCAACGCCGATGTTGGCCGCCGCCGGAATCGTCGTCACCGAGACCAGGACGCCGATCAGCGCCCCGGACTTGGCCGAGGTGAGGGAGAGGACCCCCGCCGCGCCGGCGAAGGCGGCGACGATGAAGGAGAACGCTTCCGGCTCGGCGATAAACCGGGTCAGCGGGTTGTCGACGCTCCTGAAGTCGGCGTCGACCAGTCCCGTCGCGACGCAGATCAGGGTGAAGAGGAAGGCCGCGGTGATGCCGACCGGGAAGCCGATCGCGAGCGCGGTCAGCGAGCGCAGGCCGACGCCGAGGCGGCGCTCCACGGCCGCCACACAGAGGCCGGCGAGGGGCCCGAACTCGGGCCCGACCACCATCGCGCCGACAATCAGGATCGGCGAGCCGGTGAAGATCCCGACCGAGGCGATCAGACAGGCGAGGGCCATGAAGGCGAGGAAGGTCCCGCTCAGCTCGATGCTCTCCGAGGTGTGGGCCTCGACTTCCTCCCAGACGACGGCGTCGGAGGGGGCGCCGCGCGCCGCCCGCTCGGCCCGGCGGGAGACGTCGGAGATCTGCGAGTCGATCTGCTCGAGCGAGATCGAGCCGTCGCGGTGAACGCCGAGCTCCTTGAGGTCGTCGATCACGACGCTGGCGTCCTCGCGGGCGACGTCGCAGAGGACCACGTCCCCGTGCGGCTCGCGGGCGGCGCCCTCGAGCAGGATCAGGTTGGTGGCCGAGGCCGCCGCTTCAAGCAGCGCGACGACCTTCTGGGACCGATCCGGCGGGACGACGATCCGCAGGTGGACCATGCGGGCAGCGTATCCGCGGCTCCCGTCGCCTAGGCTCGGGCCCGATGCTCACCGACTACCACCTGCACCTGCGTCCCGACGAGGAGGAGACGCCGCCGGAGCGCTACTTCACGGCCGCCAACGTCGACCGCTACCTGGCGGCTGCCGCCGAGGCCGGCGTCGAGGAGCTCGGGGTCTCTGAGCACATCTACCGCTTCACCCAGGCGCTCGAGCTGTGGCGCCATCCCTTTTGGAAGGAGCAGGCCCGCGACGATCTCGACGCCTACTGCGAGTTCGTCCGCACGACGCCGCTGCGCCTCGGGATCGAGTGCGACTTCGTTCCCGGCGTCGAGGACCGCACGGCCTCGCTGCTAGAGGCGCGCGACTTCGACTACGTCGTCGGCTCGGTTCACTTTGTCGGCGAGCGGGCGGTGGACCACGAGGGCTGGGACGTCTGGGAGAGCGGCGGCGACCCCGAGCAGGTCTGGCGCCGCTACTTCGAGGCGCTCGCCGAGTGCGCCCGCAGCGGCCTCTTCGACATCCTCGCCCACCCCGACCTGGTCAAGGTCTGGGGCGGCGCCAGGCCGCTGCCCGAGCGCGACCCCCGCTTCTTCTACGAGCCGGCGGTCGAGGCGATCGCCGAGAGCGGGATCGCGGTCGAGGTCTCGACAGCCGGCCTGCGCAAGCCGGTGGGCGAGATCTATCCCGCGCGCGCCTTCGCCGAGATGTGCGTCGAAGCCGGCGCCGCCTTCGCTCTCTCCTCCGACGCCCACCTGCCCGAGCAGGTCGGCTTCGGCTACGACCGCGCGACCGAGCTCCTCTCCGACCTCGGCGTCGAGGAGATCTGCGTCTTCGAGGGCCGCTCGCGCCGGCTCGAGCCGCTTGGCGCTGCGGTACGGGAGGATTGAGCCGTGAGCGTTGGGATCGGCTACGACAGCCACCGCTTCGCCGAGGGGCGCCGCCTGGTCCTCGGCGGGGTCGAGATCGACCACCCGCAGGGGCTCGCCGGTCACTCGGACGCCGACGTGCTGACCCACGCCGTGATCGACGCCCTGCTTGGCGCGGCTGGCCAGGGTGACCTCGGCACGCTCTTCCCGGACGACGACGAGCGCTGGCGCGATGCCGACTCGATCGACCTGCTGCGCACCGTCGTCGGCACCGTTCCCGGCCGCATCGTCAATATCGACGCGACGGTTGTCTGCGAGCAGCCTCGCCTCGCCCCCCACCGGGCCGAGATGGAGCGGATCCTGGCCGAGGTCACCTCGGCGCGGGTCAACGTCAAGGCGACGACCAACGAGGGCATGGGCTGGATCGGCAGGGGCGAGGGAATTGCCTGCATCGCGGTCGCCTTTGTCGAGACCGGATAGGCACTAGGCTTCGCGACTCGATGGGACGTCTCAGCTCGATCGCGTCGAGCGTGCGCCAGTCAGTCTCGGACTCCGCGTTCGAGCTGAAGGTGCTGCGCGAGGCCGGAGTGCTCGGCATCGAGCGGCCGAGCATCGCCGTGCGCAGGGGCGTCACCTTCGTCCGCTGGGGCGCCTCGCCGGCGACCGGCTCGACCACGGCCGCGATCAGCCACCCGCACGAGACCGCGATCATCGACGACCGCGGCTCGCTCACCTTCGAGCAGGTGCACCGCCGCTCCAATGCGCTCGCCCACGCCTTCGCCAAGATGGGCATCGGCTATGGCGACGGGGTCGGGATCATGTGCCGCAACCACCGCGGCTTCATCGAAGCGACTCTGGCCGCCGCCAAGCTCGGGGCCAGCGCTCTCTACCTGAACACGATGTTCGCCGGCCCGCAGCTGGTCGAGGTGACACGGCGCGAGAAACCGAAGGCGCTCGTCTACGACGAGGAGTTCGCCGGGCTGCTCGACGGCGTCGACGAGAGCGTGGCCCGGGTCGTCGGCTGGTCCGAGGGCGAGGCCGAGGCGCCGACGATCGACTCGCTGGTCGCCGCCAACGACGACTCCAACCTGAAGCCGCCACCCGACAAGCCCCGCTTCGTGATCCTCACCTCGGGTACGACGGGGACGCCGAAGGGGGCGCAGCGTTCCAGCCCCGATGGCCTGCTGGCGCTGGCGGCGCTGATCGACAAGATCCCCTTCCGCAGCCGCGAGACGATGATGATCGCCGCGCCGCTCTTCCACTCCTGGGGCTTCTTCCACTTCGTGATGAGCCTGCCGACCGCTTCGACGATCGTGTTGCGCCGCCGCTTCGACGAGGAGGGGACGCTGCGCGCGATCGAAGAGCACCGCGCCGAGGTGCTGGCGGTGGTGCCGGTGATGCTGCAGCGCATCCTGCGGCTGCCTGACGAGACGCTCTCCGCCTACGACCTCTCCTCGTTGCGGATCACCTCCGTCTCCGGCTCGGCGCTGCCGGGCGAGCTGGCGATCGAGTGGATGGACCGCTTTGGCGACTCCGTCTACAACCTCTACGGCTCGACCGAGGTCGCCTACGCCACCGTCGCCACCCCGGAGGACCTGCGGGCGGCGCCGGGAACGGCGGGCCAGCCGCCGCGCGGCACGGTCGTGCGTCTTTACGACGAGGAGGGTCGGGAGGTGCCTCGTGGAGAGGTGGGGCGGATCTTCGTCGGCAACGAGATGTCGTTCGAGGGCTACACCGGCGGCGGCGGCAAGGAGGCGATCGACGGCCTGCTCTGCAGCGGCGACGTCGGCCATCTCGACCCGGCGGGCCGGCTCTTCATCGACGGCCGCGATGACGAGATGATCGTCTCCGGCGGCGAGAACGTCTTCCCGCGCGAGGTCGAGGATCTGCTCGCCGACCATGAGGCGGTGGCTGAGGTGGCCGTGATCGGCGTCGAGGACGAGGAGTTCGGGCAGCGGCTGAAGGCCTTCGTCGCGGTGGCAGCCGGAGCGCAGGCGACGGAGGACGAGTTGAAGGCACACGTTAAGGCCAACCTCGCCTCCTACAAGTCTCCGCGCGAGATCGAGTTCCTCGAGGAGCTCCCTCGCAACGCCACCGGCAAGGTGCTCAAGCGCGAGCTGCACGAGCGCGAGACCTCACGGTCCGCCTAGCTTCCCGGGCTCTCCGCTAATTGCGGGATTTGCCGCTGCGAGAGGGGTAGCGAGCCTTCCGATGCCGGTAGTAGTTTCTTTCGCGCATGGGGGAGCCGATAGCTCAGCTGAAAGCGGTTGGAGAGGCGACCGGGCAGATCCGCGAGGTCGCCGACAAGGCGCTCGAGTGGGTGCGGGTCAGCGAGGAGCGCGCCGCCAAGGCGGAGGCGAGGACCGAGCAGGTCCGCGCCGAGGTCAAGCAGCGGGCGATGGCGACCGTGCGCAAGCTGGGCGAGGAGGGGCGCGAGCGCATCGCCGCCGAGCGCGGCAGGCGGCGCGAGGCTGAGGCGCGGGCGGCAAGCGCCGAAGTGGCGCGCGATCGGGCCGAGAAAGCCTTTGAAGGAGGCCGCGAGCAGGTCGAGGCCGAGCGCCGGCAGCTCAACGCCGAGGCAGGAGCGAGGGCGAGCAAGGTGATCGAGGAGGCCGAGCGGGAGGCCGACCGCCGCATCGCTGCGGCGGAGCAGCGCGCCGCCGACGCCGAGGCCGCCGCGCAGGAGGCGCACGAGGTCGCGGTCCGGCTTGAGGCTGAGATTGAGGAGCGGGTGATGCAGGGCACCGAGGACGTTCGCCGCGAGGCCGAGGAGCGGGTTCGCAAACTGGTCGAGAAGGTCGAGCACGAGGCCAAGGAGAAAGCCCGGTCGCGCGCCGAGGCCCAGCTCGAGGCCGAGTCGGACCGGATCCGCAGGCAGGCCGAGCATCGCGAGGAGCGCGCCCGTCAGGTCGCCGAGGAGGAGATCAAAGCGAGCGCCAGCAAGGCCAAGCGTGAAGCGCTGGCGGCGGCCGAGGACACGGCACCGCAATGGGCCCGCCGCGAAGCGACGGGTAGCGGCAGCGGCTACCGCACCTTCTAAGGAGGGGTCCGCCAACCCCTCCTGTCCCGACTAGCATCCGGCCTCATGCGGGAGGTGCGGATCAGAGACACGCTCAGCGGGGAGCTGGTGACCCTTGACGCCGGCCGGGAGGTCGGCATCTACGCCTGCGGCCCCACCGTCTACAGCCGCATCCACATCGGCAACGCCCGGCCCTTCGTCGTCTTCTCGCTGCTGGCGCGGTTCCTGCGCTCCGAGGGCTACGACGCGCAGCTGGTCGTCAACGTCACCGACGTCAACGACAAGATCTATGCCGCGGCACAGGAGGCGGGGGAGGCATCGCAGGCGTTTGCGGAGCGGATGACGCGGGCCTACTTCGAGGACACCGAGCGGCTCGAGCTGGGGCGGCCGGATGCGGAGCCGCTCGCCACCGAGACGATCGGCGGCATCGTGGCGCTGATCTCCGATCTGGTCGAGTCCGGACACGCCTATGAGTCGGGAGGGGACGTCTACTTCCGCGTGCGCAGCTTCGACGGCTACGGCAAGCTCTCCAACCGGCGCGCCGAGGACATGGACCAGGGCGAGGAGGCGGGCTCGGCGAGCCTTAAGGAGGACGCCCTCGACTTCGCGCTGTGGAAGGCCCGCAAGGAAGGCGAGGACACCTACTGGGACTCGCCCTGGGGCCCCGGCCGGCCGGGCTGGCACATCGAGTGCTCAGCGATGGCCGAAGCCGAGCTGGGCCCCTCCTTCGCGATCCACGGCGGCGGTTCGGACCTCGTCTTCCCCCACCACGAGAACGAGATCGCCCAGTCCGAGGCGGCGGGGCGACCCTTCGCCCAGCTCTGGATGCACAACGGGATGGTCGAGACGGACGCGGAGAAGATGTCGAAGTCCGAGGGCAACATCTTCCAGCTCTCGGAAGCGCTCGATCGTTATGGGCGCGAGGCGGTTGTGGCGTACCTGATCTCTGGGCACTACAGGCAACCGCTGGCGTTCGGCGATGAGCAGCTGGAAGAGGCCAAGGCGAGGGTCGAGCGGTTGCGGAACTTCTTTCGGGAGAGCTCTGGCGGGGGGGAGCCGGGGGAGGGTCCGTCGGAGCAACAGCGGGGAGGCTCCGCCGGACCCTCCCCCGGCTCCCCTTCGGCAGCGCGCTTGGAGAAATTCCGCGGCGCGCTCGCGGATGACTTCAATACGCCAAGGGCCATGGCCGAGGCTTTTGAGCTGGTGGGAGAAGCGAACCGGGGCGAGGTGCCTGGGAACGAGGCAGGTGAGGCTCTGGCGGAGATGCTGGGGCTCGTCGGGCTCAGCTCCCTTGCCCAGCCGGATGAGGAAGCTGAGGCCGACGAGGACGCGGAGAAGTTGATGCAGGAGCGCGAGGAAGCTCGGGCTGAGAGGGATTTCGAGCGTGCTGACAGGCTTAGGGATGAGCTTGCGGCGCTCGGTTGGGAAGTGCGGGACTCGGCTGAGGGCGCCAAGTTGGTTCCCAAGGGCTAGATGGCCAACCAGGTGATCTACGGGAGGCAGCCGGTCGCTGAGGCGGAGCGGGGGAGGCGGGGCGTTCATCGGGTGTGGCGGGCGCCGGAGACGGCGGCGGAGGAGCTGGAGCGGCTCTGCGGGTCGCCCGATCACCAGGGAGTCGTCGCCGAGGTCGATCCCTACCCCTACGCCGAGCCGGCGCAGCTCCTGCGTGCCGGGGACGCGTTGCTGGTCGCTCTCGACCAGGTGCAGGACCCGCGCAACCTGGGGGCGGTATGCCGTTCCGCCGAGGCGGCTGGCGCTGCCGGCCTGGTCATCCCGGAGCGTCGCTCGGCCGAGGTGACTGCGGTTGCTTGCAAGGCTTCCGCCGGGGCAGTCGAGCACCTGCCGGTCGCTCGCGTCCGCAACCTCGCCGACTGGCTCGCCGCGGCGAAGGAGGCCGGCTTCTGGATCTGGGGCGCCGACGCGGAGGCGGAGCAGCGACCCTGGGGAGTGGACCTCGCCGGCCCGACCGTGCTCGTCCTCGGTGGCGAGGGCAAGGGCATCCGCCCCCGGGTCGCAGCGGCCTGCGACGGCCTCGTCTCGCTCCCGCAGCGGGGCAGGGTCGCCTCGCTCAACGTCTCGGCGGCCGCCACGGCGCTGCTCTTCGAGGCGCTGCGCCAGCGCGATTCGGGCTGAAGCACCTGCAACGGCGGTTGCACGAACCTCAGTTCGGGGTTGACAGAACTCTGCGCGGTGCGTAAGACTACCGCGCCATAAAGAGTGAACCTCAGCTTGAGTCTGAGTCTCACCTAGTCAAGCAGGGCGCCCCTGGGGAGGAAAGGCGCCACGGCCCTTCATTCCAAAGGAGAAGGTTCAGTGGCTCTATCTTCCCCCACGCAGGAGTTTCGGCTTCCGACCGGTCGCATCAATGGTTCTCTGCGGCCGGCATCCTCGGACACTCAGTCTCAACCTGAGCTTGATGATCACTACCTGGTCGCCCTCGCCAAGGAGGGGCGGGCCGATGCCTATGACGCGATCGTCCGCCGCTACCGCGGCTTCGTCCGCCTCAAGGCGTCGTCCTACTTCCTGCTCGGGGGCGAGGCGGACGACCTGATCCAGGAAGGCCTGCTCGGCCTCTACAAGGCGATCCGCGACTATCGCGCCGACCGCGAGTCGAGCTTCCGCAACTTCGCCGAGCTCTGCATCACCCGTCAGATCATCACCGCGGTGAAGACGGCGACGCGCAACAAGCACACGCCGCTTAACCAGTACGTCTCCTTCAGCCAGACGCCGGCGGCCGCGGGCGACTCGGACACGACGCTCGACGAGATCCTGCCCGGTCCCACGGTCCACGACCCGGCAAACCAGGTGATTGCCTCGGAAGAGCTCGAAAGCCTGGTCTCCTGCCTCTCCGGCAACTCCGGCGTGCTCTCCGACCTCGAGAGCCGGGTCCTCTCCCTCTACCTCGACGGGCACTCCTACGAGGCGACCGCGGAGCGGCTCGAGTGCGATACCAAGACCGTCGACAACGCCCTGCAGCGGGTCAAGCGCAAGGTCGGGGCACACCTCGCCTCGCGCGAGGTTCTGGCCTAGCCGGGCAGGTCCGCCAGCACGTAGTCGAGCAGCGCGCGCCCGTGGTCTGAGGCGACGGCGACGTCGTCGGCGCTGATGCGAGCACGGTGCAGCGACTGCATGCGCAGGACGTCGCCGTCGGCGCGGCGGTTGGGGAAGATCCCCGAGTAGGAGACACCGAGCCGCTCGAGGTGATCGGCGAGCAGCGCGGTCGCCGGACTCTCCAGCGGCAGGTCCAGATAGACGGCATCCAGCCCGGTGCGGTGGAAGAGGTGGTGGCGCTCCGCAGCTACGACCGCCTCTAGGTCTTGGCCCGGCGTGAGGACGGTGAGCAGCGCCAGGTTGTGGTCAGCGTCGACCTCGACGTGCAGCTCGGTCCGCTCGGCGCTCACCGCCTCCTCCGGTGACTCGGCGAGCGTGCCTCGCAGCTCGCACAGCTCCAGGGTCCGGGCGACGATCTCGCGGTGGCGCTCGGGCGCATAGACCGGGCGCTCATGGCCGTCGTTCAGCTTCGTGTAGAAGAGCGCCGCCGACTGGCGCCGCGGCCGCTGCTCGTCGGCGGCGTCGTTGTCGACCGAGGCGGGGATCCAGCCGAGCAGGAAGCCGGTCTCGTGCGCACCCAGCTCGATGTTGGCCCGCTGGCTGTATGGGTGGGCCGCGGTCGCCTCGCTGAACATGCCCGCCATGCCCTGCTCGCAAGCCCAGTCCATCAGGTGGCGCTTGGTACGGGTGAAGAGATGCTGCCCGCGGGCCGCCGGCATCGTCACTGCCTGGCCCGAGTGGCCGACGGCGTCGCCGGGCGCGGTGAGGCTCATCCCCTCATGGCAGAGCAGCTCGCCCTCGGGCGACTCGGCTACGCAGGAGATATAGGTCCCCGCCGCCAGGCGAGCTGAGACCTCCGCCGGGTCGTAGGCCCAGCGGAGGTCGTATGTGTCTCCGTAGGCGACGCGGATAGCGTCGCTCAGCAGCCCACCTTCATCCGGCTGGAGAAACCGGAAGGTCGCCTCCATCTACTCCGCGGTCAGGGTGCCTTCCATGCCGGCCTCGCGGTGGCCGGGAACGGAGCAGTAGAAGGTGTATTTGCCGGATTTGAGGTCGACTGTGGTCGAGTCCGAGCCCTCGGTGATGACCTCGGTCTGGCCGACCGTTTTGCCGCCTGACTCTTCGATCGCCACGTCGTGGGGGACCGCCTGCGGGTTGTTGAACTCGACCGTCACATTGCCCGCTTTGGTCGATGCCTGGGTGGTCGTGTAGGCAAGGGCGCCACTCGGGTCGGATTCGAATTTCACCGCCGCAGCGCCGCCGGACGCGCCACCGCCTGCTTTTTCGCCACCACCGGATTCCGTGGTGGTCGCGGCGCCGTTGTCGCTCGCGGTCGTCGTGTCGCTGTCGTCGTCATCGCCGCAGGCGACGAGGGCAAAGGCGGCGAGGGCGAGGGCTAGAAGTGCGGCGACCTTCTTCATGCTGGGTTCCTTTCCTCGGGGGAAGAGCCTGCTTCGGACTGTACCCGGCTCAGCGGCCGGCGAACTCCGGCGTCTCGCCGCCGAAGAACGCGGTGACGCCGGCGCGCAAGTCCTCGGTCGCCATGCTGTCGGCGATCCCGTGCCGCTCCAGCTGCAGGTGCTCGGTGAGGCTGTTCTCGATGCTCTGGCCGCAGAGCAGCTTCGCCATCCGCACGTAGTGGGGGGCCTTGGCCGCCAACTTCTCGGCCTTCGCCCGCGCCCGCTCCATCAGCTCGTCCGGGGCGACGACCTCGGCGACCAGCTTTTCCGCCAGCGCGTCCTGGGCGCTCATGTTGGGGTCGTTGAGGAGGATTTCCAGCGCCCGGCTCGGCCCCACTACGCGCGGCAGGAAGTAGGTCATGCCGCCGTCCGGCGAGGCGCCGATACGGCCATAGGCGCAGGCGAGGAAGGCGGCCTCGGAGGCGATCCGGATGTCGCAGGCGAGCGCCAGCGAGAAACCGGCGCCGGCTGCGGGGCCGTTGATCGCGGCGATCACCGGGTAGGGGATCCGGCGCAGGTCGATGATCGCCGTGTGCAGCGCCTCGGCGCCGCGCCGCACCTGCGAGGGCAGGTCGATCGAGTCGTCCTCGACCCCGGTTTTGAACCAGTTGACGTCGCCGCCGGCGCAGAAGGCCTTGCCGGACCCGGTGAGGACCAGCGCCCGTAGCGGCGCCTGGTCGGCGAGCCAGGCAAAGGCGACGGTCATCTCGCCGATCATCTCGGGGCTCATCGCGTTGAAGGCGTCGGGCCGGTTGAGGGTGAGGGTGCCGATCTCTCCCTCGATCTCGATCTTGAGTGTGCTCAGCTCAGGTGGGTTCATGGGGGGCGCAGCCTACTCTTTGTTCGCATGGACGAGAGGATCCGCGAGCTGCCCGACTCACCCGGCGTCTACCTCTTCCACGACGCCGACGGCGAGACCCTCTACGTCGGCAAGGCGCGCTCGATCCGCAAGCGCGTCGCCTCCCACTTCTCCAGTGGGGAGACCCGCCTCACCTCGCGCGTCGACCGCATCGAGGTCATGGTCACCGCCAACGAGGCCGAGGCGCTGCTCGCCGAGCAGAGCTTCATCAAGCGACACCGGCCGCGCTTCAACATCCGCCTGCGGGACGACAAGTCCTACCCCTATGTCTGCGTCAGCCTCGACGAGGAGTACCCGCGGGTCTACTTCACTCGGGAGAAGCACCGCCCCGGCCGCGCCTACTTCGGCCCTTTCTCCAGCGCCAAGCGGGTCCGCGAGACCCTCGACCTGCTCGGCAAGCTGTTCCAGTTCCGCACCTGCGAGGGAGCGGAGCCCGGCCGCCGCTCCGGCAGTCCCTGTCTCGATTACTACATCAAGCGCTGCGGGGCGCCCTGCGTCGGTTACGTCACGCAGGAGGAGTACCGTCGCAACATTGATGCGATCGTCGACTTCCTCTCCGGTCGCTACCGCCAGGTGGAGGCCGACGAGCAGGTGAAGATGGAGACAGCGGCCGGGGCGCGCGAGTTCGAGCGCGCCGCCGTGCACCGCGATCGGCTGCAGGCGATCAAGTCGCTGTTCGAGCGCCAGCGGGTCGCCGGCGGCACGGTCGGCGCGATCGACTTGATCGGGGTCGCCGCCGAGGGGCCCGACGCCAACGCGCAGGTCTTCCAGGTGCGCGACGGCATCCTCGCCGAGCGCCAGAGCTTCTACCTCGACAACCAGGCCGAGCGCGAGCTGGCCGAGGTCGCCGAGGAGTTCATCGGCCAGTACTACTCGGCCTCGCCCGCGGTGCCGCGGACGATCGTTATCGGCCCCTATCTGCGCGACCGCGGCGAGCTGCTCGCCGCGGCGCTGAGCGAGCAGCGCGGCGCCGCGGTCGAGGTGCGGGTGGCAGAGCGCGGCGACAAGCGCCGCCTGCGCGAGCTGGCCGAGCGCAACGCCCGCCTCGCCCTCGACCAGGACCGGCTGCGGCGCGAGCACCGGCGCCAGCGCCGGGTCGAGTCGTTGGCGACGCTGCGCGACGCGCTCGGCATGGAGGAGCTGCCGGTCCGGATTGAGGGCTTCGACATCTCCAACCTCGGCGGCGACCACACCGTCGCCTCGATGGTCGTGTTCGAGGGGGGTGCGACGAAGAAGTCCGACTACCGCCGCTTCCGCGTCCGCGGCGAGCGCCGCAACGGCTCCGACGACTTCGCCTCGATGGAAGAGGTGCTCGGCCGGCGGATGAACAGCTATCTGGAGCAGGCCGATCTCTCGCCCCACGACGGCAAGCGCGACGCCAGCTTCGCCTCGCTGCCGTCCCTGATCGTGATCGACGGCGGCAAGGGGCAGCTCTCGGCCGGCATCCGCGTCCTGCAGCCCTTCGTTGATCGTGGAGTCACCGTAATCGGGCTGGCGAAGAAGCTGGAGGAGGTCTATGTCCCCGGCAGCGCTGCGCCGCTCGACCTGCCGCGCGACTCGGAGGCCTCGAAGCTGTTGCAGCGGGTCCGCGACGAGGCCCACCGCTTCGCGATCGACCACCACCGCGGCCGCCGCGACCGGGCGATGACCGGCTCGGTGCTCGACGACCTGAAGGGGATCGGGCCGGTGCGCAAGCGCGCCCTGCTCCAGCACTTCGGCTCCCCGGAGCGGCTGGTCGCGGCCAGTCGCGAGGAGCTGGAGGCGGTGCCCGGCGTGCCCGGCAAGGTCGCGCGCGAGATCCACGAGCAGCTCAACAGGACCGGCTGAGTGGTGGGGCAGGCGGAGCAGACCGAGGCGGGCGGCAAGGGCCGGGACGGACACGGTCCCGGCCGCGAGGTGACGCTGGTCGTGATCACAGGCCACTCCGGCGCCGGCAAGTCGGAGGCGATCGCCGCCTTCGAGGACGGCGGCTACTTCTGCGTCGACAACCTGCCGCCGCGGATGATCGGCAGCCTTGGCGAGCTCTTCCGCCACGAGGGCAGCAGTGTCGAGCGCGCCGCGGTCGTCTCCGACGTCCGCGGCGGCGACTACTTCGACGACCTGCTCGCCGTCCTCGACGAGCTCGAGGCCGACGGGCTGAAGCCGAAGGTGCTCTTCCTCGAGGCGGACGAGGAGACGCTGGTCGACCGCTACAAGGAGACCCGCCGCCGCCACCCGCTCGCGCCGGAGGGCAGCATCGTCGACGGGATCCGCGCCGAGCGCGAGCTGCTGGCGCCGCTGCGCGAGCGCGCCGACGTGGTGATGGACACCGGCGACCTGACCAGCGGCATGCTGCGTCGCCGCATCGCCGAGGAGTTGCTCGGCCGCGACGAGGGCGGCAAGCTGGCGCTGACCTTGACCACCTTCGGCTTCAAGAACGGGCCGCCGCACGACGCCGACCTCACCCTCGACGTGCGCTTCCTGCCCAACCCCCACTACGTCGACGAGCTGCGCCCGTTGACCGGGCTCGACGCCGAGGTCCGCGAGTACGTCGAGTCCGGCACCCTGGCCGGCGAGTTCTACGGCCGGCTGCTGCCGCTGCTCGAGTTCCTCCTGCCCGCCTACGTCGCCGAGGGCAAGAGCCACCTGACGATCGCCATCGGCTGCACCGGCGGCCGCCACCGCTCGATCACGGTCGCCGACCGTATCCGCCGCGACCTCGAAGGGCGCGACGACGTCGTCGTCAGGCTCAAGCACCGTGACGCGGAACTCGACTGAGGGGATCGTCTACCTAGACTCTCCGATTCTTGTCTGAGCCTGTCATCTCCATAAAAGGTCTCCGGAAGAGCTACGGCGGGACGGAGGCGGTTCGAGGGATCGACCTCGAGGTCCGCGCGGGCGAGGTCTTCGCCCTGCTCGGTCCCAACGGTGCCGGTAAGACGACGACGGTCGAGATCCTCGAGGGCTACCGCAGCGCCGACGAAGGTGAGATCGCCGTTCTCGGCGAGGACCCCCGGCGCGCCGGCCGCTCCTGGCGCGAGCGGATCGGCATCGTCCTGCAGAGCTCCCGCCCCGACCCCTACCTGACCGTGCGCGAGGCGCTGGCGCTCTTCGCCGGCTACTACTCAGCGCCGCGGCCGATCGAGGAGACGATCGAGCTCGTCGGCCTCGACGGCAAGGCCGACGAGCGGGCGAGCCGCCTCTCCGGCGGCCAGCAGCGGCGGCTCGACGTCGGCCTGGCCCTGATCGGCGATCCCGACCTGCTCTTCCTCGACGAGCCGACGACCGGCTTCGACCCCTCGGCACGGCGCCAGGCCTGGGAGACGATCGCCGGCCTGCGCGACCTCGGCAAGACGGTCCTGCTCACCACCCATTACATGGACGAGGCGCAGCGGCTCGCCGACCGGGTCGCGATCCTCGCCCGTGGCGAGATCGTCGCCGAGGGCACGCCCGAGGACCTCGGCGATCGCCGCAGCCGCCCGACGACGATCAGCTACCGCCTCGACGGCGAGGAGGTCTCGGTGCAGACGCGGACCCCGGTCGCGACCCTGCACGAGCTGACCGGGCGTGCGGTCGAGCAGGGTCTCGAGCTCGACGGGCTGGAAGTGACCCAGCCGAACCTCGAGGAGATCTACCTCTCGCTCACCGCGGAGAACGGCGAGTCCGCCTGATGAGCGGCATCGCGCTCGTCGCCCACCAGTTCCGCTACGACCAGAAGGCCTTCTGGCGCAACCCGGCCTCGGTCTTCTTCACCGTCGCCTTCCCGGTGATCCTGCTGCTGATCTTCGCCACCGTCTTCGGCGACCAAACGCTGGAGCTGCGTGGCGGGATCGATACCACCGTTTACTACGTGCCGGCGATCATCACCCTGGCGGTGATCTCGGCGACGATGCAGAGCCTGGCGATGTCGCTGGTGATCGCGCGCGAGGAGGGACGATTGAAGCGCGGCCGCGGCACGCCGCTGCCCCCCTGGGTCTTCATCGCCGGCCGGATCGGCAACTCGATCGTCGTCGCCCTGATGATGATGGCGCTGATCGCCGTGATCGGGCGCGTCCTCTACGGCGTCGACATCCCCTGGGGGCAGCTGCCGGAGATCGTCCTCGTCCTCGTCGTCGGCGCCGCTTCCTTCTGCTGCCTCGGCATCGCGCTGACCGCCGCGATTCCCTCCCAGGACGCCGCGGCGCCGATCGTCAACGCCCTGCTCCTGCCGCTCTACTTCCTCTCCGGGATCTTCATCCCCGATGACGAGCTTCCCCAGGGCGTGCTCGACTTCGCCAACCACTTCCCGGTGCGCGACTTCTTCCAGGCCTTCTTCGACGCCTACGTGCCCGCCGGGGGAGATCCCGGCCTCGACTGGGGCAGCCTCGCCGTGGTCGCGATCTGGGGCGTCGCCGGGCTGCTGCTCGCGATCCGCTTCTTCCGCTGGAGCCCGCGCGGCGGCTGAGCGGGCAGCCTTCAGGCGAGATTCCCTTATAGCCTGCCTTCGCAATGCTGCACCACGTCCTTTTGGAGGTTTCGGAGCTCGAGCGGAGCGCTTCGTTCTATGACGCGCTGCTCGCTCCACTCGGCTGGCGACGCCATTTCGAGGAGGACGGCACGGTCGGCTGGGGCATCGCCAAGCCGGTCTTCTTCATCGCCTCCCATCATGAGGCGCAGCCGGGCTTCGGCCTGCTCAGCTTCTCGGCCCTGGGCATAGTCGCGGTCAAGGCGGCTTGGGAAGCCGGGGTGGGCGCCGGCGGCGTCAGCGTCAGCGACCCGGGCGAGCGCCGCTCGCACGGCTCGGGCTCCTACTCGGCGTTCCTCAAGGACCCGGACGGGTACGAGATCGAGATCACGATCGGGTCCGACTAGACCGACTTCATAAGATCGAGTCACCAATCAATTCTCAGGAGGCGATGACTTCATGGCTGTGAAGGTGGGCATCAACGGCTTCGGGCGGATCGGGCGCAACATCTTCCGTGCCGCGCACGCGGCAGGCGCCGATCTCGAGTTCGTCGCGGTCAACGACCTCACCGACCCGGCGACCCTGGCCCACCTGCTCAAGTACGACTCGATCCTGGGCCGCTTCCCGGGCGAGGTCGTGGCGGGCGAGGACTCGATCTCGGTCGACGGCAAGCAGCTCAAGGTGCTCTCCGAGCGCGACCCGGCGGCACTGCCCTGGGCCGACCTCGGCGCCGAGGTCGTGATCGAGTCGACCGGCCTCTTCACCGGCCGCGACGACGCCGCCAAGCACCTCGCGGCGGGGGCGATGAAGGTGATCATCTCGGCTCCGGCCAAGGAGCCGGACGTGACCGTGGCGCTCGGCGTCAACTTCGACAGCGACTACGACCCCGAGCAGCACGACATCATCTCCAACGCCTCCTGCACGACCAACTGCCTGGCGCCGCTGGCCAAGGTGCTGAACGAGAGCTTCGGCATCGAGCAGGGGCTGATGACGACGATCCACGCTTACACCGCCGACCAGCGTCTGCAGGACATGCCGCACAAGGACCTGCGCCGGGCGCGGGCGGCGGCTCTGAACCTGATCCCGACCACGACCGGCGCCGCCAAGGCGGTCGGGCTGGTGCTGCCGGAGCTGAACGGCAAGCTGAACGGATTCGCGATGCGGGCGCCGGTCGCGACCGGCTCGGTCGTCGACCTCGTCTTCACCACGCCGGACCCGGTCACGGTCGATCAGGTCAACGCCGCGGTGAAGGAGGCGGCGGAGGGCCCGCTGCAGGGCATCCTCTCCTACACCGAGGACCCGATCGTCTCCACCGACATCGTCAGCGATCCGCACTCCTCGATCTTCGACGCCGGCCAGACGATGACGATCGGCGACGGGCGCATGGTCAAGGCGGTCTCCTGGTACGACAACGAGTGGGGCTACTCCAACCGCTGTGTCGAGCTGGCGGGGAAGGTCCTGCAGCCGGTGTCCGCCAGCGCCTGAGCCCGGGACGAGGGCTTGAGCTTCTCGAAGAAGAGCGTTCGCGACGCCGAGGCCGCGGGCCGCAGAGTGCTGGTCCGGGTCGACTTCAACGTGCCGCTGGACGGCGGCAGGGTTGCCGACGACACGCGGATTCGTGCCGCCCTGCCGACGATCGAGCTGCTGCGCGAGCGCGGCGCCGCCCTAGTCCTGGTCTCGCACCTGGGGCGGCCCAAGGGCAAGGTCGACCCGGCGCTCTCGATGCGGCCGGTGGGGGAGCGGGTTGCTGAGCTGCTCGGTGTCTCGGTGCACCAGGCGCCCGCCGTGGTCGGCAGCGACGTCGAGACGATGGCCGGCGGGCTCGGCCCGGGGGAAGTGCTGCTGCTCGAGAACGTCCGCTACGAGCCGGGCGAGACGGAGAACGACCCGGCGCTGGCCGAAGCGCTGGCGAGCCTCGCCGATCTCTACGTCAACGACGCTTTCGGCGCCGCCCACCGCGCCCACGCCAGCACCGAAGGAGTCGCCCGTCACCTTCCCGGCTACGCGGGGCTGCTGCTGGAGCGCGAGGTCGAGGAGCTGACCCGCGTGGTCGAGTCGCCGCAGCGCCCGCTCGTCGTCATCCTCGGCGGCGCCAAGGTCAGCGACAAGGTCGGTGTCATCGACCGCTTTCTCGAGGTCGCCGACCGGATTCTGATCGGCGGCGCGATGTGCTTCAGCTTCTTTCGCGCGCAGGGGATCCCGACCGGCAACTCGCTGGTCGACGACGAGAGCGTGGCTGCGGCCGGGAAGGCGTTGGGTCGCGCGAAGCAGGTCGAGTGCGAGCTAATGCTGCCGGTGGACCTCGTGCTCGGGCGCGAGTTCGACGCCTCGACGGAGCGGCGCGAGAGTGACGGCGTCGAGGTCGCCGACGGCTGGATGGGGCTGGACATTGGCCCGCGCACCGGTGAGCTCTACGCCGAGGCGATCGCCGCCGCCGGCACCGTGCTCTGGAACGGGCCGATGGGGGCGTTCGAGATGGAGCCTTTCGCCGCCGGCACTCGGGCGGTCGCTGAGGCGGTCACCGAGGCGCCGGGGACGACCGTGATCGGCGGCGGCGACTCGGTCGCCGCGCTGCAGCAGTTCGGCTTGGCTGAGAAGGTGGACTGGTTGTCGACGGGAGGAGGAGCTTCGTTGGAGCTGCTGGAGGGAAAGAAGCTGCCCGGCGTGGAGGCGTTGCTCGATGCCTGAGCGTAGGCCGTACATCGCTGCCAACTGGAAGATGCACAAGACCGTCGCCGAGGCGGGCGAGTTTGTCGACGCGCTGCTGCCACAGATCGCGGCGACGCAGAGCGACGTGGTGATCTGCCCGCCGTTCACGGCGCTGACCGCGGTGGTCGAGCGTCGCTACGGCACCGCCGTCAAGGTCGCCGCGCAGAACATGCACGAGGAGGGCTCGGGCGCCTTCACCGGCGAGGTCTCGGCGCCGATGCTGGTCGAGCTCGACGTTGAGGCCGTCGTCCTCGGCCACTCCGAGCGGCGCCAGTACTTCGGCGAGAGCGACGAGGCCCTGGCGCGCAAGCTGCCGGCCGCCCTCGCCGCCGGGCTCGAGCCGATCCTCTGCGTCGGCGAGAGCGAGGAGGCCCGCGACGGCGGCCAGGCCGAGGCGGTGCTCGAGCGCCAGCTCCATGCGGATCTGGCCGAGGTGGCGCCAAGCGAGATGGCCCGGGTCGTGATCGCCTACGAGCCGATCTGGGCGATCGGCACCGGCCGCACGGCGACGTCGGAGCAGGCCCAGGAGACGATCGCCTTCATCCGCGACACGCTGCGCATGCGAGGCGCCACCGCCGACTCGGTGCGGATCCTCTACGGCGGCTCAGTCAAGCCCGGCAACGCCGCCGAGCTGCTGGGCCAGCCGGACATCGATGGGGCGCTGGTCGGCGGCGCCAGTCTCGATCCGGCCGATTTCGCCGCGATCGTGAACGCGGCGTGACCGTCCCCTCGCTGGCGCTCGTCATCCTCGACGGCTGGGGCTTGGCCGAGCCCGGGCCGGGCAACGCGATCTCACTCGCCCGGACACCGGTCTTCGACCGCCTCTGGGCCGAGTACCCCCACACGCAGCTCTCCGCGCAGGGGCCCGACGTCGGCCTGCCCGAGGGTCAGATGGGCAACTCCGAGGTCGGTCACCTCAACCTCGGCGCCGGGGCGATCGTCAAGCAGGACCTGGTCCGGATCAACGATGCGATCGCCGACGGCGGCTTTTTCGAGAACGAGGCGCTGCTCGCCGCCTGCGAGCGCGCCCGCCACAGCCCCCGCGGCCGGCTCCACCTGCTCGGCCTCGTCTCCGACGGCGGCGTCCACTCGGGTTGGGAGCACATCGAGGCGGCGATCGAGCTCGCCACCCAGGAGGGCGTCCCCGACGTCGTCTTCCACGCCTTCACCGACGGGCGCGACACGCTTCCCCACGGCGGTCGCGGCTACCTCGGCGAGCTCGAGCGCTGGCTCAAGCAGGCGGGCCGGGTCGCGACCGTCAGCGGCCGCTACTACGCGATGGACCGCGACACCCGCTGGGAGCGGACGAAGCTCGCCTACGACGCGATCGTCCACGCCGAGGGCCTGCGCGCGGCGAGCTCCGCCGAGGCGATCGAGACCGCCTACGAGCGCGGCGAGACCGACGAGTTCGTCAAGCCGACCGTGATCGGCTCCTACGACGGCGTCGCTTCCGGCGACGTCGGGATCTTCATCAACTTCCGTCCCGACCGGGCCCGGCAGCTGACCCGCGCTCTCGCCGAACCCAGCTTCGAGGAGTTCTCGCGCAGCGGCGGTTCCTTGCTCGACCTGACGGCGATGACCGAGTACCGCAAGGGCTGGCCCTACCCGGTGGCCTTCTCCGAGGCGCGACCGCAGACCACCCTGGCCGAAGTCGTCGCCGCGGCGGGCGGGCGCCAGCTGCACGTCGCCGAGACCGAGAAGTACGCCCACGTCACCTACTTCTTCAACGGCGGCCGCGAGCAGGAGCTGGGAGGGGAAGAGCGCTGCCTGGTCGACTCGCCGCGCGACGTCCCCACCTACGACCACAAGCCGGAGATGAGCGCTCGAGCGGCCGCCGACGCCTTCGTCTCGCACTGGGGGGAGGACGAGCACCGCTTCGGGATCATCAACTTCGCCAACCCCGACATGGTCGGCCACACCGGCGTGATCCCGGCCGCGGTCGCCGCGGTTGAGGCCGTCGACGCCTGCCTCGGCGACGTGGTCGAGGCGGTCCAGCGCTCGGGCGGCGCCTGCATAGTCACCGCCGACCACGGCAACTGCGACCACATGCTGGAGCCGGACGGTTCGCCCAACACCGCCCACTCGCTCAACCCGGTGCCGCTGGTCGTCACCCGCGAGGGGCTGGTCCTGCGCGACGGCGGCATCCTCGCCGACGTCGCCCCGACCGCACTCGAGCTGCTCGGCATCCCCCAGCCCGAGGCGATGACCGGCCGCTCGCTGATCGCGTGAGGGCCGATCCGAACCGGCTGCGGTTCGAGGTTGAGGCGCGGGATGGGGCTGCCCGCGCCGGCGTGCTGCACACGGCCCACGGGAGGGTCCAGACGCCGGCCTTCATCCCATTGGCGACCAAGGGGACGGTGCGGGGGTTGGAGTCCGCGGAGGTAGCCGAGCTCGGCTACGAGCTGATCCTCGGTAACACGTACCACCTGTTCGTCTCGCCGGGGCCGGAGCGGATCGCCGCTGCTGGGGGGCTGCACGAGTTCATGGGCTGGGAGCGGGCGCTGATCACCGACTCCGGCGGCTTCCAGGTCTTCTCGCTGGCCCACGGCGGCGTCGCCAACGAGGTCAAGGGCAGCGGCCGGCCAGGGGGAGACCACGGCTCGGTGGTCTCGATCGACGAGGAGGGGGTGCGGTTCCGCTCCTACCGCGACGGCGCCGAGCTGTTCATCTCGCCCGAGGTCTCGATGCAGGTGCAGGCGGCGCTCGGCTCCGACATCGCCCTCGTCTTCGACGAGTGCACGCCGTACCACGCCGACCGCGAGTACACGGCACGCTCGATGGAGCGCACCCACCGCTGGCTGGGGCGCTGCCTGGAGTGGCACGGGGAGGAGGGGCCGGAGCGCCAGGCGGTCTTCGGCATCGTCCAGGGCGGCGTCCACGAGGACCTGCGGCGCGAGTCGGCGCAGGCCGTCGCCGCGGCTGATGTCGACGGGATCGCGATCGGCGGCACGCTCGGCCGCGACAAGGAGGAGATGCGCGGCGTGCTGGCGCTGACCGCGCCGCTGTTGCCGGAGGAGGCGCCCAAGCACCTGCTCGGCATCGGCGAGGTCGACGACCTGCTCGCCGGCATCGCTCTCGGCCTCGACGTTTTCGACTGCGCTGTGCCAACCCGCCTCGCCCGTCACGGCGTCGCCCTTGCCCCGGCCCCCGAGAGCCGCTTCCGCCTCGACCTGCGCAAGGCCGGCTGGGAGGGCAACCGCGAGCCCTTGGTCGAGGGCTGCCCGTGCCCCGCCTGCAAGAGCCACGACCGCGACTACATCAGCTACCTCTCCCGCGCCGAGGAGCTGACCGCGGTCCGCCTCCTCTGCCTCCACAACCTGACCTACATGCACGAGCTGGTCGCCCACGCCCGCGAGGCGATCGCCGCCGGCGACCTCGGCGCCTACACGCGCGAGGTCATGGCCGGGTCGCCGCCCTGGGTGGCTATTCGGTGTTCTTCTGGACCAGTTCCTTGAACTCGTCGACCACCCGGTCAACGCTGTCGCCGGCCACTTCGGTCGCTTCGACGCCCGTCGCGCGGTCGGTGGTGTAGATCACGGCGGCGGCGACGACGGCGGCGATCAGCACAAGGGCCACCAGGGCGAGGACGAGCCGGACGAAGCGCGAGAAGGCGCCGCGCTTCTTCGGTCCCGGCGCAGGCGCAGGGGGCGCGGGCGGCGGAGGCGGCTGGGGTGCGCGTGCGACCGGCCGCCGCGTCTGCGAGGGCGGCCGCAGGGCTGTCGGCTCGGTGCGGTCGAGGCGCCGCGTCGCCGTCTCGCCGCCGAGCACGCGGGTCGCTTCCGTGCCCTCGTCGAGCGGCAGCGTCACGTCCTCGCCGCCCAGGCCAAGTGCCAGGCCGCCGGCGAGCTCGGCGGCGCTGGCGTAGCGCCGCGCGGGGTCGCCCTCCAACGCTCGCAGCACCGCTGTGCCCAGGGTCTCGGAGATCTCGCTGTTGTAGGTGGTGGGGGGGAGCGGACGCTCGTTCTGCTGACGCACTGCCAGCTCCGCCAGGCTGGAGCCCTCGTACGGCAGTCGCCCGGTGAGGAACTGGTAGAGGACCACGCCCAGGGCGTAGACGTCGGTCGCGGGTGTCGCCTCCTCACCGCGCACCTGCTCGGGCGCGAGGTAGGCGGCGGTCCCGACCACCGAGCCGACCTGGGTGATCCGCGTCTGTTCGATCGCCCGCGCGATCCCGAAGTCGGTGAGCTTGAGGGTCATCTCGCCGCCCCCGACCGGGCCGCCGGTGACCATCAGGTTGCCGGGCTTGACGTCGCGGTGGATGATCCCGCGCCGGTGCGCGTAGTCGAGCCCGGCGCAGGCCTGGGCGCCGATCTCGGCCGTGGTCTCGGCGTCGAGCGGTCCTTGCTTCTGGAGGATCTGCGCTCCCGAACGACCCTCGACGTACTCCATGACGATGTAGTGGCGGCCGCGGTCGATCCCGGTGTCGTAGACCTGGACGATGTTGGGGTGGATCAGCTTCGCGACCGAGGTCGCCTCGCGGCGGAAGCGGGCGACGAAGCGCTCGTCGTCGGAGAGGTGCTCGGCGAGGATCTTGACCGCGACGGTGCGCTCCAAGGTGCGGTCGACCGCCTGGTGGACGTTGGACATCCCGCCCGAGCCGAGCCGGTCGCCGATCTCGTAGCGCCCCGAGAGGGTTCCCGCCTCCATCAGTCGTCGTCCTCTTCCACCGCAGCGCCCGGGCTGATGCCGCCGGACGGGTCTCCCGGGGGTTCGACTTCTTCCGTCGGGGGCGGTTCGCGTTCTTCCTCTTTTTCTTCTCGCTCCGCTTCCTTCTCCGCCTCTTTTTCGGCTTTCTCTTCTTCCCGTTCGCGCTCTTTCTCTTCCTTTTCCCTTTCCTTTTCCTCGTCCTCGTCGCTTTCGCTCTCTTCCGGAGCGGGTTCGAGCTCTTCAACTTCCTCTTCTTCGCAGTTCGCGAGCACCTCGTTCAGTCTCGCCGCACCGCGCTCGAGCGCGCGCTGGAGCTCTGCGTCGACCCCTTCCAGGGATTCGACCTGGGCACTCACCTGGCCGGCCGCTTCTTCGGCTCCGCTGCATTCGCCTTCGCTTGCCAGCTGCTCGACCGCGTCGAGGTTGGCCGTTATCTCCCTCGCGTCGTTGCCGGGTAGCAGCTGCGCGTCCTCTCCTCCGCCGCAGGAGGTGAGCACCGCGGCAGCGGCGATGGCGAGCGCGAAGGCGTTCAGTTGACGCATCGTTGCGAGTCTAGACAACCCCTGTTGAGCCAAGTTTCCCCTGCATTTAGCGGGCTTGCGCCCAGTCACATGCCGACCTGGAGGCGATCCGCGAGGCGGCCGGGTAGGCCCGCCGCGGAGATCGCCGCGGCGGCACGGTCGATCTCGTACGAGACGCGGTGGAAGCGGGCGGTCTGCGCCTCGGTGTCGAGCTCCAGCCAGGCAGCGCGGGGATCGCCGTCGCGCGGCTGGCCGACGCTGCCGGGGTTGAGCAGCCATGCGCCCTGTTCGATCTCCAGCAGCGCGCCGTCGCTCATCCGTGCGCCGCGGACCTCGCCCGGCTCGTTGCGGGCGCCTTGACTGAAGAAGAGCGACACGTGCGAGTGGCCGATCAGCCCGACGCGCTCCGGCTGGACCTCGAAGCACGCTTCCGCCTGCTCGACCGAGAGCACGTACTCCCAGACCGGGTCGCGCGGGGAGCCGTGGGAGAGCGCCACCTCCTCCCGCCGACCCGCAGGCTCCAGGTCGCCGAGGAACTCGAGGGTCCGCTCCTCGACGTTCTCCCTGGTCCACTCGACGCCCGCCGCGGCGGCCTCCGAGAAGGCCGAGATCCGCAGCTCGCCGAGCACGGCGAGGTCGTGGTTACCGGCCAGGCAGACGGCACAGCGCTCACGAATCAAGTCGGCGCAGGCGTCGGGTTCGGCGCCGTAGCCGACGACGTCGCCCAGGCACCAGACCTCCTCGGCTCCCGCCGCCTCGATCGCCTCAAACACCGCCTCCAGCGCAGGCAGGTTGGCGTGGATGTCGGCGATTGCCGCGACGCGCACGGCGGCCAGCGTACCTTGGCCCCGTCTCGCTTCATACGATGGGGGCGATGATGGCTGGCAGCGATCCGATCGCCGAGCTGCGCTCCGCGGTCAACCGGGCCGCCCAGGAGCTGCGCGGCGGCGAGCCGGCCGGGACCGAGCCGACCCTGGAGCGACCGCCAAAGGTGGAGCTGGGCGACTACAGCTCCAACGCAGCGATGCTGCTCGCCGCCCCGCTCGGGGAAAGCCCGCGGGCGGTGGCCGAGCGCCTCTGCGGCGAGCTCGAGCGGGAGCTGGGCGCCAACGGCAGCCTCGACCGGGTCGAGGTCGCCGGGCCGGGGTTCGTCAACCTCTTCCTCTCCGACGCCTGGTACCGGCGCGCAATGGCCGGCCTCGCCGCCGCGGGCGAGCGCCTCGGACCGGCGCCGACCGCTTCGCCGGAGCGCATCCTGGTCGAGTTCGTCTCGGCCAACCCGACCGGCCCGCTGCACGTCGGCGGCGGCCGCCACGCCGCCTACGGCGACGCGTTGGTCCGCCTCCTGGAGGCCGTTGGGCACGAGGTCCAGCGCGAGTACTACGTCAACGACGCCGGCGCCCAGATCGAACGCTTCGCCGCCTCGATCGCCGCCCGCATGCGCGGCGAAGAGCCGCCCGAGGACGGCTACGCCGGCGAGTACATCGCCGACCTGGCCGAGCGCTTTGCCGCCGACGGCGTCGAGCCTGGCGAGACCGAGACGCTCGGCCGGCGCGGGGTGGAGGCGGTGGTCGAGAAAGTGCGGGCGACGCTCGAGCGCTTCGGCGTCCGCTTCGACACCTGGTTCTCGGAGCGGGGGCTCTACGAGCGCGGCGAGGTCGAGGCCGCCCTGACTCTGCTCGAGCAGAGCGGCCACACATACAAGAGCGAAGACGCCCTCTGGCTGCGCACGACCACCTTCGGCGACGACAAGGACCGGGTGCTGATCCGGGCCAACGGCGAACCGACCTATCTCGCTGCCGACGTCGCCTACCACCAGGACAAGCTGGAGCGCGGCTTCGGGCGGCTGGTCAACATCCTCGGCGCCGACCACCACGGCTACGTGCCGCGCCTGCGCGCCGTGATCGAGGCGCTCGGCGCCGACCCTAAGCGCTTCGAGGCGCTGATCATGCGCCTGGTCCACATCGTCGAAGGCGGCGAGCGGGCGCAGATGTCGAAGCGCAGCGGCGAGTTCGTCTCGCTCGACGAGCTGCTCGACGACATCGGGACCGACGCCACGCGCTGGTTCATGCTCTGGCGCAGTCACGACACCCCCGTCGACCTCGACCTCGAGCTGGCCCGGCGTCAGTCGAACGACAACCCGGTCTACTACGTCCAGTACGCGCACGCGCGCATCGCCAGCATCCTGCGCAAGGCTGGGGTCGAGGACGCCGCAGCCACCGCTGCCGGCGCGACGGCCGGGGGGGAGGCGCTGGAGCCGGCCGAGCGGGCGCTGGTCAAGCGCCTGCTCGAGTTCCCGGACGAGGTTCGCGAGGCGGCCACCCGCCGTGCCCCGCACCGGATCTGCGCCTACTCGACCGCGGTTGCGGCCGACTTCCACGCCTTCTACCGCGACTGCAAAGTGGTCGGCGCCGAGGGCGAAGGGGTGGAGGAGTCGCGACTGGCGCTCTGCCTGCTCGCCAAGCGGACGATCGCCGAGGCGCTCGGGCTGCTCGGCATATCCGCTCCCGAGCGGATGTGATGCTGGGCAGGCGCAGGCGCCCGCGGATGATCGCCGAGCTCCCGGCGCCACCGCAGGGGAAGAGCGCTGCGGGCGCGCTCAGCGCCGCCGCGCTGGAGATGCTCACCGCCCTGCTGGGAGAGCTGGGCGACGCGCGCGCTGTGCTGAGCACCGGCGGAGACGAGAAGTCGGTGCTGGCGCTCGGCCTGGCGACGGCCGCCGTCGCCGGCGGCAGGCGCACGGTCCTGGTCGAGTGCGACCTCGCCGCTCCCTCGCTGGCGCGGCAGGTGGGCCTGGAGCCGGCGCCCGGCCTGCACGAGTACCTGGGCATGGGGGCCGAGGCGCGGCAGATCCTCCAGCCGCTGGTCCTGGCCGGTCCGGGCTCGGCGGCGGCGCGAACGCCGCTCACCTGCATCGTCGGCGGCAGACCGACGGCGGACGGGATAGCGCTACTTGACTCGGAGGGGTTCGCCCACGCGATTGGCAAGTTGCGCAGCGCCTACGAGCTGGTCGTCGTCGACGGCCCGGCGCTGGGCGATCCATCGCTGCTTGCCGTCGCCCCGTTCGCCGACAGGGCGCTCGCCGCCGTCGCTAACGCCGACCTGCCGCGCAAGCCGCCGGTCCACATCGACGGCGTCGTGCTTGTCGCCTAGGAGGGGCTAGAGGTCGTACCTGGCCAGGTCGGCGTCGAGCCGCTCGGCCTCCTCGCCCTCCGGCCCCGTGTTCGCCGGGGGCTGTGGTCCCGATCGCCCTCCCGCCCGGCGCCAGCGGGCGATGCCGATCGCGAGGGCGACGGCGGCGAGGACGAAGCCGATCGCCGGGACGAGGTAGGCGGAGAGGTTGAAGCCCGAGCCCTCGGGCAGGGCCAGCACCTCGCTGCCGTACTGGGCGACCAGCGCGTCCTTGATCTCCGCCTTGGTCTCGCCGGCCGCGATCAGCCTGTCGATCAGGGCCCGCTGCCGCTCCGCCTGGGGGGCGTTGGAGAGCTCCAACAGCGTGCCGCAGATCGGGCACATCACCTCGTCTTCGATGTCGGCGAGCGTCGCCTGCTGCGCGGCGGCGCCGGCCGGTACCGAGGTCACCGCCAAGAGCAGCGCCATCAGGATCCATGGGGGCCTGAGAGTCACGGCGCGTCCTCGATGAGCGGCACGACGTTCTCGCTCAGGAAGCTCTCGTCGACGGGGCCGATGGCGATCAACGCCACCCGGCCCCTTGGGTCGACCAGGAAGCTTTCCGGCAGGCCGGTCGTGCCGAAGGCCTCGCTGCGCTCGTCCCCCTTCGACCACAACTGCGGGTAGCTGGTCGGGAACTCACGCAGGAAGGCGAGCGCGTCATCGGTGTTGTCCTGGACGTTGATGCCGAGCACGGTGACGCCGTCGCCCCGGTAGCGGCGCTGGAAGTCCTCCAGGGCAGGCGCCTCCTCGCGACAGGGGGGGCACCAGGAAGCCCAGAGGTTGACCAGCACCCAGCGGCCCTGGTAGTCGGCGATCGACCCCGTCCCCTTGGCGCCCAGACGGGGCAGCACCCGGTCGGGGACCGGATCGCCGACCGCGACCTCGGCGCCCCCCTTGCTGAGCAGGCCAAAGCCGAGCAGGCCGATTACGGCCAGCACCGCGAGGAAGGCGAGGAACGAGCGTGCGCCCACTCTCCCGGACTCTAGTTGGAGCGCTCTCCCGGTCGCGTCGCTGCGGCCCTAGAATCCGCCCCGGTGCGGACGTAGCTCAGTTGGTAGAGCGTCAGCTTCCCAAGCTGAAGGTCGCGGGTTCGAGACCCGTCGTCCGCTCTCGTGGCCCATGGCAAGGTACTGACCGGGAACATCGTCGCCGTGGCGCTCGTCACCGCCGGCGCGAGCGCAGAGGGCGCTGTCCTGCCCTCACCGGAAATGCTGTCGAGGAAGACGGTCGCAGTCGTCTCCTACGTGTCGGTCCGCCTCGGAACGATCACCAAGCGGGAGTTTCAGCGCGCACTGATTCAAGAAGCCGCTGCCAACGGGCTTGATTCCGTGCCCAGGCCCGGAGGAGCCAAGTATGAGGAACTCAAGCGCGCCAGCATGGGGTCGCTGCTCGACCAGGTCTGGATCAAGGGTCAGGCAGCCGAAATGGGCATCACGGTCACGCGGGACCAGGTCACACGCACCTTGGCTCGGCTCAAGAAGGTCTTTGAGAGCGCGGCCGAATATCGCGAGTTCCTGAAGGAAGCGCACTTCACGCGACGCGACGTGAACGAACGAATCGAGGTCCAGATGCTCGCCGAACGAATCCGGGGGAGGGTCGAACGAAAGGCCGGTGGCAAGTCCGGCCGCAACGAGGTGGTGAGGGACTTCGTGGCCGCGTTGGAACAACGGTGGAGGGCTCGGACCGTCTGCGCTCTGGAGTACGCGATCGATCGCTGCTCGAATGGATCGACCGGCTCAGCCGCCTCGGGCTGAGCCTGCCACAGGCTCGAGCCCCCGCTTCTCCGAGGTCTCCGCGGGGCGGTAGAAGTGCTCGGTCGCGCCGCGCACCTGGCGCTTGAGGGCAAGCTCCAGCAGGCCGCTTTTGGCCAGCTCGGTGACGTGGTAGTTGACGTTGCTCAACGGCATCTGCAGCTCGTGGGTGAGATCGCTGGGTGAGAGAACGCGTCCCCCGTCCAGGGCAAGGACTTCGAGGATTGATATGCGCAGGGGGTGGGTATTGGCCCTCGCCAGAAGTTGCCAGTTCACGACGCCTCCTCTACAAGTTTTCTGAATACCAAAAACTGCTTATTTGATTTATACCAAAAAATGATGATTTAAAGTTCTATAATCGGGTAAGACCAGTCCGACAATGGCTCTACGAGCAGGAACTGGGAGGAGTGGGGCAATGGGGTGGATTCGCAGGGGAACACGCGGTGCGGCCGTAGCCGTCGTGGCCGCGCTCGTGCTTGTGCTGGCTGCGACGCCGGCCGGGGCGGCGGACATCATCGGGCCGCAGAACCCGGACGAACCCAAAGCCGACAGCCCCTGGCAGGCAGGGACGTGCACCATCGATGCGCCTGAGTGCTCCGTGGCGACGCCTGGGCAGTTCTTCGAACAGGCGGCCGGGCATCCCAACGTCGGCTTTACGCAGTTCATCGTCAACTCGAAACCCGGCACTCTCGGCGGCGACGTCCCGATCGGGAACCTGCGCACGGTTCGCGTCGATCTGCCGGCCGGCCTCACCGTCAACCCGCAGTCGACGCCGGCGCAGTGTGAGCTCGCCCCGGGCGAGAGCCCTAAAACCTGCCCAGCCGACTCGAAAGTCGGATACAGCATTGTGACCGCCGCCAGCTCGATTGTCCCGGCTGACGGGCTCGTCGTCACGGTCGGCCCGTTCAACGTCTACAACATCGTCCCCGAACCGGGCGAACCGGCCCGCTTCGGCCTCGACGCCCTCGGCAATGACGTCTTCCTCGAGGCGGACGTGGCCTGGGAGGGCGACTACCACGAGTACTTCACGATTGACGTAGCCAAACTCGAGCTTCCGGCGATTCCGGAAGGGGCCAGGATCCTCGAGAACCGCCTCGTCTTCGACGGCAACGGCGAACTGCCGGGCGACGATGGCACCTTCATCACGACTCCGACGACCTGCTTCGGTCCCGCGATTCCCGGCTCGCCGTTCGAGCACGTCTACTCCACGTATCTGCGGGCCGACGGCTACGAGCCGGAGTTCATCAACCCGAACTTCCCCAACGGCTCTCCGTTCATCGAGTCGAAGATCCCTCGCGATCCCCCCACGTTCGAAACCTCGCCGAAGGAATGCGGCTCGATCCCCTTCGAGCCCTCGATCGACGTCGATCCCGGCACGGGCCAGACCGACTCTCCGGCGGGCGCGACGGTCACCGTGGACCTTCCGGAGGTCAAAAACCCGGCCATGGGCGACAAAAGCCAGGGAAGCTCCCATGTGAGAGCGGCCAGGGTCTCGCTGCCCGAGGGCATGGGGCTGAACCCCTCGGCCGCCAACGGGCTCGTCGCATGCACCGACGCCCAGTTCGGCAAGGGCACGAGGAACCCGGTCGCCTGCCCGGAGGGCTCGAAGGTGGGCACGGTCGAGGTCGACACACCACCGCTCCCCGGCGGCTCGCTCACCGGCAGCGTCTACGTCGGGCAGCAGCTCAGCCGCGACCCTGCCTCCGGCGAGCAGTACAGGATCTTCGTCACCGCCGAGTCGGCGCGCTATGACATCTCCGCCCGCCTGCTCGGCAAGGTCTCTGCCAATCCCGTCACCGGCCAGCTGACGACGACCTTCGACGACGCGCCGCTTGGCAGCGTCCCGGTGCCGGGCCTGCCCCAGGTCCCGTTCAGCTCCTTCCGGATCAAATTCAACGGCGGCGCCAGGGCGCCGCTGACCAGCCCACCCACTTGCGGCCCGAACGCGACCGCGACCCAGATGACTCCCTGGTCGGGCAACGCCGACGCCGCCCCGGGCGACGAGTTCGCGATGACCTCGGCGCCGGGCGGCGGCGCCTGCGCCAAAACCATGGCCGAGCGCCCGTTCGCGCCGAGCTTCGCTGCGAAAACGCTCAAACCGCAGGGCGGCGAGTTCAGCCCGCTCGTCGTCGACGTCGCCCGCTCCGACGGCAACCAGGAGCTGAAGGGCGTTGACGTCAACCTGCCGCCGGGTGTGACGGCGAAGCTGGCCGGCGTCCGCTACTGCCCCGAGCGAGCGATCGCGGCGGCGGCGGCGAACAGCGGCGCGGCGGAGGCCGCGGCGCCCAGCTGCCCGAAATCCAGCCTCGTCGGCACCGTCTTCGTCCGCACCGGAAGCGGCCCCGAGCCGATCCAGATCGAGGGCAAAGCCTTCCTCGCAGGGCCCTACAAGGGGGCCCCTCTCTCCATGGTAGTCGTCACCCCCGCCACGGCCGGGCCCTTTGACCTGGGTGTGGTCGTGGTGAGGGTGGCGCTACGCATCGATCCCGAGACGGCCCAGGTCCACGCCGTGCCGGACGCGATCCCGCACGTCTTCGGCGGCGCCCTAGCGGACATCCGCTCGATCTCGCTGCGGGTCAACCGCTCGCAGTTCTCGCTCAACCCGACCAACTGCTCGCGGATGGCGGTGGGGGCGACCCTGCGCGGGGGCGGCGCCAACCCGCTGGACCCCGCCGCCTTCAGCGCCTTCCCCGCCTCGGTGCCGTTCCAGGTCAAAGACTGCGAGCGGCTCGGCTTCAGGCCGAAACTCCACTTCCGCGTGTTCGGCGCCACCCGCCGCGGCAAGAACCCGAGGCTGCGCGCGGTCCTCAAAGCCCGCGAGGGCGACGCCAACATCGGCCGCGCGGCGGTTACCCTGCCGCGCTCCTTCTTCCTCGACCAGGCCAGCCTCTCGAAGGTCTGCACCAGGGTCCAGTTCGCAGCCAACGACTGCCCGAAAAAGTCGATCTACGGCTACGCGACGGCGGTTACGCCACTGCTCGATGGGCCGCTGAAAGGCCCTGTCCACCTGCGCTCCTCCAACAACCTGCTGCCCGATCTCGTCGCCCGCCTGCGCGGTCAGGTCGAGGTCCACCTGGTCGGGCGGATCGACACCGTCAAAGGAAGGATCCGCAACACCTTCGACACGGTGCCCGACGTGCCGGTGTCGAGGTTCACGCTCACCGTCAGGGGCGGCAAAAAGGGCCTCCTGGTCAACTCGCGCAACCTCTGCAAAGCGAAGAAAGGCAAACGCGCTCCCAACATCCGAGCGATCGCCAGGTTCAAAGCCCAGAACGGGAAGAAGCGCAACATGCGGCCGAAGCTGCGCACGCCCTGCGGCAAGAAGAAGGGGAAAGTCGGTAAACGGGGCGGTCGGTAGGCGGCACTAGATCGGCTGGCTTGTCGGCCGGATCAGGATCTCGTTGACGTCGACTCCGTCGCGTTGTTCGAGCGCGAATAGCACCGCCTTGGCGATGTCGTCGTCCTGCAGCGCCCACTCGCCGGGCCGGTTGTCGAAGAAGGGGGTGTCGGTCATCCCGGGCTCGATCAAGGTCACCCGGATCGCGTGGTTGTCGTGCATCTGGCGCAGCTCGGCGCGCAGCGCCTCGCCGATCGCGGTCGCCGCCCACTTGGTCGCCGAGTAGAGCGACCCGGGCAGCGCTCGCCGTCCGGCGACCGAGCTGGTCACCAGGAAGTGACCGTCGCCGCGCTCGAGCAGATGGGGGAGGGTGGCGCGGATCGTCAGCGCCACGCCGAAGACGTTGGTGAGGACCATCGAGCGCCAGTGCTCGACCGACTCCTCGAGGAAGCCCCGGGTGGCGCCGAAGCCGGCGTTGGCGAAGACGGCGTCGATGCGACCGAAGCGCTCTAGCGCGGAGCCGGCCATCGCCTCGACCTGGTCCCACTCGGTGACGTCGCAGCGAACGGCGAGCGCCCTCTGGGCGCCGCCGAGCTCCCCGGCCAGCTCCTCCAGCGGCTCGAGGCGACGCGCCGCCAGCACCAAGCGGTACTTGCCAGCTGCGGCCCGCGCGGTCGCCGCGCCGATCCCACTCGAGGCGCCGGTGATCAGCAGGACGGGGTCGTCGGCCACCGCGTGATTGTCCCATGAAGCGTCTTGCGATAATCCACGTCCCGTGGACCCCGCCCGCAAGAGGACGATCCGGCTCGTCGTCGCGCTCAGCGTCGCGGTGCTGCTCGCCGTCGGGCTCGTCTACACCTCGTTCAGCGCCTCGACCGAGGCAAAGGAGCCCTCGCAGCTGCTCAGCGCCACGCCCGGCACCAGCTACGAAATGACCGGCCGTGTGGTGCGCGGCTCGATTCGCCGCGATGGCGACGGCATTCGCTTCCAGGTCGCCGACCGCGACGGCGGCGGCCAGCGCCTGCCAGTCACCTATACGGGCACCATCCCCGATCCCTTCCGCGGGGGGCGCGAGATCATCCTTACCGGCACGGTCGAGAGCGGCACCTTCGTTGGTGAGCCTGACACGCTGATCACCAAGTGCCCCTCGAAGTTCACCACTGAGAACTCTGGGAAATGACGGCTAGCCTCGGCAGCGCCGCCCTGGCGCTTGCCTTCCTCGCCGCCCTCTGCGCGGTGGGCATGGCGCTGGTCGGGGCTCGCGACGAGCGCCGCTGGGTGGACGCCTCCCGCCGCGCCGTCTACGCGCTCTGCGCGCTGCTCACCGTTTGCGTCGTCCTGATCGAGATCGCCTTCCTCAGCGACGACTTCTCGCTCAGCGTCGTCCAGGAGCACTCCTCGATCGAGACGCCGACCTTCTACAAGCTGGCGGCGATGTGGTCGAGCCAGGAGGGCTCGCTGTTGCTCTGGGCCTGGGTGCTCTCGATCGCCTCCTCGGTGGCGCTCTTCGCGACCAGGGACAAACTGCGCGAGATCGTCCCCTATGCGACCGCGGTGCTAGCCGGGGTGGCGAGCTTCTTCACTGGCCTACTGCTCTTCGGCAAGGGCGTCGACCCCTTCGCGACGCTGAGTCCGGTGCCGGTCGACGGGATCGGCCTGACGCCACTGCTGCAGCACCCGAGCATGATGATCCACCCGCCGATGCTCTACACGGGGTACGTCGCCTTCACGATCCCCTTCGCCTTCGCGGTCGGCGCCCTCGCCGCCCGCCGCCTCGATGCGGCCTGGATCCGCGCCACCCGCCGCTTCGCGCTGATTGCCTGGGCCTTCCTCGGCTTCGGCCTGCTGCTCGGGGCGCGCTGGTCATACACCGAGCTCGGCTGGGGCGGCTACTGGGCCTGGGACCCGGTCGAGAACGCGGCGCTGATGCCCTGGCTGACTGGGACCGCCTTCCTGCACTCGATCATGGTCCAGGAGAAGCGCGGCATGCTGAAGGTCTGGAACGCCAGCCTGATCGTCGCCACCTTCTCGCTGGCGCTGCTCGGCACCTTCCTCGTCCGCTCCGGCGTGCTGCAGTCGATCCACGCTTTCGGCGATAGCACCGTCGGCCCCTACATCCTTGGCCTGATCGCGGTTGTGCTGATCGGCTCGGCGGCGCTGATCGTCTCCCGCCTCGACGACCTGCGCTCGGAGCGGCGGCTCGACTCGCTGGCCTCGCGCGAGGCGGTCTTCCTGGTCAACAACCTGCTCCTCGTGGCGCTCACCGCGACGATCTTCTGGGGCACCTTCTTCCCGCTCATCTCCGAGCTCTTCACCGGCGAGAAAGCCTCGCTGGCGGCGCCCTGGTTCGACCAGTACACGACGCCGCTGGCGGTCCTGCTCGTGCTCTTCGCCGGGATCGGGCCGCTGCTCGCCTGGCGCCGGGTCAGCTGGGCCTCGGCCAGACGCGTCTTCCTCGTGCCCGCCGCCGTCGCCGCCGCGGTCGGGGTCGCGCTGCTGCTTTTCAGTGACGTCGCCGACTCCCCCTGGGCGCTCGCCCTCTTCCTCTTCGCCGCCTTCGCCCTCACCGGCCTGACGCAGGAGTTCTGGCGCGGCGCGGCGGCGCGGCGGCGGCTCAGGGGCGAGTCGATGCCGGTGGCACTGGGGGCGATCGTCAGCCGTAACCGGCGTCGCTACGGCGGCTACATCGTCCATGCCGGCATCGTCGTGCTGCTGGTCGGCGTCGCCGCCTCCTCCAGCTTCCAGACCAAGCGCGACCTGGAGCTGACCCCGGGGGAGAGCGCCGTCGTCGAGGGCCGCACGATCACCTACGAGCGTCCCACTGTCTCAGTCGACGAGCGGGCCCTCACCTTCGGCGCCGTGCTCGGGGTCGAGCAGGGCGGCGAGCGCTACGAGCTGCGTCCGAATCGCCGCTACTTCCGCCCGACCGGGGTGCAGGGGGGGACAATCAGCAGCTTCTTCAGCGGTGAGGCGACCAGCGAGGTCGGCCTCAAAGCCGGCGCCGGCAGTGACCTCTGGACGGCGGTGGAACCGGATCTTGCGGCGGTCAAACGCCGGGTGCGCGCGGCGGACCGCGGCTTCAAAGCATGCATTGGTGGGGAGCCCGGCACGCCGCCTCAGTGCGAGGCGATCTCACGCCTGATGCGCGCGGCGGCTGCCGACCCCAGCCTGATCCCGGTGGCGAGCGCCCAGATCAACCAGCTGCAGGCGATCACCGCCGAGCGGCTCGCGCGCAGCTACCTGGCCGATGGCGCCCCCGCGACCTTCCGGGTAATCGTCGACCCGCTCGTCACCTGGATCTGGATCGGCGCCCTGATCGCCCTCACCGGCGCCGTGATCGCGATCTGGCCCGCCCGCCGCTCGCGGCGGGCTCCTGCTGCCGACACCGAGCTCGAGGCGTTGAAGGAAGCCAAGTACCGCGAGATCCGCGACGCCGAGCTGGACCACGCCGCCGGCAAGCTCTCCGACGAGGACTACGCCCTGCTCGACGCCGAGCTGCGGCGCGAGGCGGTCGAGATCCTCGACCGCGAGCCCGTCTAGATCTTCAGCAGCACCAGGGTGTTGACGGCGAAGAGGACCGCGAAGAAGATCGTCGCCCGGTCCAGGTTGCGCTCGACCATCGAGCCGCCGCCGAACGAGCTGCCGCCGCCGCCGATCCCGAAGGCGCCGGAGAGCCCCGCGTCTTTGCCCGAGTGGAGCAGGATCAGGAAGATCAGGACGCCGGAGATGATCACTTGGATGAAGCCGAGAAAGGTCTCCATGAGGGGGTGGAGTGTAGCCGTCTCTCCGCGCCCTGGTTCGCCCGCCACACGCAAAAGACAAATCAAGAGTTGACGTTGACGCAGTTGACAAATTGAGCTAAATTGTCAACTGCACGCACTGAACGCGGCTGTTTGACAAGGAGGAGATGGCATGGAGGCGCACGCCCACTCTCACGCGCATGAGGAGATCGAGCTCAATCCCGCCGGCTGGACCGACGGCAAGCGCTACGCCTGGCTGCTCGGGATCGTGGTGCCGCTGGCGCCCTTCCTCGCCTGGGCCAGCGTTGCGGTGACCGGCTTCGAGATCTTCTGGTGGTTCGGCCCGGTGCTCGTTTTCGTCGCCTTCCCGCTGCTCGACATCGTGGTCGGGATGGACGCGTCCAACCCACCCGACAGCGTGCTCAAGTGGCTCGAGCAGGATCGCTACTACCGCTGGTGCACCTACCTCTTCATCCCGGTCCAGTTCGCCGGGCTCGTCTTCGCCTGCTGGCTCTGGTCGAGCGGCGACCTCTCGGTCTTTGAGAGCCTTGGCCTGGCGGTGACGATGGGGGTGGTCGGCGGCATCGCGATCAACACCGCCCACGAGCTCGGTCACAAGCGCGCCAGCATGGAGCGCTGGCTGAGCAAGGTCGCTCTGGCGCAGACCGCCTACGGTCACTTCTTCATCGAGCACAACCGCGGCCACCACGTCCGTGTCGCCACCCCCGAGGACCCGGCGAGCTCGCGGCTGGGGGAGAGCTTCTGGGCCTTCCTGCCGCGAACCGTGATCGGCAGCCTGCGCTCTGCCTGGGGGATCGAGCGGGAGCGCCTCGGTCGCGGCGGTCACTTGGCCTGGAGCTGGCGCAGCGACATCCTCCAGGCCTGGACGATGACGATCGTCCTGTTCGGGGCGCTGACCGCGGTCTTCGGCTGGGTCGTCCTGCCCTACCTGCTGATCCAGGCGCTCGGCTTCATCCTGCTCGAGGTCGTCAACTACCTCGAGCACTACGGCCTGCTGCGCCAGAAGAAGGAGGACGGTCGCTACGAGCGCTGCCTCCCCGAGCACAGCTGGAACAGCAACAACGTCGCCTCCAACGTCCTCCTCTACCACCTGCAGCGCCACAGCGACCATCACGCCAACCCGACCCGCCGCTACCAGGCGCTGCGCCACGTCGAAGAGGCGCCGCAGCTGCCGACCGGCTACGCCGGGATGATCGTGCTCGCCTGGTTCCCGCCGCTCTGGCGCCGGGTGATGGACCCGCTCCTGGTCGAGCACTACAAAGGCGATCTGACCCGGGCCAACATCCAGCCGCGGGCCCGCAAGCGCATCCTCGCCCGCTACGGCGCGGAGGCCCAGGCGTGAGCCGCTTTTGCTGCCCGGGCTGCGGCTACGTCTACGACGAGGAGGCGGGTCACCCGCGCGAGGGCTTCCCGCCCGGCACGCCCTGGTCGGAGGTCCCCGACGACTGGGTCTGCCCCGATTGCGGCGTGCGCGACAAGGTCGACTTCGAGCCGGATGAGGCGGGCGGGTGACCGCCACCGCTGCGACGATGAGCGGCGTGGCTACCGCCCGCACCCCTTACCCGCAGGCAGCGCGAGAGCTGCTGCGCGAGACCCTGTTCGGCGCCGCCCGAGACCAGCTCGAACACCGCTCCTGGTCGGAGATAACGATGAGCGACATCGCCGGCGCCGCCGGCGTCAGCCGCCAGACCCTCTACAAGGAGTTCGGCAGCCGCGACGAGTTCGCCCAGGCCTTCGTCATCCACGAGGGCGAACGATTCCTCGACGCGGTCGACGCGGCCGTGCGCGAGCACCTCGACGACCCGCGTGCTGCGGTCGGCGCCGCTCTTGGCGTCTTCCTGCGCAGCGCCGGCGAGGACCCGCTCGTCCGCATCTTGCTCAGCGACGACGGCACCGGCGGCATGCTCCCCTTCGTCACCACCCAGGGGATGCCCGTCGTCTACTGGGCGACGGCGCGATTGACGGAGACGATCGAAGCGGGCTGGCCCCAGGCGCCGCCCGAGAAGGTTCGCCTGCTCGCCGAGTCCCTGGTCCGCCTCGCGATCAGCTACATCACGGCGTCGAGCGAGGCCCCGGAGACCACCGCGGTCCGCGCTGGCGAGCTGCTCGGCCCCTTTATCGACGAGGCCTTGAGCTCGACCTAGTCTCACGTCGAGCTCTCCATGGGGAGAGTTCGACGTCGTCAGCCCCTTAACTGAGTATGTCAACCCTCGTCGAGGCAGTCGCTGTGTCGCGCGAGCCCGGTACGATCAATGGTATGAGAACTACCATTGATCGTGCCGGACGCGTCGTCATTCCAAAGGATTTGCGAACAGCATTGAGTCTGAGCGGGGGAGACGAGGTCGAGATCTCTCTGGATGGAGACCGGATCGAGCTGACGCCGGCGCCGAGGAAGGTGAAGCTACGCGAGGGGTCTCACGGGCTGCTCGTCTCAGACTTGGATCTGCCGCCCCATGGGCCTGAGGAGGTTCGCGAAGCGCTGGAGCGGTCACGCCGGTGATCACGCCTGACAGCTCGGTGCTCATTGCTGGATTCGTCTCCGGTCATCGCTTTCACGAGGCGGCGCGCTCAGCTCTCGCCGAAGTTCGGGCCAACGGCGGCTTGATCGCTCACACCACCGCGGAGACGTTTGCCGTGCTGAGCGCACCCGGTGGTGCCTATCGTGTGGAGCCAGATGCCGTTTTGGCCTACCTCGATCGGCTCCTAGGGGGATCGGCGCTAATCCAGCCCCGACCCGGCGCCTATCGAGAGGCGCTCGGCCTGCTCTGCGAAGACGGGCGTGCAGGAGGGGCGATCTACGACGCGCTGATCGCGCTGGCCGCCCGCGACGCCGGCGCGGAACTGGTCAGCCTCGACGGCCAAGCCGGGCGCACATATGCGCTCTGCGGTGTCGAGGTCCGACTTCTAGTCGGATGAAGCGCTAGCCGGCGCCAACCTCGGCCTCGGCGCCTGAGCGCAGCGGGGTCGCGCCCTTGATCAGGTCGGCGGCGCGCTCGGCGACCGCGATTGTCGGGGCGTTGGTGTTGCCGCGGGGCACGGTCGGCATCACCGAGGCGTCGACGACGCGGAGGCCGTCGAGGCCCTGAACGCGCAGCTCGGCGTCTACGACGGAGCCGATCGCGCAGGTGCCGACCGGGTGGTAGATCGGGAAAGTGGTGGCGGCGATGTGGGCGCGCATCGCTTCCTCGGAGTCGCCGTCGGGCGTGGTGAAGGGCTCGCTGCAGTAGGTCTGCATGGCCGGCTGGGCGCAGATCTCCTCGGTCAGGCGCAGCGCCTCGACCATCCGCGGCAGGTCGCTCTCGTCGCTGTAGAAATCGTTGCGGACGATCGGCTTCGCGGTCGGGTCGTTGGAGGCGAGCCGCACCGAGCCGCGGCTCTCCGGGGTCAGCAGGCAGGCGAGGACGACGGTCCCGTGCGCCTCGGGGTCGCTCATCCCCTCGTCGACGATCTGCAGGGGCACGGCGTGGAACTGCACGTCCGGGGCCTCGGCGCCCGGCCCCACCGTCGCGAACCCGCCGGCCTCGGCGAAGTTGGAGGCGAACGGCCCGGTCTGGGTGGCTTCGAACTCTTTGAGTGCCTCGGGCTCCAGCGCCCGCAGCAGGCTCTCCGGCTCGCTGGCCGTCCAGACGCCGAAGGTGCAGGCGTGGTCGCTGAGGTTCTCGCCGACCGCAGGCTGGTCGAGCAGCGGCTCGATTTCGCGCATCGCCAGGTGTTCGGCGGGACCGACCCCGGAGAGCATCAGCAGCTGCGGCGAGTTGAAGGCGCCGCCGCAGAGCAGGACCTCGCGCTCGGCACGCAGCTCCTGGGCCTGGCCGAGGTGGCTGGCCTCGACACCGACCGCGCGCTTGCCCTCGAAGAGCACGCGGTTGACGTGCATGTAGGGCTGCACGGTCAGGTTCGGGCGGTCCATCGCTGGGTGTAGGTAGGCGACGGCGGCACTGGCGCGCAATCCGCCCCGCTGAGTCACTTGGTACATGCCGACGCCGTCCTGCTCGGCGCCATTGAAGTCCTCGGTGCGGGTCAGTCCCGCTTCGACCCCGGCCTCGACCCAGGCACGGGAGGTGGCGATGCCAGAGCGCTGGTCGGAGACCGGCAGCGGCCCGCCGACGGCATGCCACTCGGAGGCGCCGCGCTGGTTGTCCTCGGACTTGAGGAAGTAGGGGAAGAGGTCGTCCCAGGCCCAGCCCGGCTGCCCCCACTCGTCGTAGTCGCGGTGGTTGCCGCGGATGTAGATCATCGCGTTGATCGAGGAGGAGCCGCCGAGCACCTTGCCGCGGGGCAGGGCGATCCGGCGGCCGCCGCAGTTCGGCTCCGGCGCCGAGACGTAGTCCCAGTCGACGTCGGTGCGCTGCAGCTTCAGGTAGCCGAGCGGGACGTGGATGTTCTCCTTCGTGTCTGGCCCGCCGGCCTCGAGCAGCAGGACGCTGACGTCGGGGTCCTCGGACAGTCGCGCCGCGAGCACACATCCAGCCGAGCCCGCTCCGACGATCACGTAGTCGTACATCTCTCCTCCTCGGTTGCCAGTCCCACCTGGACAGGAAAGACCTTAGCGCCGCAGGTCAAGGCGGAAGACGAGTCGCTCGAAGCCGGTCTCGTCGACCGAGTCACGCTCCGGCGCCCGTTCGTAGCCAAGCGACTCGTAGAGGCGGTGCGCCTCGCGCTGGTAGGGGCGGCTCCAGAGCGCGATCGCGCTCCGCCCGGCGGCGCCCGCCCGCTGCGTGCAGAGCTCGGCCAGCGTCCTGCCGATTCCGGCTCCGCGCGCGCTCGCGGCGACGGCGAGTCGTGCCAGCTCGGCCTCCTGGCCACGAGCGACGGCCAGCCCCGGTGTGCCGGGAGGGAAGAGGGCGACGACGCCGTCGATCGCGCCGCCCCGCTCGGCGACGAAAATCTCGCTGCGGGCCGCGGTCTGCTCGAACTCGGCGGCGGAGTAGGGCTCGAGCCGGCCGCCGCCGCCCAGCGTCACGTAGGCCTCGGTCCAGAGTGCCGCGACCGCCTCGGCGTCCTCCGGTCGCCCCTCGCGAATCACGACTCGAGCAGCAGGGTGACCGGCCCGTCGTTGACAAGGGCGACGCCCATGCACGCCCCGAACTCGCCCTTCGCCGCGGCCAGCTGCTCGCAGAAGCGATCGTAGAGAGGCTCCGCCTCTGCGCCCGGCGCCGCCTCCACGTAGCTGGGCCGGTTGCCCTTGCGGGCGTCGCCGTAGAGGGTGAACTGGCTGACGCAGAGCACCTCGCGCTCGCCGAGCGGCTCGTTCATCCGGCCCTCGGCGTCGTCGAAGACCCGCAGCGCGAGCACCTTGCCGGCGAGCCGGTCGGCGTCGGCCTCGGTGTCGCCGCGGCGCACCCCGAGGAGGACCAGCAGGCCAGACCCGATCTGCGCCACCCGCTCGCCCTCGACCTCGACGGCGGCCTGGCTCACCCGCTGTACGAGCGCTCTCACCGGTCGCTCCCTTGCACGCCGCCAAGCTACCGCCCGCAGCAGGTAACCGAGGGCTGATCGGCGGTGTATATGGATCGTAACTATCCGCATTATCTCCCTAGGAGGAAAAGATGGAGATGATCAGGCGGTTCGAGCCGGTCGCCCTGTTGGTCATGGTGCTCGGCGCGCTCAACTGGGGAATGGTCGGGCTCTTCGACACGAACGTGGTCTCGGAGATCTTCGGAAGCGGCACGCTCACCGACATCGTCTACGTCGTGGTCGGGGTCTGCGGCCTCCTCTACATCCCGAGGCTGCTGGAGAGCCTCCACATCGGCGGTCACACGCCGCATCCGCACGGCACCTGAGCTGGGCGGGGGTATCAGTGGACCGGGCCCGCGAGGGCCCGGTCTCGTTTCGTCAGGGGGTCGCAGCCTGCGGCCACTCGTAATCCGTGCCGCGACGGCGCAGCGCCTCCCGCGTCTCCTCGTCGCAGAGCGCGCCGGTCACCCCGGCCTCATAGAAGTCGCGGGTCGAGAGGCCGAGGCCGGTGGCCGCCTCGTACTCCTGTCCCAGGTCGGTTCCGAACATCGCCGGGTCGTCGGTGGAGAGCGAGCAGCGGACCCCGGCCTTGACCAGCTCGGGCAGGGGGTGGTCGGCGAGCGAGCGCACCGCGCCGGTGCGCAGGTTCGAGATCGGGCAGACGTCGAGCACGGTGCCGCGTCCGGCCAGCTCGCGGACCATGCCGGGGTCGTCGACGGCGCGGATGCCGTGGCGAATGCGGTCGGCGCCCAGCGCCTCGAGGGCGCCCTGGATTGAGGCGATCCCCGCCACCTCGCCGGCGTGGGGGACGGAGGCGATCCCGCCCTCGCGGGCGAGCGCGAAGGCGTCCGCATAGGGCTCGGGCGGAAACTGCGCCTCGAGCCCGCCGAGGCCGAGGCCGACCACGCCCCGGTCGCGATACTTGACCGCGTAGCGAGCGGTGTCCTCGGCCGCCCCCGGCAGTGGAAAGCCACGGGGGATGTCGGGAGTGAGGCGGACCTCGACCCCGTGCAGCTCGCGGGCCGCCTGGGTGCCGTCGCAGTAGCCGTCGAAGACCTCCTCCCAGGGCACGCCGCGCGCGACCGGTTCGGCTGGGGAGAAGATGCCCTCGATGTAGACGGGGCCGTGGCCGGCCGCCTCCTCGGCATAGCCGACGACGACTTGGCGGAAGTCCTCCGCCGTGCGCAGAGCACCCGTCGTCATCACCCAGACCGAGATGAAGTGGTTGAAGTCGCGGAAGCGGTAGAGCTCGGCCAGCTCCTCGACCGTGTCCGCCGGTAGCGAGACCTCGTTGCGGCGGGCGATTTCGAGCAGGGTCGCCGGGCGCACGGTGCCCTCGAGGTGGACGTGCAGCTCGATCTTCGGGTAGGGCATATGGCGAGTTTCATCCGCATAGCGGACGAAACTCGCCACTAGGCTGCCCGAGATGAGGATCCGGCCGGCGGTGAGAGACGACGCGGAGCTGCTCTTTGGGCTGATCCGGGAGCTGGCCGAGTACGAGAAACTCGCCGATCAGGTCAGGGGTGACGCGGAGCTGCTGGCGAAGACTCTGTTCGACCGCGGCGGCGCCGAGGCGCTGGTCGCCGAGGTCGACGGGGAGGCGGTCGGCTACGCGATCTTCTTCGCCACCTACTCGACCTTCGAGTGCCGGTCCGGGATCTGGGTCGAGGATCTCTTCGTCCGCCCCGAGCATCGCCGCCGCGGTATCGGCCGGGCCTTGCTGGCGAGGATCGCGGCGAGCGCGCTGGAGCGCGGTTGCGCCCGGCTCGAGTGGTCGGCGCTCGACTGGAACGAGCCGGCGCTGCGCTTCTATGACGAGCTCGGAGCGACGCGGCTGGGGGAGTGGCTGACCCTGCGCCTCGACGGTCAGGGGCTGGAGCGGCTGGGCGCCGAGCCCAGGTCATAGGCTCCCGATCCCTTGGCCGAGACCTGTTACAGGCACCCCGACCGTGAGACCGCCGTCTCGTGCTCATCCTGCGGACGGCCGATCTGCCCCGATTGCATGACGCCGACCCCAGTCGGGATGCGCTGCCCGGAGTGCACTCGGCAGCGCACCAAGGTGACGCGCGGTGTGGGGGAGGCCTCGCTGGGGTCCGCTGCCCCTGCGACCTTCGTCCTGATCGCGCTCAACGTCGCTGCCTACCTAGCCGAGATCGCCACCGGCTCGGGCGGCTTCTCTGGGGTGCAGGGCAGCCTGGTGCTCGACTTCGCCCTCTTCGGCCCATCCGTTGCCGAAGGCGAGTGGTACCGACTCGTCACCAGCGCCTTCCTGCACAGCGGCCTGATCCACATCGGCTTCAACATGTTCGCCCTCTACTTCCTCGGCCGGGTGCTAGAGCCGGCGATCGGCACGCCGCGCTTCGTCGTCGTCTACGTCGTCTCCCTGCTCGGCGGCTCCTTCGGCGCCCTCCTGCTCGACCCGAACGCCCTCACGGTGGGCGCCTCCGGCGCGGTCTTCGGCATCTTCGCTGCGACCTTCGTGATCGCCCGTCATCGCGGCCTCGACGCCTTCGCCTCTTCGATCGGGGTGATCATCCTGCTCAACCTCGCGATCAGCATCAGCGTCCCCAACATCAGCCTCGGTGGCCACCTCGGCGGGCTGGTGGCGGGCGGCCTCTGTGCGTTGACCATCGCCGCGGGGGAGCGGGGGATGCTCGGCCGCAACCATTTCCCCGCCGAGCTGGCGGCGATGGTCGTACTCGGCGCCCTATCCACTGCAGCAGCCATAGCCGTCGCGTAAGCGGCTATCCCGTTAGGGGTTGAACGTCTTGTGCCGAAGGCTAAGTGGAACCCCTGCCGGGATAGCCGCTAACCGGAGATCTCAGCTCGGCGAAGCCGATGCTCCCCGGCGGGCCGACCAGATCCGGGTGGATCAGGTGGCCGAGCAGCTCGACCCCGTCGACCAGGCGCGGTCCCGGGCGGGAGAAGGTTGAGGCCGCGTCGACCGCGAAGACGCGTTGGGCACCGAGGGCCTCGATCTCGAACCAGTGTTCCAACGCCTGCGAGCGGGCGGCGTCGACGTACCAGCCGCAGGGCATGACCACGATCACGTCGGGGCTCAGGCCGGAGAGCTCGCCCCAGGAAACCTCCGGCGACTTCAGGCCCGGCGGCCCGGCGACGTCTTCGCCGCCGGCGATTGAGATCATCTCCGGCACCCAGTGGCCGCCGACGTAGGGCGGGTCGAGCCACTCCAGGGCGATCACCCGCGGCGGGCTCGCTCCCGCGACGGCGCCCCGCACGGTCGCCAACCGGCCTTCCAGTTCGCCGCGCAGCTCGTGCGCCGCATCCTCGATCCCCGCCGCCTCGCCAAGCCGGATTACGTCTTCGAGCATCTCGCTCAGTGAGCTGGGGTCCTGCTGGATGACGCGTGGCCGGCTCGGCAGCCGCGCGGCCACTTTCAACACGTCCTCGTAGGAGACGGCGCAGACGGCGCAGACGGCCTGGGTGACGATCAGGTCGGGCGCGAGCTGGGCGAGCCGCTCCTCGTCGAGCTCGTAGAGAGCGCGACCCTCCGCCACAATCGCCTTCACCATCAGGTCGATCTGCGCCGCATCGAGGCCGGACGGCAGCACCGAGCGAGTCAGGCGGGGCACCCCGCCGGTCTCCGCCGGGTAGTCGCACTCATGGGTGACCGCGACCACGCTTTCGCCCAGGCCGAGGGCGTAGAGCATCTCGGTTGCGGACGGGACCAGGCTGGCGATGCGCATGGCCGCCAAATATGGCACCTGCCGCTGCTCCGGGGGTGACGACGGCGCGGAAAGCTATATTCCGTACGCCGCATGGCAGACGACGACCTCCCCCGAAGTACCGGGACACGCAGGGCCCAGCCCTGACGTGAGTGCGCACGAGTCCTGATGCCCGTTCTGCTGATCGTTCTGGTCCTCGTTCTGGTCGCCGTCAACGGCTTCTTCGTCGCGGCCGAGTTCGCAATCGTGCGCTCGCGGCGCAGCCGGATCGAGAAGATGGCGGAGGAGGGGAGTGCCGCTGCCCGTGTCGCGCTCGACCAGATCGACCACGTCGACGAGTTCGTCGCCACCTCCCAGGTCGGCATCACGCTGGCCTCGATCGGGATCGGCTTCCTCGGCGAGCCGGCGATCGCCGAGCTGGTCGAGCCGCTGCTACACGGCTTCCTCGGCGACACCGCCTCCTACATCCTCGCCTTCGCCTTCGCCTACTTCGTGGTCACCTTGCTGCACGTGATCTTCGGCGAGCAGGCGCCGAAGATGATCGGGATCGCCCGCTCCGAGCGGCTGCTGCTGAGAGTCGCCAGGCCGCTTGCTCTCTTCCGGCGACTTTTCCACCCGCTGATCCTGCTCACCAACGCCCCAGCCCGGTTCGTCGTCACCCGCGTGCTGCGGATCGATCCCGAGGCGGACGAGGAGGTGGGATCGCCTGAGGAGCTGCGGCTGATGATCGTGCGCGGCGCTCAGCGCGGCCGCCTCGACCCCGGCGAGGCCGGGATGCTGGGCGGCGTCTTCCACCTGCACGAGCAGGAGGCGCGCGAGGTGATGACCCCGATCCCGGCCGTCGTCGTCGTCGACGCCTCGGAGACGGCTGAGACCGCGCTGCGGCGCTGCGTCACCTCCGGCCACACCCGCCTCGTCGTGGTCGAAGAAGAGAACCCCGACAAGGTCAAGGGGATAGTCCACAACAACAGCCTCGCCCGCCTCTACATGAGCGACGGGCCGGAGGGCGGGATCGAGCCGGCGGTGCGCGATGCCCTGATCGTCCCCGAGACCCGCCCGCTCGACGACCTTCTCCATGACCTGCAGGTTCAGCGCACCTCGATCGCCGTCGTCGCCGACGAGTACGGGCGCACGGTCGGGATTGTCACCGTCGAGGACATCCTCGAGGAGGTGGTGGGGGAGATCGAGGACGAGACCGACCCTCGCGCTGCGGCGCTGCGCCAGCTCGCTAATGGCGAGTGGTTCGTTCGCGGCCACGTCTCGCTCGGTGACCTCTCCGACGCTGGGATCGAGCTGCCGGTCGACACCGACGCCTACAACTCGGTCGGCGGCTACGTCTTCGGCGAGCTCGGCCGCCTGCCGAAGCGCGGCGACACGATCGTCGCCAACGGCTACACGATCCGGGTCGAGGCGGTGCGCGAGAACCGGATCGAGGCGGTCCGGATCACTGGCACCGCCACGGGCGATTCCGTCCGCTCGGCGTCTTAGCTTCTCTTGGCAACCCGCTTCCCTGCCGAGCCCTGTGGAGGTGCCGCATGTGGGTTGTGCGTTTGAGTGAGAAGCAACTCGAGGTCCTGCGGTCGCTGCTTCGCGCCGAGGAGCACCTCGGCCCGTCGCTGAAAGGCGCTTTGGAGGCCCTCGATCTCGCCCGCTGGGACGAGCTGCCGGAGGCGGAGCTGCCGTGGGAGGAGATCGAGATCACCGCCCGCCGCCAGGGCATCTCCCCCGCCGACGTGATCTGGGACTTAGCGGGTAAACGCTAGTCGTAGCTGTAGAAGCCGGCGCCGCTCTTGCGGCCCAGCTTCCCCTCGCCGACCATCTCGACCATCAGGCCGGGTGGCTTGCTGGCGTCCTCGCCGTTCTCGGCGTAGAGCGCGTCGCCGATCGCCTGCGAGACGTCGAGGCCGACGAAGTCGAGCAGCGCCAGCGGGCCCATCGGGTGGCCGGCGCCGAGCTTCATGCAGGTGTCGATCTCTCCCGCCTCCATGCCGGTCCGCTCCATCAGCCGCACGGCTTCGAAGAGGTAGGGGAAGAGCAGGCGGTTGACGACGAAGCCGGCCTGGTCGGGGACCTCGACCGCGGTCTTGCCCAGTGCCGCGCACCAGGCGAGGGCCTTCTCGCGGGCGCCGGTGGCGCCGTCGGGGAAGCAGACCTCGACCAGCTTCATCCGCGGCACCGGGTTGAAGACGTGCAGGGCGAAGAGCTTGTCGACGTCGGCGGCCTCGGCGATGCCGGCGATGCTGAGCGAGGAGGTCGTGGTCGCGAGGTCGGCGTTGGGGCAGGCCTCGGCGACGGTGGCGATCAGCTCGCCCTTCGGCGCAACCTCCTCGACGATCGCCTCGACGACGATGTCGCACTCGGCGAGGTCGGTGGGGTCGGTCGTGACTCGCAGCCGCGAGGGCTCGGCGCCCTCGATCTTGGCGCAGGCGGCGACCACTTTCTCCTCGGCACGCCAGGCCGAGGCCTCGCTCCGCGCCAGCAGGATCGTGTCGGCGGTGGTGGTGGAAACGGCGGCCAGGCCTGTGGCGATCGCGCCGCTGCCGGCGATTCCCGGACTCTCGTACCCCTTGCTTGCGTTCATGGGGCGGGTTCCTATCACGTGGGCGACCGGACCAGCGCGCCAGGTACTCTTGGCTGACTGACCAGTCAATCGAAACGGAGGCGTGCGATGGCAGACAACGGAAACGGCAAGTTCAGCGGCCGCGAGGTCGTCATCGTCGAGGCGGTTCGCACGCCGATTGGGCGCGGTCACGAGGAGAAGGGCTACTACAAGGACGTCCACGCCTCCAACCTGCTCGCCAAGGTCTACGCCGAGGTAATCGAGCGCGCTGGGATCGACCCCGCCGAGGTCGAGGACGTCGTCGCCGGCTGCGTGCAGCAGTTCGGTGAGCAGGGGATCAACATCGCCCGCAACGCTTGGCTCGAGGCGGGCCTGCCGATTGAGGCCCCGGCCACCACCGTCGACCGCCAGTGCGGCTCCGGCCAGCAGGCCGTCAACTTCGCCGCGGCGCTGATCGCCTCCGGCGTCCACGACGTCGTCGTCGCCGGCGGCGTCGAGCACATGGGCCACATCTCCTTCGCCGACTCCGCCTCGGTGATGCAGGAGCACGGCTTCGCCTTCTCGCCGCAGCTGATGGAGCGCTACAACCTGGTCCCGCAGGGGATCTCGGCCGAGATGATCGCCGACCAGTGGGAGATCCCCCGCTCCGAGCTCGACGAGATCGGCCTGCGCTCGCACCAGCTTGCCGCCAAGGCGACCGAGGAGGGCCGCTTCGAGCGCGAGATCGTTCCCTTCGCCGTCAACGGCGACACCTACGCCACCGACCAGGGCATCCGCCCCGACACCTCGCTGCAGAAGCTGGCTGAATTGAAGCCGGCCTTCAAGGAGGACGGCAAGATCACCGCCGGCAACTCCTCACAGGTCTCCGACGGCGCCGCCGCGCTGCTGATGATGACCCGCGAGAAGGCCGAGGCGCTCGGCCTGACGCCGCGGGCGCGGATCTACGACCAGACCACGGTCGGCGTCGACCCGGTGATCATGCTCACCGGCCCGATCCCGGCGACGAGGAAGCTGCTCGAGCGCAACGCGCTGCAGATGGACGACATCGACCTGGTCGAGGTCAACGAGGCCTTCGCCTCGGTCCTTGCCGCCTGGCGCCGCGAGCTCGACCCCGACATGGACCGGGTCAACGTCAACGGCGGCGCGATCGCCCTCGGCCACCCGCTCGGCGGCAGCGGCGCCCGCCTGGTCACATCGCTGCTCCACGAGCTTGAGCGCTCCGACAAGGAGCTGGGCCTGGTGACGATGTGCTGCGGCGGCGGCCTCGGCACGGGGACGCTGATCGAGAGGGTCTGACCCAGCCCTGGCCAGCTAGCCAGTAGTCTTCCGCGCCGATGGACCTCAGCCTCTCGCCATCCGAGCAGGAGTTTCGCGAAGAGGTACGCGCCTGGATCGAAGAGAACCATCCGGGCCCCGAGCCGGAGGCCGGCCTCGAGGAGGTGATGGCCTTCCGGAGCGAGTGGCAGCTCAAGATGCACGAGGCCGGCTGGGCCGGGATCTCCTGGCCGAAGGAGTACGGCGGCCGCGGCGCCACGATGATCGAGCAGGCGATCTTCGTCGGCGAGGCCTCGCGCCTGGAGGCGCCGAGCCCGGCCAACGTGCTCGGCCTGGCGATGGGCGGGCCGGTGGTGATCGCCCACGGCACCGATGCGCAGAAGCAGCGCTACCTGGAGCCGATCCTCACCGCCGAGGAGATCTGGTGCCAGGGTTTCTCCGAGCCGGAGTCGGGCTCCGACCTCGCCTCGCTGAAAACGCGCGCGGTCAAGGACGGCGACGAATGGGTGGTCACCGGGCAGAAGGTCTGGACGACCTTCGCCCAGTACGCCAAGTGGTGCATGCTCGTCGCCCGCACCGACCCGGACGCACCCAAGCACCAGGGCCTCACCTACTTCCTGATGGACATGGAGCAGGAGGGGGTGGAAGCGAAGCCGCTGGTGCAGATCACCGGCGAGGGCGAGTTCAACGAGGTCTTCATCAACGAGGCGCGGATCCCCGACGAGAACGTGATCGGCGAGGTCGGCCAGGGCTGGACGGTGGCGATCACGACGCTGATGAACGAGCGCGCCGGGCTCGCCTTCGGCGCGATCGCGCAGGTCGCCAACAACCTCAAACGGCTCGGCGAGCTGGCGGCGCAGACCCGCGTCAACGGCGGCACTGCGGCCGATGACCCGGTCTACCGCCAGCGAATCGCCCAGCTCCACATCGAGGCCGAGACGATGCGCCTCAACGCCTACCGCGGCCTGACCAAAACGATGCAGTCGGGCATCCCCGGCCCGGAGGGCTCGCTGGGCAAGTGGCAGTGGGCCGACATCAACCAGCGGATTGGAGAGCTGGCGCTCGAGATCGAGGGGCCCTACGCGCCGCTCGACCGCGGCGCCGGGAGCGCCGTCGAGAACGGCGCCTGGCAGTACCGCTTTCTGCGCTCGCGAGCCAACTCGATCGAGGGCGGCACCACCGACATCCTCAAGAACATCATCGCCGAGCGCGTTCTCGGCCTGCCCAAGATGCGCTGAGCGGACAAGCCATGTACTTCGACCTCACAGACGAGCAGCAGGCGATCAAGGCGACGGCGCGCGACTTCCTCGCCGCCCGCTACAAGTCGGCCCGGATCCGCGAGCTGGTCGAGAGCGAACACGGCTTCGAGCAGTCCGACTGGGAGGAGATGGCCGAGCTCGGCTGGCCGGGCCTGGCACTGCCCGAGCAGTGGGGCGGCCAGGGGCTCGGCATCGTCGAGCTCGCGGTCCTCTTCGAGGAGCTGGGCTACGCGCTGGCGCCGACGCCGCTGCTCTCCAGCACGGTCGCCGGGCTGGCGCTGGCGCTGAACGGCAGCGACGAGCAGCTTGAGCGCTGGCTGCGACCGCTGGCCAGCGGCGAGGCGCGCGGCACCCTCGCCCTCTTCGACGCCGGCTCCCCGGCTGCGATTGGCAAGTTTGAGATGGAGGCGAAGGAGGACGGCGACGGAGTCGTCCTCGACGGCGAGAAGGTGCTGGTGATGGACGCGGCGAGCGCCGACTTCCTGCTCGTCGCCACCGCCGACGGCCGCCGTCACGTCGTCGCCACCGATGCCGACGGTGTCAGCGTGACGCCGGAAGCCTCGATCGACCTCACCCGGCGCCTGTACTCGGTGCGTCTCGACGGCGTCAGGGTCGGGTCCGAGGCAACACTGAGCGGCGGCCAGGCCGAGTACCTGCCGGTCCTCTGGCGCGCCTGCGTGGCGCTCGCCGCCGAGTCGACCGGGATCGCCCAGCGGACGCTGGACATGGCGGTCGAGTACGCCAAAGACCGCAAGCAGTTCGGCCGCCCGATCGGCTCCTACCAGGCGGTCTCCCACCGCTGTGCCCAGATGCTGCTCGAGACCGAGAACTCACGCTCCGCCGTCTACGGCGCCGCCTGGGCCGCCGACGCCGAGCCGGACTCGCTGCCGCTGGCCGCCTCGATGGCCAAGGCATACGCCTCCGACGCCGGCTGGCGCGTCCCCGACGCCTCGATCCAGGTCCACGGCGGCATCGGCTTCACCTGGGAGCACGACCTCCACTTCTTCCTCAAGCGCGGCAAGGCGAACGCGGCCACTTTCGGCGACGCCAAGTGGCACCGCGAGCGCGTCGCCGACACGGTCCTCTCCGAGGCGCCGGCGCCGGTCCCGGCGTGAGCGCCGACGCCCTGCAGCGGATCTCGGTCGCCGCGATAGGCACCACTGTCGCCGACCTCGAGGCGGAGGCGAAGCGCGCCGAGGCTGCCGGCGTCGAGTGCGTCTGGGCGCCGGAGCTGTTCCGCTCCTCGATCACCCAGGCCGCCTACCTCGCGGGCAGAACCGAGAAGATCGACGTCGCCACCGGGATCGCCTGGGCCTTCACCCGCAGCCCCTTCATCCTCGCCGTCAGCGCCCTCGACATCGACGAGATGTCGGCCGGGCGCTTCCGGCTCGGGCTCGGCTCCGGCGTCAAACGGCTCAACGAAACCTGGCACAACGCCGAGTACGGCCGGCCGGCGCCGCACCTCCGTGAGGCGATCGAGGCGACGCGGCTGATCATGCAGCAGGCCGGCAAGGGCGAACCGATCCGCTTCGAGGGCGAGTACTACGACATCGACATCAAGGGCTGGATCCGGCCGCACCCGGCGGTGCGCCAGTCGGTGCCGATCTATACCGCCGGGATCCAGAAAGGGATGTGCCGGATGGCCGGCGACGTCGCCGACGGGCTGATCGGCCACCCGATCCAGAGCCTGCGCTGGATCGACGAGGTCGTCGTCTCCTCCTTCGAGGAGGGGTTGAGCCGCTCCGGCCGCGAGCGCAAGGACTTCGACTACCTGCCGACGGTCTGCTGCGCGATCGACGACGACGAAGAGAAAGCGATCGAGATGGCCCGCCGCACGATCTCCTTCTACGCCACGGTCAAGACCTACATGCCGCTATGGGAGCTGCACGGCTTCGCCGACAACGCGGTCGCCGCCGGCGAGGCCTTCCGTCGCGGCGACCTCGGCGCCGTCCCCGCCGCGATCAGCGACGAGATGGTCGACACCTACTGCGCCGCCGGCCCGCTCGACAAGGTCCGCGCCCGGGTCGAGGCGACGGCGGAGCGCGCCGACGGGCTCTTCCTCACCCCGCCGACCTACTTCATCTC
>Ga0190272_10000117_pt1 | contig 52302 bp, 57 predicted proteins | sample Popmic504T_FD_133746 | JGI IMG/M metagenome (GOLD analysis project Ga0190272, IMG submission 133746) | Populus adjacent soil microbial communities from riparian zone of Shoshone River, Wyoming, USA - 504 T | ecosystem: Environmental > Terrestrial > Soil > Riparian zone | place: USA: Wyoming...
GGCGTCGTCGCCAACCAGCCGCGGCAGAAGGGCGGCGTCCTCTTCGTCGACTCGGCCGACAAGGCGGCGCGCTTCATCCAGACCTGCAACGCCTTCAACGTGCCGCTGCTCTTTCTCGCCGACGTGCCCGGCTTCATGATCGGCACCGCGGTCGAGCGCCAGGGGATCATCCGTCACGGGGCGAAGATGATCAGCGCCGTCTCCGAAGCGACGGTGCCGAAGCTCTCGGTGATCGTGCGCAAGGCCTACGGCGCCGGCCTCTACGCGATGGCCGGGCCCGCCTTCGAGCCGGATTGCTGCATCGCCCTGCCCAGCGCCTCGATCGCCGTGATGGGGCCGCAGGCGGCGATCAACGCCGTCTTCTACAACCAGATCCAGGCGATCGAGGACGAGGCCGAGCGCGAGGCTTTCGTCGCCGCTAAGCGCGAGGAGTACGCCGAGGACATAGACCTCCTCCACCTCGCCTCGGAACTGGTCGTCGACGCGGTCGTCCAGCCCGAGGACCTGCGCGCCGAGCTGATCCGCCGCTTCGCCTACGCGGCGAGCAAGGACCGCTCCTTCGCCGCGCGCCGCAACCCCGTCACGCCGGCCTAGGCGTCGAGCGTCTTCGCCAGCTCGACGAACCAGTCGAGCGCCGCCGGGTTGGCGAGCGAGTCGCGGCTGGCCGCCTGCTCCGGCGGGGTGCCCATCAGGATCCGCTTGACCGGCACCTCGAGCACCTTGCCGCTGAGCGTGCGCGGCACCTCGGCAATCTGGAAGACCTCGTCGGGGACGTGGCGCGGCGAGCAACGCTCGCGCACGCGGCGGGCAATCTCCCGGCGCAGGTCGTCGTCCAGCGCCGCGTCCTCGCGAAGGACGACGAAGAGCGGCATCCAGCCCTCGGTGCCGGGGCGGGGCACGTCGACGACGAGCGCGTCGAGCACCGCGTCGACGTCGAGCACGGCGCGGTAGATCTCGCTCGTCCCCATGCGGATGCCGGAGCGGTTGATGGTCGAATCCGAGCGGCCGTAGATGATCGCGGTGCCGCGCGAGGTGATCTCGATCCAGTCGCCGTGGCGCCAGACGCCGGGATAGTGCTCGAAGTAGCTGGCCCGGTAGCGGCTGCCGTCCGCGTCGCCCCAGAAGGAGACTGGCATCGAGGGCATCGGCTCGGTGACGACCAGCTCGCCGACCTCGTCGACGACCGGGTTGCCCTCCTCATCCCAGGCCTCGATCGCGGCGCCGAGGGCGCGGCCCTGGAGCTCACCGCGGTAGACCGGGAGCAGGGAGACGCCGCCGACGAAGGCGGTGCAGAGGTCGGTGCCGCCGCTGGTCGAGAAGAGCCAGGTGTCGGTGCCGACGTGCTCGTAGATCCAGTCGAATCCCTCCGGGGAGAGCGGGGAGCCGGTCGAGCCGACCGCCTGCAGACGGCTGAGGTCGCGCCCCGACCCCGGCTCGACGCCGTCCTTCATGCAGGCGGCGATGTAGGAGGCGCTGGTGCCGAACGTCGTCACCCCGGCGCGCTCGGCGAGGTCCCAGAGCACGCCCATGCCGGGGTGGCCGGGGTTGCCGTCGTAGAGGACGATCGCCGCCCGCGTCAGCAGGCCGGAGACGAGGAAGTTCCACATCATCCAGCCGGTCGTCGTGAACCAGAAGAGGCGGTCGCCGGCGTGGGCGTCGACGTGGAGGTGGAGCTTCTTCAGGTGCTCGAGCAGGATCCCGCCCTGCCCCTGGACGATCGCCTTCGGCAGCCCGGTGGTCCCGGATGAGTAGAGGACCCAGAGCGGGTGGTCGAAGGGGACCCGCTCGAAGCTGAGCTCGGCCCCCTCGCCGGAGGCGAGCAGCTCGTCCCAGCGCGTCGCGTCGCGCAGCCCGGAGAGGTCGGGATCGGGGTCGAGGTAGGGGATGACGACGGTGCGCTCGAGGGTCGGCATCTCGGCCTGGAGCTGGGCGACCGTGTCGCGGCGGTCGAAGTCCTTGCCGCCGTAGCGGTAGCCGTCGACCGCGAACAGCACCTTGGGCTCGATCTGGGCGAAGCGGTCGACGACGCTGGCCGGGCCGAAGTCGGGCGAGCAGCTCGACCAGATCGCGCCGATGCTGGCGCTGGCGAGGAAGGCGACGATCGCCTCGGGGACGTTGGGCAGGTAGGCGACGACCCGGTCGCCGCGCTCGATCCCGAGCGCGCGCAGTCCCGCCGCGACGGCGGCGACCTGGGCGCGCAGCTCGCCCCAGCTCAGCTCGGAGAGCTCGCGCAGCTCGGAGGCGTGCAGGATCGCCGTCTCGGCGTCGTCCTTGCCGGCGAAGACGTGCTCGGCGTAGTTGAGGCTGGTGTTGGGGAACCAGCCCGCGCCGGGCATCTCGCGGCTGGCCAGCGCCGGCGCCGGGTCACCGTCGGCCTGCACCTCGAAGAAGTCCCAGATCGCGGTCCAGAAGCCCTCGAGGTCGTCGACCGACCAGCGCCAGAGCTCGTCGTAGTCGGCGAAGCGCCGTCCGCGCTCCGCCTCGAGCCAGCGCATGAACTCGGTCAGGCGGGCGTTCTCGACCAGTTCGGCCGGCGGCCCCCAGAGCTTCTCGCCGGCCGCGGGGCTCACGCCGCGGCGGTGGCGACGCTCGCCGCCTGTGCCCGCGCCAGCTCGTGCCGGTCGTGGGCGCAGAAGACGCTGACCTCGTCGCCGTGGGCGCGGTTCAGCTCCTGCAGCCGTTCCACGTTGCGAATGCGGGCCTTGTTATCGGAGGCCATGACTGCCTGGAAGACACGCAGAAGCGGCGGGCACTCGGGAGGCGTCTCGATCTCGTGCTGGTTGAAGTAGGCGTCGCCGCAATGCAGCAGCCAGCCATCGCCCTTCTTGATCGCGACGGCGGTGTGGCCGCGCGAGTGGCCGACCAGCGGCACCAGCAGCACCTCGGCGTCGATGCCGGGCAGGATGCGCACGCTCTCGAAGCCGAACCACTCGTCGCCGCCGGCGCCGTGCTCGACCCAGCGCGGGTTGTGGCGCCAGTGGGCGCCGCCGATGTAGCGGGTGCGTTCGCGCAGGCTCGGGTTGAGCGCCGCCTTCAGCTCGGGGGCGAAGACATGGACCTCGGCCTCGGGGAAGTCGGGAAGGCCGCCGGCGTGGTCGAGGTCGAGGTGGGTGGTGACGATGTGGCGCACGTCGCCGGCGGCGAATCCAAGCCCTTCGAGCCGGGCCAGCGCCGTCGTCTCGAGCTTCGGGCGCGGCTGCATCAGCAACCGGAAAGGAGCGCCCAGCTGGCGCGGGTTGCGTGCGTCATCGGTGCCGAAACCGGTGTCGATGAGGACGATTCCGTCGTTGGTCTCGATCGCCAAGCAGTGGCAGACGACCTCGGCTCGTGCCAGCAGTCCACCCTCGCCGGCGATCAGTCGCGCCCCGTGGGGGCAGAGCGAGCCGCAGTTGAGGTGGTGGATGCGCATGGCGCGGGCAGCAGTCTAGTTCTATCGTTCGCTCAGCGCCGGAGTGGCGGAATTGGCATACGCGATCGGCTCAAAATCGATTGCCCTCACGGGCTTGTGGGTTCGAGTCCCACCTCCGGCATCACGTATCTGCTGTTGCCCCCGCTATACGGGGGTAGTTGCAGACCGTGGCCCGTCGCGGCGCCTCAGGCGGGCTGGGCTGCGCCAGCGCCGTAGTCCTCGCCCGAGCCGAGCGGCCGTTCCTCCTCTACGTGCCAGTCCTGGCGGAAGCCGAAGAGGGTGAGGGCGATCAGCGCGATCTGGAGCAGGGTGAGGACGATCACCAGCAGCCCGATCAGCGAGGAGGGTAGGAGCGCCTCGTCGAAGCCGGACTTGTCGCGGGCGAACCAGCTTTCGATCCCGACCGCGCAGAAGATCGCCAGGATCATCGAGAAGGCGGCGCAGATCGGCAGCACGCCGCGGCTCCAGCGCGCGGCGAGGAAGGCGAAGAGCGCGTAGATGGCGGCCCAGATCAGGCAGGCGATGCCCATTCCGCCGCCGCCGTTGAGGAGGGACCAGCCGGTGATCGCGATCAGCGCTGCGATCGCCGAGCTTGCCGCCATCAGCAGCATGATCACGACCCGGGTCGTGATCACGTCGGCTCGTTCCCTGTTGGGGTGCCAGAGCTCGTACCCCGGCCTCACCTCTCCTACAGCCACGGATCGATCATAGAATCAATGGACGACGCAGCGGCATTGGTCGCGCGTTAAGGCCCAAAGGGCCGACCGCGCGGGCGTGGCGGAATTGGCATACGCGCCAGGTTTAGGTCCTGGTGGGCTTCGGCCCGTGGGGGTTCAAATCCCTCCGCCCGCATAGCGATCTGCGCTTCTCGCCCGAGCGGCGATTCGCGCGGCGCCCGGTTAGCATGGCTCTCCTCGGGGCAGTGGCCAAACTGGCTAAGGCACCGGTCTCCAAAACCGGCGATTCTAGGTTCGAGTCCTAGCTGCCCCGCTCGCTCATCTGCTGGAGCTGCCGTCGCTGTTCGGCTCAGTAGGATCCACGCCGTGCCGGGGGCCAGGGGAATCGTCGGAGCGCTGATGGCGGCGCTGGTCGTGCTCGGCGGCAGTGGGAACGCGGGCGCGGCGACGCTGAAGGCGAACTACCAGCTGCAGGGCGATCTCGTGTCTGTGGTCGGCGGCGCGCCGTCGCTCACCGATCTCGGTCCCGGCAACCGCTTCGTTCGCGAGACGGTCGACGGCGTCGACCGTCAGGTCCTGCGGTTCCCCGAGGGCAACGGGCTTGCCCTGAGCACGAGCGGCCTGGTCGACCCGCGCAGCTACTCGGTCGTGCTGCTGTTCCGGCTGGACGAGCTCAACCGCTTCCGGCGCATCCTCGACTTCAGCGACAGCACGTCCGACAACGGCTTCTACGACTACAGCGGCAATGCCGTGATCTATGGCAGCGATGGCGGGGCCAGCCGCAGCGGGATCGTCTTCGACGAGTCCTACGCCCAGGTGATCCTCACCAGCGCGCCGGCTGGGGACTCGCAGCGGGTGGTCGCCTACGTGAACGGCGCCGAGGTCGTCGCCGCGACCGCTCCCAAAGACTTCGACCTCGGTCCCGGGACCTTGCGGCTCTTCCAGGACAACACCAAAGGTCCGGCCGGTGGCGAGGAGTCGGCAGGGGCGCTCGCCTGTCTCCTGGTCTACGACGGTGTCCTCAACGCGGAGGAGGTGGGTCAGCTCACCGCCGATCCCACTCTTTGCCCGGCGCCGCGACCGACCCCGCGGCGGGCGAAAGCGTTTGCGACGGGCCGCCCTGAGCTTCGCAAGCGAGGAGAGGCGCTGCTGGTCGACACCGGCCTCACCGTGCGCTGCCCGATCGGCCCCACGCCCTGTTCCGTCCGCGGAGACGTCGACGTGACCGAGGCCGCCCGGCGGGTGCCGGTGGCGATCCGGAACCTGGGCACGAGCAGGTTCTCGCTGCGGGCGGGAGCGAGCGCGAGGGTCATGGTGCGTCTCTCGGGTCCGGGCGCCCGGGCTCTGCGCGAAGCGGGCTCGTTGCGCGTCAGCGCTTCGGCGAGGATCAAAGTGCCTGGTGGCAAAGGGGCGAGCGCGCGTCGGCGGGGAAGGATCTCGGCCCCCGAGCCACCGCCCTTCAGGACAGGGCTCTATACGGGCACGACGAGCCAGGGCCTACCGATCTTCATCTCCGTCGGCCGGAAATCGATCCAGTCCGTCTTCTTCCGCTGGCGGATCAGGTGCACAGACGGCAAGGTGCACACGAACGCGATCTCGTTCCGGGGGGAGCGGATCCGCGGGGGGCGCTTCTCCTTCAGCCAGACCCTGAGGACGGGGGGCTCGGTCAGCATGACCGGCGAGATCGATGGGGTGCGTGCATCCGGCACTCTGTCCCGCAAGGGCGCGAGCGCGTTCGGCACCAAGTGCCGAGCGACGAGGATCACCTGGCAGGCACGCGCCGCAGGCGTTGAAACCGGGTCGTCGCGCTGAGTCAGCGCCCCTTCGGATCGAGCCCGATCACCTCGTAGTAGCCGATCAGGTAGAGGCGGCGGCCGTCGGAGACGACGGGGGTGTAGCCGGCTTGGCGTAGCTGGAAGCTCCGGCGGCCCGTGTGGACGTCGATGCCGATCGCGTCGCGGGTCTTGAAGCTCGAGGTGTAGACGGTGTGGCCGATCACGGTCGCCGTGCCCGGCACGGGGCCTTTGACGTCGAAGTGCCAGCGCGGCTTGCCGCTGCGCGCGTCGAGGGCGTAGAAGCGCTCGTCGTAGGAGCCGATGTAGACGGTCGGCGGGGTGCCGGGGACGCGGGCGAGCGCGGGCGAGCCGTATATGTAGTCGCCGGTGGGGAAGGACCACTCGATCCTGCCCGTCTTCGCGTCGAGGGCGAAGACGGTGCCGTCGTCGCGCCCGGCGTAGACGCGGCCGAAGGCGATCGCCGGCGAGGAGTAGAAGCCGCCCTCGTCGAACGGCGGTGCCTTCGAGGTGTTGGTGCGCCAGATCGGCTTGCCGGTATCGGCGTCGAGGCAGAAGATGCCGCTGCGGTAGTCGGCGACGTAGACGCGGCCGTCATGGAAGGAGGGACTGGCTTTGATTGCGCCGGGCGCGTTGAACTGCCAGAGCGGCTTGCCGTCGGCCGCCCGCAGGGCGATCAGGTTGGTCTCGTTGGAGCCGACGTAGAGGGTGCCGTCGACGGCCAGCGGCGAAGATTCGAGCACGGTGTGCAGGTCGCGCACCCAGGCTCGCTTACCGGTCTCGGCGTCGATCGCGACCAGGTTGCCGTCTATAAAGGCGAAGAAGACGAGGCCGCGGTGGTAGGTCGGGCCGGTGACGTCGGTCGGTGGTCCCTTCTGGTCGGGGTGGGTGACGCGTTCCCAGAGCACCTTGCGGTCGCGCAGGCGGATCGCTTTCGCGTTGCCGTACTTGTTGACCACGTAGGCGACGCCGCCGGCGATTGCCGGCGGGAACTCGATCAGCGCGTGGGTGCTGATCGACCAGGCTTCGCGCAGCGGCGGGTCGAGCGCCGCCCGTTTGGCGGGCAGGTAGTGGGTGCGCTCGTGGACGCGGCCGAACAGCGGCCAGTCGACGAGGCCGGCTTCGTTCGCAGAGCTCGTGCCCTGCCCGTCGCCACCCTCACCGCAGCCGGCCAGGGCGAGGGCCACGACGATCGCCGCCGCGCACGCAACACTGCCTCCCCTGCCAATCCTCGTCCGCATCGCCTACCGAATCGGCCGCCGTGGCGCAGAACTGAAGCGGCGGACGGGAGTCGAACCCGCGTCATCAGCTTGGAAGGCTGAGGCTCTACCATTGAGCTACCGCCGCGTGGATTCGTCAGAATGTAGGGCAGCCACGGGGAGTGGCGCAGTCTGGTAGCGCACTCGGCTGGGGGCCGAGCGGTCGCAGGTTCAAATCCTGTCTCCCCGATGCTCAACTCCGCATAGCCCCGCATGAGCCCGCATCGCTCCGCACGTTGTGGGCGGCGATTCGGGCATATATCGAGGCGAACGTGATGCCAGGGGGATGCCACGGACCCATGGGCGGTGATGCCACGCGCGCGATGCTCGAGTTCCGTCGCTCGCTCGTCCTAGGCCGAGTCGGCTCCAGATCACCACCGGCGCTCTTCCGAATCTCCACGGACGACTGCGGTTTTCCACAGGTGCCCATCCAACATGGCGGGGAATCGAGGGTCGGCCCCCATGACAAAGCGACGGAGGCAATACGAAGCACGGATTTACCTCGGCCGAAACGCGAGCGGCAAGCAGCGCTTCGACTACATCGGCAGATACGACCGAAAGCGAGATCGCGACAGAGCGGTTCGCGAGGCAAGGGCGGATCGCGAGGCCAGGGCGGCGCGAGCGCCGATCCCTCTTTGCGGCGAATACGTGGATCGCTACTTGGCCGAGTACGCGGAATTCCACAAGGATTCCTCTCTCATTGCTGCCAGCAGAGGCTTGCGGCGCTTCCGGGAGGATTTCGCCGGTCGCTCGCTAGATATCTCCCGCCCTGAGCTCAAGGACTGGATGAACGGCGAGGGAATCTGGGCTCACAGGCCGCCAATCCCAAGGGGCTACCGCCCTGCGATCGTTGCGCTCTACAACCACGCAATTGACGAGGACGACGTTCCGCTTGGTCACAGTCCGGCGCGCAGGCTCGGACGCCGGTCTCGAAGCGCACGATCCCAGTTGGCGCCACCCACCGAGGGCGAGTTCGATCGACTGCTGGGTGCGTGCTCGGCGTTGGGCGAGTACGCCTCTCGCATGCGGGAACTGATGCTGTTCGCTGCCTTTCAGCTGATGCGGCCGAGCGAGCTGTACGCGCTGAAAGAATTACATTTCGACTTCCAACAAATGCGCATTAGGAAGCAGGACCGGATCTACAAGGGCAAGCACGACGTGCCGAAGACCGGCATCGTCACCGTTGCGCTAACCCGCCCAGCGCTCAACGCGATTGCGGAAAGGCCGATCGGGCGCGAGTACGTCTTCATGTCGAAGACCGGGAAACCGCTTTCCCAGGCGACGCTTTCGGGCTACTGGGCCCAAGTCAAGGCACGAGCCGAACTCGACTTCGACTTCTACCACGCGACCAAGCATTACGGAACCCATTACATGTGGACTGAGCTCAAGCTGTCTCCCCGAGCGATTGCCGCGATCGCCGGCTGGAAGACGGGCACAATCACGGCGATGCTGGAGACCTACGGACACGCTGATGTCGGAGCGTTTGAGGAGGTTGACGCTGCGTTTGCTGGAGTCGAGGGCTGTTGAGCGCGAAGCCGACGCTTTAGTTGAGGGCACAGAGAATCCACGAGCAGCAGATGGATTCAGGGGCAGCGCGCGTCGCTTCCTCCCGCAGCAGATCTAGAGCCCGTGACTCGACCGACCAGCGCGAGTCTTCGGAGCGCGAACCAGCGGTTCTAGGAGTCCTCGGTTCGGCGGTTTGTCTTCCAGGGATCGGCTACTGTCAACCCGATGAGCGATTCTTGGCCTTGTCCTTTGTGCGGTGCCGATGTCCGGGACACCGGCATGAGCAGCCGCATTGGCGACCAGCCCACCCGCCAGCACAGCCGCTGCCAGGGATGCGGTATCGCGCTGGTACGAAGTCCTGAAGCTGCCGACGAGAGCTGGTCGGTCGATCAGGACGACAAGAGCCCTGAGCAGTGTCGTATTCGCTTGGAGGCGGCCACCCGGCGGCTCGACCTAGATTTCTCCCTCAAGCAGGACGACAGCGGGCAGGGGACTTGGCGTTGCCAACTTACTGAGAAGAAGCCCTCTGATGACCGCTCATCTAAAACGATGATCCGCGCCTGGGGCAACGGAACTTCTGAGGACGAAGCCCTCGAAGAAGCCGTTTACGACGCCGAAGTCAACGGCCTAATTTAGCTCCGTCCGGGTAATAGATCGTGGGAATCCGCAGTCGAGTGGAAGATGCCGAGATACTTTGGCGCGAGGGCCGAGTCGAAGCGGCTTTGCTCATGGCTCTTGTCGCCGCTTCAGCAACTGCGCGTCGAAAGTATCCGGAATGCAAGAAAGACCGTGAGGGCTTTGAACGGCTGCTGCTTGACGCGCGCAGGTGGCGGTTGAGTCTTGAGTTTCGTGGCGAGCAGGTGCCTGTCGAGCAGCTGTTGTGGAAGTGGTTCCGCTGCGAACTGGTCCACGAAGCAGGATTGCCGGTAGGCATCACTTTGACGCCTATTCACGTAGGCGAAGGATTGTCGGCGCGTGCTGGTGGCGCTCCAACCTACGAGCTGCGCCTTTCGCAGGCTTGGCTGCATCATGTCTTGGACGTAGTGATCTATGACCCCGTCAACCGCGACCTGTTCCCCAACGGCTGGCGTGAGAGCGTTTGATAGATCCGGCTGAGCTGCCGGAGACCCGGGTGGACGAGAGCAGGAGAGTTGGCCCGGCGGGCTTACTCCGAACGCCGACTCCGTACACGAGCAGCTAATGGGATGCCGCCTCATTGATGAAACGATCGGCGATCGCATCAAAGATGGGGTCTGCCTCCGCAGGCGTGTACTCCGGAGACCGGGTCAGGCATACGATGTCGAACGGCTCTGACGCTCGGTACTCGCGCCAGGCGTTGGTGGTGAACGGCACCGACGGATCGCGGTGGTCGATGGTCTTGGGGCGGCCCCACCGTCCTATCCAATCTTCCCGAGTACCAACGACCTGGAGGTAGTCGGCCTGCATGTCAAAGTCCTGCATCAGCACGCTCATCAGGTCACCTGGCCGGCGTCCGTCTGACGCCTCGGCGCAGGAGTTGGTGACGTAGGTCAGGTTCGACAGCCAGCCGCAGGCGAGCGCGAACATCAACCAGTTGCCGTCGGTCAGGGCATAGCTGTCCAAGTCGAGCATCCCGTTGCGGGAGCTGGGTCGGCGCGCCCTCAGGATCTCGTATCGCTCCTCGATTGGCTCAAAGGCGAGCTCGCCCATCATGTAGGCGTAGCTAGCGTCGCCCAAGCCGAGATCGGCGTGCGCATCGACGTGGACTACTTCAAGCGGCGTAGTCATCTGTCCTGCGTCGATCGCTTCCCCCCAGCGGTAGAAGATCTCGTTGTGATGCTCAGCCACAAATCCCGGCTGCCGCCCATTCAATTGGCATCGCTCGACCAGGAAGGCGATTGCGACATCAACGGGCCACGGCGGATACTCATCGGGGTCGAGGCGCACACCCGCTGAGTCGACTTCATGGGCCGCACCATGGAGGAAGAAGTCGAGGTCGATATCGAGCACCCGCACAAGACGGCAGGTTAGCCCGTGGTTGCACCGGGCCCGTCACCAACCAGGAGATGCGGATCATTGCGAGCGGGGGCGGAACTACCAGCATCGCCGTTCCGAATTCTCTCGGGAGCTCCTACTCAGGCGACGACGACCACTTGCGGGTCTCACCGATAGTGAAGTCGCCCTCGGCGGCCTCGATCGCGGTCCGAACCGCTGCCTCCGCATCCTCCGCAGTCTCTTTGGTATTGCTCGCCGTGGGTGAGCACCATCCCGATCGACCTGGCGCCCGAGCGTGTATGAGATCGCTCACCGCCGATACAACCGCTGAAGCGGTCCCCGGCGGGATATGCGAGCGAATCGCTGGTTCGCAATTTCCGCTCTGTGAGCGGAATTTATCCTGTCTCCCCGATGCAGGTTCAAGTTCTGTAACGACGACTGCATCAAGGCTCCCGCCTGACTCCGCGAGGCCACTCGGGACCGTCGATTTATCTGGGCGGCACGTACTGCGCATGCCGATCCGTGATACGAGCGTGATATGGATCTCGACGGGAGAGTGATATGGCAGGATCGCTCGGCGTCCGCGAACCCCGAGGCGCATCCGCTTCTCGCGCAGAGCAGAAGCCAGTGCAGCGTAGGTGTGCGGGACTCGTATCCAGCACCGGCCCGGGTGGCGCTCGGTCCGCGCTGTCATCTTGCGGGCCGTTTCGCGGCCCGCCTCCCAACGCTCAGGGCTTGCCGACCGCCGCGCATCAGAAGTAGCATTCAACTATCGATACTTCGCGCCGGATCCGCATCGGGCAGCTCTTCCTCTCGGTGGGTTTCGCCGCCCTGGGGATCTGGGGACTCGCCCAGGCCAAATACGTCAGCGGCGCGATCTACCTTGTGTTCGGCGTCGCATGGCTGCTGATTGCCGTCCGGGCGCGGCAGCACGCTCGTTCCCGAGCTTAGGTCGGCAATACTCGCTTCATGCAGTTGTTCGCGGTATCGACGGGGGTCGCGATCGCCTACGGAGTCGGCCTCTGGATCGTACTCATCATCGGGCCGGCGACCATTACGGCGGTGAAGGGTCAATGGACTTTGTTCGACGCGGGCTTCAACACGGTGGGCTTCGTCTGGTGGATCGCTGCCTTCAGGCTCGCACGACCCGAGTCCTGGTGGGCTCGCCATCTCTACGGGCCGAAGAAGCTTGCGCGTGCCGAAGCTCGGTATCCCGAAACGTTGGCCGAAGAAGAGCGGGGGTAGGGACGATCGATCCAGGCGAGCGTCTCGTCATCTACTGCTGCATGAATAGACCCGCAAGGCCATGCAGCCTACGGACCCAGCGCCACAGCGGCTGGAATCACAGGTGCACGTCGACCGTGGACTACATTCACAATCTCCCCGCTGTCGATGCCCTGGAGATAGACAGAGGTAATCCCGAGGTCCGCGTGGCTCAGCTGGCGCTGGATGACGTTCAGCGGCACGCCTTCGCGCGCCATCTCGACGGCGTGGGCGTGGCGTAGCTGGTGGGGGGCGAAGCGACGGCGAACACCAGCCTGCTTCGCGAGCGTCCGTAGCTGCGTTCTCGCCGCGGCGGCCGACCACGCCCGTCCGGCGGTAGGCCCGTTGAGCACGCAGAAAAGGGCGCCGACCGGCAGATGCGGCCTGAGCTTCAGCCAAGGGTCGAGCTGGCGCCATCCCCACTCGTCCATGCCGACCTCGCGCCGTCTGCCTCCCTTCCCGTGGCGGACGAGCATCGCTCCGCGTCCGGGCTCGAGGTCTCCCTCGGCCAGCGCCAAAGCCTCGCTGACGCGGAGACCCCGCACGCCAGAGCACGACGATGAGGCCCCGGAGCCGCAGGCCGGTGGATCGCTCCCCAGCCGCGCGCATCACGGCGACGATCTCCTCCACTCTGGGTGGGTCGGCTGGGTACTTACGACCCTTGTTGCGGGGCACCCGGCCAGGTGGTAGCCGGGCAGCGTGGCTGGCGAGCGTCGGCGGCCCGCGGCATCAAGCTGAGCAGTGGTAGTCATGTTTTCCTCCTCCAGTCCCTTGAGTAGATATGAAGTCCAGAGGATCGTCCTGCCGGTGAAGCGAATCGCGAAGCAGGCCGAGCCATCTGCCGGCTATCGCGCAAAGGAGCGACGATTACGGGAAAGGCTAGGGTGGGTGTGGTGCCTTACAGCACGACCGCATACCAGCTGCTGATCTCTGCCCCGGGCGATCTACCGGAGGCGGACATCCGGGCAGCGTTCGATGCCGTCGCCCGGTGGAACGTCCTCTATGGGCGACCCCAGGGCGCAACCGTCGTACCGACGCACTGGAGCCACCATTCGGCAGCCGAGCACGGCACCAGGCCGCAGGAGTCACTGAACAAGCAGCTCGTAGAGGACGCGGACATCCTTGTTGCTCTGTTCTGGCATCGTCTCGGATCTCCCACTGGCGAAGCTGAGTCCGGAACCGTTGAGGAGATCGAGGAGGCCAGCGCCCATGGGGCGTACGTTGGTGTACTCAGGTGCACCCGTTCTATCCCGCCTGGCGATCTCGATGCTGATCAGGCGAGTCGTCTCAAGGCATTTCTAGATGAGATTCGGCCCAAGTCGCTGATCCTCGAGTACGAGGACGCCGTGGCTCTCCGTGAGCGGGTTGACACGATCCTCACTACCGCCATCACCGCATTGAGGACCCGGGCAGAGGCGCAGGCAGCGGCGACGGCGGGCCCGGGTGAGGAGGCGACCGAACGCGCGACTCCGTTGCAAGGCACGGAGGTTTGGCCGCGGGTCGAACGAAGCGAGACCGTTAGGATTGACGCCAAAGGGAAGGCCAAGCCTGAAAGTCGCTGGCAGCTCGTGCTCTCGAACACCGGAGATGAACCGGCGAGGAGGGTGAGGTACCGCCTCGAGGCCGAGGATCCTGACGACGACAACCTACCGCTTCAACTTGGCGATCCCGGCGAGCTGGAGGTATTGGCTCCGCATGCGGACGCCGCATACACGCTCCTCATGCACATGGGCGTGGCGGACCAGGCCCGGTGCGTTGTCACATGGGAGGACTCCACCGGCGAGCGGGAGAACGTGGCCACGCTGCGCTTTTTCTGACGCGGATCGCAATGCGGCTCATCAGATGCGGAGCGGTGATTCGGCCTGAGCCCACGCCTAGCTGATGCGAAAGCCGGCCCGCCAGAGCACGATGATGAGGCCGCGCAGGCGAAGGCTTGCTGGCGCCGACATGGAACTCTGAACGGTTGACTTAGCCTTTCGCGAGTTCGAACCAGGTGCGAACACGCGGTGGGAGCAGCCGCTCGTGTTCGTGCACGAAGTCGACGAGCTCGGTGGGCAAGATGCAGCGGATCTCTCTGGGCGGATGCCCAGTGAACTGGCCGCTCGCCGAGCAGGCGAACATGACGGTCCCGGTGTTGGGTGCGGCGGCCGCGAGCGCCTTAAGGTCAACGGCCTCATTGCCCGACTTCACCTGGACGATCGCCGGCGCGAAGGTCTTGCGGTTCAGCATCGTCCACTCGTAGGCGGGGGTATCGGTTCGCCTCGCCTTCGGTAGTGCGAGGTAGTCCTCGGCAACCTGCATCCAGGTGTAGACAAGATCCTCAAGATCGTAGGGCTCAAGTTGCTGGAGAACCTCCAGGTGCGTGAAGCTGAGTGGAGCGGGGTCGCGCCCATGAAGCTTCTCCCAAAGCCACGCCGTGTAGATGCGCGCGCCCTCGTCCCACATGCGGCTGAAGCTCGTCGAGGTGCCGACGAAGCCGCGGATTACTGCCCCCGGCACCTCAAGGTCACTGAGCGGCTGATTCGCCCACTCGCAGTCGCGTACCTGATGGGTGTCGGTGCTCTTGGCGAGCTCGGTGTTCTCGTAACGGTAGGGCCCGGTGATGCGCCCGAGCCGAAAACGGCCGTGGAGGTCCCGCGTCCAGATGTAGTCGCCGATCTCGGCGTCCTCGCCGAAGCGGCGAACCGTGTGGACCGCATCCTTGGTCCAGTCAGGTTGGGAGCCGATCGCCGCCAAAACGTCTTTAAGGGAGGTGCCGTTGGGCAGCGCCTCGATGCCCCAGCCTATGCCCACGATCCCGTCGTCGAAGTTGTGGTCCACCTGCTCCTGGTGATCGACACCCGGCTTGAGCGAGCGCAGCTTTGTTCGCCATATGGTCGGCGGGGAAACGATGTCGGTGACGGCTGGCATTGTCGGCTATCGCGCTAAGTAGGAGCGGTTGGGGCGTGGCTATGAGCTAGGAATGTCGTTGCGGCGGAGTCCTTGACGCTCTCGTACTAGCCATCGCCTTCCAACTCGCGGAGCCTCTCGGCCTTCTCTTTACTTTGCTGCGAGCGGCGATTCAGCTGGTCAATCGCCGCCTCGAACTTCTCCGCAGCGTTGGCGACTTTCGCGCCTTCTTCACGGTGCTTGTCAACGGCAAGGCCAACCTGAAGCACCAATTCGTTTTCATCGAGCTCGGCCTTGAGATCCTTGTCCTCCACTTTGTTTCGAATCTGATTAACAGGATCGCTGACGGCCTCGGCAACGTCCAACCCAGTGTCAAGAACCTTGAGTGCCGCGCTGGCGACATGCGCCGGTTGGGTCTCGTCGGGGTTGTCAGCGAAGTCACAGAGGATTTGAACCCGCCGATGCAGCCAGCCAATCTGCGCAAGCAGCGGCATAACGTGATCGCCTCTGACGTATGCGTCGAGTGCGGTCGCTGCGTCCCTTAGCCGATCGCTGCGCGCTCTCAGCTCTTGTGAGCTGGCCTGGAGGCGATCCATCATCTCCTTTGCATCCGCCTCATCACCGATTGCTGCGAGCCCTCGTTTGGTCAATTCGGTGAGCCGCGTCTTCACCCGCTCCTCGCTTCCTTCGGTCCATGGCAACTGAAATGCATAGTCAAGTTGACGAACCGCTGAGGGGTTGCCGAGCAGAATGCTCCCAGTCTTCGACATGACGCCACCGGTGTCGCGAACGAGTGAGTTGAGTAGGTCAACGGCAATGACCTGTATCGCCGAGTTCCATCGTTTGCGTGCGCGCCACTCGAGGATGGAGCCGACGCCGGCCAGTGCCAGAGCTGCGGCGGCAATGGCTTGGGCCACGTCATGCGCCAGAGCCCACCCAAACCCGTCCGGATGTTCGGCTCCAAGCCAGGCCGCGCCAGCGAGGAAGACAAGGAAGATTGCCCAAGCAGCAAGTCCCGCAGCAAGGCTTGGTCGATAGTTAAGTGCGTTCATCGACGGCACCCCCCATGAGAGCCGCTGGAATCATATAGCGCTCCCCAGTGCAGTCGAGGGCGACACATCGATGGCGATCATCTACGCGCTGATCGCGCTGACCAGCATCGGAGACTTCATGTTCAACCCCGTAACTCGGCCGAAGAATACGGTTCGGTCTCTAAAGCATCGAGGAGGGTCGTCGCTTTAGACGGCTGACTGTTGGATTCGCGTGAAAGCGGCACAGATCCTCCGGTCGGCGGTTCCGATTCGTGATACCAAGGTGATACGGGGAATGCCCTAGCCGTTCGCTAGGGCCGAGTTTGTTCCTGTCTCCCGATGAAGTTCAAATCCTGCGACGGTTGCAGGAATTCAGCTAGCGCCGCCGGGTTGGGGGCATGAGAGCATGGCGCGTTGGTGAGCACCGACCCCCTTCTGACATGGGAGTACTACCTCGGCGAGCCTCTGTTGCGGTTCGTCCTGAATAAAGACTTTGGCTCTTTGGCGGAGCTATCCGAGGATCAGGGGCAGGTGCTCTATGACCTTGACAGCGGAGGAATCCTGGGACCTAGGGACGACCCGCGAGTGCCTGTAGCGCTAAGCAGAGTCGAAGGTGGCCAGATTCCGTCTGGGTGGCGATTGCGACAGCGATGTGGGGGCATCGTTCCTGAGCCACTTGGCGACGACCCTGCGACGCAAGTTCTTACTCTGATCGCCAGGGACGCCTTTTGCATCTTGCTTTCGCCACCCGATTTGACAATCAACTCAGGCTTGGGGAGAAGCCTCCCGGCGAGCGACCCGCTGATTGGAATGAGTCAATCTGTCATGGCCCATCCGAGGCATGCTGAAGCGCAGAGCTTGCTCACGGCTGACGCTGGGGACTGGGAAGAGGTGATCGTCCATTCTGCTCTGAGCAGCACCCCTCTAAGCAAGGCACCGACCCCGGAGTCGGTGATCAGAAGCGCGGCAGAACGCTGGGGTCACTTGCCTGACGCAGATGTGCTCGACTTTATGCGGAGTGTCGCTGAGTGCCTTGCGGATCTTCGTCAACTCGGGGAAGGGGAGTCGATCAAGGCGCCGGCTGTGATTGGTCTGCGCGGCCTGAATTTGGTGGACGAAGGTGAACACGAGCTCCCCATCGGCGTTCTGCGTCCGCCAACTGAAAGCGAGCGCCGTTTTTCGCCATTCATGGAGGTTGGCGCTGAGGTGGAAACGGTACTGGCAACGAGTATTGAGCTGTATGTGTCGTCCGTTAGTGAGCAAACCCCAAGAGACTTAGGGCAATCCCAACTGGAGCTAGTTGAAATCGGTCGCGCAATTTCACTGGCTTCGGCCCTTGCCCGTAGAACGCAGGCGAACCAGCAATCGACGGTTTCGATCGCCTGGATAACCGAGGCAACTCCTCTTCAAGGATCTGGGGCGTTTAAGCCAGGCCCCATTTCGGATTCATATGTGCCTTCGATTGAATATGGAACGGACGAGATCGAGGCGCTTGTCGCGTGGATCGAGAGAGTCAGGGCCGCCGATCTGTCTCACGTCGAGATCGCCGTTGAGCGACTTCTGCGGGCTCTCTTCGAGGTGGAAGGAGGTGAGTTGCTCATTGACGCGGTGATCGCATGGGAGAACCTGTTGGGGACCCGAAGCGAGACTGTCTACCGAGTGACTGCGGGTTTGGCGGTGCTCTGCGAGGATGACCACAGCCTTCGCCTTGAGCGCCGAAAGGAGTTTCAGGGCATTTACGACAAACGGTCGCGCATGGTGCACGGCGATTCTGTCGGTGCAGACTTTGAGCTTCGCAATCGGGCGATTCAGATCGGATTGGAGGCTCTTGCACGCTTGATCGAGGATCGGCCTGTTCTGCTTGGTCTTGCGAAGAGCCAGGAAAGAGTTGACCGCCTTCTTCTCGGGGTTGACGACGTTGATTCCCCAGCGCCATAGATCTTCGCGGTGAAGGGCGTCGTGGCTCAGGAGCCTGGGTACAGCCTCCGTGGAAGTTACGATTGTCCTATGACCAAGGCTGAGTTGATCGAGCAGGTCAAGGCGATGACCGAAGAGGAAGCGGCGGAGGCGAGGCTCGTCTACGCGCCGGACTGGCCTTCCAGGGCGACTTCGATCGAGGAGATTCGCAAGCGGACCGAGACCCGGGCGATGACGTCGGAGGAGTCCGAGGAGTTCTGGCGCGAGCATGGGCCGCTGATGCAGCCTCCTGACGGCGAGGGGTAGTCGATCAACGACAGGGCGGGGAACCCCCGCTTCGGGCTGCGCGTGGATGAGAAGGTCCTCGCTGAGGATCTGGGGCGCGCGAGCGAGGCGGCGCGAGCGGCTATCGAGCCGGCGGTCCGCAAGCTGGAGGCCGATGGCGTTGCGGTTGGCTCCTTGCGCCCATGCGAGGCCGAGGCGCGCGATGGAACCCGGCTCGGCGGATGCGTGAAGCACTACATACCGCAGCCTGATGGTCGCTGGGGAGCAGTGTTCAGCATCGACCGCGAGGCCTCAAGGCCTGCGCTTGTGCTGCTTGCGGTCGGAGAGCGCCACCCGCCGCGGCCGTGGAAGCCGAGCGTTTATGAGATCGCTCACCGTCGTTTCAACAGGAGACCGTGATATGAGGGCGATACAGGCGACCAGTAAGGCGCTCTGGCAAGCGATTTCAATCCTGTCTCCCCGATAGCAGCGCCTCTCTTCGGAGCCCTTCTCAGTTGCGCAGCTCGTCGAGCGACTTGACCTCGAGGTCGAACGCCTCGTCAGCGGAGCGCCGGCGACGATATGGGGAAACGATGACGCGGTGGACCTCGCCGCAGACGCAGGAAACTTCGATCGGCCGGGTGTCAGGCGCGGGATCGGTGTCGACCTTGAGGCGGCGCAGGGTGCCCGTGGGCTTGCAGCCGAAGGAGATCACCCAGCCATAGTCCTTGCGTTCGGCGGACTTTTTCGAGCGACGGGGCGGGGGCATCCACTCATTCTCCCGTTTTTGATGCTGCCACTCGTTGTACGGTGGGCCGGCAATGACGCGGGTGGTGTGGATACCAGGCGGAGTTCGCACCGAGGTTCACCTCGGCGGCGAGGAAACCGACGGCGCGCTCTGCATGATCGTCGACCAGCCCCCGCCCGGCTGGTCCCTGCCCGCCCACCGGCACGCCAACGAGGACGAGACGATTCACGTCCTCGAGGGCGAGTTCGAGATGGAGATCGGCGGCGAGCCGATCCGCCTGTCGGCCGGTGAGACGGTCCACATCCCCAGGGGCGTCGTTCACTCCGGCGGCAACGTCGGCGCTGAGCCGGGGCGGAGGGTGGTGGTCTTCACGCCGGCGGGCATGGAGGACTTCTTCCTCGAGGTCGGCCTGCCCTCGGAGCGGGACGAGGTCGACGCAAGCGCCGCGATGGCGTCCGCGGCGCGTTACGGCTGGGAATTCGTCACGGGGACCTGATCGATCTCCACCAGGTCTCGAAGTTCTTTTTGCGCCAGGCCTCGCCGGTATCTTTGCCGGCGAATACACGGGCGAGGAAGGGGCCGACGAGCTGGTCGACCGCATCTTCCGGGTCAACCTCGTCGCGGATGTCTCCGCGCCCTTGGCCGCGTTCGACCAGCGATTGGATGATCGCGCGGCGCGGCCGCTGGACGCTGGCGCGGAAGGCCTCGAGCAACTCGGGATGCCGCTCCTGCTCGGCGATCAGGCCACCGGTCAGGCGGACGTAGGCCGCGCCGTCCTTGGGGGCCCCTTTTTCGACTGCGGTCCAGAGCTCGGCGCGGGTGTCGCCGAGATCGGGCAGTTCGGGCTCGGGGGGGAGCTGTCGGTCGATCACGGCCGCCACCAGCGCCGCCTTGCTGGGGAATCGCCGGTAGATCGTCGGCTTGCCGACCTTAGCCCTCTGCGCGACGTCCTCCATCGTCATCGCGGCGAAGCCGCGCTCGTTGAGAAGGGCGAGAGTGGCATCCGTGATCGCCTCGTCGACGCGAGGGTCCAAGGGCCGGGCCATGGCAATAACGTAACGATAGTTACGTAACGTCCTGGTTATGTACGCCCGTAGTACCGAGAGGCGCGTGAGCGTCTAACCGGCCGCCTTATAGTTGTTCCCCGTGGAGGGGGCGGCCTCAGCGGCGGAGCACCGGACCGAGCGGGCGGTCTTCGAGACCGACCAGCATCGCGTCGTGGGGGACGTGACGTTGCCGCCGGAGGGCTATCAGAGTCGTTTCTCCGATCTCCTCAACCGCGCCGACTTCAGCTTCATCGCGCTCGTCAACGTCGAAGTGTCATCCCTCGAGGGCGGCGACGTCAAGCGCTATCCCTTTCTCTCGCTCGGCAAGGCCCACATCCGGCTCGCCTACCCGCTGCCGGCGGGCGAGTAGCTCAGCGCTCGAAACGGCGGCGGCTGCCGCCGGCGTAGGCGGCGAGATCGAAGAGGAAGGCGAGGATGACGATGAACCACTCGAAGCCGACGACGCCGTCCGAGGAGCCCCACATCAGCGCGTAGGCGAGCGTCGTCCAGGGCAGCAGGAAGAAGCCGAGCAAGGGGACGAACCAGCTGTCGAAGGCGCGGCTGAGCAGGTCGCTGAACAGGAAGATGACGAACAGCGCCAGGCGCGGCGAGATCAGGGCGAGGAGGATCGCTAGGCAGCCGATTGGCGCACTGTAACGTCAGAAGGAGATGAACCTGCCCGGACGCAGCGAGCCCGCCTTCGAGGTGCCCGAGCGCCACGAGGTGCTGGGCACGCCGCTGCGCCCGCCCTTCCCGGAGGGGGTCGAGACCGCTTACTTCGCGCTCGGCTGCTTCTGGGGCGCCGAGCGGCTCTTCTGGGACCTCGACGGCGTCTACACGACGGCGGTCGGATATATGAATGGGACCACGCCGAATCCCACCTACGAGGAGGTCTGCAGCGGCCGCACCGGCCACGCCGAGGCGGTGCTCGTCGCCTTCGACCCGGAGAAGGTCTCCTACGCCGACCTGCTGAAGGTCTTCTTCGAGGAGCACGACCCGACCCAGGGTATGCGCCAGGGCAACGACATCGGCACCCAGTACCGCTCCGGCATCTATTTCGCAGGCGACGCCCAGAAGGCGACGGCGGAGATGGCGCGGCGCACCTACGACGAGGCGCTGCGCGCCGCCGGTCACGATCCGGTCACGACCGAGGTCGAGCCGGCCGGGCCCTTCTACTACGCCGAGGACTACCACCAGCAGTACCTGCACAAGGTGCCGAACGGCTACTGCGGGTTGGCCGGCACCGGCGTCTCCTGCCGCATCCCAGCCGCCGCCTCTTAGCAGTCCGCCCGCCCGGCGCTGCGAATAGCATCCCGCGCCGGTGACCCCGTCCTTCGCCTCTTACATCGGCGGCTGCCTAGCCGTAATCGGGATCCTCTCCGCGCTCGGGCTCGGCGCCTACTGGTTGCGGCGCTGGATCGTGCCGGAATTCTCCGGCGCCCTGGCCCGCCTCGCTGACCTGACGATCGCCAGCGCGCTGCTGATCCTCGCCCTGCAGCTGCTCGGCACGCTGGGCATCCTGACGCTGGGCTGGACGATCGTCGGCTGCATCGCGGTCGGGCTGCTCGCCGCCTGGATCGGCTGGCGCCAGGCACCGCGCGAGCGCCGCGAGGTCGCGGCGCCGCGGGCGCAGACGGCGGCGCTGGTGCTGGCCCTCGCCGTCGCCTCCTGGGTCGTCGCTGAGTGGACCTTCCCCTCGCAGCAGGCGCTCGACTACGGCATGTTCGGCGGCGACACCACCTGGTACCACATGCCTTTCTCGGGCCGGATCGCGCAGGAGGGAACGATCCTGCCGCTGCACTTCACCGACCCGCTGCGGCTCGCCGCCTGGTTCTACCCGGGCAGCGCCGAGCTGATTCACGCCGCCGGCATCGTCCTCTTCGACAGCGACTGGCTCTCGCCACTGATCAACCTGCTCTGGCTGGCGATCGGCCTGCTCGCTGCCTGGTGCGTGGGCCGTCCCTACAAGGTCGGCCCGGCGACGCTGGTCGCCTCGGCGCTGGTCTTCTCGGCCGGGGTGATGATCGAGACCCAGCCCGGCGAGGGGCGCAACGACATCATGGGCCTTGCCTTCCTGCTCGCCTTCGCCGCCTTCCTGATCAACGGCCACCAGCGCCGCGCGCCCGAGGCGGGGGTGGTGCAGGACACGCCCGAGCGCGACGCGCCGTTGCTCGACAAGGGCCCGCTGATCCTGGCCGGGATCGCCGCCGGGCTCGCCGTCTCGGTGAAGCTGCCGCTGCTGGCGCCGGTTGGCGCGATCGCCGTCGGCATGGTCGTGGTCAGCGGCGCCGGGCGACGGCTGGTGACCGCCGCCTCGATCGGCATCCCCGCCTTCGTGGTCGGCGGCTACTGGTACGTGCGGGCGGCGATCCACACCGGCGGCAACCCGATCCCGCAGATCGGCTGGGGGCCGCTCAGCCTGCCCCAGCCCGACCAGATGCCGCTCGACCCGCGGCCGCGCTTCGCCGTCGCCGACTACCTGACTGAGCCGACGATCTACCGCAAGTGGTTCTTCCCCCAGCTCGAGAACGCGCTCGGCCCGCTCTGGCCGCTGATCCTGATCTGCGCGGTCGCCGCCGCCGTCTACATCGTGGTCCGCTCGCGCAACCAGATCCTGCGTGTGCTCGCCGGTGCCGCCCTGCTCACCGCCGCCGTCTATGTCGTCACGCCGCTGACCGCGGCGGGCCAGGAAGGCTCGCCGACCGGCTTCTTCACCAACACCCGCTACCTGATGCCGGGGCTGCTGTTGGCGCTGGCGCTGCTGCCGATCGCACGGCCGCTGCGGGCGCCCGACAGCCGCGCCTGGCAGACGCTGCTCTTCCTGAGCGGCGTCTTCGCGATCTCGGTCCTGGCCACGCCGCGCTGGTACCCCGGCTACATCGTCGGCACGATCTTCCTCACCCTGGCCCTGGTCTGGGCGCCGGCGGCGCTGGCGATGCTGCGCGGGCGCGGGCAGGTTAGCCGCGGGCTAGTTGCTGGCACGGCGGCGGCGATCCTCGTCTTCGCGGTCGGCCTCGGCCGCGCCCAGGAGGTCCAGTACTACAAGCACCACTACGAGAAAACGACGCCCTTCCTGCAGGAAGGGGGGCCGCGGAAGGCCTACACCTTCGCCCACAACCAGAGCGACAAGCGGATCGGGATCGCCGGCTCGGGCGAGATCTTCTTCGGCCAGTACGGCTTCTATGGCCGCAACCTCGACAACTACGTCCAGTACATCGGCGCCGAGGGGCCGGACGGGACCTACCGCCTGCCGACCAGTTGCGAGCAGTTCCGGCGCCTCGTCAACGAGGGCGACTACGACTTCCTCATCGTCAGCCGCTTCACCGTCGACGCCTTCGACTCGCCCTACTGGTACCGGATCTACCACTGGCTGCAGGACGACCCGGCGGTGGAGGAGATCATCGCCGAGCCCGACATCACGCCCCAGCCGGACTACGTCTTCAAGGTCAGGGGCGAGCTCGACCCGGCTGGGTGCGCTGAGCTGAACGGCTGAGCGCCGCCGGTGCGCCCGGCTCAGACAGGCGCCAGGGCGTGCTCGCGGATCAGCTCCGCCGAGCGCTGCGGCTGCTCCCACCAGAACATGTGGCCGATGCCCTCCAGCGTCGCCAGGCTGGCGGTGGGAATCGAGGCGGCGATCTCGCGGCCGTTGCCGTAGCCGAGCAGGCGGTCGACGTCGCCGTGGATTACCAGGGTGGGGAGGGAGATCTGGCCGAGGCGCTCGTGGGTGTCGTGTTCCGCGCAGGCTCGCATCTGCTGCAGGACGACCGGTTGCGGGGCGGGAAGCGCCGAGCCCATCTCGACGAAGGCGGCGAAGCGCGAGTCGTCCTCGCGGAAGCCGGGGGAGAGGTTGATCTCCCACATTGCGCGGAAGACCTGCTCGGGCTCGTCGGAGGCGTAGGCGGTGCCGAGCAGCTGCAGGTCCTCGGGCGCCATCAGCGTCCCGTTGGGGCCGCCGCAGTAGCTGGCGCCGATTGTCAGGGTGCGGATCCGCTCGGGGTGGGCGAGGGCCAGCTCCTGGGCGATCATGCCGCCCATCGAGATGCCGACCACGTGGGCGGTCTCGATCCCGAGCGCGTCGAGCAGGGCGGCCGTGTCGCCCGCCATGTCGGCGATCGAGAAGGGCAGCTCGGCCTGTCCGGAGCGCCCCATGCCGCGGTTGTCGAAGACGATGCACTCGAAGCTGCGCTCGAGCTCGTCGAGGAAGGGGCGGCCCCAGGTCAGGTGGGTCGCGCTCATCCCCTGGATCAGCAGCATCGGCTCGCCCTCGCCGGCGCGCTCGTAGTAGAGCTCGGTACCGCCTGCATCGACCGTCGGCATCGCCGCCGATCCTACGCAACCACACAACCCAGGGCCTAATCTTGCCCCTGCCAGCCCCCGTAGCTCAGTGGACAGAGCACCGGCCTTCTAAGCCGATGGTCGTTGGTTCGAATCCAACCGGGGGCGCTACTACGACCCGAAGAGGCGCCTCATCCATCCGCGTTTCGCCCTGCGAGACTCAGCGTCACCATCGCTCTCGGGGAGAGCGCGGATGCGTAGGAACAGAGGGCTTCCCATGACCAGCGTGAGGTTCTCCGATGTCGCTATGAAGGAGGCTTGGGCTACCCCTTCGCAGGGAGCGCCGTTTAGGAGCTGGGGGAATTGTGGCTGTTTCAGCCATCTATCTTCCGAGAAGAGCCTGTACATATCGAGCGCTGTGCTTGTGTCTCGAGGCGGGTGATCGGAGAGGAAAAGAGGGACATCTAGTCCCTCGAGGTCCGATTCCGGATCCTCTTCCAAGGTCCGCCGGGCGGCATCTAGCCACTGAAACAGGTACCCGCTGCCCGAGCCCGAGCGTTCCCCTGGCGCGTCCCTCATCTCATCGCTGGCGTATGGGGGGCGGACATGCTCGGCGGCGCCCGTCATCAGCAGGGCTGGCAGGGCCAGGCCCTCGAGAATGTGTTCTTCATCCACTACCACGAGGGCTTGAACGGATTGGTTCGAGTCGGAACTGCCCATGCCAAACCGCAGATGCCGATGGAAGCGAAACCAGCCTGCCTCAGAGACGCTGTCGGCGACCTCCAAGTTCGGGAGCTCATCTCCGCCGAGGTGGTCGACGACCTGGTCCAGCTGACGTGCAACAGATCGCTGCTGCTCGCCAGGGTCGACGCGTTTGCTGCGGACTGAAGTCCCTGCGGACACATGCGTAACAGGTGGGATATTCAGCCCGAAGCCAGCGTTCTTCTCAATCTCGGTACCCGGCTCGCGCGATCTGGTCTTCACGCCGAAGTGAATGGCGAGATTCAATAGCTTGCGATCGGAGAGATATACGAGATCGCCGGGCGGTCTGTCGTTTCGGTTTGTCATTCGCTTCATCTATTTGATCTTATTGCGCGCATCGCCGATCAAAAAGACATAAACGAGGCATTCGAGAGAGGGCGTGAGGTTGGCAGGCGCGAAGGCTTCGCACTGCAAGGCGTTCCCCCCTCCATAGGTGGATGGCTGCCTGGCGTCGAGTTCGAGTTCCACGAGAGCTGGTTCCAGTCGTTCTTTTCCTATGAGCGACTGCTCACATCGTTCCTGCGTGAAATCCCAACACGCAAGATGGGCAAAACGCACGATGGGGGCGAAGAGTCTGGTCTTGAAGGTGTGGGGAACCCCCCAAATACCAGGAGGTGTTCAGACAGCCCTGCTTGACGAGCACGAAGAACGGATCAAAAAAGAGCTGCGTGAGGCGAGGCTGGCGGTTGACGTCGAGCTTCAGGAGGGGCGAGGGCGGGCCTGCATGGTCGAGGCACTGCGGGCTTCCCCCCAGCGTCTCGCGTCGGTCGTGGAGTTTCCCGATGTGGTGAGCTTTGTCGAGCAGGACCAGCGTCGCGGACTTGCCGACTGGCCGAATCGCGAAGACGCAGGTGGTGTGGACCTCGGTATCTATTGGCGGCTCGAGAACTCCTTCAGGCGCTGGGAGACCACGACCTGGCGCATCTCGTGGTTGAGCAAAGAAGCGACCTACCGCAACGAAGATCACACCGATGAGATCTACGCAATCGAGTTTCCCGGTCGTTTGGGGCTCGAGACGGGCCGCGTCTGGTTGCTGGGCACGTTGCACACTCGGTCGGCTGTGGATCGTGCTCTGGACGACCTGCGCGTCTATGCGATAGGAGAGCGCAACTCAGTTGCGGCCGCCGCGGCGGCTGTCGCCGCGGTAATGAAGGAAGAAAATGTGAAGCCTTCCCGCGAGGACTGAGTCCCAGGGTTACCGGCTTACTTCGACCCCAGCGCCATTTGCGGTCAGGGTGACGTCGATGTTGCCCCGGGTGGCGTTGGAGTAGGGGCAGACCTTGTGGGCTTCCCTGACCAGCTCTGCCGCGGCGTCTACCTCGACCGAGGGCAGCGTCACCGCCAGCTCGACCGCGATCGTGAAGCTGCGCTCCTCACCGGTGACCAGCATCACCTTTGAGTCGATCTCGACGTCGCCGGCCTCGAGCTTGCGGCGGCGGGCGACTGCGGCCAGGGCGCCCTCGAAGCAGGCGGCGTAGCCGACGGCGAAGAGCTGCTCGGGGTTGGTCCCATCGCCGTCGCCGCCCAGCTCGGGCGGCGTGCGGAGGTCGACCTCCAGCAGTCCGTCATTGGTGCGACCGTGACCGGCCAACCTACCGCCGGTCACGGTCGCTTCAGCTGTGTAGAGGACCTTGCCGATGCCTCTAGCGTAGCCGCGCTGCTAGGGCGCGCAGATCACCACGACCTTCATCTCAGAGGCGACTCCGGACTCGTTGCGCACCGCGCCGAACCAGCCGTTGGCCGCGCCGTGCTGGCCGGGGGCAACATCGAGCGGGCGCTGGTTGCCGATCGTCGGCCCAGAGGCGGTCACCATCTCAGTGAGGACGTTCTCGTTGTCGACGCCGCCACCGATTGCCTGATAGCCGTCAGGGCATTTAGCGTTCGCCGTCTCGTGGGTGGGATTCGGAGCGCCGACCGTGTCTTCCACGACCACGGTCACCGTGTCGCGCAGGAAGCCACCGGCGCCGATCCCCTCGAGCTGAGCGGCGTTCGCCGCCTGAGCCGCATGGTCGGCATGGCCCGCGTTCGTCGCGGTTGCCGCATGGGTCGCATTAGTCGCTTTGGCCGCGTTCGCCACCGAGAGGCTGCCGGCCTGTTTTTTGATCTCCGTGTTGACGATCGCTTTGACCTGTTTCTTCTGTTTGCCGCTCAGCCCCAGCGCTTTCGCGATGTAGGCGACCGGCGGCTCCGCGAGCGCCGTGCCCCCGACCGCCATCACCAGCGCGACGATCGAGATCACCAGCGCCGGCGAGACGCGAGCCCTGCCGAACATCTTCCGCATTACCTCTCCAATCCTCAGTTGGTCAGTTCGGAGGCAAGCTAGAGGCTCGAACGGCGGCACTGCCAGCGGCTAGATTCTCCGCTGTGATCGACCTGATCATCTACGCGATCCCGGCCTTCGTGCTGTTGCTCGCGGTCGAGATGCTCTCGTTCAAGTACGCGCGGGACGAGGAGCTGGTCGGCTACGAGTCTCGCGACACGCGCACCAGCCTGGCGATGGGCGGCGGCAACGTCGCGATCAACACGGCCTGGAAGATCGCCGTCGTCTTCATCTATGCCGGCCTCTACGAGCTGACGCCGCTGCGGATGCCGGCCGACGCCTGGTGGACCTACGCCCTGCTCTTCTTCGCCGACGACCTCGCCTACTACTGGTTCCACCGCGTCCACCACGAGGTGCGGGTCTTCTGGGCGAGCCACGTCGTCCACCACTCCTCCCAGCACTACAACCTCTCGACCGCGCTGCGCCAGACCTGGACGCCGATGACGGCGCTGCCCTTCTGGGCGCCGCTGGCGCTGCTCGGCTTCGCGCCGTGGATGATTCTCACCGCGCAGGCGGTCTCGCTGATCTACCAGTTCTGGATCCACACCGAGCGGGTGAAGAAGCTGCCGGCGCCGCTCGAGTACGTGCTCAACACGCCCTCGCACCACCGCGTCCACCACGGGGCCAACGAGGTCTACCTCGACCGCAACTACGGCGGCATCCTGATCATCTGGGACCGGATCTTCGGCTCCTTTCAGGGTGAGACCGAGCGGCCCCGCTACGGCCTGACCCAGAACATCCGCACCTTCCGGCCGACCCACGTCGCCTTCCACGAGTTCACCGCGATGGTCCGTGACGTGCGCGCGGCGAAGGGCTGGCGGGAGCGGCTGGGCTACGTCTTCCGCGGCCCCGGCTGGTCGCCGGACGGGCGCGGCGGCGGCACCCGGGGTTGACGCTGCCCGCCTCCGACGACACGCCGGTCCTGATCGTCACCGGGCCTCCCGGCGTCGGCAAGACGACCGCCGCCGGGATCCTCGCTGGGCGATCTCCCCGCGCGGTCCACCTCGAAGCGGATGCGTTCTTCAGGTTCATCCGCAGCGGCTACGTCGAGCCGTGGCGGCCCGAGTCGCACGAGCAGAACCGGGTCGTGATGGAGATCGTCGCCGGGGCGGCCGCCGGCTACGCCGAGGCGGGCTACCTGACGATCGTCGACGGTATCGTCATCCCCGAGTGGTTCCTCGAGCCCCTGCGCGGCGCACTCCAGGCGGCGGGACACCGGGTCGCCTACGCGGTGCTGCGGGCGCCACTGGCGACCTGCCTGGAGCGGATTCAGGCGCGCGAAGGCCAGCCGCCGGTCGACCGCGAGGCGCTCTCGCGCCTCTGGCAGAGCTTCGACGGACTCGGCGAGCTGGAGGCCAACGTCCTCGACGTCGACGGCAGGTCCGCCGAGGAGACCGCCGACCTGCTCGAACAGCGCCTCGCCGACGGCCACCTCACGGTTTGACCCCCTTGGCACGGGTAGCTGCATGAGATCGCGGCCAGCGCCCTAATTGCGGGAGCCACCGGGTTCGTCGGCGGACGGCTCGCGGCGTCGCTGGCGGATTCGGGCGCGCCGGTCCGGTGCCTGGTGCGCGATCGCGGTCGCGCCGCCGACCTCGAGGCCCGCGGCTTGGAGCTGCACGAGGGCGACGTCACCGACGCCGCCAGCTTGGTCGGTGCCGGGCGCGACGTCGACGTCGCCTATTACCTGGTGCACGCGATGGGCGGCGGCGCCGGGTACTCCCAGCGCGAGCACCAGGGCGCGCTCAACTTCGCCCGCATGGCGAAGGAGGAGGGTGTCGGCCGCGTCGTCTACCTCGGTGGGCTGGGGGACCCGTCCACCTCTGAGCACCTGCGCAGCCGCCACCAGACGGCGCTGACCCTGGCGGCCCAGGGCCCGCCGCTCACCTACTTCCGGGCGGCGATGATCGTCGGCGCCGGCAGCGAGTCCTACCGCACGCTGCGCTACCTAGTCGCCCGCCTGCCGGCGATGGTCGCACCGGCTTGGCTGCGCACGTCGACCCAGCCGATCGGCATCGACGCGGCGGTCGAGTACCTGCGCCGCGCCCCCGAGGCGCCCAACTCCGAGGGCCGGGAGGTGCAGATCGGCGGGCCGGACGTGCTCACCTATGAGGAGATGCTCGACCGCATGGCGCTGGCGATGGGCAAGCGGCCGCGCCTGAAGCTGCGGGTGCCGCTGCTCACGCCCCGGCTTTCATCGCTCTGGCTCGGCCTGGTCACGCCGGTCGACACCAGCGTCGCCCGTCCCCTCGTCGACGGGCTGAGGACGCCCACCGTCGTCACCGACCCCAGCGCCGCCGAGCCCTTCGGGGTCGAGCCGGAGTCGTTCGACGAGGCACTGCGCCTGGCGCTCGCCGAAGAAACCCAGGGTTTACCGGCTGGTGGGCACGGGTAACTCGGCGCCATGTCACTAGCCATATTGCTCATAATCATCGGCATAGCCCTGGCGATCCTCGTGCACTACGCGCTTGGAATCGTCGTCATCCTGATCGGCCTGGCGCTGCTCCTCATCCCTCGCCTCGGAGGAGGCGCGGGGACCAGACGCGCCTAGCCGGGCACGCCAACCACGGTCCCGTCTGGACTGGACGGGGCGGTGGTGGCAGCCTAGGGCGATGACCGCCTGGAAGCTGCCGCTGATCGTTGCCGCGATCGCGGTCCCGATCGCCGCCGGATTTCTGCTCGGTGGTGCGGCGGTCGGGGCTGCGATCGGGGCGCTTGCCGTGTTCGCGGTGCTGGTCGTCGCAGCGCGCATGCGTCCGCTCGGGCCAATCAGCCCGGCGCCGGCTCAGGATCTGGAGCGCCACGTCCTCGTCGTTGCCACCTGCCCGGTGGAGGACCCGGCGGCGATCGCCGAGATTGCCCGCGCGGCGCGGGGCGACGGCGTCCACGGCGACGACGGCACCGAGATGCTCGTCCTCGCGCCGGCCCAGATCGGCTTCCTCGACCGCTGGGCCTCCGACGTCGAGCCGGCCCGCCACCGCGCCCAGCAGCACCTGGTGACGACGGTCGCGGCGCTGGCCAAGGCCGGGATTGCGGCCGAGGCGCGGGTCGGCGACGAGGACGTCGTGCAGGCGGTCGAGGACCAGCTGCAGAGCTTCCCGGCGACCGACGTGATCCTGGTCCTCGCCGGGCAGGAGGAGGCCGCGGCGGCGGCAGAGGCGAGCGCGGAACTGGAGTCGCGCCTGCAGGCGCGGTTCAGCCGCGTCGTCGTCGACGCGGGCTGACTCAGCAGAGGTGCGGGCGGGCGGCGCTGCGCACGACCTCGAAGGCGCTGCCCGGGATCCGCTTCAGCTGGTTGAGGTTCTCGTCGTCCCAGCGCCGGTCGCTGGCGCCGCTGAAGAACCAGTTGGAGCCGTTGTCGGCGACGATCATCCCGTAGCGCTTGAGTGCTTCGGCGATCGTCCGGGCGCCGCCGCTGAAGGCGCCGAGGCCGTAGCCGGCCTTGAGCCGCAGCCGCGTCCCCATCGCCGGGGCGCTGGCGCTGCCGGTGTCGCCAGCGCAGTGGGAGGCGGGGTGGACCCAGGCGTCGCGGGTGCTCTCGAAGGTGACCCGGATCGCGTGCTCGACGCGGCCGGCGGCGACCTCGTCGTAGCGGACCAGGCCCGGGAAGATCGGCAGCCCGGCGGCGTCGGCCGAGGTCCAGGAGTCGGGTCGCAGCTCGCTCGAGCGCAGGTCCCAGCTGACGCCCGAGTCGGCGTTCCAGTGGGCGCCGCCGCTGCGCGAGAAGAAGGCTCGGTAAAGCTCGTAGAGGACGCAGCGGGCGCGGTCGACGACGAGCACGTGGCGGTCGCCGTCGCTGCGCCGCCCGCCCTCGACTGGGGCGCGGGAGGGGACCGGGAAGGGACCGCGGTCGCTCTCGCTGCCGTAGGCGGTGTAGCGGATCGGGAGCTTGCGCTGGCTGGCGCCGACGACCGCGTAGGGGAAGCCGTAGGCGCGCGGCGAGCCGAAGTCGGGGTGGAGGTGATCGCCGCCGTTGGCGTTGATGTACGCGATGACCGCAGCCGAGTTGGCGGCGACCGGGGCGCGGGAGATGTCCTGGTTCCAGGCCGACTGGTCGGGCTGCGAAGGGGCAGTGGGGGAGAGCGAGGCGGACGGGTCGGGGAAGACCTGGCAGGAGCCGAGGTCGGGGTAGGGGCCGAGAGCGCTGGCGGTGGCCGGCAGGGCGCAGGAAGCCAGGAGGGCGAGGACGGCGATGCAGCGCTTCATGCCGGCGGCTGCCCCTCACGAATGCGTAGGCGGCCGATATCCAGCTCCTCGACCTCGAGCCTGCCGATCTTGGCCCGCCCGATCGCCAGCCGGCCGACCGACAGCCGCCCGATCGCAAAGCCGCCGACAGCCGCAGCCCCCACAGCCAGAGCCCCGATGGCGACCGCGCCCCGCGCCTGCGCCCCCGTCGCCGTTGCCCGAAGCGCTGCGATCCCAGATCTTCGCCGCATCGCTCCCAAAGCTACCGCTAGATTGAGGGAGCGCGGTGGACGTAGCTCAGTTGGTAGAGCTCCTGGTTGTGATCCAGGCGGTCGCCGGTTCGAGTCCGGTCGTCCACCCCTCTTAGCGGCGCCTGCAAATCCTCGCCTTACCGCGACGGGCACCGAAGTCCGACAGCTGCTCGAAAATCCCGGTCACTTCGGCAAGAGCGGAAATTGCGAGATGTCGGACTCTTGACAACTACCGACTGTCAGTGACTTGGAAGAATCGGTCCATGGAATTAGCCAATGCCACCGCGCACCATGCGCTCACATATGTAGCTGCCGCGCAGCGGCAGTAGGTCAAAGATGCCTACCGACGACGTCCGAGCACAGCGCGAGAAGGTCGTGCTGGACCATTTCCACGATGAGGTGGAGCAGGACTGGGACGCCGTCCTTTCGACCTTTCCGCATCCCCGTTACGAGATCGTGCCTACGCAAACGGTGCACGACGGCGATGTGGCGGTGCGCGGCTACTACCACGAAACGCGCGTGGCATTTCCAGATCAGCGGCACGAGATGATCGCGCTCCGACACTGCGACGACGCTGTGGTTGCCGAGTTCTACTTGCTTGGCACCCATCTCGGACCGCTCGGCCCGGTGCCGCCGACGGGCGGGTCGTTCAAGGTTCGCATGACCGCCTTCTTCGTCTTCGACAAGAACGAGAAGCTCGTCTGCGAGCGGGTCTACTTCGATCAGCTCTCGTTCCTTCGCCAGCTCCTCGGCGCCATCAACCTGAGATCTCCAAAGGGCCTCCTGGCCATGGCGCGGGTTCTCCGGGCCTTCGCGAAGCTCTCCCGCGAGCCGAAAGACGTTATCCCCGACACGCCGGCACGCACCATTTGAGCGCCCACTCAACGCGACCAAGTCGTGCCTGGTTGAGATAGACGACATTCGCCGCGATTACTTGCTCTTGTCTGACCGGTGCGGTAGAAGATCGCGGGCGTTCTTTAGTAGCGAACCGTGCTCAAAACCAAATCGACCGCGGTCGGCAGAGCGGGGGACGGCAAGGGAGAGAGGCACGGGGCGCCCTACCCAGTCTGCGTTGCTAACAAGCACTGCAAGGAGAGAGATCATGAATACGAAGAGAGCTAGAGCCTTCCTGGCGGGCCTGCTCGCGGCCATGGCGCTCTGCAGCGTCTTAGCGGCCGGTGTGAGTGCAGCTCCTGCCTGGAGGTTCAACGGCGAAGAACTGAAAGGCACGGAAACGCTGCTCGGCGGGGCTGAAAAAAGCGGCCTCAGCATGTGGGGGATGACCACCACCTGCGACAACTTCCTCTACAAGGTCGATATCTGGAACACCAGCGGGACGGGCGAAGGAAACGTCACCGACCTGCCCCTGTTCAACTGCTATACGAACACGACCTGCACGGTGGAAGCGATCGAAGCCGAATCATTCCCCTGGCCGGCCAAACTGAGCACCGTCAGCAGCAGCAACTACCTGACGGTCAAAGGCGTCGACGTCTGGATCCTCTACGGCGGCTGGTTCTGCCCGGTTTGGGGCTGGTGGGTCAACGTCACCGGCTCTGCCGGCGGCCTGCTCAGCAACGCGACCGAAAGCGCGACGTTCAGCTCGACGAGCTTCAAAGCGACGGGCACGGAACTGAAAGCGCTCGGCGAAGCGGTCGAATGGAAAGGGTTCTTCCCCTCCGAAGGGTTTGGATGGAATCGGGAAGAGGCGCTGAGCGTCTCCTGAGTCCCGAGCTCCGGCAGGCGAGCGCCAGGGCGATCCTGGTGCTCGCCGCCGCAGCGACTCTCGTTCTGTCCGGCTGCGGCGACAGCTCTTCCGACGACCAGACGGCGAGCACGCCGACCTCGCAGGGCAAGCAGGCAGAGACAGGGGGCCCTGCGAACGAGCCTGCGACCTCGGACCCGAACCCAGTCCCGGGCCCGGGGTCGCAGACCCCTTCGAGCCAGGGCAAGCCTTCAAGCCAGGCTGAGCCAGGCCCACAGGGCCAGGGCCAGCCCAGCCCGGAAGCCGCGATTCCCTCCGGCGAACCGGAGAAAGGGATCACTCCGCAGCAGCGCGCGGAAGCGACAGCGCAGAGCATGCGCCTCGAAAGTCCGACGCTTCGCCCACCGCCCACCGGTGGTCCGGCCATGCTCGCCGCCGCCAACACCTGCGATGGCGAGGACATCTGGCCTGAGCTCGCCTGGCAGGGAGCGCCCCCAGGCACCGCTGAGCTGGCGCTCTTCGTGATGAGCTTGAGACCGGTCGAAAACGAACTGTCTTACAGCTGGACCGTTGCGGGCATCGACCCGAACCTGACAGGCATACCGGCAGGTCGGCTCCCAAAAGGCGCCGTCATGGGCCGCAACAGCTTCGGCAAGGTCGGCTACACGGTCTGCCCGCCGAAGGGCTCGAACGAAACCTACATATTCACCCTCTACGCCCTGCCCGAGCGCCTCACGGCGCGAAGCGGCTTCGACCCCAACGCGCTGCGCAGGGAAGTCGGCCAGCTCTCCAGCAACGGCGGGATCATGGCGGTGGGTTACCGGCGTTGAGCCCTTCAGCCCAGTCGGCCGCCGGTAGGCTGGCCACCGGTGGCGAAGCTGATCTACACCGCGATCTCCTCGCTCGACGGTTACATCGCCGACGAGGAAGGCAACTTCGATTGGGCGGAGCCGAGCGAGGAAGTGCACGCCTACATCAACGACCTCGAGCGTCCGGTTGGCACCTACCTCTACGGGCGACGGATGTACGAGACGATGGCCGTATGGGAGACCGATCCGAGCTTCGCCGCCCCCTCACCGGCGATGCTTGACTTCGCCGAGATCTGGCAAGCGGCGGAGAAGGTCGTCTACTCGCGCACTCTGGATGCCGTCGCCACGCGCCGCACGCGAATCGAGCGGGAGTTCGATCCGGCAACGGTCCGGAGGCTCAAGGAGTCAGCCGAGAGCGACCTCGGGATCGGCGGCGCCGAGCTAGCGGCCAGCGCCTTCGCGGCCGGCCTGATCGACGAGTGCCATGTCTTTCTTGCCCCCGTTCTCGTCGGAGCCGGCAAGCGCTGCTGGCCCGATCGCGTACGCATTGGCCTCGATCCTCTCGAAGATCGCCGGTTCGACAACGGAATGGTCTTCCTTCGCTACCGAGCCGCGCCCTGAGGCAACGTGTCTCACTGACGCCGGTCTAGAGCACCGTCAGCTGCAGCACCGCGCCGGCGAGGCCGCAGCCGAGGACGACGTAGAGCACCGTGAGCTGGCCGTGCCAGCGGTTGAGGGCAAGGAAGGCGGTGATTGCGAGCAGGGCGGTGGGGACGTCGACCACGCTGGTGTCGACGATGTCGACGGTGACGGCGGCGATCAGGCCGATCACCCCGGCCGCGACCCCGAGCAGGAAGGGACGGATCCGCGGGTTCTCAGAGACGGCGACGAAGAAGCGGTGGAGGAAGATCGGGAAGACGAAGGCCGGCAGGAAGATGCCGAGCGTCATCGCGAGAGCGCCAGCGGTGCCGCCCGCCAGATAGCCGACGAAGGTGGAGAAGATGATCAGCGGTGCCGGCAGGATGCCGCTGATCGCCAGCCCGTCGACGAACTGGCTCTCAGTCAGCCAGCGGTGGTCCTCCACCGCCGCCTGCTGCAGGAAGGGGATCACGGTGAAGGCGCCGCCGAAGGTAAGCAGCCCCGCCTTCAGACCCTCGAAGAAGACCTCCGCGGTCAGCGAGAGGCCGACGGCCCCGGCGACGACGGTGAGCGCGATGAGGCTGGGATCGAACGAGTGGGCTCCGCCGCGCCAGCGCCCAGCGTTGGTCCGCAGCTCGTAAGCGAGGCCGGCACCGAGCAGGACGAGGACGAAGGGCGCCGAGACGAACAGGGTGAGGACGAAGGCGGCGAGCGCGATCGCCGCCAGCCAGGCGTCGGTGACGAAGGTCCCGCTCAACCGCACGACGGCGCGCAGGACGATCGCGCCGACCGCGGCACTGAGCCCGTAGAAGAGCTCGTCGAGGCGTCCGGCGAGGTCCGCCTCGACGTAGAGGACGGAGAGCCCGAACATGAGGAGGAAGCCCGGCAGCATGAACCCGAGCCCGGCGAGGAAGCCGCCGAGCTTGCCGCCGCGCGTGCGGCCGAGGTAGACGCAGAGCTCGTGGGCCTCGGGGCCGGGAAGCACTTGGTAGACGGCGAGCGTCTTCTTGAAGGTGTCCTCGCTGATCCAGCCCTCTTGGTCGACGCACTCGCGCTTGACCATCTCGATCTGCGCCGCCGGGCCGCCCCAGGCGAGGGCGCCGAACTTGAGGAAGCGCAGGAAGATCGAGGAGGTGGCTATTTGCTGAAGAGCCCGGGGTTGCAGGCCTGAATGGGGTGGAGATTATTGATCCAGCAGTTCACGTTGAACCTGCGGATCTTGTAGCGGTAGTTGTAGATGGTTCCTTCACGGGGAAGGGCCGTGTAGACGGTGATCCCGCCACGGTAGAGGTGGACGCCCCTCAACCACTGCACCCGGCACTTGACCTTCTCGCGATTGATTCGCACGCACGCGATCCTGTGGTACCGACCTCCCAGGAACCGGTTTCCGAAGTCCGCTTCCAGGCCGATCAAGGCGATGATTTCGGCCTCGCGCCTCGTCACCGGCGGGAGCTCGACATCGGGAACCACCACCGCCGGCGCCGTAGCGCCATGTTCTACGGCTGCCGTCCAAGCGACCACCCAGGGGGACACGATATCCGCTCGCGCGAGAACCTGGGGCGTGCCCGGGTCGCAGTCGAGTGCTCCCTTGAGGCTGACGATGCCGATCTGAACCGGGCTGCCATCGGGCCGATGTGCGATGCCGGGGCCGCCGCTGTCGCCGTCGCAGAGGCCGGTGCCGGTCCCGAGTTGTGACCTCACGCAGAGCTGGTTGGCGGGCTTGTACGCCGGAAGCACCCGGCGGAGCTTGCGCTGGCAGAGCTGTGTGCTTTGGACCGCGGTCTGACCCTCTTGGAGGATCGCGGGAGCCTGCGGTGGGATGAAGCTGGTCAGGCCCCAGCCCGCGATCGCGATCGGCGTCCCGCCCGCCAGCAGGGCTTCGTCGGCGGCAGACGCAAGTGGCAACGCGGGGGCCGCCACCGGTGCGGCCAGCACGAGCAACGCGGCGTCGTTGAGGGCACGGGCGGGCTGATAGCCAGGGAAGACCAGGACCTGTGAGACCGCGGATACGCGTTCTGGAGCAGCTTCCCTGAGGTCGCCCGTGCCGGTCAGGACCGCGAAGTGGGATGCCACCGCGACCTTTCCGGTTCCGGTGAGCACACAATGCCCCGCGGTCAGGATCAGGCGAGGGGCGACGACCGTTCCCGTGCAGCCGGATTCCTCGACTGGACCGTCGTAGCTGATGAACGCGAGCCAAGGGTAGGAAGAGATCGAGGCTGTTTTTCCCTCCACGATCGACGCCCGCGCGCTCGCGGTGTCATCTTTGGCGCTGGCGGCGCCGGCTGGCCAGCAGAAGGCTCCGAAGGCGATCGTAAGCACGATGGCGATTCGCGTCGATCTCATGGAACGGCACGATATTCGACCAAGAACTGATCTAGTTCGTCACTGACGATGAGGGAGCAAGCGAACACCGACACGGTTGCGGTGAGGGCAGTTGTCCGTGGCAAGGTGCAAGCCGTCGGATACCGCGAAACCACAGTGAATGAGGCGCGCGCTCGGCGGGTGATGGGCTGGGTGCGCAACGCCGAGGACGGCAGCGTCCTGGTCCACGCCGAGGGATCGGAGCAAGCCGTCGAGGAGCTGGTCTCGTTCCTGCGCAAGGGGCCGCCGGCCGCGCGGATTGACGAGGTGACGGTCGAGCCGGTGAAAGCCGAGGGCCACGAGCAGTTCGCGGTCCGCGGCGTCAGCGCCGGCGTCTTCGTCGTCCAGGAGCACGCGGCCACCGCCCACCACTTCGACCTGCGCCTTGAGGTGGACGGCGTGATGCGCTCGTGGGCGGTGCCGAAGGGTCCCTCGATGGACCCCGCCGTCAAGCGCATGGCGATCGAGGTTGCCGATCACTCGATCGCCCACAACGAGTTCGAGGGCCCCACGGACGGCGGCGGGGTGATCGTCTGGGACCGCGGCAACTACGAGCAGGGCGGCCGCGTCGCCTGGCCGGAGGCGATTGAGCGCGGCCACGCCGTCTTTGTCCTGCACGGCGAGAAGCTCGCCGGCGGCTTCGCCCTGCAGCGCACCCGCGGGGGCGAGAAGCCGCAGTGGCTACTGATCAAGCGCAAGGACGAGCAGACACGCCCGGGCTCCGACGTCGTCGCCGAGGAGCCGCGGTCGGTCATCAGCAGCCGCACCCTCGACGAGCTCCTGCGAGAGGATTGACGGGTGACGTCGTCCGCTCGCCCGGCCTCGGAGATCCCAGGACTGCCGCTCCCAGGCCCGCTGCAATCGTGGCTCGGCATTGCCTTCCCGGTTCAGGCGAGGCTCTCCATGCGCAAGCGCTACGGCCGGGTCTTCCGCTCCAACGACTCGATCGCGGGCGAGCTCTTCCACATCGCCGATCGCGACCTGGTCGAGGAGATGTTCAAGTGGAAGCCGGCCGCGTATGAGGTCGCCGAGCCGCGCCAGACGATGGAGCCCGTCGTCGGGTCGGCCTCGCTCCTGCTGCTCGACGGTGACCGTCACATGCGCATGCGGAAGCTGATGCTGCCTCCGTTTCACGGCCAGGCGATCGCGCACTACGCCGAGCTGATCGAGCAGATCACCGACCGTGAGATCGACAAGTGGAGCCCGGGCGAGACGATCCGTACGCGCACCGTCGCCCAGACGATCACGCTGGAGGTGATGATCCGGACCGTCTTCGGCGTCTCCGATCCGGTTCGCATCGCCGAGCTGAAGCGACGCTTGCCGCGGCTCTCTTCGATCAACCCGGTGCTGCTCGTCATGCAGAAGGACCTCGGCCCGCTCAGCCCCTGGGGCCGCTTCGTCCGCAACCGCGATCGCGTCGACGAGATCCTCTACGAGGAGATCGGCCGGCGCCGGGACGACCCGGATCACGACGCGCACGACGACATCCTCTCCCTGCTGCTCGCAGCCCGCGACGAGGAGGGCGAGCCGCTGACCGACCGGGAGCTGCGCGACGAGCTGATCACGATCCTGCTCGCGGGACACGAGACGACCGCGACGTCGATTGGGTGGGCGTTCGAGCGGCTTCTGCGCACGCCCCCCGCCCTGGAGCGCTTGACCGCCGAGGTGAAAGCGGGCGAGTCCAGCGAGTACCTGGACGCGGTGATCAAGGAGACGCTGCGCGTGAGGCCCGTCGTCACCGAGGTGTTCCGCTCCCCGACCGAGCCGACGGAGCTGGGGGGCTATCTGTTCGAGTCCGGATCGCAGCTGGCGGCCTCGATCGCGCTCCTGCAGTGGGACCCGGACCTGTACCCGCCCGATCCCCTCGCCTTCCGGCCCGAGCGCTTCCTCGAAGGGGCGCCGGAGCCCTACACCTGGATCCCGTTCGGCGGCGGCGTGCGCCGCTGCATCGGAGCCTCCTTCGCGATGCTCGAGATGAAAGTCGCGATCGCGAGGATCCTCGCGCGGGCCCGGCTCCGAGCCCCCCGGCCCAAGGACGAGAAGTCCCGCTTCCGCGGCGTCACGGTGCTGCCGAGCCGCGGGGGAGAGGCGGTCGTCGAGAGCGTCGGCAGCGGCCTGTGACCCTGACGATCGACGAGCTGACGGTCGCCGATGCGCCGGTGGCGTGGGAGGCGGTCGGGTTCGCGGTGGAGGGCGACACCTGCGTCGTCGGCGACGTGCGGGTCCGCCTGGCGGGACCGGAGGCCGGCCGGGGCCTAGTCGGTTGGTCGTTGCGAGGCGTCGAGTCGACCGAGCTGGACGGGCTGGTGACAGCGCGCTCGGAGCGGCCTTCGCCGGGCGAGCCGGCCACGCATGCGAACGGGGTTACGGCGCTCGATCACGTCGTCGCGATCACGCCGGACCTGGAGCGGACGATCGCCGCGCTGCAGGGCGCCGGGCTCGACCTGCGCCGCGTGCGCGAGGAGCCGACGCCGGCCGGGGCGCCGCGCCAGGCCTTCTTCCGCCTCGGCGCGAGCATCCTCGAGGTCGTGCAGGAGCCCGAGGAGGCGATCGAGCGCGGCGGCGGCGCCGACCGGCCCGCCTTCTTCTGGGGCCTCGCCTTCGTTGCGCCGGACCTCGACGCCACCGTCGCCAGCCTTGGCGATCGTGTCAGCGAGGCGCGCGACGCGGTCCAGCCCGGCCGTCGCATCACCACCCTGCGCCGCGCAGCCGGGCTCGCCCTCCCGGTTGCCCTGATCACCCCGCCCGCTGGACCAAGAACATGACCCTGCCGGCCGCACCGGCGAAGAAGCTGGCCGTAGTCACCTGCATGGACGCTCGGATCGATCCGTTCGAGCTGCTCGGCCTCAGCCTTGGTGACGCGCACGTGATCCGCAACGCCGGCGGCGTCGTCACCGACGACACGATCCGCTCGCTCTCGATCTCGCAGCGCAAGCTGGACACTGAAGAGGTCGTCCTGATTCAGCACACCGACTGCGGCTTGCTCACCTTCACCGACGAGGAGTACGCGGCGGAGCTCGAGGCGGACGCGGGCGAGCAGCCGAACTGGCGCGCCCACACCTTCGTGGACCTGGAGCGTTCGGTGCGCGATGGCGTCGGGCGGGTCAGGTCGAGCCCGTTCGTCCCCAACACCGCTACCGTCAGGGGACTTGTCTACGAGGTAGAGACAGGGAGGCTGCGCGAAGTTCACACACCATGACCGTTCCCGGCGACACCCAGCCAGAGCACGAGGTCGCGGTGATCGGCGCCGGCTTCTCTGGCATCGGTACGGCAATCAAGCTCGACCAGGCCGGGATACGGGACTGGGTCATGCTCGAGGCGGGCGACGGAGTCGGTGGGGCCTGGTACTGGAACACCTACCCCGGCATCGGCGTCGACATCCCCTCGTTCAGCTACCAGTTCTCCTTCGAGCAGCGCAGCGAGTGGTCGCGTGTGTACGCGCCAGGCGACGAGCTGAAGGCGTACGCCGAGCACTGCGTCGACGCCTACGGCCTACGTTCACGAATCCGCTTCGGCGCGAAGGTCGCGACGGCGACGTTCGACGACGAGCACCACCTCTGGCGGCTGGCATTCGCCGACGGGTCGAGCGTCACCGCGCGCTTCATGGTCGGCGCGACCGGCGTCTTCACCCAGCCGAAGCCGCCCGACATCGCCGGGCTTGAGACGTTCGCCGGCTCCGTCATGCACACCGCGCGCTGGGACCACGAGCAGGACCTGCGCGGTCGCAAGGTAGCGATCATCGGCACCGGCGCCTCGGCCGTCCAGGTGATCCCCTCGATCGCGCCCGAAGTCGAGCAGCTGACCGTGTTCCAGCGCACGCCGATCTGGTGCCTGCCAAAGCCCGACGGTCGGATCGGCCCGCGCGCACGGGGGGTGCTTCGTCGCGTCCCCGGCGCCCAGGCGGCGGCACGCGCCCTGAGCCAAGCCTACGTCGAGCTCAACTTCCCGATCCCGGCCCACTTCCACGGCGTGTTCCCGATCGCGACGGCAGGGGAACGGGTCGGGCTGCGGCACCTGCAGCGCCAAGTCCGCGACCCCGCCGTGCGCGAGAAGCTGACTCCGCGCTACGGGCTCGGCTGCAAGCGGCCGAGCTTCTCGAACGAGTACCTCGCCGCCTTCAACCGGCCCAACGTGCGGCTGGAGACGGCCCCGATCGAGGCGATCTCCTCCGCCGGCGTCAGCGTCGAGGGAGGCACGGAGCACGACGCCGACGTGCTCATCCTCGCCACCGGCTTCCAGGTCTTCGACAAGGGCAACATGCCCGCCTTCCAGGTGCAGGGCAGCGGTGGCGTGAACCTCGGGCAGTGGTGGGATGAGAACCGCTTCCAGGCCTATGAGGGAGTCAGCGTGCCCGGTTTCCCCAACTTCTTCCTGATCCTCGGCCCCTACGGCTACAACGGCGCCAGCTACTTCACCCTGATCGAGAACCAGGCGCGTCACATCGTGCGCTGCCTGCGCCGCGCCCACAGCCGCGACGCGACCGCGGTCGAGGTCACCCCAGAGGCGAACCGGCGCTACTTCGAGACGATGCTCTCCCGCCGCGACCGCCAGGTCTTCTTCCGCGGCACCTGCGCGACCGCGAACAGCTACTACTTCGACTCCCACGGCGACGCCCCGTTCCGCTCGGCGACGACGCCCGAGGTCGCCTGGCGCAGCGCCCACTTCGACCTCGACGACTACGCGTTCAGCAGGCACGGCGACGGCCGGGTGTCGGCAGCCGCAACTGCATAGATCAAGAGGTCAAACCGCTCTTACATCGAATATCGGAGGCTGATGACTGCTCCGACCGATGCCGGCTTTCGTCTCGGCTGGCGAGCGTCCGCGCTGGCGTGCGCGACATTTCTCGCCGCGTTCGCGGACGCCGCGGGCTCCGCCCGGGCGGCGGGGGAGCAGCGGCTGTCGACGATCAACATCTGCATCAAGGGGGAGGGAGCTCGCAAGGGCAACATTCGCTTCGCCCAGACGAAACGTCGCTGTGCCAGGGGCGAGCAGATCACTCGGGTCGTGACGGCGCCGGAGACGCAGATCGTCCAGGGCACAGGCGGGGGAAAGGGTGAACGTGGGGACCCTGGGCCAACGGGGCCCGCCGGACCGGGTGGGCCGATCGGCGCCACGGGCCCCACCGGCTCTACCGGTTCGAGTGGCGCCGCCGGGGCAACTGGCCCGACCGGGCCCACCGGTCTGCAAGGTGACGTGGGCGCGACGGGCCCTCCCGGCGCGCAGGGTGCGACGGGCGCCCAAGGTGAGCAGGGCTCAACGGGCCCGCAGGGCCCGACAGGAGCGCAGGGTCCCGCCGGAGCAACGGGGGCGCAAGGTCCCGCTGGGGAAGTTGGCGCCACGGGCCCTCAGGGATCACCGGGCGCAACCGGTCCCACCGGTGAGCAGGGACCGCCGGGTCCGACCGGCAGTGGCCTCTGGGCGGTCGTGTCCGCCACCGGGTCGCTCGCGCGTGGCAGCGGTGTAACCGCCGTCAGCGGTCCCACCTCTAACGTCTTCACCGTGGAGTTCGGCCAGAACGTCACCGGCTGTGCCTATCTCGCTGTGCCCGGCGAAACCGGAACCGCGACGCCCGGTAGTGAGCCACTTGGCTTTGCGGTGCCCACTGGGCATGCGAGCAATGCCAAAGCCGTCAGGGTGAAGACCTACGACAAGGGCGGCTCGGTCGCTAACAGGGCGTTCCACCTGACTATGGCTTGCTGAGCGGAGCTCCTGCCTAGCGGCGCGGTTTTTTCGCTTTCGGCGCGACCACTTTGAAGTTAATCGTCTCGGTGCGTGAGACGTTGCTGGCTTCGTCGGTGACCACGAGCGTCGCGCGGTACTGGCCGGGCGTCAGTTTTCGCCCTGCGACGCGGCCGTCGAAGACGATGGTGTTGCGGCCGGCTTTCACTTTCTGGCGGATCTCGCCGATTCGTTTGTAGGCACGGCAGCGCAGTTTTTTGAGCAGTTTGCGATAGGCCGCCGGAGTGCCGGCTTTTTTGCGCAGTGTGCGCAGGCGTTTTTTGCTGCGCGGCAGGCACGCTTTTTTGCCTTTGCGTTTGCCTTTCAGGCCGCTGAACTGCTTTTCGAAGGTGAGGACGGCAAGGCCGGCCTCGGAAGCGTTGAAGGTGAAGCTCGTTCCCTGTCCCGGGCGAAGGGTGTCGTCGCCGATGCCGAACCCGGTGACTTTCGGTTTCGTTTTGTCGGGTTTGGCCGGTTTGGCCGGGCTCGCCGGCTCTGGCTGTGGGTCGAGCGGCACGACGCGAATCGCACCGGTGGAGCCGGGGGTCCAGGTCGCGAAGCCTTTGCCGTCACTGCCCGCGCCGAGCTCCGGCTCATGGAAGCCCTCGGACGCCGCCAGGTTGGCCGGGGCGGTGAAGTTGTTGCCGGCAACGTCGCTGACGCGGTAGCGGAGGCGACCGCCGTCGTGGAGCGAGACCCAGGCGAGATGGATCCGTCCCGCCGGGTCCTGGAAGCCGTCCGGCTCCTGCAGGCCGTTCTCGTCGATCGGGTCGTCGCCGTCTAGGTAGACCGGACCGCCGAACGTGTTCGACCCGGAGTCGTAGCGCCGCAGGCCGACCCTGTCGGGGGTGGATGCCGTCTCCAGGTAAGTCAGGGTGACGCCGTTGGGGCCAGAGGTGAGGCTGGAGTCGCGGTTGTCCCCCTCGGCGCTGCCGAGCGTCTTGTCGACCTCCCATTTGGTCGGGTCGTTGATCGTGGGGGCGTTCAGCAATGCTCCGGTGAAGACGCCGTACTTGACCACGTCGAGGTCGTTGGTCGCGGCCACCAGCTCGTTGGTCCCGGGCAGGCGAACCACCTCGGGCCCGAAGACGAAGGTCCCGCCGGTCGCGTACTGCACGCCTTCTCCTCCCGGCGTTGCGGCCTTCGCCCGCGAGCCGCTGGCGGCGACGAAGATGCCGGCGTCCTCCAGCCAGGTGCCGAAGCCCTCGGTTCGGAAGCCGTTGCCGATTTCCGACGGCGCCGGGAAGCTGCTCCCGTTGTCGGCCGAGAGCCAGCGATAGTTTCTGTCCGTGACGCCGCCGACGCCGCAGTTCCAGCAGCTGGCGACGATCACGACTTTGTTGGCGACGGGCGCGAAGACCCTGGCCTTGCCAGCCGAGTTGGCGTCAGTGGCGCCGGGGAAGCTGATCAGCTCGGTGCGGTTGCAGGCGCTCGCTCCGGGACTGATCCGGCAGTAGCCGACCTTGACGCTTTCTTCGGTCGTCACCCAGACCACGTGGCCGGTCCCGTCGGGGCCTACCGCCACCGCGGGGCCAGCGCCGGATCCGGCGGTGAACGGTGTCGCGGCCTGGGCCGCGACGGGTGTGGCCAGGCAGGCCGCGACGGTCAGCAGGATGCGAATGGACCAGCGCATGAACTCCCCCTCAGCCTCGTCGTCTGCGAACGAAGGCGTAGGGTCTCAGATCGTGCACTCTCGGGGAGGTTGAGTTGGACGGATCGCAGACGCAGATGAGTACGGTCCTCGTCACCGGCGGCTCCGGCTATCTCGGCGGCTGGTGCCTGGTCGAGCTGCTGCGGCAGGGCTATGCGGTGCGGACGACCGTGCGGGACGTCGCGCGGGAGCCGGAGGTGCGGGCCAGGGTCGCGTCCCAGGTCGAGGCCGGCGACAGGCTCACGGTGCTGGCCGCCGATCTCGCCGCCGACGAGGGCTGGGAGGAGGCTGCGCGGGGCTGCGACTACGTCATGCACGTCGCTTCGCCGTTCCCGCCGGTACAGCCGAAAGACCCCGACGAGCTGATCGTGCCGGCGCGCGAGGGAACGCTGCGGGTGCTGCGCGCGGCGCTCGACGCCGATGTCGAGCGCGTAGTCGTCACCTCCTCGGTTGCTGCCGTCGGTGGCAGCACGAGCCGCGCGTCCGAGCCGCTGACCGAGGAGACCTGGACCGACGCGGACAATCCCAAGCTGACCCCGTACACGCGGTCGAAGACGATCGCCGAGCGCGCCGCCTGGGACCTCGTCCGCGAGCGGGGCGAGGAGGGGAGGCTGGCGGTGGTCAATCCCGGCGCCATCCTCGGGCCGGTGTTGAGCGACGACCGCTCGTTCTCGCTCGAACTGATCGAGCGGCTGCTGAAGGGAATGCCGGGGACGCCGCGGCTCGGGTACAGCATCGTCGACGTCCGCGACGTCGCCGACATGCAGATCAAGGCGATGACCGCCCCTGAGGCCGGCGGCGAGCGCTTCATCGCGGTCAACGAGTTCTGGTGGATGTCGGAAGTCGCTGCGGTGCTGCGCGACCGCCTCGGGGCAGACGCCCCGAAGGTGCCGAAGCGAAGCGTCCCAGACCTGCTCGTACGCGGGATGGCGATCTTCGACCCCAGCATCCGCTCGATCGTCCCCCAGCTCGGCAGAAAGGTCGAGATGTCGAGCGAGAAGGCCAGGACACTGCTCGGCTGGTCTCCTCGCCCGGTCGAGGAGACGGTCGTCGATTGCGCTCAGAGCCTGATCAGTGAGAAGGTGGCCTAGTCATGGCCACGGTTCTCTGCGTGCTCTACGACGACCCGGTCGACGGCTACCCGCCGTCCTACGCACGCGGCGAGGTGCCGAGGATCGGGGGCTACCCCGACGGCCAGAGCGCGCCCGCGCCCGAAGCGCTCGGGTTCGAGCCCGGCGAGCTGGTCGGCAGCGTCTCGGGAGAGCTGGGGCTGCGCGAGTTCCTCGAGGGGCGCGGGCACCGGCTGGTCGTCACCTCCGACAAGGACGGCCCGGACTCGGTCTTCGAGCGCGAGCTGCCGGAGGCGGAGGTCGTCATCTCCCAGCCTTTCTGGCCCGCCTACCTGACGGCCGAGCGAATCGCCAAGGCGCCAAAGCTGAAACTGGCGCTGACGGCCGGGATCGGCTCGGACCACGTCGACCTGCAGGCGGCGATCGAGCACGGACTGACGGTCGCCGAGGTGACCTACTCGAACAGCATCAGCGTCGCCGAGCACGTGGTGATGATGATCCTGGCGCTGGTCCGCAACTACATCCCCTCATATGAGGTGGTGATCGACGGCGGCTGGAACATCGCCGACTGCGTCTCGCGCTCCTACGACCTGGAGGGGATGCAGGTGGGCACCGTGGCCGCTGGCCGGATTGGATCTGCGGTCCTGCGGCGGCTGAAGCCGTTCGAGGTCGGCCTGCACTACACCGACCGCCACCGCCTGCCGGAGGAGGTCGAGCGCGAGCTGGGGGTCACCTTCCACCCCGACGCCGCGTCGATGGTCGAGGTGTGCGACGTGGTGACAATCAACGCGCCGCTGCACCCCGAGACCGAGAACATGTTCGACGCGGAGATGCTGGCCAGGATGAAGCGGGGCTCGTATCTGATCAACACCGCGCGCGGCAAGATCTGCGACCGCGACGCGGTCGCGCGGGCGTGCGAGAGCGGCCAGCTGGCGGGGTACGCCGGCGACGTCTGGTTCCCCCAGCCGGCGCCGAGGGACCACCCGTGGCGCTCGATGCCCCACCACGGCATGACGCCCCATACCTCCGGCACCAGCCTCTCCGCCCAGGCCCGCTACGCGGCCGGGGCGCGCGAGATCCTCGAGTGCTGGCTCGACGGGCGCCCGATCCGCGAGGAGTACCTGATCGTCGACGGCGGCACGCTCGCCGGCGCGGGAGCGCACTCCTACAGCGAGGGTGACGCCACGGGCGGCTCCGAGGAGGCCGCCCGCTTCAAGAGCGGTTGATGGCCCGATGAGGATGCGCGCGGCGGTGCTCGAGGAGTTCGGGGAGCCGCTCGCGGTCCAGGAAGTCGAGCTCGCCGAGCCGCAGGCCGGGGAGGCGCTGGTCCGCCTCGTCGCGTGCGGCGTCTGTCACACCGACCTCTACACCGCCTCCGGCGCCGACCCCTCGGGCTACGCGCCGATCGTGCTCGGCCACGAGGGCGCGGGCGTCGTCGAACGGGTCGGGCCGGACGTCGCCTCCCTCGCCCCCGGCGATCACGTCGTCACCCTCTTCTCGCCCCAGTGCGGGGAGTGCGTCCACTGCGCCGACCCGCGGACCAATCTCTGCCTGGCGATCCGCGAGCAGCAGAACAAGGGCTTCCTCCCCGACGGCACCACCCGCATCTCGCGCGAGGGGGACGGGGTCCGCCACTTCATGGGCTGCTCGACCTTCGCCGAGTACACGGTGATGCCGGAGATCGCGCTGGCCAAGATCGATCCCGAGGCTCCGTTCGAGCACGCCTGCCTCTTCGCCTGCGGCCTCTCGACCGGTCTCGGGGCGGCGATCAACACCGCGGCGGTCCAGCCCGGCAGCACCTGCGCCGTCTTCGGCGCCGGGATGGTCGGGCTGGGGGCGGTCGCCGGTTGCCGGCTGCAGGGCGCCGAGCGCATCGTCTGCGTCGACCTCTCCCCGGAGCGGCTCGAGCTGGCTCGCGGCCAGGGCGCTACGGACGTGCTCGAAGGCGGCGAGGGAGCGGTCGAGCAGATTCTCGAGATGACCGGCGGTTTCGGCGCCGACTACACCTTCGAGGCGACCGGCAACGTCGCCGTGATGCGCCAGGCGGTCGAAGCCGCGCGCATGGGGTGGGGGCTGTGCACGATCGCCGGGGTTGCTGGAAGGGGGGAGACACTCGATGTGATCCCTCGCCTGTTGATCACCGGCCGTCGCGTCGCCGGCTCCTCATTCGGGGGCGTCAAGGGACGCGACCAGGTGCCGCGACTGATCGAGCGCAGCATGGCTGGCGAGATCGACGTCGAGCCCTTCATCTCGCACCGCATCGCCCTCGACGAGGTCAACCGGGGCTTCGAGCTGATGGAGGCCCAGGATGGGATCCGCAGCGTGATCGAGTTTGGTTAGCGGAAAGGCCTGGGTGCTGGCAGGCGTGGCCGCGCTCGCCATCGTCGCCGGCTGCGGGAGTGAGAGCGACACGCCGGACCCTGGGACGTCGCCCCTGATCGAGCGATCGTCTCCCCAGGATCGGGAGGGCCGTGATGCCGAGGCAGTCACTCCCGCGCGCTGTCCAGTCGGGCTGCCCAGCTGTCGCACCGCCGAGGGGCGGATCGTCTACGTCGAGCGGGTCGACCCCGATGGGGATGGCGACGCCCACTTCGTGATTGCCGACCCGCAGGGCATCACCCTCCCGGGCCTGACCGCGATCGACATCCGCCCGGGGCTGCGCCCCGATCCGCTGCCCGGGCCGGGGGACCTGATCAGCACGGCCGGGCCCGTCCAGACCGGCTCCTACGGGCAGAGCCAGATCCACGCGCTCGAGCTGCACGTCGCCGGACGCTGAGGCGATCTGCGCGCGCCTAGGAGTCTGCCGCGCTTCGTGCCGCGGCCAGCTCTTGGCTGACGACATCGGTCTGGTTTGGGATCTCCAGGCGGCGTTCGAGCACGGGGATGGCATCGTCCGGCCGCCCGCTGAGGCGCAACGCGCTGCCGAGGTTGAAGAGGGCGTAGGCGTAATCGAGGTCGCTGGTGCCGGCGGGGAAGGCACGGATCGCCTCTTCCAGCACCGGCACCGCCTCTTCGTGGCGGCCGGCCTGGATCAGCTCGAAGCCTTCCTGGTTGAGGGTGCTGCCCAGCGCCGGATCGCTCCCCGCTGGTTCCGGCACCGGCGGGGTCGTTGCCGTCTCCTCGCGGTTCGTCGTCTCGCCGCCCTGCTCACCGCGTGCGGCGACGACTTGATCGGCTTTCCCGCCCCCCTCGTCCGACGGCCCATCGGCGATGAGCAGGATCGCGGCGACGAGGCCGGCGACGATCCCGATGACGGCGGCTAGCCTGGCTCGGGCTGGGCGCGAGGCACGAGGAGCATGGAGCGTCGGCCGGAGTGCTTCGGTTGGCTGCGGAGCGACGGCGAACGGCTCGGTCGGCCGGTCCGGGCGGACCTCCTTCCGCCGGAGCTGAGCCAGTGCTGCCGCGGCCGAGTCGGGGCGACGGTCCGGGTCCGTCGCGGCCAAGCGGTTCGCCAGGGATCGGAGCTTGCCGCGGCCGTTCCCGACGCAGTCGCGCAGCAGGACGCCGCACGAGTAGAGGTCGGAGCGCTCAGTCGCCGCCTCGCCGCTCATCACCTCCGGCGCGATGAACCGGGCTGTCCCGAGCAGGTGCCCGGTGCGGGTCAGCGCGGTCGCATCAGCCGGCAGCGCGATGCCGAAGTCGATCAGCCTGGCATCGCCTTCGGGTGCGATCAGGACGTTCTGGGGCTTGACGTCCCGGTGGACGATCCCGGCGGCGTGGATGTGGTCGAGGGCGCCGAGCAGCTCCCGGGCCAGCCGCTCGCAATCGATCGCGGCTCCGCGTGACATCCGCTCCGCCAGGGTCTCGCCGGAGACGTACTCCATGACCAGGTAGGGGCGTTCCGCCCCGTCCGCGTAGTCGTAGACGCCGATCAGGTTGGGGTGCGACAGCCCTGCCGCGACCCGCGCCTCCCGCTGGAAGCGCGCCAGGAATTCGGGATCGGAGGCGATCGTGTCCGCGAGGACCTTGACCGCGACCGGCCGCTCGAGGACCTCGTCGGTGGCGAGCCAGACCGATGCCATGCCGCCTCGCCCAAGCAGTCTCTGTAGCCGGTAGCGGTCCTTCAGCCGCGTCCCTCTGTCGATCATTCCTCAGTTGCGTTTGAGGGCGTCCTTGACCTTGTCCGCGGCCTTGTCCAGTCCCTCCTTGACGCTTCCCGTGGCCTTGTCGACCTTGCCTTCGCGCTTCAGGTCCTCGTCGTCGGTGAGACTGCCGGCGGCCTCCTTGAGGCGGCCCTTGGCGTCGTCCTTGTTGCGAATCTCGTCGTTCATCTCGGTCTCCTTTTTTGTGTTGTGGCTGAGCCGTCTTGCGCGGCTCTCTGCATGAAGTCGATCTGGCGCTGCTTGCGCATGATCAGGTGCTCGAGCATGTGCTCCAGCGCCTCGGAGCGTCCCTCTCGTCCGGTTGGCTCGATCGTCGCCTGCAGGGCTTCGACGCCCTCCTGCTCGCACTCGATCAGCCAGGAGAGGGCGTCGCCGGTCGCGCTCTGGAAGCGGATCTCGGCCACCTTCGTCGTCGGCTCGCCGCCGAAGGAGATGATCTTCTCGATCAGCCGCCGAGCGCCGTCCAGCTCCTCGTCGCCGAACTCAGTCAGCCGGGGGTGGAGCGCCTGCGCCTCCAGGCCCAGCAGGCTGGAGGCAACGATCGAGTACTGCAGCGCCGAGCGGTACTGGCGCTCGAGAGCGACGTTGAGCCGCTCGATCGCCTCCCCCTCGTCGAGTCGCTCCTCTTGCTCGGGCATCGTCAGATGCGGGACCGCATTGTGGCGCCGAGCCGGATCTCCGGCTCGGGCGGCAGGGGCTCGGGCGGGTCGAGTGGGGGAGACGGCTCCGGCGGGCCGGGGTCGGGTCGCGGTGGGTCTGGTGGGCCGGGATCCGGCCGTGGATCGGGAGGGCCGGGGTCCGGCGTCTCGGCGGCGATCTCCAGCCTTGCTGCCTCGTTCATCGTCTTCCTCTCGTAGCGTCGGCGGTCCCTGGGCATTACCCGCGCTCGAGAGATTGAAAAGCGCTGGCGCTACAACCAGACGTGCTCGAAAGCCAGCTCGTCCTTCTCGCAGGAGAGCAGCCCCATCGAAGGCCGCGGCGCCCGGCGCCGCTCGGTCGGGCTGCCGGGGTTGAAGATCTGGAAGCTGTCCTTCTCTTCGTGGAGGGGAAGGTGGCTGTGGCCGAAGACGACCGCCTCCGCGCTGGGAAAGCGGCGGCGCAGGCGGGCCAGGCGACCGCCGGCCGGTCCAGCGTCGTGGACGACGGCTACCGATCTCGTCCCGAGATGGAGCTCCAGTTCCGCTGGCAGGGCGCTGCACAGGGCCGGCTCGTCGACGTTGCCGTAGACCGCGTGGACGGTGGGGCAGAGGCCTTCGAGCTCGTCGAGGACGGTTGCAGCGAAGAAGTCGCCAGCGTGGATGACCGCCTCAGCTTCGGCGATGAGCTCCAGGCATCGATCGGGGAGCCGGCGGGCGCCCTTTGGCATGTGGGTGTCGGCGAGGAGGGCGATCATGCGAGTGCGATGGACCTCCAGGCGCCCATCGCACGTATCTACTACATGCTCACTTCATCGATGCGACGGTTGCCGGTGGCCCTGCTCTCGCTTTTCCTGTCTCTGGCCGTCGCGCCGGCGGCGCCAGCCGACGTCGGAGTCGAACGGGTCAGCCGCCTCGCCGGCGCTCCTGGCGACGCGGTCGAGCTCACGATCGGCTGCGGCTTCTGTTACCCACCTTGCAAGGGGCCTGAGAGCGAGGGCAGTGGTGTCTGCATGCCCGGCGTCGAGCCGCCTCCGCCCTCGTTCCCGGTCTCGCTGGTGCCGATCGAGAAGGTCCCGAAGCCGCACCGCTGCGGGCCGAGGAGGCTCTGCACGCCAGAGGCGGCGGCGCCGCCCCGGCGCGCGCCGTTCACCCTGCTCGGCTGGGCAAAACCGGCGCCACCGGCGGATGACCGGTGGCCTCTTGGCGGCTTCGATCACGAACCGCCGCGCTACGCGCTCGACTTCCAGATCCCCGACCTGCAGCCCGGCGTCTACTCCTACGTGATCTATTGCGCCGTCTGTCAGCGAGGCCAGGGCGGCAGTCTGATCGCCTTCCCCGAAAGGCGCTGGCGACTTCGCGTGCGCTCCGGTTGATCCGAGCTCACTCGGTAACACAGTATGTAGGTATGAGGTGTTTTGTATGCCACACCCTGGTAGCCCACGCGTAGGCTGTAGACCTTCGGCCGGGCATGTGATCTCTTGTGCGGCGTGCTCTCGCTCGGCCTCCCGGCTACCTGCGCCTACGTCGCCCTCGCCCTGCTCACCCTCTATGCACTGCCCGCGTGGGGCCGCTCGGTCCTGGCGCTGATGCGAGATCTGGACGAGTACCGCGCCAGCCGGTCCAAGCGTTAGACGCGCAAAGAACGCTCTAGGAGCGGATCCGCGCCTCCTCGAGGTCGAGGTCGCGCTCGATCTGGCGCAGGGTCGCGTCGCGGAGGCGGCCCTCGTCGCGTAGCGCCAGTAGCTCCTGGCGCTCGACCCCGATCAGCTCGCGGCGCAGGCGGCCGTAGTCGGCGAGGCGCTCCTGGCGGGCGGCGGTCTCGGGGTCCTCGCCGCCGAGCACCGCCGCGCACATGCGGAAGCGGGCGCGGTAGAGGTCGCGCAGGCGGCGCAGCTGCGCCTCGTCGGCAAGGCCCTCCTCTTCGATCTCGTCGAGCCGGTCGAGCGAGGCTTGTGCCGCCACCCTCCTCGCCCCCGCGTCCTCGTCGCCCCAGGGCCGCGGGTACTCCAGGCCGAGGGCGAGAATGACAAAGGGAAGGGTCA
>Ga0190272_10000118_pt1 | contig 51190 bp, 52 predicted proteins | sample Popmic504T_FD_133746 | JGI IMG/M metagenome (GOLD analysis project Ga0190272, IMG submission 133746) | Populus adjacent soil microbial communities from riparian zone of Shoshone River, Wyoming, USA - 504 T | ecosystem: Environmental > Terrestrial > Soil > Riparian zone | place: USA: Wyoming...
ACCCAGGATGATTGGGCGGAGCGTGAAATCCCACGTTACTCACCGTGACTCCGCACCCCAGAGGCAGACTGAAGGACTGGATCGCGCGATCGAGATTCATATTATAGAGCGCGTACTCGTAATGCCAAACCCCGGCGTCTGGGCCCGTCACCTTGTAGGCGATGAAGGCACGGCCATCGACTCCCGGCTCGGGCTCGATCGGATTGATGGTTGCTCCCGTCCAAGCCGTGACGGCCGGGGACATGAGCACCGAGGGTGCCGCGGGCGTAAAAGTGAAACTTGTCGTGCCGCTCACATTGAACTGCCGATAGGAGGCATTGTTATACATGTTGCATTGTCCGGGGTGGCCCTGGCACCAGTTGTACTCATGTGGGCTCAGGTATTGCACTTCGGCGTAATAGGTCGCGCCTGGATTCACTGCTGTGTTCAGGTCGGTGCTCTCGACCAGAAGCCTATGCGATGTGCCGGTGTGAACATGGCCCGCGTGGTTCCTTGAGGCCGAGGAGAAGACACCGGTAAACGGGTTTATCCAGGCCCGGGAAGTCAGGTCGTGTTGCGTCGCATTTTGATCGTGCGCGTAGACATCGGAGCAGCCCACGCCGAGAAGCGTGTCCGTCCCTGCACTCGTGCAGCCAAAGCCGCAATCATTCATGGTGGACGACGCGAACATATGCTTCACCCAGGAATGGCCGATTTGCTCAAAGCGCTCGTTGTTGTCCGCTCCGCGGCTCATTCGATAAAGATTTTGCGGTATGATTGCATGGTTGGTAGCTGGCATCGCAAAAACATCCACGGGCACGTTTCCGGCATTGCAAATGGTCGTCCACATGGCCAGGCCGACCTGGGTTCCGCTACTTCCAAATTCGACAAGTCCGTCATAAGGCCCAACCTCTCCCGTGATGATATCGGGCCCCTGGTTAAAGCCTTGCGGAGGACTCTGCGCCCGACCGGCTCGAGGGGGCATTATCCAAAGCAAAAGCAAGAACAGCGGGAGCGTGGCATAACCCAATATTTTCCTAAACATGGTTCCTGATCCTCCAATTCAGAGCACGCTTCGGAGGCAGTGAAGTCCTTGACTCAAGACATCAGTTCCCCCGGTGTCACGGGCTGTTGATCAGCTTTTAAGAGTTTTTCTCCGCAAAAGGGAGTCTTTTTTTACTTCTTCTTAAGAATATTTGCACCCTGGGGGCGGATCGGGAATGCCCAGGCAGGACTGGGTCAGTCGCCCTATCTCGATTCATCCTTCCTACTTTCCCCGCCCGCTGCTAAAGCCGGACGCAGATGAAACGGCTTCTCTGGCTCGATATCGCGAAGGGTTTGGCAATCCTCTGGGTCGTTTACTTTCATTTCTTCCGAACCTACTTCGAGCACGGGTCGCTCCCGCCGGCCGACTGGAGTAACCTCTTCACCGGCGCCGGGAGTTTCTTAAAGGCGGCGTGGCTTCAAATCTCCGGGCTCGGGTTTCATGCCGTGGGCGTATTCATCATTTTGAGCGGCTGGGCGCTGATGGAGTCAACCGCGCGGCGCTCAGAGTCAGGCGAACTGGCGTGGGGAAGCTGGTATCGCTCCCGGTTCCTGCGCCTTTATCCAATGTATTGGGTCGCGCATTTGGTTTATCTGGTTTCACCGTTCGTCGTGCGCCCGGAGCAAGTGGACGGCCGGATCGTGTTGAGCCTGCTCGGCCTGCGGTTCGTGAATATCGAGATGAACTTCTACTACCTGAACCCCGCCTGGTGGTATTTCTCCATGCTCCTTCAGTTCTACCTGCTCTTTCCCCTCCTCTTTTGGGCAGCGCGCAAACTGGGACCGTGGACCTTCCTGCTCTCAGCCTGCGCGATCGGATTTCTGGCGCGCTACCTGATGCTCGTCGTCTATCCGCAGCACGGAATGTGGATTCAGGGAGGATTTGCGATTTGCCGTCTGCCCGAATTTGCCTTGGGCATGGCGCTGGGAATGTGGCACAGCAGATCGACCGCGCGGGCAGAATGGTTTTTCCTCGGCGGCGCGGGTTTGGCGACCGGGTTGCTGCTCTACCCAGGGGCGCTCCAGTTCTATAGGAACGGTTACGCTTACATTTTTGTCGATTTCGCCACCGGCGCATGTTGCCTTCTCGCGATCGTTGGCGTCGCCGGGATCATTTCGCGTTTCTCAGGCCCCGCCAGAGCGTTCGGCCTTATCGGAGCATTTTCCTACGGTTTGTATCTCGTCCATCAACCCTATGTCATCTGGCTGGGACTCCGTATCCGTGAGCAACCGATCTGGATATTTCTGCTTATCGCTGGCGCAACCCTGATCGTGCTCAGTGCGTGGGGAATCGTTTTGGAGAAGACGACGAACGCGCTTCTCGACAAACTCATCCGGGCAAAGAAAAAAGCGTGATGGTGGGATCGGCCGCTTTGCCGAACGACGCCAATATCGGGTGAAGCGGCGACTTCACGAGCCACGTGGTTGCCTCCGTCCGAAATGCGCGAGGGCTTTCGTTAGGCGATTAGCCAAAGTCGCGGCGAGGGAGCCATTTGGATCCAGGTCGGGATCAAAAATGGTCACCTCCATTCCTGCGATTTTTGGCGAATGCACAAGAACGCTCAGGAGCCGATCGAGCTCATCCCACGTGAGACCGCCAGGATCGGGCGAGTCGACGGCCGGCATGATCTCCGCATCAAGGACATCCACGTCGAGGTGCAGCCAGAAGCCAGCCAGCTCCTTTCGCTCGAGCAATCGCAGCATTTCAGCGAGCGATGTCTCGGGATCGTCTCGAAGCTTATCGACGTTGAAAACTTTGATGCCTGCACGGCGCATTTCCGCGACATAGCTGTCATCCGCGCGCAGGCCGATCGCGACCACATCCTCATCGCGCACCAGAGGCCCACGCGGGTCGAGTCGGGCCAGGACTTGCCCTCTTCCGGTAACGAGCGCCAGATCTTCTCCCGCGGCGGCACCCACGCGGTCGCTGTTCCCAGGATGGCGAAAATCGGAGTGGCCATCGACATAGGCCAGACCGAAGCGGCCGGCCCGTCGGAGGGCGAGCAGGTTGCCGAGGATGATGCTGCAATCGCCCCCCAGGACCAGAGGGAAGACCCGCTGCTTGCGTAGCTCCGCCAAACGTTCCGCCAATGCGTGCGAGTAGGCAGCGATAGCTTGTTCGTTCCGCACCGTTCCAGATGTCCACTGCGATAGGTATCTCGGCGGCACCACCGCGCCCACGTCGATGGCCTTCAATCTTTCGATCAAACCATGGCGCCTCAAGGCCCAGGCAGCTTATAGACTCCGGGAACAGCGCCTTTGGCCGGCGGCCTCAGTCCCAGGTTCGAAGGCGCATCCAGCACTGCTATCTGTCGTTTACGAATCGTCGGCAACTCTGTCTACTTTCGCGGGACGCCGCTGCGGGGTTACTTTTGTGGCATTACAAAGGAAACGATCTCGTTAGCAGACCGATGATTCGTCCAAAAAAACTCGCCATCGAAGGTGAGAGAGCGACAGGGAAAAGGGACTTGAGCAAGATCCTCTATCTGCGGCGTCTCTTCGCGTGGATTCAGGCGCGCAATATGCCAATGCTCGTTTCCCTGCTCCGTCCCGCGCAAGACGTAGATCGAGCCATCGACAAAGACATGGCCACATATCTCGGCGTGAACCGCGATTTCGCGGAGGATGTTTCCACTCGCACCGAGCTTCAGAATCCTATGCCTATACCACTGGCTTAGGTAAAGATGCTCGCCATCATAGCTAACGTACGAGCCGGTTAGGTCAGGGCAGGCAATTCTGTCTGTCGCCGAAAAGCCTCTTCCGGCAACGTATCGCCAGAGATAGCGATCATCTTCGGGTCCTTCACCGATAGTAAACCAAAGATCCTCCCCGGTCGAAACCGCCGCCCACGGAATCCCGGGGGCTTCCATCTCCTGGATCGACGTCCAGGTCTTCGCGTCGATTGGGTAGAGGCGGCGCAGGTCGCGCGAGCCCATCCACAACCTTCCGCCATGCCATGCGAGCGCCTGTGGGGTCAGGGCGGGCGAAGGAAGTCGTTGCTGCTCAGTAATTGCAGGCAGTGTTTGCGTGCTCATTGTAGCCACGGCCTTGCGGACCGTGTGGTGATTGGGTTTTGCATGGTCCGTCGCGTCTTCCTCTGCGACAACACGGCCCATCGGGGCGCGGCTACAGTTACAACGCTACGATCAGCTCTTCGGAAAATTTGGGTCCGCTTTTACTTCCAGGATTTGCGCGGTATGCCGCTTGGCATGCGCGCCGTTTAGGAGCAGCCATTGGTACGCATCCAGCGTCTTCACAAACGGATGCTCCTCAAAGTGACTCCGCAGATCTTCCTTGGTCTCTGACAGGTAGGCGATTTCCTTGCTGCGGGTGGCTTCGAAGTCCTTCACGAGCGCCGCTCGCGTCGCCCACTTTCCAGTAGGCTTTAGCCGCTCCGGCGCCTGTGCCTTCGTCGAACGGTCAGGAATCATGGTCAAGACGGTCTCGTCTTTGCCTTTTACTTGCGCGCGCTTTTCTGGAGCAGCGGGGGACTTCATGATCTTCTCGCTCACCAGCTTCCAAACCGTATCTTCCGTCACGGCGATGTGCTCGGCCGTTTCCGCGATCGACCAGCGGTCAGGCGCCGCCTTGAACTTCCATTGCGCTTCCGACACTCCGTCGATCGCAGCCAAGAAATCTTTTTGCGTTTGCTTGAGATACTCGACCGCGCGATCGCGCTCCTCCTTCGTCAACGTGCCGGACTCTGCCGCCGGCGACTTGGATGCCGCCGGCGCCGGGGAGCTCTGGCCGCATATGGGGGACACGGAAATCGCAGCGGCGAGCATGGAAAGGAATATCGGTTTCATCATTCCACCTTAGCCTTCGCTCGCGGCCTGAGGCAAAATCTTTTGCACCCTACTCACTCTCGACAACCGTGAAATCGAATTTCCAAGCTGAGACGAACTCGGTTCAGGCGTCCAATGATCGATCCTCGTTGCCAGCTCATCAAAAGCCCTGACGAGACTGCTTCTGCCGCACCTGCCTATTGCGCCTGAGGGGTCTGCCCTAACGTGAAATCTCCTTTGGCCGTCCTGCTGGGTGGACTCGCCTCGGGCACCGCCCTCTTGGCCGTCCATCTGGCTTTCATCGCAGCCGAAAGTTGCGCACGACGCTCTGGTGAGAGGTTGAGCTTTCTTTTCACTTTCCTCGCAGCGCCTGGTTCCTTCGCGCCGGCGGATTTCACTGCAGGCTTTGCTTTCGAGCGGGTCCTCTTCTCCTGGGCGGGAGTCGAAGGTTTAGCGGGCTGGCGAGCGCGGACGACCAATTTCCTCCTGGCCTTCGCCGCGTCCGCTGCCATGGCCGCTTCGAGTTTCCGTTTCAGCTTGGCGAGCTTCCTGGGGCCTTCTTGCAGTCGAGCTTCGAGCCGGCGGATCTTTTTCCTGAGATTCTTGAGCTTCATAACGAGACCAGTAGTGACCCGTAGCAGTGGCCCGCCACGGGGCGAGGACGCCTTGGAGGATTGGGTTTCGAGTTAAGGACGAAAACTCGTTAATGTCACGTCATTGTTGGCATTGCTCATCCTGAATTAATTTTGCAACCCGCACGACTTTTCACCCTGACAGCGCTGGCGATGATCGCATTCGCGGGAAACTCCCTCCTCTGTCGATTGGCGCTCAAGCAAACCGAGATCGACGCCGCCACCTTTACCTCCATCCGCATCCTCTCTGGCGCGTTTGCGCTTTGGCTCATCGCGAAGACACGCAAGGTATCGCGGAGAGAAACCGGCAACTGGCCTTCCGCGCTGGCGCTCTTCGCCTACGCAGCCGCTTTTTCGTTTGCGTACCTCAGTCTTTCCGCCGGAACGGGTGCGTTGCTGCTGTTTGGCGCGGTCCAAGCCACCATGATCCTCTGGGGATTGCAAAAGGGTGAACGACTGCGCCTCGTTCAGCTTGTCGGTCTGGCTTTGGCCTTAAGTGGACTGGTCGCCCTCTTATTTCCCGGCCTTTCAGCTCCGCCGTTGGGCGGTTCGATTCTAATGCTGGGTGCCGGCGTGGCCTGGGGTATTTATTCCTTGCGCGGGAGATCGGCCGGCGATCCCGTGACAGCCACCGCGGGAAATTTCCTGCGCGCGGTTCCATTGGCTGCGATTCTCAGCATCGCGCTCTTGGCAAGGTCCCGGCTCGATTGGGCAGGCATCGGCTACGCCGTAATCTCCGGATCGATCGCTTCAGGGGTCGGTTACGTAGTCTGGTACGCCGCCTTGCCGAGTCTGAAGGCCGCCAGCGCCGCCACCGTTCAACTCAGCGTGCCGGTCCTCGCCGCTGCTGGCGGCATCCTTCTGCTGGGCGAACCCATTACCCTCCGGTTTCTCCTGGCAACCGTGGCAGTCCTGGGAGGAATCGCACTTGTGGTGTTAGATCCCCGGCGGACTCGTTCCCCGTGATGGACACGTCCGAAAAGTGGGGCGGACGGAAGCGCGTCCGTTAGGTTTAAAGGCCCGACGGCGTATTTTCGGCTTCCCTGCGCCCGCTGCGTTCGTTAGAACTGTTCAACATCAGCCAACAGAAAACACCCTATGCTTAAACCCGCTGCAATCATCTTCGGTATTTTCTTCATCGTCGCCGGGGTCGGCGGCTTTTTCCCTGCGCTCGCTCCAGACGGAATGCTTTTTGGCATCTTCATGGTTGGGCCGGTGCACAACATGATCCACATCGCTTCGGGCGTCTGCGCGTTCCTCTGCGCGTTCGCGGGGGCGGGTGCGGCGCGCAAGTATTTCCAGATCTTCGGCGTCGTCTACCTCCTCGTCGCGTTGATCGGCTTCTATTACGGAAACGATCCGCTCATGGGGATGGTCGAACACAACCAAGCCGACATCTGGTTGCATATCGCGATCGCCGCCGTGGCGCTCTTCCTGGGCTTTACCGGCAAGAGCGATTCCGTGACTACCACCGACTGACTCTTACCCCAACGGTGGTCTTTAATCCCGCCGGGCAACTAGCGGTGACGGTTCGGCATTTCTGCGCCCTTTGAGGGAGCTTCTCAGCGCGGATGCGCACGATCGGCGATCTCTTTGGCCTCGGCGTCCTCGTTCGCGCCCTCCGCATGCCCGATGATGCTGGAATGTTCCCGATCGAGTTTGATGACGACCAGGCGCGTGTGAATTTTGCGCGTCTCGTCGTTGCCGGCAGCGAGGCGGTAGATGATCGCGTAAGGGGTGAAACGTCCATCCTTCTCAACCCCGCGCCATTCGACTATGTCGTTAGCTTTGTGAGGAAACGTTCCCCCACCTGCTTTCATCGTCGCCGAATACAAATCGACTGTCTTCTTGCCGAACCGGATGTTAATCCAGCTCCGCTCGTCTCCAGCCAGATGCACGAGTTGATATCCTCCGTGACCTTGGAAGAGCGCCTCAAATCCTCCTTCCTCCACATTGCTATGGTCTTTGAACGAAAGGCTCTTATTGCGCGCCGTGCTGGTGTACTTCGATACGATCTGTTCGGCGGCCAAAGCCGCGTCGCAGATTCCCAGAGATGCGACGATGGCTAGCGAACGGGCAATGAAGTTACGCATGGATTCCGGCTTGATTCATTCCTCCAGAATGACCGACTCGATCATCTTGTCGATCTTCAATGAGTCCTCCCGAGACCATGATAGTCACGCGCTTTTTGGGCGGGGGCGATTCCGCCTCGTAGCTTGCCTGCCGTTATCACTATTTCTTTTTTTTCGATTCAGTCCTTAGTTTCCGGGCAATTTATTGATGCCCGTTATGAACGACGACAAAGACAGCATTCAACTCAGCGCGGTGGAAGATCACGATGGGATCCTGACCATTCGTGGCGGCGGCGCCCGCCGGGATTGGAACGGCATTCACTACAAACAGGGCATGTCCGCCAAGAATGTGGGCACGACTAAACTATCGGCCAATATCGCCACCATACCGCCGGGCGGCGTTGCGTATGCCCATATTCATGTCGGCTTCGAGCTGATCCTTTATATTTTGGAAGGAAAAGTGCGCCATGAATTCGGGCCTGGCCTTAAGCAAGTCCTGGAGAACGAGGCCGGCGATTTCATTTACATAAAACCCGACGTGCCCCACGAGGTCTTCAATATGAGCGAGACGGAACCCGTCGTGGCCTTCGTCGCCCGCTCCTCCGCCGACGAATGGGACAACATTATCCCCTATGACCGCAACCAGCCGGGCTGAAGCGATGCGGCTAAGGTAGGATTATCTTAATATGCAATCGACGGCAGAAAGGCGCCCCTAGGGTCGTTGTAAAGCCCCCGGCTCATCAGCGTCATGGTTTGAGTCACCTGCAGGCCGCGCCAGAGACACCATCGGAGTAATTCGGTATTGCGCGTGGGCAGCAACAAGCCGGGACCGGCAAATTCTTTGGCGGCGCCCATGAGCGCTTCGATTTCCCGGTTGGACTCACCCACGGCGTGTCCGAAAAATCCGACGACGGTGGCGTAGCCGGTGATTTGGCCAGCATGTTCGACGACTGTGCCCATTCCCTGCCTGATCGCGTCTAACAGTTCGCCGCCGCGATCATGACCGTGAACTTGACGGCACACCCGATTGCACGCGTCGAGGTCGGATTCCCTAATGGCGCGAACTGCGTATCCAGGAATATTCACATTCATCGCCGGCCCTTGCAGGCAGGCCAGCGGTTCGCGCACCTCATAACCGAGCTTTGCGTAAAGAGAAAGCGATCGCGTGTGAAATGCAGCCTGAACGAGGCGCACACCCGGAAAATTCTTTTGCGCGGCGCGCTCGTGAACGGCCTCCATCAGGCGCCGCCCGATTGCTTTGTTCTGCACGGAAGGATCGACCGTGATCGGACCTACGCCGGCGATAACATTTCGTTCATCCAGAAAATTGCTGCCGACGATGCGACCGTCGAGCTCCGCGATGACCGAATAGAAACCCTGGTGCGACAGCATCCAGGAGAGCAGCCCGATCGGAACTTCAGCCGAGGGGAAATCGGGCGGGAAGTGATGCGCCTCTGAGATGGCTTTAAACGCCTCATAACAGATCGCACCACATGTCCTGGCATCTTCACCAGTGCCGGGACGGAGTTCGAGATTCATGGATCATAACTAATCAACTCGGCGATTTGCTCAAGCGACGGATTGCCTCATAGAACGGAGCCCACGTCGAAGTAACCCGAGTCGAGCCGAAGCCGGCCAATTTTCGTTGATGGCGCTCCAGGGTCGATCATTCTAAAGCGACTCACAACCGATGACACGCCCCGAGCTCAATCCATCCGAGGCTGAAGCCGCCCGCTATTGGTGCTTCATCAGCTACCGGCACGCCGATAACAAGGAGGCGGGCCGGCAGTGGGCGACGTGGCTGCATCAGTCGATCGAAACCTACGAGGTGCCAGACGACCTGGCAGGCTCTAAAAACGGACGCGGCGATATCATCCCGCAGCGCATCTTTCCCGTCTTTCGCGACGAGGAAGAGTTGCCAGCGGACGCCGATCTTTCCTCGCCGATTTACCGGGCCCTAGACGCGAGCCGCTTCCTGCTCGTCATCTGCTCGCCCCGGGTGGTCGGTTCCACCTACGTGGCCGAGGAGATTCTTTATTTCAAGAAGATCGGCGGCGAAGACCGCGTGCTCGCCGTGATGATCGAGGGCGAACCGAATGCAAGCCGGGATGCCGGCAAACAGGCGATGGGTTTTCGCGCGGAAGACGAATGTTTCCCCGACGTCCTGCGCTACAAGATCGGCGCCGACGGAACGACGCTTAGCGAGATGACGGAGCCGGTGGCCGCGGATTTCCGGCTCGGCCACGAGCAGGGTTGGACGAGCCCTGAAGCCTATCGGCAAGCCTTACGCCGCGATGACGTGCTGAATGAGCGTGAAATCGATCGGCGGGTGGAGGAATATCGACAGCGCTCGCACCTGATGCTGTTGAAGGTTCTTGCCGGCATCCTCGGTGTGCCGCTGGGCCGGCTCACGCAGCGCGACAAGGCGTATCAACTGGCTAAAGCCCAACGCCGCGCTCGGCTGGCCCGCCGGATCGCCGCTGGTTTTGCCCTCCTCGCACTCCTCGCGGCCGGGGCGGCGGGTCTCGCGTTGGTCCAATATCGCGCCGCAGAGAAATCCAAACGCGAGGCGCAAGCGGCCGCCGAACGAGCGACTCATGCGCGACGCGAGGCGGAAAAGCTGGTCGAGTTCATGGTTTTCGATCTGCGGGACAAGCTGTCGCCGATTGGACGGCTCGAGCTGCTGGACGACGTGAGCCATAAGGTAGACGACTATTACCGGGCCTTTGGCGACGAACGTTCGGACCCAGCGGTGCGGCGACAACGCGCGGCCGGGATTACGAATGCGGGAAATGTGCTGGGCGGCCAGGGCAAGCTCAGCGAAGCGATCGCAAAATATCGAGAAGCTCTCGCCATCCAGCAGGAAATCGCCGCCGCGCGGCCAGACGATCCCCAGTCGCACGACGATCTTTTTGTCAGCTACAATAAATTGGGTGACGCCTTGCGGGAACAGGGCGACCTGAAGGCAGCGCTGACCAATTACCAGGCAGCGCGAGCCGAGGCGGAGAAGCTGGCGAAAGGTTCGCCGCGCGATGCCATCCGCCAGGGCTATCTCGCAATTGCCGCCGAGAATATGGGCGTCGTGAAATTGCAGACAGGCGACGCGAAAGGCGCGCTCGAACAGTTTCAGCAGGCACTGAAAATCGCGATGGCCCTTTCGGCCGATCGCCCTGACGACTCCGAGTGGCAATACAACACCTCCGTGCTGCACGAGGAAGTGGGACAAACGCAATCTGCGCTCGGTGATATCGAGGGAGCGCGGCGCAGTTTCCAGGAAGCCGCCTCGATCACGGAAAAGCTGGTGAAGGCCGATCCCGGAAATGCGCAGTGGCGCCGCGCTTCGGCCGTTAGCCAGTTGAAAACCGGCGAGATCCAGGTGCTCCAGGGAGATTTAACCGGCGCGCTGGTAAATTTCCGCGCAGCTCGCGACACGATGACCGCGTTGAGCGCCCAGGATCCCGCCAACGCTGCGTGGCAACGCGAGCTTCTAGTGCTGTTGGGAAAAATCACGAACGTGCTCGGCCTGGGCGGCGACCAGGAGGCGGCGTTAAAAAGCGAGCGCGAAGCGGTAGCGACCGCTGAGAGATTGGCGGCGATCGATCCGACCAACGCCGACTTTCAACGCGACCTTGGCGTTAGCCAAAACCGCCTGGGCGACCGGTTGCTGCGAGGCGGGAAAATCGAGGAAGCGATGAAACATTATCAGAGCGGGCTCGCCATTGCCGAAAAGCTGGCGGCGCTCGAACCGGCCAACGATGAGTGGTTGAGCGACCTGGCCTTCTCGCAGAGCAAGCTGGGCGACGCCTTGCGCAAGAAGGGTGATGTGAACGACGCTTTGGAGCGATATACCAAGTCGCTCGAGATTGCCCTCAAGGCCGCCACGGCCGCTCCCGCAAATGCCGATCGGAAGCGAGCTGTCTCCGTGGCGCACCGCAAAATCGGCGACGTCCTACAGGCGAAAAAGGATTTACCCGGCGCCTTGCAAAGCTACCGCGAAGCGTTGGCCATCGCCCAGGCGCTCGCCTCGGAGTTTCCGGACAACCCGGGCTGGCAAACTGACCTTTCTTTCACGCACCAGAATCTTGGGGATGTGCAGCGCGCGCAACACGATCTTCCCGCGGCGGTCGAGAATTATCGGCGCGGCCTCGCTCTGCTGCGCCCGCTTCTCGCCAGACAGCCCGCGAACCGCGATTGGCTCGGCGCGCTTTACCTGATCCAACAGCGGCTTGGGGCCACGCTCGCGGAACAAAAGGATTTCGACGCAGCACTCGTATCCGTTCGCGAAGCCGCCGACGCGGCGAAAAAGCTGGCCCAGTCGGAGCCGAGCTCGCTCGGACGTTTACATGACCTCGCCTCAGCAGAACTCGGGTTGGGCGATTTGCGGATGGCCCGCGCCGAGCTGCGGGAGGCGCTCCCGCACCATCGCGAGGCAGCGCGTCTCACAGAGGAAATTGCAGCTAAAATGCCGGACAACAACGGTGCGCGCGCTGAAATGGCTTACTGTCTCGGTGTTCTCGGCAAGACGCTCGTCGCTGTCTCGCAGAAAGAGGAGGCGCGCGAGAAGCTTACGCAAGCGCGCACCATTTGGACGGAGCTGCGGAAAAGCTCCCCTCTGACTCCGCCCCAGCAAGCCTCTCTGGCAGAGATAGAGAAGCTGCTTTCCCCTCAGCGGACGAATTGACGACGACGCGCTGGTATGACCTTGCGATTGGCGATGGGTCCGCGCGCCCAGGCTGCGATAGATTGCGTCAAAACATCGAGGCGCATCGTTCGCGCGGCGAGGTCCGACTTTAGCTCCCGCTGCACCCGCAGACGTAAGTCCTCGTTTGGCCCAGCCTGCGCAAAGTTCCACGCGTCTTCGCCTTCGGCTTCGAGCAAGCTCTTCTCGAGCGCACGCAACGCTCTCTCTAACTCCGTCAAGACCACACGCATCTGGGAGAGGCTTGTCTGGTTACCCATGTCGCTTGATTCCAGGTCGCTTAGGGCCAGCAGTATTTCCATGCGCGCTACATCGCTGGCGGCATAAGCTTCCTGCACTTCGTGCCAAAGCGCAGAGACGGCCGCTGTGGCATCGGCGCGCAAGTCAGGGTGCAATCGCCGGACAAGAATGCGGTAAAGCTCCTTCACCCGCGCATCCACCTTCCTTTCCTCCTCTCCCTTCTCCTCTAACTCATTTGTCACGCGCTCCCTCTCAACCGGCCGGTAAGTGTTCCGCGGCGCCGGCATGTCCAGCGGGCTCCGGAACATGTGCGTCTTGAACGCTTCGAACGTGGTCGAGTAGGCTTCGTCATCCATCTTATCCGGGTTCGTCCCCAGCGACCTTTGCACCCATTCCTGGAAGAGCGCCTCCTTTTCGAAGTCGCTCAGTTTCCGTGACGCGATGTCTCCTTCCTGACGGACCTCAGCTCCCTCTTCGGGGGCTGCATGAGGATTGCTCCGCCTAAACATGACCCGCTGATAAGCGGTATGCCCGTCCTGAAAACCCCGCCGCATTTCCATCTCGACTTCATGCACGAGCGCCTGGCTATCGCGAATCTGCACTTCGACCTCCCGCGCTCTGCTGAGGAGCGCACCGAATTCTCGTGCCCGCCAACGGACAAAGGCCGGCTTGTCTTTGCGCTCAAAACGATGCCACCCGATCCGCGCGCGTTCCAGGCGCGCCATCGCTCTCGTGCAATCGGATGCAGCCGCCTCCCGCAGCGGCCCCTGATCGATCACTACAAGAGTTCGACTGCCCGGAACGGGCTTCGATCCCGACCTGGCTCTTCGTGTTATTCGCTCTCGCGACATTGAGCGAATTTACGCTACAAGCGCCTTCGGGAAAGTGTCGTCGCTTCAAGATTAGATCTGCGCTGCGCCTCAATTGGCTGTTCAACAGCGGCTCCGATCGCGTTATGCTTGGCGAATGCCGCGCTGTCCATGGGCTACCGCTGAACCAGCCATCGCCTATCACGATGAGGAATGGGGCGTCCCGGTCCACGATGATCGACTGCTCTTCGAATTCTTGATTCTCGAAGGCGCCCAGGCGGGTTTGAGCTGGATCACTATTCTAAAGAAACGGGAGAATTACCGGAAAGCGTTTGATGGATTCCGGGCTGAGACGATCGCCCGTTACAACGCGCGCGATGTGAAACGGTTGCTTGGCGACGCCGGGATTGTGCGGAACCGCCTCAAAATTGCGGCCACGATTGCGAACGCAAAAGCATTCCTGGCGCTACGTGAAGAAATGGGGAGTTTCGATTCTTACCTGTGGAGTTTTGTCGGCGGCGAGCCGAAACAAAACCGCTGGCGGCGCATGGCCGACGTTCCCGCTCGGACCGTGGAATCAGATGCGATGAGCCGCGATCTGCTGCGACGCGGCTTCAAGTTCGTGGGCTCAACGATCTGCTACGCCCTGATGCAAGCCACAGGCATGGTCAACGATCACCTGCTGACGTGTCCGCGGCACAAAATGCTTTACCTCGCATCACGGCGCAAATCGTAACGCGGGTCGCCCTTGAGGTACGCTATCCTGCGGTTGATCGCCTCGAGAAAAAGGGCCGCTACTTTTTCCCCTTCTTGGTCGATTCTTTCTTGGCAGCTGCGAGACGTTCGGTTTTTTTGCGGCGCGCGGCGCGTTTTCTCACGTTGTCTCTGCCTTGGCTGTTTCCCATAAGACTTTTAATCTCACCCTTTCGCGGCCGGTTCCAAGTGATTTCCTTGAAGCTGGATTTGCCGGCCTCGTGCGCTGGAGATCTGACCCATCCCGGCCCTCTCTGCCGGGGCAACCCAATTACCCCTTAGCGGGTCCAGATCTCCAACGCTTGGAAGCCTTGGCGCCTAATCGCGGCCCCGACCCCGATCATGGTCGCGGTCCCGCCCGCGATCCCGGCCCCGGTCGTTGTCGCGATCATCGTTACGGCGATCGTTGCGGCGATCATGATGACGATGGTGCCGAAAACGGGCACGGGAGTGAGCCCGATGCCATGAGCCTCGGCGCTCATAATGTCCATTAATCCACCGGCCGCGATAGCGATACCCGGGAACCCAAACCCATTGGTATCCATCGTGCCAGTAATGCGCCCCATGGTAGAACCCCCGGTCTCCGATACTGATCGAGAAATCGATCGCGCTGGCTGTGGGCGCGAGCGGGGCGCCCGCTGCGAGCACCACGGCTAACAACACTATTATTTTCTTTTTCATATTCATTTCCTCCTTCTTCTCAGACCAGGCATTCCCCGGTCGCTATTTTTTCGACGCCTTTAGACAACAGATATTCAATCCGAAGAGACCCGCTAATGGATTGACCGACGCGGAACATTTTCGCCCAGCGCCGCCCCTCTCACCTCACGCGTGGTTTGATCGACGGCCCGCCCGTCGCAATCTGGCACGCCGAAAACTCAGAGGTATTTCCGCTGACCAAATGGGTGGCCGTTGCGGTGATGGAGGAACCGGTCGAAGTGGGCGCTACCCCCGCCTGGAATGTGGCATTTCCCGAACTGTCGGTAGTCACAGTCACGCTGCCCAGAAAACTGGCGCCTTCTCCGTGCCCGCTCGAATCGCACTGAGAATTGGAAAAGAATTCGAGAGAGAATTGGGCATTTGGCAGGCTGTTCAAGTTGCCCGTGACCGTCGTGCTAGCAGAGCTGACGGACGCAGCTTGGACCACTGGAAAATTCTGCAAGGCATTGCCACCGTCATCCCCATCGCCCGCGTCATTCAACGTCACGCCCGCTCCGCCTCCGTTCAAAAGATCGATCCCGAGGGTGCCATTGGAATCAATGCTGTTGCCGGAAATCCGCACCCCATGCGCGGTGAAATCCACCGCAACGCCAGTGGTCTCGTTAAAGGCAACCCTATTGCCCTGGCCTTTGGCGGTGCCGCCGATGGCAATTGCGCTCGGCGCGGGGGAACCCGGCCAGGAACTGGTGACAATGCCGGCCCGGTTGGGGATCGGGTTTAGGCCCGAGATATCTGTCCCAACCCGGTTGCCGCGAACAATAGTCCCGGCCGTGTCACCCTGAAGCGAAATGCCTATGCCGAACCGTTGTCCCGCAAAGTGGTTGACGCCGACAACCAAAATTCCGCTGATCAAGTTATCCAGGATTTGAGACCCGGTGGAGTCTCGCGCTTCGATCCCGGCCGGACCTCTTTGCCCGAAACTGGCTGTCCCTGCCGCATTGGTTCCGATGAAGTTGCCTTGGACGATGGTTCCAACCGCAGCCTGGAGGCTAACCTGCTCGCCAACTGGAAAACCTTCCTCCCCGAAGTGACCTGCTCCGGAGATCACATTTCGCTCTGCCGGCTTGGGGCCACCGATCCGATTGTTCACCGCGAAAAGATTTGAATCGGGCGCGCTGCGCACTTCAACCCCGGCGAACGAGCCGGTCAGAGTGTTACCGGTCACGATGTTGTCCGTTGCCGGCCCATCGATGCGCACCCCGCTATTGCCCGCCGAGAGGGAGTTGCCTTCGCCAGGATTGACGCCACCGACCGTGTTGCCTGCGGCCGGAGGGCCGCCAAACCCGCCGCTAATGTAGACAGCGGCGAAAAGCGGCCCGGAAATCGTGGAGCCAATGACGCGGTTGTTATTTCCGCGGAGCTGAACGCCATAACCGCGCTGGAAAACTCGATCCAACCCGCGAATGACGCAGTTGTTTCCGTTTACAATAATTGCGGGGGAACCCGCGCTGTTCGGTTGCAAGCCGTAAATACCAACCTCTTTGCCCTCGGGATTTGTATCGCCCGTGAACGCAGTCTGCGTGGAAAAATCCACCGTCGTATTATCATCGGAGAGGATGAATACGCTGCCTTCCAACCTGAGCAGCGCGATGTTGGTGATCAGCCACCACTCGTTCTGAGGGATCGCAAAATTGATGGTCTGCGGTCCAGCTGTGTTGTTCGCGGCGGTAACACCCTCGCGAAACGACACCTTGCCATCCGGACCAGGAAGCTGAGCGACGGTCTGTGGTTGCGGGAAATCGACATCATCCTCCAGGGTTGTGACGACGACCGTTTCTCCCCCGTTGATTGCAGCGGGTGCAACAAGTTCGCGCACTTCACCTCGCGTGATCGGTGGCTTCGCCAAGCCAACCAGACTGATAACAACCCCAACGCCCACGAAAAACAATTTTCGCAAATTACACATTTGAACCTCCCTGATTTGCTTTCATTTCGATTTTCCCCGTGGAAGCGGACTTAACGAAAAATCACACGTCACCGAACGCCTCTGAAACCCGAGTCGCTTATAAAGGCGCGGTAAACTTGATGCTAATCCGCAAAAGTAACGCCGCTGTTACTTCTCATTAGACGGATCGCCAACGGACGGCCCCATCGGGGCGAATCCCGGGAGCTTCGGTTTGTAAATTCGAGCGAACCGCGCCAGTCTAGCGGAAGCGATGCTCTGGCAAGGACGAAGGGAAAGCGAAAACGTTGAGGACGTGCGCCGCTCCGGCGGTGGACGGATTGCCGTAGGCGGAGGAATCGGTGGAGTCATTCTCGTAGTCGCATACCTCCTGCTCGGCGGCGATCCCGAGGCGCTGATTGACTCCCAGCAGCAGGCTCCACGGGCGCCCTCACAGCAGGTCGAGGCCGATGCGTCCCGCGATGAAGCATCGAAGTTCGTTGCCGTGGTTCTCGCCGATACCGAGGACGCGTGGCATGAGTTGTTCCGGACCATGGGCCAGCAATACGAGGAGCCGAAGCTGGTTCTCTTCGCGAACCAGATCCGATCCGGTTGCGGATTCGCAAGCGGGGCCAGCGGTCCATTCTATTGCCCGGAGGATCGGCGTGTTTACATCGACCTGGGCTTCTACCGCGAGCTGCGTGATCGGTTCGGGGCGCCGGGTGATTTCGCGCAGGCCTACGTCATCGCCCACGAAGTCGGGCATCACGTGCAAAATTTGCTCGGCATCACTGATCGTCTACACGGCGCGCGGGGTCGCGTCAGTGAGACGGAATATAATCAGCTCTCCGTCCGGCTCGAGCTCCAGGCGGATTTCTTTGCCGGTGTCTGGGCGCGCCATGCCGATCGGGTCAAGAACGTCGTGGAAGCCGGGGACATCGAAGAAGCAATGCGTGCCGCCAGTGTGGTCGGCGACGATAATCTCCAACGCCGCTCGCAAGGCCACGTCGTGCCCGATTCCTTCACCCACGGCACCTCCGAGCAACGCGTCCGCTGGTTTCGCAAAGGCTACGAGACCGGCGATCTCCGCCAGGGCGACACCTTCGCCGCCCGCGATTTGTAATTTCTCCTGCTCCTGCTCCTGGGATTGCCACGAACCTGCCCGAACGCTAGCTTCGCGTCGCACCGCGCAATCTTGCCATGGCCATCCGAATCCTCGTCACCGGCGGCACCTTCGATAAGGAATACAACGAACACACCGGCCAGCTCTTTTTCAAAGACACCCACATCGCTGAGATGCTCCGGCTGGGGCGTTCGCGGGTCGAAGTCACCATCCGCACCGTGATGATGATCGATAGCCTCGAAATGACCGAGGCCGATCGCACCCTGATCGTGCAGAACTGCCTTCAGTCCGACGAAGATCGCATCGTCATCGCCCACGGCACCGATACCATGACAGACACCGCCGCCGCGGTGGCCCGCGCTGTCTCTGGGAAAACGATTGTGCTCACGGGCGCCATGATCCCCTACGCGTTCGGCAGCTCGGACGGTCTCTTCAACCTCGGCAGCGCGCTCTCGTTCGTGCAGGTGCTGCCCCCCGGTGTTTACATCGCCATGAATGGCAAGTGCTTTCCCTGGGACCGCGTTCGAAAAAACAGAGAACGCGGCGAGTTCGAAGAGATATCGTAATTATTAGCGCCCGCCTTGAAGCGGTTACAGGAAAGTCCAGGAGGTCCGCACTTGGGGACCTTTTATCTCCCGGATGCCATTCTCTTCAGCGCCATTTTCACCAGGTCCTCAGCCGTGGCGATGTCGCGCTCTTTCTCCTGGAGCTCACGCACGGTCTTGTGCGCGTCGACTTGCTTGTAGCCGAGCGCGATGAGCGCGAGGACGGCTTCGTTGGCTTTGCCTTGTTCCGCTGTCGGGGCGTGCTCCGCGCTGGCGGCTTCCCACGCGGCGACCACGCCGAGCTTGTCTTTCAACTCCAAAACGATTCGCTCAGCCGTCTTTTTCCCGAGCCCGCTGATTTTCGAGAGCGATGTGATGTCGGCATTCACGACCGCACTCTTGAAATTGCTCACGCTCATCCCGCTCAAGACCGCCAGGGCCAGCTTCGGCCCGATCCCGCTGACGTGATTCACGAGCAACCGAAAGAGATCGCGCTCGGGCGCGGTCATGAAGCCGTAAAGAATCTGAGCGTCCTCACGAACGTGAAGATGGGTCAGGATCTGCACCGGTTGGCCGGCGGCCGGAAGCTTGTCGTAGCTCGAAAGCGGAATGAAAACTTCGTAGCCCACCCCGCCGACGTTCACGATCGCTTGCGTGGGCAAGGCCGAGGCCAGGGTGCCATCGAGGAAGGTGATCATGCGTGGCAATCCCTATCAGAGCATCTCCAAACTGCAACCGGGCGCACGCCGCTCACGGCGTTGGTTTCAGAATCAGCGTGAGATCGGTGCGCTTCCCTTTCACGAAGTTATAGCCCTGGACGGAATAGGATTTCCATCCTGGCGGAATTTCCGGGTAGACGGTTCTGGCCAGTTCCGTCGGCAGAATGAGGAATCGTGCTCCCGGATGCGTCATGAAGTGATCCACCCGGTCCACGGTAATTCCGGGCAGGAACGCTCGGACGCGGCTGCGAAAGTACCAGACCACACTTGGTTCACCGTAGTCGATGTGCGCGTACCGCATGTCAGGGTGGAGATCCTTTTCCACTTTCTTGAAGAGCTCAGCCGTGAGGATCGTCGGCGCGATCAACCGGAACACGAACAGCGACACGGCCAATGAAGACACGACGGCAATGACGGCGGTCCGTCCGGGAAATCGAGGCGACGTCCGCGATTCCAAACGCTGCCGGAGAGACGGAAAACGATTGCGCAGCATCTGCACAAAAAAGCCGGGCAATTCAAAAAGGTGCCGGGCCAGCAGGAGCGAGAGCAGTGGAAAGGCGATCAGGGTGTAATGCGGAAGCTTCGTCTTCACCAGGGTCATGAGGATGAAAACGATCGCGATGCCGGAGATGAGGAATTTATCGACCGCATCCCGGTCGCGCCAGAGGCGTTTGGCCAAGGCAGGAAGCTTGATCGACCAGGGGAAGAAACTGACGAAAACAGTCACGAAATAGAACGGCAGGGTCAGGAGATAACTGCTCAAGGTTTGTCCGCCATGTCCTTCCATGGGGCCGAAACTGCGTTCCACCACGTGCCGCCCGATGCCGACCCAGAAAAACTCACCTTTGGTCCGGACCAGGGCCGGGATGCCCCAGAGCGACACGATGGCAATGACGAACAGCAGGCCGGAGGTAAACCAAAACCGGCGATTGAGCTGCTCGCCGCGCAAAAAGAATTTCATGCTCGCCACCGTCAGGAGAGGCGTCCAGCCGAGGGGACCCTTGGCCAGAAAGGCAAACGCCAGGGCGACGTAGAAGGCGAGCCGCCAATATTTTCGATGACGCGAGTCGGCTGAGGAGGGGCCCGCGCCTAACGAATCGGCGAGCAACTCATAGGCCGACCAGTGCGCGGCGGTGACAAAAAAGACCAGCCACATGTCGGCCACCGACGCTTTGGCGTGAATAAAGGTCTGGAAGCAGAGGCTGAAAATAATGGCGGCCCACCACCCGACGCGTTCGCCTCCCAGTCGCCGGCCCCACGCGAAGAGCAGGACCGCAGTCAACGCCGCCGCGACCGCCGACGGCAGCCGCGCCGCGAAATCGTTTTCACCGAAGAGCCGATAGCTCGCGATCTGCGTCCAATAAATAAACGGCGGTTTATCGAAACGATACTTATTATTGAAGTATGGGACGACAAAATCTCCCCGCTCCCTCATCTCGCGCGACGCCTCAGCGAATCGCGGCTCATCTCGATCCACCAGCGGCATGATCCAGGTGCCGGCGGTATGCAGGAGAAGGCAGGGAAAGAAGATTAAAGCGAAATTGCGGATTGTCGGAGACAGAGCGGAGATTCAAAGATACGGACGCGTGAAACACAAATGGGAATTTCAGCCATGAGGAGAATCGTCGCCCTCCGCTGGTGGGGATTGCTCATCTTTTCCGCGGGCTTGTTGGTGCTGGCCAGCTTTTACCTCGATGCCGGCGCGCAGGCCTGGATTACCGAACACCAGAGCGCGGCGGTGAAGAAGTTCATGCGCGGCGTCAGCCGGTTGGGCGACTGGCCGGGACACATCTCGCTCGGACTCATTCTGCTCGTCCTCGCCTACTGGCGCAGGAGCAAGAAGTGGATGCGGATCGCGGCGGCGATGATTCTGGCTTGCGCGATCGCGGGTGTCGTCGTGCGGGTCGTGAAAATCTCGACCGGTCGTGCGCGACCTTCCGTGCAAACGGAGGCCGCCTGGAGCGGTCCGAGCCTCAAGGCGCGTTACAATGCGTTTCCATCAGGACACACTGCTGCGTCCACCGCATTCTTTGGGACGCTGGCCCTGGCGAGTTGGCGAATCGGCGTCGCTTTCCTGATTATCCCCCTCCTGATCGCGTTCTCGCGATTGTATGTGGGCGCACATCACCTTTCCGACGTGGTTTGCGCAGCGCTCATTGGGATATTGGCCGCTTACTTCGTTGCGCGCTGGATTCCGCCCACAATCGAAAATCGAAAATCGCAAATCGCAAATTGAATGGCGGAGGGGGTGGGATTCGAACCCACGAGGACTTTCGCCCTGCCGGTTTTCAAGACCGGAGCCATCAACCGCTCGACCACCCCTCCGGTGCGACAGCGTCGCGGGAATTGTGCCACCCGAAACGCGTTGAGCAAGCAGCGGAGAATCGAGGTCACCGAAAGAGTTCCTCGACATCTGATATGTTCATGTGAACTTAACGCAGAATGGAAAGGCTCAGGAAGGCGAAAAAGAAGTTTGTGCCGATTGTCGAGGAAGCGCCGCCACCGTCACCAGCCATCCATGGTCGAGGGGCCTCCTGGAGTCCGGCGAACCGGTTCGAGAAACTCCATGTCGATCTTGGGGATGTCGATGTCGTCCAGGTCGATCCCGCGGATGGAGAGGAGAAACCGCGCCGCGAGACGCAGTTCTTCCGCGACGGAACCAGGACAATCATCGCGCGAAATAACAGCCCCGACGTTGGCTTTGAAACCAGCGTGAATCCGTATCGCGGTTGCGAGCATGGCTGCATCTATTGCTTCGCGCGACCGACCCACGAATATCTCGGTCTTTCCGCCGGGTTGGATTTCGAGAGCAAAATCATGGTGAAGACCGACGCTCCGAAGCTGCTCGAAGCTGAGTTGTCCTCAGTGAAATGGGAGCCGCAGGTGCTCGTCATGAGCGGGGTGACCGATCCGTACCAGCCGATCGAACGAAAACTGCTGATCACACGCGGTTGCCTTGAAGTGCTGGCGAAGTTTCGTAACCCCGTGGCGATTATTACGAAGAATCGGCTCGTGACTCGCGATATCGATCTTCTCAGGGAGCTGGCCGTTCATAACGCCGCCGCTGTGAACGTTTCCGTGACCTCCCTCGACCCAAACGTCCAACGCGTGCTGGAGCCCCGCACCTCATCGCCCGCAGCACGCTTGGAAACGGTCGCGGCATTGCGAGCGGCGGGGATTCCCGTGGGGGTAATGGTCGCTCCGATCATCCCGGGTTTGACCGACCACGAAGTGCCGAAAATCCTGGAAGCGTGCGCACGAGCGGGCGCGCAATTCGCCGGTTACACAATCGTGCGATTGCCTTGGGCCATAGCGCCCCTTTTCGAGCATTGGCTCGACGAACATTTTCCCGACCGGAAAGAAAAAATCCTTGGGAGAATCAGAAACATTCGTGGCGGCGAGCGTTTGAACGATTCACGCTGGAAATCGCGAATCGTCGGTGAAGGAATCTTCGCGGAACAGATCGCGTCGCTGTTCGAAGTCAGTTGCCGCCGCGCGGGGATAGGGTCACGGCCCCAGCTCTCGACCGCAGCCTTCCGCCGGTCACACGAACAGCTCGCTCTGTTCGGGTAAGGATATCGCAGTTGCGATTTCGCCGTCCATCTCGCACCGTGCCTCTGACAAACGTGAATATTGAAACTCTCCACATTGGAATGAAGGTGCGCCATCCTCAGTATGGCGTTGGAACCGTCCGATCGCTGACGGAGCACACCGCCGAGATCGCCTTTGACGACGCTCCTCGCACCGTGGCGCCAGCCTCGAGCGGCCTGGAACCAGCCGAAGCGACCGCCACCCTGAGTGAGCTGCAAATTCCCCTCGCGAATCTGATTCGCGATACCGCTCACGCCGTGGTCGAAGCGCTCGGCCTGGAGCAAAAGGACGTCGTCGTCGAAGGTTTGGCGACCCGCTGGCAGCGCGGAACTCTCATGATGCACTCCGCGGACACTTCGCTTCAGCCGAAGGAGGTGCCGCTCGAAACGTTCTTTCACAAGATCGTCATGATCCGGAACAATCTTCGCGTCCTCGAACAAAAGATAAACGCGAGCGACAAGCTGAGCGACGCCGACAAGTTCGATATGCAGCAGTACATCACCCGTTGTTACGGATCGCTCACGACGTTTAACATTTTGTTCAAGAACAAGGACGATCAGTTCAGGACGGGTGGGTAGAGAGAGAACGCGGTCCCCCCCCTTTGTCATTCCGAGCGTAGTGAGGAATTTCCAAATTCTTGCGAGCGTCCCGCGAGAAACATCTCAGAAACAGATTCCTCGACTGCGCTCGGAATGACAAAGGGGGCACGGTGCAGCAGGGGCCCTCCGGAAAGCTAAAGCCGCTACAACCAGAGCTTTATTTGCTCGGGCGTGAGATTTCCACCGCAGAGAACGACGGCAACGCTCTGATCCGCGAAGCGGTCGCGATTTTCGAGAAGCGACGCGAGGCCCGCCGCACCGGCCGGTTCGAGCACGATCCCGAGGTGCTCGTGAGCCAGCTGCATCGCCTCAATCAGGCTCTCATCCTTCACCAGAATTCCGTCGTCGATGACGCCTTCCATATCCGCAACACATTCCGGAATTGGAATACGAACGCCGATTCCATCAGCAATCGTCGAAATCGTATTAAACCGGACCACTTCCTTCCGGCGCCACGATTCGAGCATGGCAGGCGCGCCGGCCGACTGGACCGCCACCACCCGAATGTCCGGACGCACCTCCTTTAAATAACGCCCCACGCCACACGCGAGCGCCCCATTTCCGAGTGGAAGCAGAACGACGTCGATCTGTTCTTGCCCTTGCGCCAGCTCGATCCCAATCGTCCCCGCACCCTCGCCTGTCTCAGCATCGAAGCCGTCTTCAATCAGCCGTTTGCCCGTCGCGAAAGCCAACCGCTTCGCTTCGATCTTCGCTTCATCGAAGTCTTCGCCGTGGAGCACGACCTTCGCACCCAGCATCCGCATCCGCTCCAGCTTGAAAGGATTCGCGTTCACGCTTGCGTAAACGGTGAGCGAAAGCCTCCGTCGGGGACAGGCATACGCCATGGCCTGCCCGAAATTGCCGGCGCTCCCCGTGATCAGCTCGGTGCCTTCCGCCACCTTCGACGTCAGATACTCCGCTCCGCGCCCCTTGAAGGATCGGATCGGATTGGCCGTCTCGACTTTGACGACAAGTCTGACGCCCAGCCGCTTCGAGAGCGAATCAGCGACGTACTGCGGCGTGTTCAGGAACACGGGGTCGATGACGCGAGCTGCCTCTCGCATGTTCTCGATCGAAAGACGATGATGCATGGCGTCTTTTGGTTCGCTCATCCCGCCGTCCCGACGATGATTACGACGGCCGCAAGGGCGCAGCCGATTCCGAGGCCCTGCACAACGCTGAGCCGCTCGCCCAGGACAACGCGGGCGAGGATCACCGTGCTCGCCGGGTAAAGCGAAGCCAGGGTCACGACAATGCTCAATGGCCCGACTCGGGCCGCAATCATGTACAAAGCATTGGCCACCATATCCAGGGCGCCGCCCGCGATCGCCGTGGTCGCGGCCGGCGCGCTCATCCGCAGGGTGCGGCCAGTAGCAACAGCAATCATTCCGAATAACGCAATCGAGGTGAGACGCGCGGCGATCAACGGCCACATTCCCGCGGCGCTGCTCGTACGGGCGAGAGAGAGAAAGAAGATTCCCACGGCGACGCCCGAGAGGATTGCCAGCCACAGGCCCGGGGGGAGACCGCGCCTCGGTCTTCGATTCCCGTCAGAATCGGGCAGCGCCGGTTGCTGGCTAACCAATGCGATCGCCACCAGAGCGAGGGCGATTCCTGCGAGCGTGAGCAAACCCAGGCGTTCGCCCATCACGAAAGCAAAGAGCACTGGAATGATCGCGGCACACACGGCCGTGACGGGGGCAACCACGGCCATCGTCCCTACGGCAAGCGCGCGGTAGAGCAGCGCGACGCCGATACCGCCACTGAGGCCGGCGCCAATCCCCCAAAACCAGTCGCGCGGCGAAACCACGGTGGCCGGCAGAAATGGAAGCACCGCCAGGAGCAGCACGAGGCCGACGAATTGCGTCACGACCACCGTGGCGATCGTGTTTGCACGACGCGCGGTCAACCCGCCGTAGAAATCCGCGGAGCCGTAAAAAACGGCGGAGCCCAACGCGAGCAGCTCAATCATGTGGGTTGATCGCTTGCTGGAGCGGCGGTCTCTGACCGCCGAGCGTATTCTGAAATGCGAAGTTGCCGGCGGTCATCGACCGCCGCTACAGGTCCCACTTCTTCGGGAGTTTTTGTTTGAGGGTTTCCACCGGCGCAAATAAATCGCCCAGCTTTTCCACGCGTTGGAGGACACGATCGGAAGGAAACACGAGAAGCTGCGCCTTCTTTTTCTTCAGGGCCGTTTCCACTTCCTCCCAGGTGACGGGGGTCGAAACGGTCGGCTGTTCTTTGGCGCGGAGCGAGTAGACGTTCACGGTCGTCTTGTGTTCGTCGTTCTGGCTCCAGTCGACAAAGATTTTGCCGGTGCGCAACGCTTTGGCCATCTTCGAGACCACCAGTTTCGGATGTTCCCGCTCCAGGTGTTCCGCAAGGGCGCGGGATAAATCCTTGGTTTGATCGAAGGTCGCCGCGGTGTTGAGCGGGACATAAACCTGCAACCCTTTCGAGCCGGACGTTTTGGCCCAACTTTTCAATTTCATGCCGGCCAGCAAATCTCGAAGCCAGAGCCCGACCTGACAACATTGGACGATGTCGGCGGGCGCGCCGGGATCGAGGTCAAACACCATCATCGTTGGCCGGGCGACGTCCTTCTTCCGCGCGAGCGACGTGTGCAATTCGATGTCGGCAAGATTGGCGGCCCAGACCAGCGTAGGTAAATCCTGCGCGAGACAATAGTGCATGTCGCGCTGGTTGCCCTCGCTCCAGACTTTCGCTGTTTTCACCCAGGACGGGCGATGGCTGGGGCAATTCTTTTCGTAAAAGAATGGTTGGTCCACTCCGTTTGGGTAACGCTTCATCGTGAGCGGACGATCCTTCAGATGCGGGAGCAGGACTGGCGCAATCCGGATGTAGTAGTTGATGATTTGTCCCTTGGTGAATCCGGCCTTCGGGTAAAGGACCTTGTTCAAATTCGAAACCGCCAGCTTGCGGCCCTCGACGATCAGCTCGGCTTTATTGCTCATACTGTTGCCAGTCTATCGTCCTGCGGTGGTTGCGCGCGCGTTTGAGTTCCGTCCCGCCGCTAGAGGAGCGGATAAAGAATCAAACTGCCCAGGGCGATGCTGAAAGCGCCGGCCACCATAAAATGCCACGACCGTGCCATTTTGACCGTCCCAAGCATTCTGATCCCGTGCTGCGGGTACGTGAAATAAAGAGTGCTCTTAAGGACGAGCCCCCAGCCGATGATTGTGACGATCATCGGGATCCCATGCCACACGTTGTGGAAGGCGACGATGAATGCGCCCAAGGGAAAATGGACAAATCCATTCAGAAAGCTGCCAACCTCGCCTTTCTCGCGCAGCATGATAAAAAACTGAACCCAGACGCGCGGTTGCAAAAGGTGGGAGAGACCGAAGACCAGGAAGTTGATGGCCACGAGCTTTTCGACTGATGTTTCCATGAGGCTGATTTAAGGGGACGCTCGATTTCGCAACAAGGTTTATACGTGCCTTGATCTCTGTAACGGCGCGCTAAGACGGCCGAAGATTCCCTCGAATTGTTACCCAAGCCATGAAGGGCTATCACCGATATAGTTTCAATCCTGGTTGGGTAAAGTTTATTCAACGGATTAAACACGTAACAGAACCTCTTCTCCCGCTCTTATCGATATTCATCGCCGACGTGCCGCAATCTTGCCAGGACGTCGTTAACGTTAGGTACGAGTTTACGCATCCCGGGCTCCGGCCAGCCGCCCCTGTGAAATCGAGTGTGGCTACACTTTGGAAACAGCTGTGCACGGTGCTCGAGATTTGTTTCCTTCGCGATCTTGGACTACCGGCTGACACGCTTGAGCGCGTCGCAAAACTGCAGACCTATCGGTATTGATGTGCCTCAGTTGAGACCAGGCTTTCAAGCTTGGCGATTTTTGCGTGACGGCCGTCCAGAGTTTCCCCTATTCTGCCGCCACTAAATATTTCCCCCCCCCGAACGGAACGGTCCGGTTTCCCCCAGGAATCCCCGCTCTACCGGTGGTCGACTAAACGCTCTCTGCAGCCATGGAACTTCTGACCGAAGATAGGCAAAAAGAATTGCTCGCGCAGCCCGAGTCGGGGATGGGATATCAGACCGTCGAAGTGGTGTTGCGCGATGGCAAAAGCTTGCACGGAACCGTATTCAACACCGAATACCTCATCTATCCGGGGGAACCCGTCGACCGCCTGACCAGAATAGCCGAACCGTCACAGCGTTTGATGATGCTCGAGCGAAAGGAACTTGGCTTGGGCGAAGAGATCGTGGAACTCAAGGTCGTCCCGAGAGAAACGCCCGCTCCGAGTCGCATCCGCGAGAGCAGCGGACCGCAAACAACCTCGTCCTCAACAGGAGCCAGTGAAGCGCCGGAAGAGGAGCTGGAAGGAGGCGAAGAATTCAAACGTTATTGTGCTTTCGCCAACGACCGTCGCGTGACCGCAACGGGCGCACTCTTACCCAACACATATGCAACGACTGCGGCAGACGCGCAGCACATTCAGACGGGAAGTGACGCAGTACGACGATACGCTCTGCCGAATTCAATGCCGGCGGTGAATGAGTTTTCAATCCATCCTCCAGCAAAAAAAACGATCCTGAAGCGCGGTGTCGTTCAACCTGCCAATGGACAACCCGGCGGCGGCGTGGAAGTTATTTTTGTGAACGGTTCACCACCTCAGACTGTGACCGGTCCGAAGCAGATACCGCCCTTGCCATGACCATTCGCCTTCCAGAAAAATGGTCGCGCTTCCTTCTGCGCCAACCGGAGAGCGGCATGGGTTACCAGCGGGTTGACGTGCGCCTGGCGAATAACCGCGAGATCACGAATGTCGTTGTTTTCAATGCCGAAGAGATCGAGCTGCCGGATGACTGCGATCGATGCGAAATCGAAGAGGTTCGCATGCACGGTTCGGCTCAGCCGCCTCGGCGGTCATAGACCGCCGATACAGGGGTCAGGCAAAGAAACGACCTGGCGAAAGCATCGGCTGGGGCTGGCAAATTCGCGCGACGCATTGTTCCCAACTTTCGTGTCCGCTGAGGATCTCAATCTCTACTCGCAGGAAGTAAATCGGGACCTCCACTTTCGCCAGGCGCGGGAAGCGGACCGCGTCTTTCTCGGTTGTGACGATCATCTCCAGATCACGGCGGATGCAGCGATTGATGAAGCTCTGCAACTCGGCCTCGGTATAACGGTGGTGATCGGTGTAACGCTTTGAGAGCTCGATCCGCGCACCCAGTTTGCGCAGGCCTTCCTCGAAACTTTCCGGTGCCGCGATCCCGCAAAGCGACCCTATATATTTGTCCTTCAATCGCTCGAGCGGAACTTGCTCGCCGGTCAGCACATTCTCCAGGTGGAGCGGCTTATGCGCGCACTCGATGATCTCGGCCGTGCGATTATACCGCCGGATTCGCGCAATCAAGTCGTCGTTAGGCTCGCCCGTACTCTTGGTGATAAAGATGTAGCTCGCCCGTCTCAAGTTTCGCGGCGGCTCTCGCAACGTCCCACGGGGCAGGAGATGCTCGTTCCCGAACGGCGCCTGCCGATCGATCAGCACGATATCCAGCCGGTGTTTCAGATGCAGATATTGCAAACCATCATCAAGCAAGAGGGTGTCGGCCTTTAGTTCCTTGATCGCGAACAGCCCGCTCTTTACCCGGTCTTTGTCGACCAGCACGATCACGTCTTTCAGATTATTCGCGAGCATGTACGGCTCGTCCCCCGCAGTCAGCGAATCGAGCAGGATCGCTTTGCCGTCGGAGACGATGCGCGGCGGCAGAGGATCTTTGCGGCCGAAGCGCTGCCACCATTTGCGTGCAACCGGAGGCGGGACGCTCTTGTAACCCCGACTGAGGATCGCAACACGCCGGCCTCCGGCCCGAAGGGCGCGCGCAAACTTTTCGACGATCGGCGTCTTGCCGGTGCCGCCCACGGTCAGATTACCAATACTGATGACCAGGCAGCCGAGGGTGCGTTCCCGGAGGATGCGATGGCGATAGAGAAAAAGGCGAAGCTGAACGAGTCGCGCGTAGACGAAGGAGAGCCCGTAGAGCAGGGCTCGGAGAAGGGTGGCCCGGAGGCCATGCCGCCGTTCCAGGATGACGTCGATCGCAAACTGCTCGAGATTTTCAGCGCGGGCGCCCATCTAGGGGTTTTCGATTCGCGATTTTCGATTTGGGATTGCCAGAACGCGAGCGCCGCGATTGTCGGCGGCGGTGATGATCATCTTCGCGCCCGCGGAGGGGGCGGCGGCGAGCATGGCACGGGAAACCTTCTCAACCGAGCGGGACGTTACAGCGCAAATACTTGATCCTGAACCACTTAGGAAGCAGCCGAGAGCTCCGGCTGATTCGGCGGCGGCAATGACACGATCGAGGAATGGAATAAGTTTCCGGCGGAACGGCTGGTGCAGGCGATCGGCGAAGGCTCCCCGCAAATTTCCGTATTCGCGCGAGGCGAAGGCGGCGGTGATGGCGCAGGCGTTCCGGCAATTTTCCACGGCGTGCAGGCGGTTGATCTGAGAAGGCAAAACACGGCGCGCGCGTTCCGTGGCGACCTCGAAATTTGGAACGAGGATGACGAAATGTAACTGCGCCGAGACGGTGAACATTTGCCGTTGTCCGTCGTGCACGACGTTGAAACCGCCGTAAGCCGCGGGAGCGGCATTATCGGGATGGCCCTCGAGTTCTGCGCAGATTTCAAACACTGCCCGCCGCTGGAGAGGGCGGTCCGCCAGCACATTCAAGCCATGAACCACTCCGTGCCGCACCGTCGCACTCCCGCCGAGACCGCGGGCCCGGGGAACGTCGCCGACGATCGAGCAGGCAAACGGGAATGACTTGCGTTGGGCGTGTTCGAAGAACGCATCGGCCGCGGCGCCAATCAGAGAGTCGACGCGGCCGCGGCGCCTCGCAATCGTCACATTGTTATAGAGGCGAAGCGCGAGCCCGAGGCAGTCGAACCCAGGTCCGAGATTGGACGTGCTCGCCGGGACTCGGACGGTAACCTGTTGCATGATTGGGCTGATACGCAGGGCTGAGCGCGCGACGCAATTGTAGCGTGCCCGGCCTAACGGGCAAGAGACGGACGCAGAACCGGCCCGACAAGCGATTCACGTATTGGGAGCGCGTCCTGCTCTCATTTCTTGCGCTCGTGAAAATGTCCGAATGGATCGACCCGGCCCTGCACCGGAATTATATCGCAGAGCAGACCGACGCGATCCGGCTCTGCACCGCCCCGGACGGATGGGTCGAACGGTTTGGCGTCGATGTCTTGATCTCGTACAAGAATAGTGCGGCCCTGGAGCGGCTCAAAACCGAGCTCTGCCTCTGGGCGCTCAACGTCGATTTCCAATTCAGGCGAGTCTTCGCCCGCTTTCTCCCAAAAAAAAACGCGGAGCGCGAAGCGCCGCGCCTGGCTTTGGGCGATCCGGAAACGAATATGCAAAGCACGGCGCTGGAGCGGACCTTGCGCTACGGAATCGATTTTGAGGCCGGTTACTCCGTTGGGCTTTTCATCGATCAACGGGAAAACCGCCGGTTCGTGAGGGAGGTCAAGCCGGGCAGCTTGCTCAATTGCTTCGCCTACACCTGCTCCTTTTCGGTGGCGGCCGCCACGGTCGGAGCCAGGACCGTGAGCATCGATCTTTCAAAAAAATCGCTCGCGCGCGGAAAAGAAAATTTCGCCCTGAATTCCCTGCCGACCAACGATCACCGGTTCCTCACCGATGACGTGATGGAGGTCTTGCCGCGTCTGGGGCGACGGGGGGAAAAGTTTGACGTAATCATTCTTGATCCTCCGACATTCTCTCGATCGCACCGGGGGAAAGCATTTCAGGTCGAGCGGGACTTCGAGACGTTGCTCCTCGCGGCGCTGGAGGTGGCCGAGCGGGATGGGAAAATCCTTCTTTCGACAAATTGCTCCAGCCTCGGAGAGCACGCGCTGGAAGTCATGGCACGCTATTGCCTTAAGGCGACGCGGCGCGCTGGAACGTTTCATCGGGAAGGTCCCCTCCCCGATTTTCCGCCCGGCGTCGGGGCGGCGACCGTTTGGCTTACCTTGCGGTAAAGGATTTCGGACACGCAAACGACCGTCGCGGTGCGAAGTCTAGGTAACATGGACGAACAGTCTTCAGGAATGTCGGGGGATGTCGCGGAGCGGAGCCTTCGCTATACAAAAGATCAAGTGGAGCAGGTCCTCGAGCAGGCGGAAGATTACGTGCGCGAGAATCCGGCGCGCTCAATCGGCTACGCGCTGCTCGCCGGGTTTATTCTCCATCGCCTGCCGATCGGACGAATCCTGAGCGGATTCGTGCGACTGCTGCTGATCGCCTTCAAACCGGCGATCCTGGCCTACGGCGCGACGAAGCTTTATCAGGCCGCGCAAAACGACGACGAGTAGCCTCACCTGGCCGCTTGCCGGCCTGTAGCCACTGCCCGCCTGTAGCCGCTGCCCTGCGGGCAGCGCCGGAGGAGTCTTGGAACAAATGCCGAGCGAATTTCGCTTCGCATAGCGAAGCGGCTACAGAAGGCAAAAGGACGAGCGAAGCCTATTGGTCGAGGGTAAAGCCGACCTTCACCGTCACCTGCCAGTGATTGATCTTGCCATCCTCGATGTGTCCGCGCGTCTCGACCACTTCAAACCAGCGCATATTGCGCACGGTTTTTTGGGCGCGAGCCAGGGCATTCACCACCGCTTCTTCGATGCTGTTGGGTGAAGAACCCACCAGCTCGATCTTTTTGTAGACGTGATCGCTCATGGGCCAATTCTCTGGCGCACGGGGTGCGAAGACAAATCAAATAAACCTGGCCCCGCTTTTCCATTGAGCGGAGCGCTCGGGTGGCTAGCCTCCTGATGACATGTCCGAGAACATCGAGTCGCACCTCGTTGAGAAACGCGTTTTCAAACCGGCGAAGGCGTTCGCGAAAACCGCCCGCATCGGAAGCCTTCAGCAATACCGGCGCATGTATCGCGAATCCATCGATCGGCCGGAGAAATTCTGGGCACGCGAAGCGGGCGAACTCGTCTGGCAAAAGCGGTGGCGAAAGGTTCTCGAATGGAAGGCGCCTTTCGCGAAATGGTTTGTGGGCGGGAAGCTGAATGTCTCTGAGAATTGTCTCGACCGGCACATGTCCGGGCCGAACCGAAACAAGGCCGCGATTCTCTGGGAAGGCGAACCGGGCGACAAACGGACGCTCACCTATCAACAACTGCACCGCGAAGTCTGCCGCTTCGCGAATGTCCTGAAACGAAACAAGATCCGCAAAGGCGATCGCGTCATCATTTACATGCCGACGATCCCGGAAGCGGCCATCGCCATGCTGGCCTGCGCCCGGATCGGCGCGGTGCACTCGGTGGTTTTCGGGGGCTTCAGCGCCGAGAGCATTCGCGACCGCATAGCCGACTGCAACGCGACCGCGGTCATCACCGCGGATGGTGGTTACCGCCGGGGCGCAATCGTTCCCCTGAAGAAAAACGTCGATGACGCGTTGCGGGGCGAAACCTCGATCAAACGGGTGATCGTTTTTCGCCGGATCGGGAACGACATCCACATGGAGGAAGGCCGCGATGTTTGGTGGCACCGGGAGCTTGAATATGTCGACGCGGATTGCCCTCCCGTGCCGCTGGACAGCGAGCATCCGCTTTACATTCTTTACACGAGCGGATCGACCGGAAAACCGAAAGGCATCCTGCACACGACGGGTGGTTACCTGGTCGGGATCTACTCCTCGGCGAAATACGTCTTCGATCTGCGAGAGGACGACGTCTATTGGTGCACGGCCGATGTCGGCTGGGTGACCGGGCACAGCTACGTAGTCTATGGCCCTCTTGCCAATGGCGCGACGACCCTGATGTATGAAGGCGCCCCGAATTGGCCGGAGCCCGATCGGTTTTGGCGCATCATTGCAGAATACGGCGTGAATATTTTCTACACCGCGCCGACCGCAATTCGCGCGTTCATTCGCTGGGGCGATCAATGGCTCAAGAAGCACGATCTTACTTCGCTGCGTTTGCTCGGGTCGGTGGGCGAGCCGATCAACCCGGAGGCGTGGATGTGGTATAAGGAAAAGGTCGGCGGCGGCCGGTGTCCCATCGTCGATACCTGGTGGCAAACGGAGACCGGCGCGATCATGATCGCGCCGCTGCCGGGGGCAATTCCCACGAAACCCGGCAGTGCCACGCTTCCCTTTTTCGGCGTTGACGCCGCAGTCGTCGACGAAGCGGGGGCGGAGGTGGGAACGAACGTCGGTGGAAAATTGATTATTCGCCGGCCATGGCCATCGATGCTGCGGACGATTTACGGCGATAAACCCCGCTACCAAAAGCAGTATTGGAGCGAATACAAAGGCAGTTATCTCACCGGCGATGGCGCGCGCCGGGACAAGGATGGATATTTTTGGATCGTTGGCCGGATCGACGACGTTCTGAACGTGGCGGGCCATCGGCTCGGAACTTCGGAAATCGAAAGCGCGTTGGTGAGTCACATCCACGTGGCCGAAGCGGCCGTGGTGGGCCGGCCCGATGATTTAAAAGGCCAGAGCGTGGTCGCATTTGTTACGTTGAAAGGCGGAATCGCGGCGAGCGGGTCGCTCGGGCAGGAATTGCGCGAGCACGTGGGCATCCATATCGGAGCGATCGCCAAGCCGGACGAGATTCGCTTCGCCGAGGCGCTGCCGAAGACGCGCAGCGGCAAAATCATGCGGCGATTGCTGAAGGAAGTGGCGAGTGGGAAGGCGGTGACCGGCGACACCACCACGCTGGAAGACCTCAGCGTGCTGGCGACTCTGCGCGGAGCGGAAGAATGAGAACAGGCGCTTGGCACAAGCGGCGCTGCAAGTAGCCTTATCCCGTGAGTTTCATTCGAACAGGCCTGCGTGAGATGGGGCTGAAGATCCGCCGGCAGAAAACGCGCATGGCTTTGCGCCACGAAAAGCGTGTCCTGCAAAAGAGCGAGGTCAATCTCGGCCGCGAAGGCTGCTCGCAAGCGGTCAACTTTCCGGAAGTTCGCAATGAAATCGTGGCGTTGAAGAAACTCGAGCAGGAGCAGAAGGAAGTCGCATTGCGCATAGCGCAAATTGAAGAGGCCATTCGGAAGATTGAACTGCAACGAGCCCAGAACACCAAGGAGCAGAACGAAGCCCTGGCCAAACTCGAGGAAGAAAAAAAACCGGTTCTCGAGAAGCGAAACGACGCCAAAGCAGCGGCCGATATTTGCGACCGCGAACTGTTAGGGGTGGAACGCCGACTCCAGGAGAACGACGCGGCCGATCGGGAGCTGCTGAAGAAATTGTCGGAATTGCAGGCGCAGGTTCCCCCGCCTGAGGACCTCGAGAAGCAAATTGCAGCCATCGGAGCGCGCCGGGTCCGCCTTCCGGAAGAACGCGCCGAAGTTACCCGCGCCCGGATGGGCAGCGCGGAAGCGTGCCGGACCGCGCGAGAAAAACTCACCCAGGTGGAGGCCGAGCTGGCGGTCGTGGACAAAAACATCGCGCGGATCCGGGAGGAATTCGAAGCGCGCGATCGCGTCCTGAACGAAAGCAGCCGCGCCCAGCAAGAGGCGCTCAAGGACGCCCGCGGGCATCATCAAATCGTCGAGGAAAAGAAAAATCCCGCCTATCTCAACATCGGCCGTCATCTGGCTTCGCAGGGAATCGCTCCGCCCAATGCGCCCCATTTGCTCACGGAAGTGCAGAAGCACCGGGCCGCCGTGGACCGGCATTCCCAGCACACCGCCGAGCTGGCAGTGCTTTCGAGTCAGATCGACAAACAGGAGCTCCGTAAGTTTTATTTCACGGTGTTTTCGGTGGTTGTGCTGCTGGTAATCATCGTTCCGCTCGTCTTTAAGACGCCTCCGAAACGAGAGTGGCTGCCGGCGGAAACCGAGACGATTCTTTCGCTTAACGTCGAGCAGATCGAACGCGATGAGTTGCCGAAGCGCTGGCGCAAGGAACAGGCGACCGAGTGGCAGAACGTGTGGGCCGGCCTCAATGGAAGCGCCCAGCAAACTCCCGTGCTCAATCTGCCCCGCGATGCGATGCGGGTGACCCGCGCGATGACCACCGAAGCGGGTGCGCCGCGTGAGTTTGTCCTGGTCGAAGCGCGCAACGACGTCTCCCGCGTCATTCGCTCGGTCGAAACAGACAAGGCGTTCGAGCGGCGTCCCATCAGCGGCTTGCCGGTCTGGTTGCGCCCAGATTTTGCCCTGGCCCGCGTCGGCCCGAGAACACTTGCGGTCGGCTCGGGACCGGAGGTGGAACAATTGGCTCGCGTGCGACTGGGAATCAAGCCGGACCTAAAAACGGCGGGACAGCTCTTCGATAGCTTCCAGGCTTTGAACCAGGCCAGCGCCATCCGTCTTGTCTCCCGCGACCCGTCGAAGCTCTCCGGCCTGTTTTACCCGATTTTTCCGCGGGAACTGCTCGATGCCGTTGAGCTCCTCGGTTTATCGCTCAATCTCCAGAGCCCAGCCAAAGCGCGCCTGGTCCTTAAGATGAAATCAAATCAGGACGCTTCGGAGATGGCCGCGCGGATTCGCAACGAGCCCCAGCGCTGGCTTCGATTGCCGGAATCGGATCTCCTCCTCTATGCCCAGGCGCCAGAAGTCGAAGCCCAGGGGGCAGATCTCCAGGTGCGCTTCGATATCCCCGAGAAGAGCGCTCGCTTGCTGTTGCAGCGCATCGCAAAAGCTGAGACGGCGCCCGTGATAGCGGAAAATTAATTCGAAGCGACCGCGATCTTCCTGCACCACGCAAATTCGTGAATACCCCCTCGCTTCTTAAACGGACTATTCTGAGCGCGTTGGTTCTAATTTTTTTCAATTCCATCGGCGCAGAGGGAGCCGAGGTGGCACCGAAAGAGAGTGACTTCGTAGATATCAAAAGCATTGCTCCCACGATTTTGGTTGAGCTGCGATATGCGACCCCAAACAACTTTACCCGCCGGGCTCTCTACCGCGCCGGCACGCCGGCCATGGTCCGATTGAGCGTCGCCCGGCGTCTGGCCGTTGCTCAAAAATTCCTCGAAAAACGCGGATATGGTTTGAAAATCTGGGACGCCTACCGGCCGAAAGCCGCGCAGGCACAACTCTGGAAGGCGATCGGCAACCACGCCTACGTCGCCGACCCGAAGGAGGGCATCGGGTCGATGCATACACGCGGCGCGGCCGTGGACGTTACGCTCGTGGACGGATCGGGCAGGGAAGTTCCCATGCCGACGGAATTCGACAATTTCACACCAGCCGCGATGATTGATTATCACGGACGCAGTCCCGTGGTTCGGTCGAATCTCAAGATGCTACAAAAGGCGATGGCGCATGGCGGCTTCTATGGGTTGCGCACGGAATGGTGGCATTTTTGTGCAAGCGATTGGAAGAGCTACCCGCCCGTCCCCGAGATTCAACTTTTGGCGCAAGCGCCATAGTCAAGCGCATGATGGAGGAAATCCTGCGCGCTCTAAAGCAGCCCGAATATCTTCACGTTCTAATCAATCCCTTGCCGGTTTACGGACTGGCCATCGCCTTGTTCGGTTTGATTACGGCGATGTGTTTGCGCAGTCGTGGCGGCGAGGTGACAGCGCTCGTTCTTGTTTTCGTGTGCGCCGCGTCGGCCTGGCCCGCCGCTCATTACGGCGAGGCGGCCGAAAGCGGTGTCCTCGCGATCACGGACGCTGATGGCCAGGCCTGGCTGAAAGCGCACGAACATCGCGCGGAGGATCTGATCTACGTTTTTTACGCTCTTGCCTTCGTTTCTGCCGCGGCCATTTTCGCTCCCAAGAAGTGGCCGAAAACCGCGCGCCCCCTGGTTTTCCTGACGCTTTTGCTCACGGTCGCCTCGCTATGCGCGGGCGGTTACATCGCATCCGCCGGTGGAAAAATCCGGCACCGGGAATTCCGAAGCGGCCCGCCCCCGGCACCGGCTGAGACTTATTAGAGGATCGTCAACCGCTTGACGTGTTCTCGTTGACCCACTGCAAATATTCCGGAAGTCCATCGGCGATGCGCAGACAGATGATCTCCGGCACTTCATAGGGATGGAGAGACTTTAGCCGGTCCTGAAACGCCGGATATCGCGCGGCGGCTGTTTTGAAAAAAACGAGTGTCTCCTGCGCGTCCTCGAGTTTGCCCTGCCACCGGTAGATTGATTCCACGGTTGGAATAATGTTCGCGCAGGCGGCGAAGTTTTCCGAGACGAGTTGCCGGGCAATTCGGCGTGCGGTTTCGATGTCCGGAAACGTGCTCCAGGCGAGCAGAGCCTCCTCGTTCATCTCCTAGGAGAGCTGCAAAGCGGCAGCCCGGCAAATCCAACCGCCGCCGAGCACGATATCTTCATCGTAAAAAACCGCGGCCTGGCCGGGAGTGACGGCTTTTTGCGGCTCGTGCAACAGGATACGAGCGCGCCCATTCTCAAGAGGCGTGAGAGTCGCTCGCGTGCCGGGATGACTATAACGGATCTTGACCGTGACTTCGACCGGCTCATCAGGCTGGTCGCGGCTGCTCCAGTTCACCTGGTCGATTTCAAAATCATCCGAAACCAGATCTTCCGCGCCGCCAACGATGACGCGATTCGTCTGCGGATCGAGATCGACGACGTAACGCGGCTGAGCGGAACCGCCGGGCAAGCCTTTGCGTTGACCGATCGTAAACAGCTCCATGCCTCCATGTTCACCGAGAAAATTTCCTTCCAGATCGTAGATGCCTCCCGCGTGGAACGCTTCCGCGCCAAGATGCGACCGAAGAAAGGCCTTGTAGTCGTTTCCGGGAACGAAACAAATTTCCTGACTGTCGACTTTGTCGGCGACTTTCAGACCTAACGAGCGGGCGATTTCCCGAATAGAGGGCTTGGCCATCCCGCCGAGCGGAGTCAGCGCGCGTTGCAGCTGGGGCTGGCGGAGGCTGAACATGAAATAGGATTGGTCTTTCCGAGAATCAACGCCCTTTCGCAAAATGGCGCGATCGCGGTGGTGTTCGATGATCGCGTAATGTCCCGTCGCGATGTAAGCGCAGCCGAGCGCCTCCGCCTTTTTCCAGAGGTTTCCGAATTTCAGCTTCTCGTTGCACATCACGCATGGATTCGGCGTCCGGCCGGCCTGGTATTCGCTCGAGAAATAGTCGATGACCAGACGCTCGAACTGGTCCGCTTCATCAACGACGTAATGCGGAAAGCCCAGAGAGTGAGCCACGCCGCGTGCATCGGCCACGGCCTGCGGCCCGCAGCATTTATCTTCCGCGCGCGAAATGCAGTCCTGCGGCCAGACTTTCATGGTCACGCCGATCACCTCGTAGCCCTGCTCGCGAAGGAGAAAACCCGCCACGCTGGAATCGACGCCACCGCTCATGCCGAGAAGGACGCGTTGTTTGTTTGCGTTCATCGCGGGTTGAAAGTCCGCGCAGTCCTTGCCCTGGTCAATCGCTTCCGCGCCTTCGGCAACCGGACGGCGACACTCACAAACGGACTCCCGGCGAGGGTGAACCGCCACGGAAAATCCGTGGCGCGGCTGATCCCGATGCGCGGATCGGCGAGGACCGGAACGTCCAAGCCCTCTTCGCGCATCAAAGAGTAGCGCGGGTCGGTGCAAAGGCTCATTTCGTGGTGCCGTTTCGTGATATCCAGAGCCTGGGCCAATTTTCCCGGCCCGGAGCAGAGCCGATGAAGGTCCTGCACTCCACGTCGCGCCCGCATGAGGGAGAGGCCGCGCCGCGGCTCGAGGGCGCGAATCAGTATCAGCCCGCTTCTGCTCCCGCCCTTCACGAGCACGTTGAGCATCCAATGCACACCGTAATTCAGGTAGATGTAAACGGTCCCGGCTGTATTCCGTTCGACGAACGCGCGAGCACTTGGCCGCGCAAACGTGTGACAGGCTTCATCTCCGAGCGTGAGATACGCCTCGGTTTCCACCACCATTCCCGAGCACTTTCCCCAGACAAGCTCCATCCCAACCAGCTCACGCGCACAGACAAGCGGATCGCGCATGAAAAAAGACGCATCGATCGGACTTCTTGTTTTCACCGCGACAACGTGACTTCAAACCCGGAGCGAGAACTCGCTCCTAAGGTTCGTAATAAATCGGCAGAGTAATGCTGCACTCGACCGGTTTCCCGTCACGAAAGGCCGGGATGAATTTCGCCACCCGGAAATCTTCCGAGGCAGCTCGCCCGAACCCGGCCAGAGGCGGGTCTTCTGACAGAAGTTTGAGTTCTTTCAGATTGCCGTCCGCATCGATTTTCATGCCCATTTCCACCAAACCAGAGAGCACAGTAGTCAAGGCGTCGTTGGGATAATGTAACCCCTCAAACTTCGAATCACGGCCGGCAAACGGTTGAGGCCCGACAAAGTCGCTCTCCTTCTTCAGCTCCTCTGCTTCCTGATTCGCAAAAATCCGGAGGCGAGGCTTCCCGTTGACGATCTTGAAGGTCACCGTCCCATAAAAGAGAACGTGCACCACTTGCCGATTGTAGACGCCAGGAACAAACCCCGCTGTATCCAGACATCTGACCAGTTCCTGCTCGAGGAGCAAAGATTCCGGCGTTCCCCGGTAGGTCCAGGTATTGGCGATCTCGCCGGTTCTGGTGACGGAGCAGCAGAACATCACGCTCCCATCCTTCTGGCCCTTCTTCATCAAATCCTGCGTGTCCATCCGGTTGATGACGGAAGCAGGGCCAATCCCGAGAAGGGCGGGCCGGTAAAGCGGCAATTCACCTGGCGAAGTGGGCGGTAGGGCGGGTGACGTCTGGGCTCCGGGGGTCGCCTTTTGCGCCGGCGTCCCCCGCGGTGTGGACGTGGCCTGCGGCTGCGACTTGGGCGATTGTCCCGGTTTGGGGGACGATAGGGGTTTTACCTCCACCTCGGCCGCAAAAAGACTCGCGCAAGTAAGAACAAGCGCCGCAGATAACAAAACGATTCTACGCATGGGTGTTTACGCAACCCTGCGCCCGCGTTTTCGCAAGATCAATCTCGCTGATCGTTAAATCTCCGTCCGGAGGCCTGAGCGCCGCGTCGACGGGTGTAGTGGCGGGCGTGTCGCCCGCATTCAACACGCCGCGGCCGGCACGGCCGCCTCTACACCCGATTTGCAGTAGTTCGGACGGCTCACACCATTTTAATGCTATAAGCCCTCCGGTTCTTCGAATTGCCTTCTCAGGAACGCTCCGGCAATTTAATGACACTCGAATGTTTGAATTGGAAGGACTCGATCACGTGGCGCTCGCCGTCCGGGATGTTGAACGCTCGGCCGATTGGTATGTCGAGGTTCTCGGATTCGAACGCCGCTTCCCGGGGATGTGGGGCGGTGTTCCAGTCTTCGTGGCGCGGGGGAAAACGGCGCTTGCGCTCTTTCCGCGAGGAAATGCTCCGGCAAATCCGGCGGAGTCTCGTGGGTCGGCTGGAATTCTCCATCTCGCTCTGCGCGCCGACCGCAAGAACTTTGCCGACGCGCAACGCGACCTGGCGAGCCGCGGGATAGCATTCCACTTTACGGATCACGAAATCTCTCACTCAATTTATTTCCGGGATCCGGACGGGATTGAGCTGGAGATCACGACCTACGACCTCGAATAGGTCCGGGCGTCACGCGGCCGGTTGAACTTCCACGGCGGCCGTATCCGCCGCGAGGTACTTCATTCCAAACAGCCAGATGACTCCGGAGACGAGCATCGCCCCGGAGACGACCATGAATGCGATATTCATGGAGGTGCGGCCGGCGACGGCGCCAATCAAAGGCGGCGAAATCGCATCACCAAGTGCGTGAATGATGAAGATATTTAGCGCGAACCCCGTCGCCCGAATGGATGGATGGGTAACATTTGCCAGGGCCGTGTTCGCGGGGCCGGTGTTAAAAAAAAGAAAGAACATGGCAATGAAGAGGCTGATCCAGGCCCAGGGAAAAGGGATGAAAAGCATCGCAATGATGAAGGGAAATCCGATGATCATTCCTACTCCGGAAACCAAAAAGTACGAGCCAGGAAAGCGCGGCCTCAACTTGTCCCCGGCCCAGCCGCCGGAAAGCGTTCCGAGAATCCCAGCGCCAACAGTCAGCGCGCCGAAGATCATGTTGACCTGCGCCAGGTTCGGCAGCCCCCGATACTCGTAAATATAGCTGGGCGTCCAGAAGGCCAGGCCACCGATGGCAAAAGTCATGGCCGCGCAAGCCAGGGTGTTCAATACATAAGAGCGAGTCTTGAAAAGCGTCAGGATATCTTCCCGGCGGCCCCGCTGGCGCCTCGGGCCACTTTCGCCCCGCTGCGGTTCCCGCATCCATCCGCAAAGGGCGGCCAGAATAAGCCCCGGAGGCACCACCAGATAAAAGGCCCACCGCCAATCCCAATGCGCGCCGACGAAGCCCGCGAAACCATATCCCAAGGCGCTGCCCACCGGGATCGCCATGAAAAACACCGCCATGACGCGGCCGCGAATGGAGAGCGGGTAAAGATCCGCCAAAATCGTAGGCGCCGCGGGCCCATACGCCCCCTCGCCGATACCGACAAAGATTCGGGTGATGAGCAAAATGGTAAACGAGCCCGCCAACCCGGTGGCGCCGCTCGCCAGACTCCAGACCGCGACGCCGCCGCCAATGATCCACCACCGCGGCAATCGGTCCGCCATGCGCCCGAAAATTGGAGCGCTGAACATATAACTCAGCAGAAATGCGGTCGCGAGCGCTCCTGTCTTGGTCTTGGCATCGATATCATCCGCTGCGAAAAACGTCCGCCGTATCTCCGGCTCGACCGCGGCAAGAATGTAACGATCGATGTAGTTGAATAGATTGATCCCGAGGAGCAACGCGAGAGCGGGGCGTGCGCCGGGGGCTGGCCTTGATTCGCTTACCGTCATCGAATTACCGATTGCACGGAACAACCGGCTCCTTGTAAATCATATTCCATGGAGAAGTCCTCAGCGCCCGAACGCACACTCCGTTTTTTTGGCCTGGCCCTCGCCCGGGTCATTTATCGCGTGACCGTCACCGGAGTGGATCAATTACCTTCGGGGGGCTTTCTCTTGCTTCCCAATCACATCACTTGGGTTGACGCGATTGTTCTCACGCTCGCCTCCCCGCGGCCGATTCGCTTCATCGTGGATGAAGGCGTCTATCGGAATCGTTTCCTGCACCCGATTTTACGCGCCGTGGGGTGCATTCCCATCACGCCTCGGAAAGCGAAAGATGGGATGCGCGAGGCCGCGGCCAGAATTCGCGCAGGTGAGATCGTTTGCCTGTTTCCGGAAGGAGAACTCTCGCGCAGCGGGTCTCTCCTGCGTCTCCGGCGTGGTTATGAGATCATCGCGCGGCAGGCGGAAGCGCCGGTTGTTCCGGTGTGGCTCGATCGGCTCTGGGGTTCGATTTTTTCCTTCAAGGGCGGACGGTTCTTTACGAAATGGCCGAAGTCGGTGCCGTACCGGGTGATGGTCGCGTTCGGCAAGCCGCTGCCGGCCGAAGATGCCGACATCGCGACTGTCCGCGAGGAGTTGCTCAAGATCGGGGAATTTTGCTACAGCCAGCGGCCCGTCCTGCGCGGCCATCTCGGGCGGGCTTGTCTGCGCGGATTAAAACGGAACCCGTTTCGGATAGCCATCACCGATGGGCTTGACGGCACGAGTTTATCGCGCGGAAAACTTCTCGGCGTGGCGATTGCGCTCGGCCGCTATCTGAAGAAGACGTTTCCCGAGCGGCGCATTGGGATCGTTCTGCCGCCGGGAAAAGGCGGCGTCGTCGCAAATCTGGCGGTGATTTTCGCGGGCAAAATCCCGGTAAACCTGAATTTCACCAGCGCCCGCGACTCGATCGAATCGGCCAAGGAACAAGCCGGCCTGAGTACGATCATCACGGCGCGCTTGCTCGCGAAGCGGTTGGAAGAGTTTCCCTGGACGGCCCAGGTAATTTACCTCGACGAAATCCTGCCGACAATGAAACGCGCGATTCTTGGTTGGTGGGTGCTGGGGCTGGTGATGCCGGCGGGCGGGATGGCGCGAGTCTTAAAACTTCCGCGCGTGGGAGATCGGGCGGAAGCCATCCTGCTTTTCACCAGCGGAAGTTCGGGCAAGCCGAAGGGCGTGGCGCTGACCCATCGGAACATTCTCGCCAATGTCTCGCAGTTCGCGGTCATGCTCGACGCGAAAAAAGACGATGTGCTGCTCGCCTCGCTCCCATTCTTCCACAGCTTCGGGTGCACGGTGACCCTCTGGTATCCGCTGATCGAAGGGGTTCGCACGGCGAGTTATCCGAATCCCCTCGAGGCCGGAAAGATTGCCAGCCTGGTGGAGCGGCAGGCCGTCACCATCATGCTGGCGACGCCAACATTTTTGCGCGCGTACCTGCGAAAAGCCGAGCCGCCCCAACTTCGCAGCTTGCGCTTGCTGATCACCGGGGCGGAGAAGCTGCCCGATGAACTGGCAAAAGCCTTCGAGGCGCGGTTTGGACAAGAGGTCCTTCAGGGGTACGGGCTCACCGAAACCTCACCGGTGGCGAGTGTTAACCTGCCCGAACCGAAGGCAAGGAAGGCCGGGCAAACGGTGCAGCCATGTAATCGGCTCGGCTCAGCCGGAAAACTTCTCCCGGGAATGGCGGCCGAAATTCGGGAGGCGGAGACCGATGGCAAAGGCTCACTCCACGACACCGGAATGCTGTGGCTGCGCGGACCAAACATTTTCGAAGGCTACCTCGATGAGCCGGAAAAAACCGCCGAGGTTTTGCACGACGGCTGGTTCAAGACGGGCGACATCGGCCGGTTCGATGAAGACGGCTTTCTCTACATTGAAGGCCGGCTGTCGCGCTTCTCGAAAATTGGCGGCGAGATGGTGCCGCATGAAACCATCGAACAGAAGATTCTCTCGGTCCTGCCGGGAGGCGAGCACTCGGAGCGCGTTATCGCGATCGTAGGCGTAGCGGATGAAACCAAGGGGGAGGCGCTCGTCCTCCTGAGCAGCATCGAGCTCGATCTGCCGCGGCTGCGGACAACCCTCTCTGAAATCGGGGTTCCGAATCTGTGGATTCCCAGGGCAACCCGGCGCGTCGCCGCGATCCCCGTTCTCGCCTCAGGCAAACTGGATCTCGCCGGCTGCAAAGCGCTGGCGGCCGAAAATTAGGTCGAAGGTGATTTAGTTTATCGGCCGGCGGCGGACGAGAACGGAAGCGAGAAAGGTTTGCACGACCTCGCCCTTGTGGTTGGTCGTCACATTCCGGATGCGGATGATGCCGCGATCCGGCTTCGAGCGAGACGGGCGCACTTCCATGATTTCGGTCTCGAGGCGAAGCGTGTCACCCGGCCGGACCGGTCGTGGCCACTGCAATTCATCCACGCTCAAACCGATTGAACCGCCCGCGAGTTTGAGATCGCCGGTAACAAATAATTTCATCGACATCGCGGCGGTGTGCCAGCCGCTCGCGGCCAGACCGCGAAAGACGCTTCGGCTCGCGGCATCCAGATCAAGATGGAATGGCTGCGGATCAAAGGCCTCCGCGAAATCGACTATGCCTTGCTCGGTCACGGCAAGAGTGCCGGAGCCGAAGCGATCGCCGACGTGCAGGTCCTCCAGGAATTTCTCCGTTAAAGGGTTCATCTCATTCTGTAACGACGGACCTGTGGGCCGTTCGATCCTTCCCTCCACCGCCGCAAACGCTCCTCACCGGGACGCGGCTACAGCCCAAGACGGTCGCTCCAAAAGATAAGAAGTGCCAGAGGGGAGAATCGAACTCCCGACCAAGGGCTTATGAGTCCCCTGCTCTACCGCTGAGCTACCCTGGCGACGCGCGACAAATTGAATGCTACCGCTTCTATGTGTCAACGATGAGTCCACGGGCTTCGCCGCTTCTACCCTCTTGGGCTGCAACCATTCACCGCATCACTGCTTTTTCTTTTCCAGGTAGGGCGCGAAATCCTTTTCGCGGCCCCGCAGCGCAGCCATAAAGCAAACCCCATTCTGCTGCTGGACGGCCCCCGTCCAACCCTCGAATTCGACAAAACGCCAATCGGAGAAATCCTTGACGCTGCCGTCTTTCGGATTTTTCACGGCCGGGAAAAGGAAAAACTGCATTCGTTTTTCCACGACCCAGATCTGAGCGACGCCGTGCACCTCGTCATCGTCAAAAACACGGCTGCCCAAAGTCCGAAAGTCGGCGAACTCCGGCGGAATATCGTAATGCTCGAGCCGATGCTTCATGAAAAACAAATCGCTCAAGGTGCCGGCGTTCGTCTGAAGCGGGTCGAGCATGACTGAGCGAGTCGAGGTGGCGACTGACAGGAGCCGTCTCGCCTTGTCGGCCCCAGGGAAATCGCGCAGGTGCTGATGGACCCGAAGCGCGAAAATTCCGCCGATGACCGCGAGAGCCAGAGCAATCGCGAGCACCACTGGATTGAGCAGGATTTTTTTCCACCGCCGCCTGACCAACGGAATCAGACTCTCATTGGCGAACCACTCCGCGACTTGCGCATCTACCGGGATGCCGCGGACAAGTTTCGCGATCGCGCCATCGAACGCCTGCTGTTGCGCAAAGGGCACGCCCTTCTTTTCCCGCCGTGCGTGCTGGATCGCGACGCGCATGGCTCGATCGGTCCCGGGCTTTTCCGTAATCGGCGCGCATCGAGCCAACGAACTGTAATTGGGGCGAACTTGGAACAAACTCATTCCCCTTCGTATGGTGTGGTGGCATCGAGCCACGCCTGAAACTGGCGGCGACCACTCGAAATCAAATCGGACAACTCTCCGGCCTTCACCTCCAGAAGGTCGACCATCTCGCGCAAACTGAACTCGTCGAGGTAGAAGAGAGCCAGCGCACTTCTCTGGGGCTCGGGCGCCGCGGAAATCCAAACGGCGAGCTGATCTGGTTCCAGTTGTTCGATCTGCCTTGGGGCCACGGGTGAAATCTCGGCTTCCTCCATCATGCCTGGCTCCGCCTGGATGCCCTCCTCGGTCACTCCAATGCAGCGCCACCTGGCATCGCGAAAAAACCAGAGGCGGTCCGCCGGCGGCTCGTCCCGGGCGGAACGCACCGCCGCTTCCCGGACGGTATTTTGGAAGGCTTCCTGGGCCTTCGCCGCATCCCCTGTCATCAGGAAACAAAAACGATAAAGCTGAGGCAAATTTTTGGTGGTAACCGACACGGTATTTATTCCTTACCCGCAAAATTTACGGGCGTCGACTACGGCGGCAAGAGCGCTTGACGCTTATTCCTGTAGCCGCCGCCCTGAGGGCGGCGAGGGAGTTCGACAAGGTCGCCATGCCGACACATCGCTTCGCACAGCGAAGCGGCTACAGTGACTGCAGCCGGCGCCCCACCTCTTCGGCATTTTCGCGGCTGTTGAAGGCGGAGATGCGGAAAAACCCTTCTCCGCAAGAGCCGAAACCGCTACCGGGCGTGATGACGACATTCAAATCCTGAAGCATTCGATCGAACATCTGCCAGCTGGTCAGCCCGGGCAGGGTCTCGACCCAGATGTAGGGCGCGTTCACCCCGCCATAGACTGCCAATCCGGCGCCCGCGGCCGCTTCGCGCAGGATCCGCGCGTTCCCCATATAATGGTCGATCAAATTCCGGACCTGGCCGCGTCCCTCGGAAGTATAGATGGCTTCGGCGCCGCGCTGCACCGGATAACTCACGCCATTTGCCTTGGTGCTCCAGCGCCGATGCCAAAAGGGATGGAGCGGGAGTTTGCGACCATCTGACGTGCCCGCTGTCAGATCTTTCGGCATGACCGTAAAACCGCACCGCACCCCAGTGAAACCGCCATTCTTCGAAAAACTGCGGAACTCGATCGCGCATTCGCGCGCGGCCGGAATTTCGTAGATAGAATGCGGGATTTCCGGGTCGCTGATGTAGGCCTCATACGCGGCATCGAAGAGGATTATGGCTTCATGTTCTCGCGCGTATTCGACCCAACGCGTTAACTGAGCCCGCGAAGCCACCCCGCCGGTCGGATTATTCGGAAAACAGAGGTAGATAAGATCGACTGGCTCGCTCGGTGGCTGCGGGACAAAGTCGTTTTCCGGTCCGCATGGCAGATAGGTAATTCCAGCGTAACGGCCCGCATCGCCCGCGGCACCGGTGTGTCCCGCCATCACATTCGTGTCGACGTAGACCGGGTAAACCGGATCGGTGATCGCGATCCTGTTTTGGTGGCCTAGAATATCGAGGATGTTGCCGCAATCCGATTTTGACCCGTCGGAGAGGAAAATCTCATCCGCGGTGACGTCAATTCCGCGATCGCGGTAATCTTGTTGCGCGATTTTCTCCCGGAGAAATTCGTAGCCCTGCTCATGGCCGTAGCCACGGAATGTTTCGCGGTCGCTGAGTTCATCGACCGCGTGGTGCATCGCGGCAATGACCGCCGGGGGCAACGGCTCCGTCACATCGCCGATCCCGCAGCTAATCAATCGCCTGGCGGCAGCGGGGTTCGCCTTGCAGAATTCGCCGACTCGGCGGGCGATCTCGGGGAAGAGATAGCCGGCCTGAAGCTTCAGGTAGTTATCATTTAAGTAGGCCATGCCTGTAGCGGCGGTCTATGACCGCCGAACCACTAATTACCGGCGGCCATAGACCGCCGCGGCAGAAGAGCAAGCGCGTTGCGACGCTCCTCAATAATTCTTCGCAACCGCGTCCCAATTCACGACGTTCCACCACGCTTTGATGTAGTCGGGGCGCCGGTTTTGGTAATTGAGATAGTAGGCATGCTCCCAAACGTCCAAACCGAGAAGGGGCGTGTTGCCGTCCATCAGCGGGCTGTCCTGATTCGGGGTGGAAATCACCTCGAGTTTTCCACTCTTGTTCTTGATCAGCCAGGCCCAGCCGCTACCAAACCGGCCCGTCCCGGCCGCCGCGAATTTCTCCTTGAATGCGTCGAAGCTTTCGAAGGTGGACTTGATGTCGTCGCCCAGCTTTCCGGAAGGCTCACCGCCCGCATTTGGGCCCATGATTTTCCAGAAGAAGGAATGGTTCGCGTGTCCGCCGCCGTTATTTCTTACAGCGGTGCGGATCTCTTCCGGGACGGCGCTGAGATCTTTTATCAGATCCTCGACTGACTTGGAGGCGAGGTCGGGCTTGTCTTTGAGCGCATTATTAACGTTGGTGATGTACGTCTGGTGATGCTTCGTGTGGTGGATCTCCATCGTCCGCGCGTCGATATGCGGCTCGAGCGCGTCGTCGGCATAAGGGAGTTTGGGTAATTCGTAAGCCATAATGCGGTAATGTCTCGCCGACAGCGCGGCGCGTCAATCGTCGGGCAGGGAAATGTAGAGGCGCTTCAAACGAGATGTCGCTGTTCGCCAACTTGATAGGCTTCGGCCATCCACGAGGACACTTCGGCATCTACGTCTTCGACCTTCCCAAACCGAAAGGCATGCAGATGATTCCTGGGCGAGAAGGTCTCGATGCGGCAAAACGAGAATTTTCCAAGCGACGCGCGAGGACGACGTGGCCGTCAACCCAGTTTCGCCGAATGACGAACGCGGCAAAGCTCATTCGGACGTGAAAGGCGATCCTGGTCTTTTCCGGGAGGACGGTGATCGGTCCGTTTTTTTTGGCCAGGCGCAGCAGCTGGTCGAAAATCGCGCGAACGAGCCGGGGCTTTCCCTCGAAATGGGACGCGAGCGTGTAACGACCGCACGAATGGGATTGGTTCCGATTTGCGAACTGACGCTGGCAGGCCGGGCAACGCCACATCGGCCCGCGTGATTTCGCTTCCCCGATTCGCCGCTCACTGACCGCAGCGGTAAAAACTCGGATAATGCCCAAGCCCGCTCCGGTAATTGACGTAGGTCGCCAGCGCGAGCAGCGGGAAATTTTGCCGATACATGTCGTACTTCAAATAGAAGACACGCGGGAAACCCGTCCCGGTAATTTGCGGCTCATCCCACGCGCCGTCGGCCCGTTGGGTGGATAACAAATAATGGAGGCCGCGATGCACGCTCGGCCGGTCCAGCTCGCCGCAGGCGAAGATTCCCATCAACGCCCACGAGGTCTGCGAAGCCGTGCTTTCGCCTTTGCCTTTGAGCACGGGGTTTTCGTAGGAGGCGCAGGTCTCACCCCAGCCGCCATCGTCGTTCTGACAGCTCTCGATCCAATCGCGCCCGCGCAAAATCCAGTCTTGCGTCATGTTCTCACCGATGGCGCGCAACCCGCGGAGCACCTGCCAGGTTCCGTAAATGTAGTTCACACCCCAACGGCCGTACCACGAGCCGTCGTCGTCCTGGGTATCGATCAGGTACTTCACGGCCTTGCGGACCGAGGGCTGCCCCGCATCGAAGTCGATGTAGCCGAAGAGCTCAAGGGTGCGCGCGGTCAGGTCGCTACAGGTTGGATCGAGAATGGCGTTATGATCCGCGAAGGGCATGTCCTCCAGCCAATGCTGCGTCAATTCCTTATCGAAGGCCGCCCAGCCTCCGTCGCGGCATTGAAAGCTGAGCTGCCAGGCCAGGGCGCGCCGGAAAACTTCCCCCAGCGCGTGCGGCTCTTTGGGCCGCACCAAACGCAATGCCATCAGCACCATGGCCGTGTCGTCTGTGTCGGGGTAATAGACATTGTTGTATTCGAAGGCCCATCCGCTCGGTTCGGGAGTTGGATCATTCACCGCCCAATCCCCCCGCAGCCGGACCTCTTTTTCCAACAACCACCTGGCGGCGTTTTCCAGCGCCGGATGCTCCGCCGGCAAGCCGGACTCCGCCAGCGCGATGATGTTGATCGAAGTGTCCCAAACCGGCGACAGGCACGGTTGAATGCGAAAATCCTCTTCCTCGTCGACGAACAGTCCGGCGAAATCTTTCGCCGCCTTTTCGTAAATCGGGTGGCGCGCGGAATAACCGAGAACACGCAGCGCAATCAAAGAATTAAGCATCGCCGGAAAAACGGCGGCTAATCCGTCGCTCCCCTCGCCGATCCGCTCCACCATCCAGCGCTCGGCTTCTTCGAGCGCACGGCGACGCATCGGCCGCCACTCCAGCTTTGAGATTAATTTGAGGGCGTGATCGGCCCGCAGGAAAAAATTTCGCCAGGCGAAAAACCGCGGATCGCGCGGCAGAGTAAAGTCCTTGTGCTCGGTGCCCAGCGGATAAAGCTCATGGAGTTGCTTCAATCCCGGCAATTCCCGCGTGGGCTTGAAGTGATTGATGATCGCGAGCGGGACCAACATCGCCCGGCTCCAGGACGACATTTTGTAAATGTTAAAGGGCGACCACTTCGGCAGCAGGACCATTTCCACCGGGATGGAGGGCAAATATTGCCACGGAAATTGCCCGAGCAGCGCCAGATAGAGTTTGCTGAAGGTGTTCATGCGCGGGATGCCGCCCAGACGCAAAATGTTGGCGCGCGCCTCCTGCATGCAGGGAAGATCGGCGGAATGACCGGCGAGTTTGAGCGCGAAGTACGCCTTGACCGAGGCGTTCACTTCGCTTGGGCCGCCATAATAAATATTCCAGCCTCCATCCGGCAGCTGGCGCTTCAAAATGTGGCGAACACAGCGTTGTTGAAGTCGATCGTCGATTTCTCCGAGCCAATGCATGAAGAGCACGAAATCGGAGCAGAGCGTGCTGTCGACGAGGAGCTCGCCGCACCAATGACCATCGGGGTGCTGCTGCCGGAGCAGATTTTGTTGCGCGAGAGAGATCGCGCTCGCGATCTCAGCATCGTCGGCGGGATATCCAGCGGGGGAGTCGGGATGAACGCTCGGCAGCGCGACCAGGTTCGCGGGTGACGGAGCCATCAGGTGCTACGAAGCTTGCGCAGCCACTTCGGCGCGTTTGCCCGTGAGATGGCCATTGCCGGAGGTGACACCATTGTAGGCCGCGAGCTCGCTGCCTTTGCCGGTTGGTTTCGGTTTTGACCCGAAGTTGAACCGGACGTTCTTCCAGGTGTCGCCGCGCTGGGCATTGCGACCCAGGCTCGCGGTAGGCTCGTAGCCGCAATGAACCATGCAGTTCTCGCAACGGCTGTCTTTCACGACGCCATTTACCACGCCGTACTTCTCCCACTCCACTTTCTCCAACAACTCCGCGTAGGTCGAATAGTGCGCGTCGGTCATGAGATAGCAGGGGCCTTTCCAGCCGCG